>Ga0070731_10005822_pt1 | contig 10054 bp, 5 predicted proteins | sample Coa_R1_2_FD_66448 | JGI IMG/M metagenome (GOLD analysis project Ga0070731, IMG submission 66448) | Surface soil microbial communities from Centralia Pennsylvania, which are recovering from an underground coalmine fire - Coalmine... | ecosystem: Environmental > Terrestrial > Soil > Unclassified ... | reverse complement strand
AAATTCTCACCAGCCCGCAGGGCGCCATTCTTACTGTCCCTACGGATGCAATGAAAGCTGGGAACTTTTCCGGCCTCACACCCATCTATGATCCCAGCACTACCGTTTGCACGAGTACGGGTTGCACGCGTCAACCCTTTCTGAACAATCAGATCCCTACAACTTCGTTTGACGCAGTCTCCAACAGACTTTTGAAGTACTTCCCTGAACCAAACCTGTCAGGAAATGTAAATAATCTGACTGCAAGTACAGGCTATAGCGTCAATCGCTATCGTGGAGTGGGGAAAGTAGACTGGAGTATTACGGATCACGACACTCTAAGCGGTGTCTGGCTGATGGATCGGGTCACACAGACCAACAACGGTGTCCCGCAATATAACGCGATCGACCCGGCAACCACTCCACTGCTCGGCGGATTCGGCTTCCAGTATCAGACACAAGTCTACAATTTTAGCGAAACTCACTTGTTCTCTCCGACTACCTTTATTACAAATCGGGTTATCTGGCGTCCGCGCTATATCACCCGTCTTAACCCGGCGGTCGATCCTGCGAAAAAATATGCAGAAACACTTGGCATCCTGAACTATGCGGGTGCAGTTATGCCTCAGGCCCTCGGTGGAGACTTAGGTTTTCCCTACTTTAGCTTTAGCGGATACACCGGATTGGGCCCCAGCGCCGGACTTCTCTTCCAGGAGAATCCAATCAGCGAGTTCGATTACCTGGGCTCGGTATCGCTGATACGCGGAAAGCATTCGATTAAAGCGGGCGCACAGATAGAACGTGGAAGACATGGCGTCCCTGATCAGACCTTCCCAACGGGTTCCTTTGCTTTTGGTCCGCTGGAAACCTCGAATCCGCAGCTCAAAGGAACGGGAGATGCATTCGCATCTTTCCTCCTCGGACAGGTGGATCAGGGTTCCACCGAGCTGGGCCCGAAACTTACCTGGCGCAACGTGTATTTTGCCCCCTGGGTCTCGGATGACTGGAAGCCAACCCCGCGTTTAACCGTAAACATTGGCCTTCGCTGGGATATCGATTTTCCCGTTACCGAAGAAGGAAACCGTGGAAATGCATTTAATGCCACAGCGATCAATCCCGTTTCCGGCACACCTGGCATCTATGAATTCCTCGGTTACAGCGGCTGGCCCACGAACTTCTTCCATACCGACTGGAAACGATTCGCTCCACGATTTGGGTTTTCATATCAGGCTACGCCTAAAACGATACTTCGTGGCGGCTATGGAATTTACAACATAAACCCGGTCCTGGGCGCGAATACTCGTGCGCCGTCTGCAGGCTACACCACCAATGTGACATTCAACTCGACAAATAGCGGGCTTCTGCCGGCGTTCATGTTGGATCAGGGTTTTCCTAACTATCCAGTTGGAGGCGATACCAGCCTACTAAATGCATCGTTCGGATCAGTTCCGGTAGGTCAGACTCCAGATTCCAGTCCGACTTATGTTGATCGCGGTTGGAGGTTTGGCTACGCACAGAATTTCGACCTATCCGCACAGCAGAGTCTTTCTCCAACTATGGTGCTGGAGATCGCTGGTCAAGGATCACTCGGACGCAAATTGCCCTATGATCAGCAGATAAATGAGGTTCCTCCTTCACTCTGGGGTATATCCGGACCAAACTATGCTCGACGGCCCTTCCCACAATTCAACAATGTGGATGACGTTAAATTCGCGGAAGGCAACGTTAGTTACATAGGTGGTTACATTCGATTCGACAAGCGTTTCGGCGGCGGACTGAACCTCATCGCTAACTACAATATCGGCAAGAGCCTTGGATTCATGGGTGGATCGATCTATTATCCACAACTCAGCCGAACGCAAACGGTCTACAACGAGGCCAACGGCGCAACAGGCGTGCCTATTCAGCAAGGCGTAGTTTCCTGGACCTACGCTCTTCCCTTTGGAATCGGACGACCCTACATGAACCATGGCCTGCTTGCTAACTTAGTAGGCGGTTGGGACTGGAGCGGTATCATGAGTGCCCATAGCGGAGTGGCATTTGACATCACTTCTGGTACAGATTCGCTTAACGCAAACAGTCCACTCAGCAACCGTGTTAACCTAGTCGGAAATCCGTACCCGCAGCACAGATATCCGACGAACTATCTGAATGCATCGGCTTTTGCTGCTCCTGCATTCGGCACGGTCGGCAGTTTCTGGGGAGCGAAGTTCTATTCGCCGAACAATGTGATCGTGAACTCAACTTTGGGTAAAACGTTCGTTTTCCATGAACGATATAACCTGAGGCTCGTTGCAGAGTTCTTCAATCTTCTCAACAGCCCGCAATGGGGAATTCCAGACACCACGCTAACGGATCCAGGCTTTGGTGTAATCACAGGCGCAGGTTCAAACCAGGGAGCCAACGTCGCCAACTCGCAGGACGGAGCACGGATCATGCAGTTGGGGGCGCGAATCGACTTCTAGTAGAATCCTGCGAGAGCAACTGTCAGTGGTGAGGTCGGTCACAAATCGTGAGACTGCCTCACCATCCGTGCCGACCACTTGTGGCAGCCTTCATTAATATCCGCGATCTGAAGAACACGCCTCCTCTTCCTCGAGGACATGCTACTGGGATTTTTCTCGTCGTCTTTCTCGCATTTACCGCTGGAGGCTGGAGCCAGGTCCCAATCAACCCCTTTCATGAAGACAGTGATGAGGCGAGACCTTCCCCGGCACAAGTTCAACGGCTCCAGCAAAAAGCCAAAGAGACGCCCCAATCAGATTCCGCACATCTGGATCTTGGGATAGCACTCGCGGAAACAGAGCAGTGGCAGCAGGCACTTCGAGAGTTTGATCTTGCACGCAAGGCAAATCCTGCGAATGCCGAAGCGATATACGACGCCGGCTTGACCCATCTGATGATCGCTAGAACGATTCGGGATCGTCGATCGAAACTCTATGGTGATGAGTTGGACCACGCCCAGCAGTCTCTCCTGCGGGCCTACGAGATCGAACCGAAGCTGCCCAGAATTCACGAGCATTTGGGATGGCTCTACCATCAGATCGGCGACCAGGACTCAGCAATCGAGCAATTCCGAAAGGAAGTGGCGGCGGAGCCGTCTTCTGCTGAAGCGCTTAACAACCTCGGAACTGCACTCGCACAGAGTGAGCGGTATCAGGACGCTATTAAATGCTATGAGGACGCTCTTGCTATTGATGTAGAGTGCACTTCGTGTGTTCTTAACCTTGAGAGCGCCATCCGATGGCAGGGAGATACCGGAAGGACCCTCAAACAGTATAGAGAGCAGGCAGAGGCTCCTTCTGCCTCACCTCTCGCGCATCTGCTTTATGGCATGATGCTCAGCGTCGTCAAGAATCAGAGAGACCTAGCAGGGGCAGAGTTGAATGAAGCCCTGAGTGCCCATCCGAAGCTGGCGGCCGCTCACTATTACATCGGACAGATTCAGTTCGAGAATCAGGATGAGGCAGAGGCAGAAAAAGAATATCGCATGGCCATAGAACTCGATCCACACCGGTCCGAATTCTACGGCTCATTAGCAACCATTCTTATGCAGCAAAACAAGCTTCAAGAAGCGAAGGCCGTGGTTGAAAAAGCACTGCAGCTTGACCCTGAGAATTCCTCGCTCCACTACAGATATTCGCTTGTATTGCAGCGCTCAGACGAGAAAACGAGAGCTGCGGCCGAACGCTCTGAAACCGTGCGGCTACAGCAGCAAGATCTCCAGCAGTCGAAACTAGGGCTGAGCTTGAAGCGCGGCATTGCAGCCTTGCGAGCTGGCGATGCTCAGGAGGCAGTGCGGGAATTGCAGACCGCACTCACCCTTGATCCGAATCACCCCGAGACGAACTTCTATCTCGGCATTGCACTCTCTCAAACCGGTGACCCCTCCGGATCATCGCAGGCATTCCGCAAGGCTCTTGAGCGACGTCCGGAGAGCGCGGAGATTCACTACAACTTCGGCATCGCTCTCTGGAGAGAAGGTGAGTCAGCTCCCGCGATTGCAGAGTTGCGACGAACGACAGAGATCCGTCCCGAAGATGCAATGGCTCACTGCGCGCTTGGCATTGCCCTTCTTCGAACCGGATACTCGGCAGAAGGTCAACGTGAGATCGAGCACGCGCAGCAGCTAGGCGCATGTGCGCAGAAGTGACCTGCCGGGCCCTATTGGTTCCTTTCGGCCGCGCCAGCTTGAGCCTCGCATGGCCAAAGGCTAGGTTGCGTTTAAAGCGGCGATCTGATCGTCGGTATAAAACGGCAGCGGTCTCAAGTGAAGTCCTCCATCGATAACAACGGCGGCTCCCGTTGTGTAGCCGCTTAATTTATCGGAAAGCAGAAGTACCGCCTGCGATCCGATGTCCTGCGGCAGTCCCGCTCTGCGCAAGGGGATTTCACGAAGGATTTTCTCAAGCGATTCCTGGGTCAGTGAGCTCGTAGTCAGCTTAGTGAGATGGAACCCGGGGATGATCGTGTTCACACGAATGCCGAAAGGAGCGAGTTCAATAGCCAGAACCTCCGCGTAGTACGGCAGGCTTGCTTTGGAGATCCGATAAGAGCTTTCCTGAAATAACGGATTGAGCATGGCCGTCGAGCCGATGATCAGAATGCTCCCTGATCGGCGGGCAATCATGTGCTTCGCGACTTCTCTGCATGCCCAGACACATGCGAACAGGTTCGTCTGAAGCGTGTTGAGCAGCGATTCGGTGTCAATTTTCGTGACGGGTTGATGCCAAGCCCATGCAGCATTGTTGACGTAGAGATCCACGTGCCCGAAGGTTGAAATCGCCTTCTCGACCATCGCAACTACTTGCTCTTCCTGTCTCACATCGCAATGGATTGGCTCAACCTGAACGCCAGTCTCTCGAAGTGCGGCAACGTTTGCAGCATCGAGGTCCATGCTTGCGATCGCCAGGTTCACACCTTCCATAGCCAAAGCTCTGGCTATCCCAAGTCCAATTCCCGTTGCGCCTCCCGTAACCAGGGCTGTCTTCCCCGCGAGACCGGTTTCCATATCTGTGCCTCCACCTATGAGCGGCCCGAAAGAGGCCTGTGCTTTCGTTTAGTCTCGCTCGACTGCCAAATCATTGCTTAACTGTATTGTGAATACGATGGTCGTCTTGCTACTTCGATCCCTTTGAGACTGGACATTGCGGCTGAATAACCTGAAAGCAGAATGGATGTGTCACTGCCATACAGGAGGAAACGTGCCCCCATTTCTCTGGCTTTCACCAGAAGCGGCATGTCTCCGGTTTGGACCCCCGCGGCGATTCCTGATGACTGACAAGCCCGGATGACGCGCTCGAGTCCATTCAAAAAAACAGGATTGTCGAATTGCTCGACAATCCCCAGGGAAAGCGTCAAGTCGTACGGGCCAACGAAAAGCACATCTAAGTTCGGCAGAGCTGCAATCTCTTCCACAGATTCCAGTCCGGACCTACTCTCGATCATCAGAACCGAAAGAGTCTCCTGGTTTGCCGATTCAACTTTCTTTTGGGCCGGCTCTGGCTGGAAGTCGGTAACAATTCCCCGTAGCCCGAAGCCCCGATGGCCTAAGGGGGGAAACTTCATTACATTCAGTGCAGACTGGGCTTCCGCTCGAGAGTGCACCCTTGGAACGATCACTCCCATAGCGCCTACATCCAGCGAACGCGAAATCAACCCGGGTTCATTTTGTGTAACCCGCACGAGAGAGGCTATGCCTACTCCGGCCGCCGCCCTGCAGAGCATTTGGATCTGCGAGTAACTTGCCGTGCAATGCTCCGTATCAATGAAGAAGAAATCAAGACCCGCCGCCGCCAGCAAGACTGCCATCTCAGCATCGAGGCACTCCTCCAGCGATGTTCCGTAGACACAATGGCCGGCCTTCAGCATTTCCTTCACGTGGTTTTTTCTCATGCCTCGCTCCTCAGCGCCGTAACTTTACTCCCTGATGCATTTACGCCGGCTTGCCCGCAGCAAGTACGCGTTCAATCAGGCGATTTGCGCCCACTGCCTTCTGCAGGTCCTCGCCATCCAGTGCTGACGGAACGATCCAAAGCATCATGTTCTGGTAATAGTCAGAGCCATAGATACGTCTGCCAGTATCGCCACTGACGACATTCGGTTGCGTCCACGTGTATCCGTACTTCACCGAAATTCCTTCAAGGCAACTGCGCACGAGCGAGGCTCCCGTCTCCTTGTCTCCCGCATACATATAGGTGGCGCCCAGCATATATACCTCTGGCGGAAAATAGCCGTGGGCTCCATAGCCGACACCCCAGGCCGCGAAATCAGAGGGGTTTGCTGGGGATGCCGTTGGCTTCGCGAAGTTCGCCGCACCGTAGCGATTTATCGCAATGCAAGTTTGCTTGATCTTTTTTAGAGCTATGTCCGCGCGATCGGGTGGAAAGACAGGAGACAGGCCATGATATTTGGCCATCCAGTCTCCGTCCAACTGGTACCCGAACACGAGATCGGACTTCTTGTTCAGCTCGGGCTCATAATAGGCAAGATAGTAATCTCCGGTCCAAAGCTTCGTCTCCATCTCATGGCTTCCCTCTTTGATCCACTCCTGGCATTGTTCGGCAAAAGCCGTGTCATGCATGCTCGTAGCCATTCGCTCAGCCATGCGCAACATCGCCAGGTGAATTCCGCCCACGTGTGGGGTCATTCCAAACCAGCCGTTTCCTTCAAACCAATCCAGGCCACCGCCAGGCGGGGTGTGGGGCTGGGTGGGATTTCTGTCGTTCGCCGGAACTGAGATGATGCCCTCCGGTCCCGATCGCAACTTGATCGTATAGATCACCGCTTTTTTGATCGAAGGATAAAACTCCTTCAATATCTCCTCGCTGCCCGTCCTCAGCCAGTACCGATCAAACATGTCAACGTAGCAGGGACCATTCAAGGTGTTCTGATAACCGGGGGAGGGTGTCGTCATATCGCATGGATCGGTAGCAGAGTAACCTTCCGCCGCCCCTCCGGTGCATCCTCCGAATATCCACGGCGGAGCACCGTCCTCGTATTGATAGGCCTTATAGCCGCGCAGAGTGGAGAGAGCGAGATCGGGGAAGAAATACACCAGCGGTATGTTTCCATAGAAGCTGCAGGGAATGCACTCGATCTGTGGGCATTCTCGCGGGCATTCGCTCATGCCAAACAACCCATCCTGTTGCTTGCACCAATCTCCCAACGGCTTCTGCGCAGCTGCCCAATAACCAGTTTTCGGCATCAAGTGGAAGATATTGACAAGTGCTTCTCTAAGCCAGACCGGGTACTCACCGGCCGAATAAACAGCCTCCTGCCAAGTGATCACCCGTTTGAGCAATGCTGTATGATTTTGGCTTACGTAGGAAGCTACATCTACGGCATTCTTATATTGCGTGGTATACATTCGTGCATAAGTGCTCGTCTTATCACCCTTCCAGATCGGCGAATACCATGCAACCAGGATACGGAGAACCTTGTCCTCTTTAGGACCTAGCTCGAAATCTACAGCCAGCGAAGAGCTAAAATCTCCCTCGCCCAATTTTGGAAGGTCATGATGCATGGCAGCCCATTGCTGTCCCGTCGCATAGTCATAGCCATTGATCCAAAGAGCGCTGCCAAATCTGACTGGCAAATCCCCTACGATCCCAATTGCATACTCTGTACCGAGCGGCGATCGAACCACCTGTCCCTTGAATGCGCCATTCGTAACCTGCTCGCGAAGCGCAGGGATCACACCGTTGGATATCGGGTCGGAGCAAGGAAACCAGTCAACGTAACGTAACTGCCGGTCACTGGTGGTCGAGATCTGCGCCTCGGCCTGGGTAGGACCGGGAAAGCTGAATCCCAAAGTCAGCTTTTGTTTTTCGCTCGATGTGTTCCGAACATGCACCTCAAAAGTAGCCGCTGGAATGTTCGAGTTACGTGTGTCGCCGGGAATGAACGGAGTCCACGCGCGTAGACCCACCTCGAAGGGAGCATTCAGTTGGTACTCCACATCCGCGATCGGAAAATGTCCCCAGTACCTGATATCTTCGGCATTGTCAGTTCCCGTCATGTCGATGTTCGTTAGCACCCAGCACCGATCGCCATTGCTGATGCCAAGAAAGCCGTGTTTTACGGGACCGCGAGTTGGCACACCCGAATTAAAAAGATTAAAAAAGCCGAATGTGCCGTCGGTATCTATATCCATAAAGCCCGTGGCCACGCCCCCTAAGGGCATTCCGTGAGGAACAATGTCGTCGCTGTGGTAGACAATGCCGCAAGCTGGTTTTGAAAAGTCCTTTGCCTGAAACTGTACCCACTGCTTCTTTGGAACGTCTGCTGGAAAAATCGACCCTCCATCCAGGTTGTAGACCTTACCCGGGTCTGCATTGGACACCGTAGCTTGGTTCGCCTGCGGTCCATCCGTCGTTGAAAGATACTTCGTCGATCCAGCCGCAACACCTGTAGCAGCCATCCCCAGCATGGATGTTTTTAGAAAATCACGTCTCTTCATCCTTATTTCTCCAGTTATTGTCTTCCAGATTGATTCCAAATTCAGTTGCAGGAGGCCGAATCTCCGACACAAGTTCAATGACTTTCCGACGGCGGCTTTTCGCCAGGGTCGACACTTACATTGAGGCTTGCAGCAACCGCACGAATGGCATTCCAGGTTGCAGTTTCCAGTTCAATTCCTTCTTGTAGCCGTTTGGCTCTGGTTTGCTGTTCGGGCTCGCCGGGAAGCAGGACGTCGCGCCCTTCCTTGACCGGGCGCGATGATTTGATATACGCCGCAAGTTCGGTCAAATTATGATTGAGGTTTTCTTCGCTCACCAGTAGCGTGGGACGCAACACAAGAAATGTAACTCCATTTCCTGGCCGTTCTTCAACGGGGCTCTGTCCCGCCAGTATTGTGCTCATCAGTTCAACAAGTAAGCCGAGAGCATAACCGCGATATCCGAGATTCCCGCCGAATGGAAGAATCCCGCCCTGAGGCGGTCCATAGAAATCTGCCGGCAAGATGCTTGGTCGACCGCCCGCATCGACGATCCATCCTTCGGGTAGATTCTGTCTCCTATCCTTGTAGAGACGGATCTTCCCTTCAGGAGCCTGAGATGTTGAAAAGTCAGCTACGATAGGAGGCCGGTCAGGCATAGAGATCCCGTAGCCGAATGGATTTGTTGAAAGGCGCCCGTCACGACCTCCCCAGGGAACAACGAAATGACCATGCCGAGGCGAACTGCAGAAGCCTAGTCCCCAGAGACCCGCTGCTGCGATTTTTTCGAGATAATGTCCTAGCCTGCCCGCATGATTACAGCGGTGAGTGATAACTACTGACATCTGGCTCGCTTGAGCCTTCTTTATGGCTAGTTCGACCGCCTTCTCTGCACCTACCAACCCGAAGTTCCATCCACAATCGACAACCGCCGAGAGCGGCGTCTCGTGTTTAACGGTTATCTCTGCGCCGGGCCGGATAACGTTGGCGCGAACATCCTGAACATACTGGGGTATCCGAATCAGTCCATGAGAATCGACTCCACGCAGATTTGCTCCTACTAAGTGGTCGGCAATCGCGTTGGCTTCATCCAAAGAAGCGCCGCACGCGAGAAAAATAGCAACCGTTAATTTGTGTGCATCGGAACTAAAGATACGAAACATGTCCCAATCTCCGAGCGCCGTCCTTGAATGAGTCAACTTCGTTCGTCTGGTGCTGCATTCGATAACTCAACGCCATTCACCGTAAACGCGGCAAAATCAAATGGCCGCCATTAAGCACTGCCTCAGGTTGCTCGTGAGCCGGAGCCAGCGAGTTTCCCTTCGCAAGCAGCACCATTGCTCCAACCAGAACTACAAGGCCGGCAAACAAAACCTGTCGCGATGCGGCCGATGCTGCCTTCCATTCACCCGTCACAAAACCAAGGCTATTGGCGATGATGAGAGAGGCGGCGATGTTGATAGCCCATCCAACGGAAGTGCCTAACCGCCCGAGATAATATGCGCCCATGCCGTACGGAATCATGGCGAGGAACCATAGGACTCCCATCGCTACCGCCAGTACGAAATCATGGGCGGCGCCCTTGCCGACGTTGTTTCGCCATGTCCCCTTTCGTAATTGCTGTCCGCCGAACCA
>Ga0070731_10005821_pt1 | contig 10057 bp, 9 predicted proteins | sample Coa_R1_2_FD_66448 | JGI IMG/M metagenome (GOLD analysis project Ga0070731, IMG submission 66448) | Surface soil microbial communities from Centralia Pennsylvania, which are recovering from an underground coalmine fire - Coalmine... | ecosystem: Environmental > Terrestrial > Soil > Unclassified ... | reverse complement strand
CCGCCTGCGTCGATTCCTACGACCAGGCTCATTCCAGATACGAAGGTGAGACACCGAAGACCGAGCTCGCGGTCACGCTGCCGTAGTTGCGGTATTCGTGACGGCAGCCGGCCGGGATGTAGCAGACGTCGTCTGGCCCGGGCTCGAACACGTTGACGTCGTCGTCGTGCCAGACCCGCACGGTCATCGTCCCGTGCGTGACGTAGAGGACCTGATCGCCGGCGTGCGAATGCGCCGCCGACCGCTGGCCGGGGTCGACCTCGAGAACGCCCGCCGTGAGGTACTCGGTACTGGTGAGCAGCCCGACCAGCACGCCCAGATCGCGCCGCCATACGATATCGCGCTGGCCCAGTCGGCGTAGCGTGCCGGGCTTCGGATCGACGGGTGCCGGGTCCAACCGCCCGACCAGCGAGTCGTCAGCGTACCGGCCACCGTCTAGGTACGGCCGGGTGCGGGAGTAAGCACCCGACATCCCGGCCGACGGCGGCGGGGCGAACAGCTCCAGCACCCGAAGCGGACCCTCGCCGTGCGCGAACGCGTGATGCCAGGTATCGCGGCGGAAGAATACGCTCTCGCCGGACTCGAGCCGCTGGACCTCGCCGGTCTCCGGGTTCGCGATCGCCATCACGCCTTCCAGCACGTAAAGCAGCTCGTCGGCGCCGAATACGGTCCGGTGGTCGGGGGAGTGACGGAACGAGCCGTGTGGTTCAAGACCGAACACCAGCAGGTGGATCAGTTCGCTGGAGACATAGATCCAGTCCGCTACCTCACCTGACTGCGCGTCACCCCAGACGTGGCGGACCGCCCCCGTCCGGGGGATGAGTGCTGGCCCATCGAACTTCGGGCGCGGCGACGGGCGGTAGGCGCTCTCAGGAGAGCCCGCTTGCTCAGTCGACACCGCGGGACTCTGGCTCTGCTCCTCTGCCCACAAAACTCATAAACTCATAATAGCTTGGGCATGGTCGTATCTCAAGCGTCTGACGTGCCGCTTGTCACCAGGGGACCGGGGTCCCGTCCCAGGAGAAGAACTCCCCGGTGGGCCCGTCGTCCGGCAGCAGCGCCAGCCGGACCGCGCCGGCTGCGGCCTCGGCCGGGTCGCCGCCGCTGGCCGCGGCGGTGGCGTTGAGGTCGGTCCGGCGCAGGCCCGGGGCCAGCGCGTTGACCTTGATGCCGTCGCCGGCCAGGGTGCAGGCGTAGAACACCGTGAGCGCGTTCAGCGCGGTCTTTGACGAGCGGTAGGCGGCGTACCGGCCGGACGAGTGGGGAGACTGCGGGTCGGTGGCCCAGGTCAGCGACCCGGTGCCGCTGGAGATGTTCACGATCCGGGGGTGCGCGGACCGTCGCAGGGCGGGCAGGAAGGCGTTGGTCACCGCGACGACCCCGAACACGTTCGTCTCGTAGATCCGGCGGAACGTCTCGGCGTCCTGCTGGTCCGGGGTCTTGTCGTCGCCGGAGATCCCGGCGTTGTTGACCAGGATGTCCAGGGTGCCGACCTGGCGCGCGGCCTCCGCGACGCTCGCGTAGTCGGTCACGTCCAGGACGAGCGGCCTGGTATCGCCGCCCATCTCGCCGGCGGCGCGCTCTCCTCGCGCCGCGTCGCGTGAGCCGAGGTAGACGGTGAGCCCTGCGTTCGCGAGCTGGCGCGCGATCTCCTTGCCGATTCCCTTGTTGGCGCCGGTGACGAGTGCAACCAAGTTGTCCACGCCGTCGAAGCTACCTGACCGGCCTCCCCGGCAGCAGACTCCTGCTGCTGCCTATGGCGGTCGGCGCCTTGGTGCGCTAGCTTCCGGCTATGCCAGTAGTCACAGCGAACGGGATCGAGATCAACTACACCGACTCGGGGGGCGATGGTCCGGTCGTGGTGTTCAGCCACGGGTTCCTGATGGACCAGACGATGTTCGACCAGCAGGTCACCGCGCTGGCGCCGGAGTACCGGGTGATCACCTGGGACGAGCGCGGGCACGGCGGCACCTGGGCGACCGGGCCGTTCACGTACTGGGATTCGGCGGCCGACGTCCTGGCGCTGCTTGACCAGCTGGGCGTGGAGCGCGCCGTCCTGGCTGGCATGTCCCAGGGCGGCTTCCTGTCGCTGCGCGCGGCGCTCACCGCACCGGATCGGGTCCGGGCGCTGGTGCTGATCGACACCCAGGCGGGCGTGGAGGACCCGGCCGTAGCGCCAGGGTACGAACAGCTGCACCAGGTCTGGCTGGACAACGGACCCGGGCCGGTGCAGGAGGTGGTCGCCTCGATCATCTTGGGCCCGGGCCAGTGGGATGACTGGTACGCCAAGTGGAACGAGCAGTACGCGGAGTGGGCGCCGGACGATCTGGGGCAGCTTAGCTGGCCGTTCCGGTGCCTGATGGACCGGGACGATATCACCGGTCGGCTCGCCGACATCACCAGCCCGACCTTGATCGTGCACGGGACGGCCGACGCCGCGATCCCGGTAGCGAAGGCGGAAGCCGTCCGGGACGGCCTCGGCGGGCCGGTCACCCTCGTCACCGTCGAGGGCGCGGCGCACGCCTCGAACGTGACCCACCCGGACGAGGTGAATCAGGCCATCCTCGCGTTCTTGAGCGGGCTTGACGGCGAGTAGACCCAGGCGGGGTTGAGCAGACTTCCGGCTGGCGGTCAGCAATCGGTCAGGTTCCGCTCACATCCTGGGGCCATGGAAGCGGTACCATCGGCGCGCTTGCTGGTCGTGGACGACGAGGCGACGATCCTGGAGTTGCTGTCCGGGTCGCTGCGGCTGGCGGGGTTCGAGGTGGTGACGGCGGCGAGCGGTGCCGGGGCGGTCCGCGCCGCCGCGTCGTCACGGCCGGACCTGGTCCTGCTCGACGTGATGATGCCGGACGGCGACGGGTTTGAGGCGCTCCGCCGGATACGTTCCGGGGGGTCGCAGGTTCCGGTGATCTTCCTGACCGCCCGGGACGAGGTGCCCGATCGCGTCAAGGGCTTCGCCCTGGGCGGAGACGACTACCTCATCAAGCCCTTCAGCCTGGAGGAACTGCTCGGCCGCATCCGGGCGGTGCTGAGGCGCACCCGGCCGGGCGCGCCCCGTGCCCGGCTGCGCGTCGCCGGCCTCGAACTCGACGAGGACGCGCGCGAGGTCCGGCGGGACGGTGCTCTGGTCGCGCTGACGCCTACCGAGTACCGGCTGCTGCGGTTCCTGATGGTGAACGCCGGCCGGGTGGTCAGCAAGGGCGAGATCCTGGACCAGGTCTGGGAGCACGACCCGGACCGCGACGGCAATGCGGTCGAGCCGGTCCTGAGCTACCTGCGGCGCAAGGTCGACCAAACAGAGCCGAGACTGATCCACACCGTCCGCGGTTTCGGTTATGTACTGCGGATCCCGCCCCCGTGAGATCGGACCGGGCGGGCCAGGCCGCGCGGGCCGGCCGGTGGCGGGCGGTCGTCCGGGGTGCGTCGCTGCGTACCCGGGTGCTGGCCGCCGCCGCGTTTCTGGTCGTCCTGACCTGCCTGGTGACCGCGGTTCTCTCCACCACGCTGCTGCGCGGCTACCTCCTGTCCAGGTCAGACGCCCAGCTACGGGACTTCGCGACCGTCGCGACCCGCATCGTGCAGCGAGAGCAGCTCCAGTCGGCGGACAACAGCAGCCGTCCTGCGACGCTGCCCACGCAGTTCCTCGTCGAGGTGGTCAGCGCGGCCGGGAAGATCAGCATGGCGGGCGGCCCGCTGGGCGCGGCCGACGGGCCGCGGCTGTCCGCAGCGCAGCTCAGCCGGACCGGAACGCCGTTCACCGTCCCGGCCGCCGGTACCTCCGGAGGCTCCTGGCGTGTCCTGGTGCAGCGCCTGACCGGCGGAGGTCATCTGGTCATTGCCTACAGCCTCGGCGACCTCGACAGCACAGTCACCCGCCTGGAGGTCGCCGACGCGCTGGCCGCGGGCGCCGCCATCGTGCTGCTGGCCGCCGTCGGCCTGCCGCTGGCGCGGGCCAGCCTGGCGCCGCTCCAGAGGATCGAGTCGACGGCTGCGGCGATCGCAGGCGGTGACCTGTCCAGGCGGATCGACCTTCCGGCCGGGAACACGGAGGTCGGGCGGCTGGCCGGGGCGCTGGATGTGATGCTGGCCAGCATCGAGACCGCCTACCTGGCGCGAGCGGACGGCGAGGCTCGCGCCCGGGGATCGCAGGAGCGGATGCGGAGCTTCATCGCCGACGCCAGCCATGAACTGCGCACGCCGCTGACCTCGGTGCGCGGGCTCGCCGAGTACGGTCTCCAGCAGGGCCAGGCGGCTGACCAAGCGGAATTGCTGCGGCTGATGGGCCTGATCGCCCGGGAGGCCGGCCGGATGGGCCGGCTGGTGGACGATCTGCTGCTGCTGGCCAGGTTCGACGCGGGACGCCCCCTGGACCGACGGCCCGTTGACCTGGCCAGCATCGCGGCCGAGGCCGTCCAGCGGGCCCGCCTGGTGGCCCCCGGGCGACCGGTCACGCTGGAAGCGGCCGAACCGGTGGTCGTGGACGCGGACGCGGAGCGGCTGCGTCAGATCATCGACAACCTGATCGGCAACGCTATCCGGCACACCCCGCCCGGAACGCCGGTCACGGTGACCGTGACGAACGAGCCCGGCCGCGTGCGGCTCACCGTCGCCGACCGCGGCCCGGGCCTGACGCCGGAGCAGGCAGCGCGCGTATTCGAGCGGTTTTACCGGACCGACGATGCCCGGGCCCGGGCCAGCGGTGGGACCGGGCTCGGCCTGGCCATCGCGGCGTCGCTGGCCGCCGCCCATGGCGGCGAGCTCACGGTCAATACCCAGCCCGGCTGCGGAGCCGCGTTCCACCTGCGCCTCCCGCGGGCGGAGACCCTCCAGGTCACCGCAACCGAATCGCAAGGCCGGCTCCCATAGCTGCCTGCAACCGTCATTAACTCCGCGATGAAATGGCCAGGCCATCGGTAACAGGACCGGACCGTCATCGTTCTTCGCGGATATCCCGGTCATATGGCCTTGGCGTGGCCATGCGGAACGTTTGCCCAAACCTTGCGCATCAGTGCGTGCCGCACAATCTCTCGGTACCCCTGCCGCTTTCCTCCACCGAAGTTCCAGGGTGTTTTGCATAACTCTGATAAAGAGCTTCGGCGATAGGAGTTAAGGAATGTTTTCCAGCAATCGGGCCAGGGTCGTGGCGGCAGGGATCGCGGCCATCGTGATCGGGGGCGGTTCCTACGGGATCGTCACGGCCGCTTCCAGCAGTGCCACGACGACCGCGGCCAGCAGCGGCACCAGCGGCAGCGGTCACCCCTTGGCCGGTAGTTCCGGATCCGGCGCCAAGGGATCCAACGCCCGGTCCGGTCCGGCCGCAGGCGGCGCCGTCGGGACGGTCAGCAGCGTGTCCGTGTCCGGCTTTACGCTAACGACCTCGGCGGGCCAGAAAGTAACCGTCACGGAGGCGTCCTCCACCAGCTACGTGAAGGGCACCAGCCAGGCCTCAGCCGGTGCCGTCACCGCCGGTGAACCCGCCCTCGTGCTGGGGACGACCGACAGCACGACCATCGCGGCCACCCAGGTCATCGTGCAGCCGCCCAGCAGCAGCGGAACTTCCCCTGGCGGGCAGGTGATCCCCTACGCCAAGGGCAAGCAAGGCTCCTCTCAGCAGGTCGGCCAGATCCCGTCGGACTACAGCCAGGGGTCGGGCACGATCGTCAGCGGTACTACCGCGGACCAGGCGACGGAAGCCGCCCTGGCCGCCTACCCGGGAGGCATCGTCGACCGCGTCGTGGCGCTCGGCAACGGTGACTACGAGGTCCACTACATCGGCGTCAACTGGCCCCATCACATCTTCGTGAACCAGGACTTCCAGGTCATCGGCGCCAACTCATAGCTGACCACGCCCGCCAATCAAGCTCGGGCCGTCGGGCGCGCGGTTTGCCTACCCGGCGGCTGCCTCCACCCGGAGCGCCGTGGCGAGCAGCAGTTCCTCGCCTTGTGGTGGGCCCACGAGCTGCAGGCTGGCCGGCACGCGAGTGCCCGGTGCCCGGACAGGCTGCGCGGTGCACGGCGTTCCGGCGGCGTTGAACAGCCCGGTGTACTGGGTGATCTCGATGATCACGTTGACCAGCGAGTCAGGGGTCAGGTCCTCCAGCCGGGGCGGGAAGGCGGGCAGGGTCGGCAGGGCGATCAGCTCGACCTGACCGAACAGGTCCAGCAGCGACTGCCGCCACGCCGCGAGCTGGCTGCGGGCGTCCTCGAGTCCGGGCCGGAACAGGTCGGCCATGCTCAGCGTCTGGCGGATGTCATCGCCCACGGCGTCTGGGTGCGCGTCGGCCAGCGCGTGGTCGATGTCCCACGCCTCGGTGAGGAAGATCGTGGTGAAGATGTTGGTGCCGACCGCGAAGCCGTCCCAGTCCAGGGTGACGACCTCGAACTCCGCGGCCTTGAGCGCCTCGTCCACGGCCTGCTCGATCTCCGGCCGCGCGGTCGTCCGCAGCCGGCCGATCCGGCGGGCGGGCGTGGCCGCGGGCGCGAACCCGGGCTCCAGCAGCGCCATCCCGGTCACGAGCCCGGCCACGGTGGCGGCCATCGGGCCGATCGTGTCCAGGCTCGGCGCCAGCGGCCATACGCCGTCCAGCGGTACCCGGCCGTAAGTGGTCTTGAGGCCGGTGATGCCGCAGCAGGCGGCCGGGATCCGGACGGAGCCGCCGGTGTCGGACCCCAGCGCCACGTCTGCCTCGCCGGTCGCCACGGCCGTGGCCGAGCCGCACGACGACCCACCCGGGATCAGTGCGGGGTCCAGCGGATTGATCGGCGTGCCGAACCACTGGTTGGTGCCGAGCGGCAGCATCGCCAGCTCATGAAGGTTCGTCTTGCCGACGATGCGAGCGCCGGCCGCCCGCGCCCCCGCCAGGCACGCGGCATCGGCGGTGGCGGGCGTCGCGGTCCGCTCGACCGCGCGCGATCCGGCCGTGGTCGGGACGCCCGCCACGTCGATGAGGTCCTTGACCGCCAGCCGAGGCCCGGTGCCGGTACTCGCCATCCTGGTGATGAACGTGCTCATAGCTTTTCTCCTGGTAGATCGCCCAACGCGGTCACCTGTACGCTACGAGCCAGGGGGCGGCCGGGCATCGGGAAAACTCCTGATCTTGGCCTACCCCCACGTTGTCTCCCGCGATTTCCTCCCGCGCTGTGGGGTCTGGGTCCGTATGGACGAGCTGAGCCTGGGCGAACTGGTCGCGGTGCTCACGCTCGGGCAGGACAGCTCGTTCGGCCAGCCGCTGGAGTCCCAGATGCGCTCCACGCTGCTGGCGCTCTGGCTGGCCGGTTCGGCGGACCTGGGCACCGAGGTCCGGGACACCGCGTACTGGTGCGCGCAGCTTCGCTATCTCGGCTGCACCGCCCACGCCCACGAGGTGGCGGCGATGTTCGGCGACGATATCCAGACCCGGGCCCGGACGCTGACCTACGACGCGTCGAATCCGGCCGAGGTGCTGCGGGACGCGGTCACGTTCGGGCTGCCTGGCCGGAGGGGCATCGCGCGGATCGGTGCGGTCGCCGCGATCCTGGCGGGAGGGCGGAAGTTCGCGGAGATGAACTTCCGGTCCGGCTGCGAGGCGGCAGACGTGCTGGCGGCGCGGCTGGGGATGGCCCAGCCGGTGCGTGCCGCCCTGGCGTGCACGTTCGAGCGCTGGAACGGCAAGGGACAGCCCAACGGCGTGAAGGGGGAGCGGATTCCGCTCGCGATGCGGATCGTGCACCTGACCCACGACGCCGAGGCACTGGCCAGGCTGCGCTCGCCGGCCGAGGCGATCGCGCTGATCCGGGAGCGTTCGGGCCGCGCCTACGATCCCGACCTGGTCACGGAGTTCCTGCCGGTCGCCGCCGAGTTCCTCGGCCGGCTGGACCAGCTCGATCCCTGGGACGCGGTGCTCGCCGCCGAGCCCCAGCCCCGCGGCCTGCTCCGCGGGGCTGACCTGGACAGCGCCCTCGAGGTCGCGGCCGACTTCATCGACCTTAAGTCGCCGTTCACCGCGGGGCATTCGCGCCAGGTCGCCGCGCTGGCCGCCGGGGCCTGCCAGCACGCCGGGCTGCCCGCCGCCGACGTGGTGCAGGCCCGGCGCGCCGGGCTGGTCCACGATCTCGGGCGCACCGCGGTGCCGAACTCGATCTGGGACAAGCCAGCCGCCCTGACCCGGGCCGAGTTCGACCGGGTGCAGTTGCATCCCCTGCTCACCGAGCAGATGCTGCGCCGGGCCGGCGCGCTGGGCGCGCTGAACCCGATCGCCGCCTGCCACCACGAACGGGCCAACGGCTCGGGCTACGTCAAGGGACTCACTGCGGCCCAGCTCAGCCCGGCCGCCCGGATCCTCGCCGCGGCCGATCGCTACCAGGCCATGACCCAGGAGCGGGCGCACCGGCCCGCGCACCCCCCGCAGACCGCGGCCGACCAGGTGCGGCGGATGGCCGCCGAGGGGCACCTGGACCGCGACGCCGCCGAGTGCGTAGTCGCCGCCGCCGGTCACCCGGCGCGACCACGACCACAAGCCCCGCCGGCCGGGATGACCGACCGCGAGGTTGAGGTACTCGCGCTGGCCGCCACCGGGCTGACCACGGCGCAGATCGCCCGGCGGTTGGTCATTTCCCCCAAGACCGCCGACAGCCACATCCAGCACATCTACGCCAAGATCGGCTGCTCCACCCGCGGCGCCGCGGTCCTGTTTGCGCTGCGCCACAACCTGGTTCCAGACGCCGGGAGGTCGTCAGGTGGGTTATACGCCCGCGACGTGGCGGACATCTACGTGTTTGGCGGCGCAGCGATGCCCTGGCTTGCCGATCGATTCGGTCGCCGAGACCAGCGGATTCTCGACCGCGGCCAACTTGCGGAAGCACTTCAGCCGGACCGTGCACACCAGCCCGCAGGCCTACCGGCGGACCTTCCAGGCCAGGCAAGCCAGCTGAGACGCCCGTGCGGTGGCGGCGTACGATTCGGTGACTGTCGGGTCTGCCGGGCCGCCGGCTAGGAGATCGGAGCACCCATGAGCAACGGGGCGAGGCGGGTGCTGGTCACCGGAGCGTCGGCGGGTATCGGGCGGGCCTGTGCCGATGACCTGCACGCGGCCGGCTGGGCCGTCACGGGGGCCAGCAGGCGCGGCACAACCTCGGGTGGGTGGGCTGGCCTGGTCATGGACGTCGATGATGACGAGTCGGTGCGCATGGGCGTGGCGGGCCTGCTGGCCGACGGCGGCCGGATCGACGCGCTTGTTGCCTGCGCCGGATGGGGCCTGGCCGGCGCGGTCGAGCAGTGCACGATCGAGGACGCGAAAGCCCAGCTGGAGACCAACTTCTGGGGCTGCGTCCGGGTCCTACAGGAGGTGCTGCCCGCCATGCGGGCGCGAGGCGGCGGGCGCATCGTGCTGATGAGCTCGCTCGGCGGGATGATCGGCATCCCGTTCCAGGCCTTCTACAGCGCGAGCAAATTCGCTCTGGAGGGTCTGGGCGAATCCCTGGCCTACGAGGTGGCTCCCTTCGGCGTGCACGTGACACTGGTCGAGCCCGGCAACATCAAAACGGACTTCACCGCGAGCCGCCGGATGGCACGGCCTGCTGGTGATGATCCGGTCTACGGCGTCTCCGTAGCCAAGGCCGTTGGCCTCATGGAACGCGACGAGGCCAACGGCGCGCCTGCCCACGACGTGGCCGTCGTGGTGCGGCGGGTGTTGGAATCCCGCCGTCCGCCCCGGCGGGTATCGGTTGGCAAGGCGAGCGAGCGAGCAGGCCTGCTGGCCAAGCGGCTGATGCCGTTCCGCGCCTTCGAAGCCGCGGCCAAAAGCAGCCTGGGAGTCTGAGTACGCCACCGGAAGGAGGCGGCTGCGTGGGGATCCGCTCACCCTTCGGAGGTACCAGAGAGGGGACGTCGCGCGGTTGCCGTATTGGCACCAGCATCGTTGCTGTGTCCCTCGTCTTGGCGGGATGCACGTCGAGTCCGTCTGCGACGGCCAGCCGCGGGGCTGCGACGTCGGCTCCCGCGGCACCGTTCATCGAGCCGCCAGGTCCGGTCAGCGCCCACCCTGCGCTGCTGGACGAGGCGAGTGCGGCGTGCCGA
>Ga0070731_10005820_pt1 | contig 10058 bp, 6 predicted proteins | sample Coa_R1_2_FD_66448 | JGI IMG/M metagenome (GOLD analysis project Ga0070731, IMG submission 66448) | Surface soil microbial communities from Centralia Pennsylvania, which are recovering from an underground coalmine fire - Coalmine... | ecosystem: Environmental > Terrestrial > Soil > Unclassified ... | reverse complement strand
CCGTTCTGCTGCGAGGCGCTCTTACGGTTGTTCGATTTCGCCGGCTGTAGCTTGTAGCGTTCAACCACTGGCCGGAGGACCGGATCCGACAGAGCCAACTCGATCTCGGTCGCGATCACCTGGTCCATATCGTCGACGGACGAAACCTGAGCTGCCTCCTGGCCCACCACGCCGCCCGCTGTGTGATGCTCGACTTTGACCAGAGCTGTGGCTTCGTAAACCTTTGGCACAATAAGCTGAACGCCAACAGCAGCGAGGATTGCAACCGCAACGAATGCGAGCAGCTTCCATCGTTGCCGGCGGATGATCTTGACAAATCTGGACAGAGACGCGGCGCCGTCGATAGGGCTCATGTCCATCGACCCAGGAGCCACTGGCACGGGAATCTGAGGGGGAAGTGGCTTCGGGGAAGCGCAGGGAGAAAACCTATTCGGGATGCTGGCTTCCAGCGCGAACTCCGTCGATGCGGGATACGCTATCCGATTGGTTAGTTCTAGATCCTTGTCCTCTACGGGGGTCGGGGTCGGCGGTTCGTCGTTCTCCAGAAACACAAGTTCGGTGGCGCCAATACGAATCTTGTCTCCGTGTTGCAAGACCTTCTCACGTATCGGGACTCCATTCACGAAACTGCCGTTTCGGCTGCTGAAATCGGTAATCAGGAACGAGCCGTTGTCGGCCTTCACGGCGCATTGCTTGCGGGAGACCGCTTCGTCTACCAAAGAGACCTCACATTGTGCTTCGCGGCCGATCACGATCTCGTCTTTGTCTAGCCAGACAATCATGCCCTTGTTGGGGCCGGTAATGATCACCAGCCTGGCATCCGTGCGCAGTTTGCGCCGCGCCTCGCCCGTGGACACTGACGTCAATCGCCTTCTCGGAGGAATGATTTGAGTGAGACCTTCCAAATTCATCTCGGGAACGTCGGAGCAAGGCTTCTGTTCGTTCATAGCTTTCTTACCGTCAACCGACTCATCTTTTGATTCCGTGCAAACCATGATTTTCTCCTTGCGTTATGACTCAATGCAGTTATGGGACCAAACCCTTTGTGAGGACCGCTTGGCTCAAGCCGACCATACCCTGGAGAATTGAGGCAAGATGAGGCCCGCGGCTTGCCGGAACATAAAGAATGTCGTTTGCCTGAAGCGGAACGTCAGCTGCTTTCCTGTGAAGTATGTCTTGTAGTGGGACCTCGATTTCCTGGCGCTGCTTCGCTCCTTCAACCATGCGATAGATATAGGCTTGTTTCGTGCTATTGGGGAGTGTGCCTTGCGACAGAGCCAGCGCCCGAAGTACGGACGAGCCTTCCGCGTCGTTGATGCGGTAGAGGCCCGGCAACTTTACGTTGCCGGTAACAAACAGTTTGGCAGCCTCGGGAACACGGACATCTTCGCCGCCGTGCAGGGCAATATTCAGATTTTGGTCTTCCCCTGAGAGCAAGTCCTTGATCGGGATCGAAGTCGATTTGCTAGTCCCTGTAGCTTTATCGATAGTCGAGACTACGACTTCAGCTCCAGCGTCGGGAGCGATCCCGTGAGCGCGTGCGATGGCATCCAGCAACTTGAGAGTGCCCGTTGCCTGGATGATAACCGGAGTGTTTACAGCTCCCGCCACTGTGACTTGGCGACTCTTGTATTCGAGGACCGCCGCCGACACGATGGGCGCGACCAGAATCCGGGCGCGGATCAAGGCATCGGAAACCGCATTCGCGAGGGCGGTGGGCGTCAGCCCAATCACCGATATGGGCTTGGGGACCAGTGGTATCGATATATCGCCGTCGTTCGAGACCCGATAGCTGCGCGTGAATTCGGGAGAGCCGGTAACGGTCACGTAGATGAGGTCTCCGGCGCCCACCGGTTCATCGCCGAGGTTGGTCGTCCATACCTGCGAACTTTGAGTCGAATCGCTTGCCTGCCCAGGCTGGTTGGGCTCGGACTGGGCGGCTGCCCCGAGGGGCGCCAGGCTGAGAATCCAAAACGCTAATAAAACGCGAGCTTGCATCACATCACCTCTCCTTGAGAGTTTTGTCGTTTGGTTAGTAAGCGCCGTCGCCGGTGAGCACAACCGTTACAGTCCTGGCTAGCAAGTAAACGTCCATCCAGAAGGACCAGTTGCGGACGTAGTAAGAGTCGTACGTAATCCGTTCGGTATAGGTTGTGTGATTGCGTCCGGACACCTGCCAGAGCCCAGTCAGGCCCGGAATTGCCTTGGTATAAAGGGGATACGCTTCTTTGTATTTGGCTATTTCGTCGTGCACGATGGGGCGCGGACCGACCAGACTCATCTCCCCCTTGACTATGTTCCAGAGTTGGGGCAATTCATCCAAGCTTGCCTTTCTGAGCACCTTCCCAATTCGAGTGATGCGCGGGTCGTTTCGAAGTTTTTGATTTTCTGCCCACTCTTTTTGCAGTTCCGGGCTGTTTGCCAGCGAGCGTTGCAGAACTTCCGTGGCGTTCCGCACCATCGTGCGGAACTTCCAGATATGAAAGGTGCGGCCGTCCTGTCCTAACCTCTTCTGGGAGTAGAAGACGGGGAACCCCGATTCCACCCCGATCAGAACCGCGATCACGGCCATCAAGGGAAGCGCCAGCGGCATCAACGCCACACAGAAAGCCAAGTCGATCGATCGCTTCGCGATCCGAGAACCGGCGAGGAGCAAATTGTTTCGGACTTGCAGCCCGCGCACCCCCATCCGATCTTGCGTATACCCCCCCACACTTCCCAGGAAATCGGTATCTGGAATCACGATCAGATGAGGGAAAGCATCACCGGCGCGTTCGAGCACTTTGACGAATTCGGACTGGGAAAAGTCCTGAGCGACCACGACGGCGTGCTTTACGCCCCTGAACACCATCATGTCCAGTGCCCCGGAGTCACAGACTGGAACCTCTTCCAGTTGCTCGTGGGAACTGCGGTCGGAAACGACCGCGATGGGTCGCAAGCCAAGGCGCGGATCAGCCCTGAGCTTGCGCAGCACCGACAGCGATTGATCTCCGTCCCCAAACAATACGATCGGATAGCCCCACCAAGCACATCGGGCGCCGATTCGCCTGCTTGTGGCTCGAGTCGTGGGTATCACCACGCATGCGCCGACAAAAGCGGCTAGGCAAAATAAATGTGAACTCAGGGGCGCTCGCTTCAATCCGAGTGCCACCGATAGAAAACTGAAGGCCCCGGCATTTGCCAGCGAGATGCGCCTGATCTCATCTACCGGGCTGATACTGACTCCTGGATATACATCGAAGAACCAATAGAGCATCAGAAACAGCGGCAGGAGTGGCCAATACTGCAACCACTCATTGGGCCGAGCGTATCGGGAGACGTAAGGATTGGCCCAAAATGTTCCCAGCAGCAGGGCGAATCCCAAAATGTCTCCTGCGACAATGAGGAGCGCTGAAAGCCCGGGGTTGCTGGGGTTGAGTATGGTTGGGGCTGAAGAGGGTTTCCTTACTAGAACGGCAGCGATGGACATTGTCTTAACTCCGCAAGCTTTTTTCCGCGCAGCCATAGGAAAAGCACGGGCGCTGCCAGCTTGGCCCGAGTTCATCCACCAGACTGTGGAAGTCGCTTATCCCCAATTTGCTCAGGCATATACGAACTGAGCGCGGGAGTCGAGGTCCGGGAGATTTGCGGGTAAGGCCTGGTCGATCTATCCACGAAGATAGGGTCCGCGTAGCCAATCACTTAGTGCTGGGAACAACCGAGGTGCAGAGTTTCTCGCTGTCGCGAACGGGTGGCAAAGCTGCAGCCCGCTGCTCGCGGCTACAACCGGGAGGGCACGGCTGTCCTGCATGCTGCAGCGGAATTCGCGGAAGTTTTCGTAGAGACAGGATCGGCGGAAATCGGTGACGTGCGTCCGGAGGGAAACTTGGGGCATCCGGGCACGCGTCGATGGGCTAAAAACGTGGTCGTGGAGTCCTGTGCCGATTCAATTCTGGCGTCCGATGGCCCGGCCTGTTCTCGCCTGGCGTCTTTAGCGCCGACCTGCACGCACCAGGATGGAGAGATCTGGCTTAGGATTGGCCAGTTTCCGGGCCGCCCCCTTAGCGCATCTGCTCCCGTTTGACTTCTTCCAACAGCGCACTGACCGCAATCTTTAGCTCCTCATGGCGCTTCCGCAAGCCAGGCGGGGCTTTGTCGAGAAGATCGTCAACAGACTGCAAACTTGCCAGCGCCTGACCACCGATCAAGCGGATCAGGTCTTCCACTTCACGCAGCGTTGCCGCCATCTTCTCGTGAATCGCGTGGGCTTCTTGCCTATCGATATCCGCTTCCAGTTCTCGCAATTCTGCAGAGTCGCCCAAGTCGTGGCGGGCTGCTGTGAGCTGAAGCCGGGCCTCGTTCCAGTTGCCTGACGACAACGAGGCCTTGATGGCCGTGGCTGCCTTGCCGATCGCGGCTGCTTTCTGTTGCTGTTGCCGCGCTTGCTCCAAACGGGATTGGAAGTTAGGCTCTCGGCCGTAGGTGGCAGCCTTGACCTCCAGACAAGCGACAGCGTCGGCCGGTCTGCCTTCCTCCAATAAGTGGTTAGCCTTCGCAATCAACTCATCCAATTCTTGCCGATAATCTTCCCATTGTCGTCGCGCGCTGGCAGCGAGAATGCGCAAGTCCTCGCTGGACAATTCTTGTGCGGCGGAGTCCAGGAATTCGGCGGCCCGGGCGTACTCTCTGCTGGCGATCAACTGCTGCGCTTGGGCTGCGGTGGCATCTACTTTCTGCTGCCACTGAGTCTCTTCCTCCCTCACCAACCGCAGCAATTCATCGAAATCACTGCTTTTCATCTCCGATTTGGCCGCTTCGAGGAGTTGTACTGCTTCGGCGTAGTTCTTACGTTTCAAGGAGTCTTCAGCCTTCGCCGTAATTTCGGCTCTGCGGCGCTCTGTCTCTTCGCGCTGGATGAGCGACCGGACGAGCACCATCAGCGACTCCAGTTCCCTCTCTCCGGGAGACCTCCGGCAGGCCGCGTCCACCATGGCCAGCGCATCCGTGTTTCTACCCGCTGCCAGCAAGGCGCGGGTGCCTGCAACTTGTTGGGCTACCCATGCTTGATGTCCGACCCGCTGCTGCGCCCGCGCCTTCAGTTGCGACAGCTCGCCTTCGTTAGGAAATTGCTGGACCGTGGCTTGTGCCAGCTTGGATGCGAGAGAAGGATCCGGCCCGTCGAGCGCGCCGAGAATCTCAGTCGCGGATCTTTTCACCGCTCGTCGGCGTTCCTCCTGCTCGTGGCCAGAGGCAACCGAGGCCATTAGATCCTGGATCCCTGAAGCTGCGGGATTCAGACGCTCGGCCTTCTTTACAGCTTCCAGCGCGTTCGAGAATTTGCGTTCAGAAATATGTCGCCGCGCAAGCGCGAGCAGTTCCTGTACCCGGCGTTCCTGTTCGTGTTTGGCAACTTTATGAGCGATCTGAATATTGAGGGACTTGGCGCGTGCGGCGTTTGGGTCCAGCTCAAAGGCTTCGTCCACCGCGCGGCTCGCGCCTTCCAAGTCCCCGGCGGAGTACGCTCGCTCGGCACGGCTCAGCACATCATTGAGCTTTTCCATGCGGGCACGCGCTGCAATCGTCTGATCACGAACTGCATGCGGCTTTCTATTGCTGTTGTCTAGCCGGATTGCTTCCTCCTGACCGCCCTGTTTCTTGGCGGCCTGCACCAGTTGGCGCATGAGTTGATTGGCACGCACGTGCTCGCGGTCGATTTGTAGCACATTGAGCAGTTCCTGCCTGGCGCGGTCCAACTGGCCGTCGCGTAGCATTCGCTCTGCCCGACTGATGTGTTCGCCGAAAAGACTGCCCTTGAGGTGTTCTTCGACTTCCAGCAAATCGAAGGAGAATTCGCTCGCCGATGAATAACGGTCGTCCCGTTCCTTCGCCAGCGCGCGCGAGATGATGTGGTCGAGGGCGGGGGAATACCCCTGAATGAACTGACTCAGAGGCGGAGCAGGACTGCCGACGATCTGTTTGAGCGTCTGCGCGATTCCACCGCCCGTGAAAGGAAGTTTCGACGTAAGCAACTGGTAAAGGACCACGCCGGTGGAGAAGATATCGCTACGTGCATCCAGGTCCAAGCCTCTGATCTGTTCTGGGGACATGTAGTGAACCGTACCAATGAGCTCTCCGGCACGGGTGTGGCGGGAATGTACCAACCGGGCCATGCCGAAATCGACAATCTTTACGATTCCGTCTGCGAGGACCACGAGGTTGGCCGGCTTGATATCCCGGTGGATAATGCTCGGCTGGCGTGAGTGGGCATATTCCAGACCGCTGCAGACCTGCCTGACGTAGCTGATCTTTTGCAGCATTGTCAACGTTTTTGTTGACAGCAATGACTCCAGGCTCTGCCCTTCGAGGTACTCCATCACAAGGTATGGCCTACCCTCGAAGTCGCCTAGATCGTAAACGACGACAATATTGGGGTGGCGAAGGCTGGCGGTGAACTGGGCTTCTCGGTAGAAACGTTCCAACTCGCTGTGCTCGGCCGCTCCGGTCAGTACCTTGATCGCTACCGGCCTGCCCAGTGCGCGGTCTACCGCCTTGTAGACCGCACCCATTCCCCCTCTACCGATGAGGTCCACAACGTCGTACTTACTAATCTTCTTGGGAGCATCCGCTTTCATCACAGAACGTCCGGCGGTCAAAATGAGATCCCGGCTCCGATTTCAAACTCGGGCTGCGCTGTGAAATCCGCCCGATACCCAAGTCGCAATTCGGGAATTCACGAACATCGTATCGATCACAGAATACGCCTGCGCCCGGCCTTGTGCTGATGGCAATTTCCTGCCCGTTCTGCAAGCGCGACAAACCCGCTACGCTGTTGGTTTTACGAAGCAACGTCAGCTTAAGACTGCTCAGGGACAACGGCTTGCAGATGGGGCGGCTTCGACTATCCATGCGGATAGATCGCCTACGCCGAAAGTGAGCAGATTGGCTTGACTGGCTAAACTCGCTCGCGGCGGCAAGCTTTCCAGATCAATACGCTCAATACGTTCGTAGACGCGCCACACGCCTTTCCGTCTGGCAACAGACTTGCCTTAGTTAGATGCGATAGCAGGCGCCGACCAGCGACGCCGGCTCCCATAGGCGGTTTATGAACGTGATTTGCGGAATGGCGAGTATCGCGAGGATGTTGCAGACGCTGCAGAATTTCTTTTCAACTGCGCCGAAGCAATTCCGACGGCTGGAATGCATGCGCAAGCATGGACGCCGGACGGTCGTGGCCAATGGCTATCTCAGCGATCGAAACAACGCTGTTCCAACAATCTGCAGCTGGTTCCCATCTATGATTCCTGCCTCTCATCCTGCCTAGTACCCTACCTATACGGCGGGAGTGGCCTATGGCACTCCCGCTCCTGCCCTTCCACTCGAAACGCGCCACTCAATTCCGTCACGGCGCAGCAGCGAGAACTGCGGAATAGCTAGCTGGCTGCTTGCTCGTCGGCTAAGACCGAATCCGGCTGTTGCGACTCGGCCTTATGTACACCTTGACGTACCAGATCTGAGAAGAGTTCGAACAGGTCCGGATCGATGGCGCCGGCGGCCACCTGGGCACGCAAGATTCCGAGGGCCTCCTCCGGAGTGAAGGCTTTTTTGTACGGTCGGTCCGAGGCGGTTATCCCGTCGAAGATGTCAACGATCGTCAGCATGCGCGTCTGCCAGGAAATATTGTCCGCGGAGAGTCGGTGCGGATAGCCAGAGCCATCGAGCTTTTCGTGATGGGCTCCGGCTATAGGAATGACACCACGGATCTCCGGCGTCCACGGTATCTGGCTTAGGAAGCGCACCGTATACATTACGTGGTCCTCCATTTGAGCACGCTCGAGCGGATCCAGCGAGCCTTGAGGAATCGAGAGCAGGCGGATTTCTTCGTCCGTAATCAACGGTCGGGAAATACCGTTCGGATCGACATAAGTCCGCGTTGCGGCCTCTGCCAGACGGGGACGGGCGGTTTCCGGAGTTGACGAAGGCAGATTGCATTGCAGTACGTAGTCCCAGAGCGCATCGAGCTCGGTGCAGTATTTCTGAAAGCGGACCTCGGCTTCCTGCGCCGCCTGATTGTGGGCATGCTCTCCGTGGGCCAGCAAAAGCTCCAGTTTCGCTCGCAGCAACTCAGTCTCGGAGCTTCGCTTGGCAAACAAGAACCGATGGCGCAGCAGCTCCAGTTGCGCAGGATAGAGCTTCTCCTTCTTCAGCAGTATGTTTTCGCGAACACCGACTTTGCCGAAATCGTGCAGCAGCGCAGCATAGCGTAGCTCTTTTTTGTGGGTGGGCGTGAAATGAATGTGGGCGAGCGGTCCTGTTGTGGTGCGGTTGACTGCCTCGGCTAGAGCGAGCGTCAGCCGGGCTACCCGGGCAGAGTGCCCGCAGGTTGCGGGGTCGCGTTGTTCAATGGCGACCACCGAAGCGCGTACAAAGCCTTCAAATAAATTCTCGATGGAGGCTAGCAACCGGCTGTTCTGAAGTGCCACAGCCGCTTGGCTTGCCAGCGATAGGAGCAATTTTCGATGATGAAGTGTGAATGGAACCACCTCCGCGGCCGCGGCAGCGTGGGAAGTCAGTTTGGCACCAGGATTGCGTTTCGAGTTGATCAGTTGTAATACACCAACTACTTCGCCCTTGTCGTTGCACATGGGCACCGCCAAGATCGACTTGGTCCGGTAGCCCAGCTTCGCGTCAAAATCATGATTGATCTTATAGGGGAGTCCGGGAGGAACGTCGTAGGCGTCTTCCAGTTGAACACTCTCTCCCGTCAATGCGACGTGCCCAGCGATCGAGGCATTGCTGATCTCCACCTGTGTTTGCTCGAAAGGAAAGGAAACGGTGTCGTTCTGTGCCCACAGAAACCTTAACGCCGTCGCGCGTGAAGTGACATTCGGCTTCCGCCAGCCAATTTCACGTTCCTGAATCGAACCGGTCGCCGGTTGTGACTTCGCGGAGGAAGACCAGGAACCGTCTTGCTCGGGTTCTACAAAATAGATCGAACCGGCGTCGGCAGCAGTCATTTGGCGCGCCCTGGACAGAATCATCTCCAGCAGCTTGGGGATTTCGTGCTCTGCCGACAGCGCCACACCGATACGGTTCAACTCGTCGATTTCAGCGGATGCGATCCTCAATTGTTCCGCGGATTGATAATGAAGATTCTCGCGACGAATGTCACGCAGGGCGCTCTCGATCATCCGCCCCACAAGTGGAATCGGTGTGGACGGCGGTAAGTAGGCGAATACAATGGCATCCAACCGCGGATCCTTGTAACACGCTTCGCTGAGAGCGATGATCCGCACCGAGCCCAGCGGTAAATTTGCCGAGTTTTCAGCCAGCGCCTGTTCCGAGGAGACTACCAATACTTGTCCGGCAACAGATCGAAGCGTTGGATCTTCCAAGAAGGCCGGCCTAAGCTTTAGTAAACCATCTAGTACAACGCGAGCGACCAAATCCCCGGGTAAGCACGATACCCCCGTGTGTCCTCGATGCGTATCGGTCGCAGAGTAGTCGGCCCGTGCGGACATGAGATCTCCACCGGCCTGTGCCGTGTCGTACGCTTGACTTGGCTTGTCCAAGCAAAGCCGCGCGGCCATTCTATCCCCTTGGTGTCATCCTAAGATAGTGGAAGTAGTTCAAAGAGTGCGCGACTCTAAAGTCAGGTTTGCTCCCGCCGGGACTACCAAAAGTCCTCGAACCCGCCACTCAGTTGACAGCAGCAGAGGACGATAGTGGCATTGGCTCCGCGTACCGTCCGGAACCTTGCCTCTGATTCTGGGGATAACGCGTGCGCTATTTATCGTTTTCGAACCAGCTGGTTTCGCTGCGAACCTCTTCCGCCAATTCGGGGTGAAAATTGTTGGCAGAGAGAAAACCCATCACCCGCCAGCGGCCAAGCGTTCGCCGCAAACCCAGCCACCGCTCGGCGCGCTGGCTCGCTTACACGTGCGTTTTCAACATGTTCCGAGATTTTCCGGGCCGCACCGTGAATGTATTCGCTCGCGCGCAGGATTTTGACACTGAAGCCTACCGCGTCAATTTTGCGCCTGAGGCGCCCGAAAGCTATGTGCTGCTAAATGACATTGGGA
>Ga0070731_10005819_pt1 | contig 10060 bp, 10 predicted proteins | sample Coa_R1_2_FD_66448 | JGI IMG/M metagenome (GOLD analysis project Ga0070731, IMG submission 66448) | Surface soil microbial communities from Centralia Pennsylvania, which are recovering from an underground coalmine fire - Coalmine... | ecosystem: Environmental > Terrestrial > Soil > Unclassified ... | reverse complement strand
CCCGGGCGATAAAGGCGCCAACCGGCACAACCCCGCCGGAGAGGCCTTTCGCAAGCGTCATCACGTCCGGAACGACGCCGTCACGCTCGCACGCAAAACGATAGCCGCAGCGTCCCAGTCCGGTCTGAACCTCGTCCGCGATGAAGAGCGCTCCGGTTGCGTCGCAGGCGGCCCGCACCGCAGTAAGATAGCCCTGCGGCGGAACGTGCACGCCGCCCTCCCCTTGCACCGGCTCGACCACGAACGCTGCAGCCTCGCGCAGCACTTTTTCAAGGCCGTCCGTTGCGCCGTACGGCACGCAAATCGAATCCGCCAACAGCGGGCGAAACGGCGTTTGAAAAGTCTCGCGACCACTGACCGAGAGCGCGCCGAGCGTCTTGCCGTGAAACGCGTCTTCCGTCCCTACGATCGTCGCGCGGCCGGTCGCTGCACGCGCGAGCTTGATCGCGCCTTCAATCGCTTCGGTCCCACTATTACACCAAAACGAAATTTGCAGGTCGCCCGGCGCGAGCTGCGCCAAACGGCGCGCCGCGCGTCCGAGCAGAACGTTGAACATCGTCTTGCCGGAGAGCGCGATGCGATCGAGCTGATCGCGGACTGCCGCGACGACGTGCGGATGCGAATAGCCTAGCGTAAAAACGCCATAACCGCCCGCAAAATCCAAATACGCTTTTCCGGTATGATCCCATATCGTGGAGCCGGATGCGCGAACCTCAACCGGCGAGCCGGAGAGCTTCATGACGCGCGCGAGCGGCGGATTGACGAACTCTTTGTAGTTTTCGTACACCTCCGCGGCGAGCTCTTGCGGCGTTGCCGCGCCGTACAAATCCTCGCGCTGGTCGATCATGCGGCCAGCGATTGCGCTTGGAGGCGCGCGATCGTCTCTTCGATGACGGCGACTGCCTCGTCGGCACGATCGATACGCATCATGCGTTCGCGGAGCACCGCCGCACCAGGTATGCCTTTGAGATAGAGAGCGATGTGTTTGCGCATCTGCGGAACGGCGCGGCCTTCCCCGAGCTCGGTCACCATGGTGCGATAATGAACGATTGCGAATCTCAGGCGGTCCGCCGGCCACGGAAGCGGACGCGCGGCACGGCCTTCCATCAGATCGGCGATCTGCGAGATGAGCCAGGGATTGCCCAACGTCGCGCGGCCCAACATGATCGCGTCGACGCCGCTTTCGCGCATACGCTGTATCGCGAGATGCGGGTCGTCGAGATCACCGTTGCCGATCACCGGAATATCGACCGCGCGCTTGAGGCGCGCGATGTGCTTCCAATCCGCGCTGCCGCGATAAAACTGTTTGGCGGTGCGTGCGTGGAGCGTTACCGCTTGCACTCCGGCACGCTGCGCGCGCCGCGCGACGTCGATGTAGACCAGCGCGTCGTCGCTCCATCCTAGCCGCATCTTCATCGTAACCGGCACGTCGACCGCGGCGACGACCGCGCGCATGATCGCTTCACAGCGATCCGGATCCCGCAGACAAGCCGAGCCGCCGTTCGTCTTCGTCACCTTCGGCGCCGGGCAACCGAAGTTGATATCCACGATGTCCGCGCCGCATTCGCGCACGACGCGTGCGGCCAGCGCCATCGTCGATGGATCGTCCCCCCAAAGCTGCGTCGAGACCGGCTTCTCCAACCCATGCTGGTCGATCATCTCCATCGTCCGCCGGCTTCCGTACTTCAGCGCGTTCGAGGAGACGAACTCGGTCACGGTAAGACCCAGCCCGAACGGCCGATAGAGCGCGCGCATCGTCCGATTCGTTACGCCCGACATCGGCGCGAGAACGAGCGGCGGCCAAATCTCGATCGGACCTATTTGCAGCGGGGCGAGGCGCATAGACTCGGAGTCTAGCATTTCCGAGCGAAGAGCTCCAACCCCACCAGGCTAAGATGCGGATCGACCGCATCGATCACGGGCGTCTGCTTGGCGACGATCTCTGCCAGACCGCCGGTCGCGACGACCTTGGCGTCGACGCCCATTTCGCGACGCATCCGCGCGACAATCGCTTCGGTTTGGCCGGCAAAACCGTAGACGATGCCGCTTTGGAGCGCGTCGGTCGTATTGCGTCCGATCGCGCGAGCTGGCGCTTGGAGGGCGATCTGCGGCAGCTTCGCGGTCTTTCCGATCAGCGCGGAAATCGAAATCACGATGCCCGGCGCGATCGCGACACCGAGATACCGCGCATCGGAAGAAATGGCAATAAACACGGTCGCCGTTCCAAAGCTTACGACGATGAGCGGCGCTCCGAAACGCTGCACGCCGCCCACGGCTGCCGCGACGAGATCCGCACCGACCTCCGCAGGGTTCTCGGTTGCAATCGTCATCAAGCCTTGGCTCTCCGGCTTTAAGAACTGCGGTGCCACGCCGAAAAACCGATTGCACGCGCTTTCGAGCACCGGATCGAGCGGCGGAACGACGCTCGCGACCGCCACGGCGTCGATCGCGTCGACGCCGATCCTGCTCGTCGCGAAGAGCTGCGTGAAGAAGACGCCGTATTCATCGGGCGTTCGCCGCAGTTCGGTCGTGACGCGCCAGGTTTGTTTGAGATCTGCTCCGTCGAAACAGCCCAGTTTCGTCTCGGTGTTGCCGACGTCGATCGCTAGGAGCACTTCGTGAGGTCCTGAATTGCGTCGAGCAACCTTGCCGCGAGCTCGTCTTTCCGCGCGGTTCCGAGTTCCCGGCGTCCGTCGGAGCCCCACAGCAGCACGAGCGAATTTTCGCCGGTTCCGAATCCGCGCTCGCCGCGCACGTCGTTGACCGCTATCGCATCGAGACGTTTGCGGCGCAGCTTCTCCCGCGCGCGCGCTTCGTGATCTTCGGTCTCGGCGGCAAAACCGACTAAGAATGACGACCCTTTGCGCTCGCCCAGTGCGGCGAGAACGTCGGGGTTCGGCGCAAGCTCCACGGCGAGGCCTTCGCCGGTCTTATGCAACTTCGATGCCGATGCGCGGGCGGGACGCCAATCCGCCACGGCGGCGGCGGCGATGATGAGGTCGGCACCAACGGCGTGGCTGAGCGCGGCGTCGTAGAGCTCCTGGGCCGTGGTCACGCGCACGACCTCGATACCGGCGGGTGGTTCGAGCAGCGTCGGCCCGAGCAGCAGCGAAACGCTTGCGCCGCGGCGCGCGGCCTCTGCCGCTAGTGCGATCGCCGTCGCGCCGGTCGACGCGTTGCTCAAAAAGCGCACGGGGTCGAAGGGTTCGCGCGTCGGACCGCCGGTAATCGCAACGCGTTTGCCGCGCAGGCTTTGCGTGCGCGCGAGCGCGCGTTCCAACGCCTCGATTAGCCGGTCTTCCGTCGCTAAGCGGCCTATTCCGGTCTCGCGCTCGGCGAGAAATCCGCGCTCCGGATCGACGAATTCATAGCCTCGTGCGCGTAACGCAGCGATGTTTGCCTGAGTTACCGGATCGGCGTACATCGCGTCGTTCATGGCCGGTGCGAGCAGCCGAGGTATGCGAGCAGCCAGCAGAGCGGCCGTCAACAAATCGTCGGCGACGCCCGCTGCAAGCTTTGCCATGACGTTCGCCGTAGCCGGCGCGACCAGCGCGACGGCGGCTTCGCGAATGAGGCGAATGTGCGGAATACGTTCGGGTGAATCCCAGAGTGACGTGTAGACCGGACGCGCGGTCAGTGACGAGAATGTCAGGGGCGCAATGAAGCGCTCGGCTTCGGTGGTCATGACGACGTCCACAATCGCTCCACGCTGCACGAGCGTGCTTGTAAGCGCGGCCGCCTTATACGCAGCGATGCCGCCGCTAACGCCTAAAAATATTCGCGCGCCCTTCATTTGCAAAACCACACGTTGTCGATGAGCCGCGTCGGGCCGAAACGCGCCGCACCGATGACGAATGCGGACGCAACCAGCCGCTCTGCCGGCGCAAAGGTCGTCCCGTCGACGACGTCCAGGTACTCCAGCGTCGCCGACGCGCTCAGCACCGCGCGTCCGGCGGCAATTGCGTCGCTCTTGTCGCGACCGGCACGCAGCGCGTCGCGTACCGCGAGAAGCGCCGTATGAAGCGTCGGCGCCGCGGCGCGCTGTTGCGCATCGAGATACGCGTTGCGGCTCGAGAGCGCCAAACCATCGGGCTCGCGCACGGTCGGAACGAGGTCGATCTCGACGGGGGCGTTTAAATCGACGAGCATCCGGTGAATGACGATCGCCTGCTGCGCGTCCTTCTGGCCGAGAAAGAGCACGTCCGGGCGTACGATGTTAAGCAGCTTGGCAATGACGGTCGTTACGCCGCGAAAATGTCCCGGGCGAATTGCTCCCTCAAAAATGGTTGCGATCGCTCCGACGTCAACGGTGGTTGCGAAATCCGGAGGATACATTGCATCGCCGTCCGGCACGAAGACGGCGTCGACGCCGGCCGCTTGCAGTTTTTGACGATCGTGCTCGAGATCGCGCGGATAGGTCGCCAAATCTTCGGAGGGTCCGAATTGCAGCGGGTTGACGAAAATCGACGCGGCGACTCCGGCGCAGCGTTCCCGCGCGCGGCGTACTAGCGCCAAATGCCCGGCGTGTAGCGCTCCCATCGTCGGCACGAATCCGAGCGGCCGCGGCAACGCCGCGAAGAGCTCGCGCGCCCGCGCAACCGTCTCCGCAACTTGCACGCGAAGTCCCGCTGATGCTCCGGAACCGTTATGCGCGCGTCACGCGCAGGACGGTGCGGCCGACTACGAACGGAACGCCCACCGGCAACGGTACCTCGCCGACGACGGGCTCGCCGCCCAACCGCGTTCCGTTCCGGCTGCGGAGATCGACCAACCGAATCGAGCTGCCGTCGATTTGGAGGCGCGCGTGGCAACGCGAAACGTATCGATCCAGGGCGAGGCATGCCTGCACGAGCGCGTCGTCGCGTCCGATCGTGATCTCGCGCTCGAACGACCAGGTCTTGCCGTCGAGCGGGCCGCTGAGCACTTCGAGCAAGTACATGGCCGCCAGCCCTTCTCTAGCCGCTCGGTGCCCCTCCTGGCGGCGGTCCCGGCCCCGCCGGCCTAACAAAACGGACGGAGTAGGCCGATTACTATGATTACAGATGAAAGACCGAATTGACGAATTGCTCGACCTCATCGAGGCCGAGCCCGAGCATTTGCAGGCGGCCGAGTTCATCAATGCGCAGGCTGTCCTCGAAAGCCTCGTCGGTAAGACGGTCCTCGGAGCGGTCGTCGGCGACCGCCGCGTTGCGGTGACGACCTCGGACGGCGGACGCTACTATTTTTACGGATTTCTCGGCTTCGAAAAACCGGCGTAACGGTCATCGTTCGCAGGCGCGGGCTGCGAAGAGTGCACCGAGATACGCGTGCCCGACGGTAACGCCCCCCTGCACGTACACCTCAAATGGAGGGCGCAGCGGCGCGTCGCAGGAGAGCTCGATCGTCGCGCCGGTGATGAAGGCGCCTGACGACATCAGCACGGGATCGGCATAGCCGGGCACCTCGCCCGGCTCCGGACGAAACCGGGCGTTGAGCGGCATCGCGGCCTGAAAGCCGGCGGCAAAGCGCGCCAGCAATTCGCCCGATCCTAGGCGAATCGCTTGAACGATATCGGTGCGCGCCGCGCCGCACTTGGGATCGACGTCATAGCCGAGGGCTTCGAAGAGGCCGGCGATGAAGTCGAGCCCGCGCAACGATTGTTCGACGACGAGCGGCGCTAGGAACAGTCCTTGGAAGAGCGCGCGCCCCATCCCGAGCGTCGGGCCAACGCGATCGGCTAAACCCGGTGCGTAGAGGCGAGCGGCAACGCGTTCGACGAGATCGGCCCGGCCCGCGACGTACCCACCGGCTGGAGCGATCGAGCCGCCGAGATTCTTGATCAGCGAGCCCATCACCAAGTCGGCGCCGACGTGCGACGGCTCGCGTTCTTCGACGAGCTCGCCATAGCAATTGTCCACGAGCACGTCGGCACTGGGAGCGGCGCGTTTGACGATTGCAATGGCGCGTTCGCACTCGGCGATCGATAGCGAAGGGCGCGGCGCGTACCCGCGCGAGCGCTGAATGAATACCGTTGCATCCTGCAACTCCGCGAGCGCGCACTCGACCGCGACACGATCGATCCCGCCGTCGGCGCAAAGCGAGATCTCGCGGTAGCAGATCCCGCCGCCGGCGAGGGCATGCGGCGCATCGCAGATCGCGTTGCGCAGCGTATCATACGGCGCGCCGGAGATCGCGAGGAGCGTTCGCCCCGGCGGCGTGCAGGCCGCAATCGCCGCGACGATCGCGTGCGTGCCGCTGACGATGGAGATCCGTGCCAGCGCGCGCTGCGCTCCGAGTACGCGCGCCAGCAGCGATTCGTAACGCGCGCGTGCCGCGTCGTCGTAGCCGTATCCGAGCGTGCCGGGCAGATCGCTCTCCACGAGCCCTTCTTCAAGAAATTCCGCAAGGACGTTGATCTGCACGCGCCGCTGCGGTTCGTACGAGAGGCTCGCCGTTGCGGCGTAAGCATCGAGTGCCGCATTGCGAACGCGCCCGCCAATTCCAAACCGGTCGCAAAGCGCTTCAATCACCGCGTATCACTGTCATCCTGAGGAGCCCGCGTGTCACCCTGAGGAGCGCGCGCAGCGCGCGTCTCGAAGGGGCGCGTCTCGACGGGCGCGAGATGGCGTTCGTACGCGCGTACGAACGGATACCAGATCGCCGTCGCGACGGCGATGTTGAAGGCGACGAGCGCCAGCGCCCGCAGATCCTGCGTCGCGAGATAGGTCGAGACGAATGTCGGCACCGACGACGGAACGTAAAATGCGGCACGAGCAACGAAGCCCGCGGCAACCGCGATGTAGGTTAGCGTGGCGAGCACGAGCGGCGCGCCGACGAACGGTAGAACCAAGTGCGGATTGAAGACGACCGGCGCGGCAAAGAGCAGCGGCTCGTTGAAATTGAAGAGCGCCGGCACGATCGTCGCTCGGCCGACCCGCCGCAGCCGGGGAACTTTCGAGATCGCGAGCAGCGCCGCAAGCGGCAACGTTGCGCCCGCGCCACCCGGAAAGACGAAGAGAAAGAGCGAGACGACGACGATGTACGGCAGCGGCGCGTGTTGCGTGTACGCGTGCGTGTTCTGCATCTGCATCGTCAAATAAACCGGCGTGATCACGGCTGCCAGCATCGCCGGCCCGTGAACGCCGGCCGTCCAGAGCAGCGTCTCGATCACGACGATGATCATGAGCGCGAGATAGGTGTCCCCAAGGCGCGCAATGGGATGCAGCGCGGCCGTAATGGCGGCCGGCAGCGAAACGTGCAGCAGTGCAACTGCGGCGAAGGTCGCAATCCCGAGCAGCGCACCAACGTAATCTGCAGCGGGCGCCGACAGGATCCGGCGCGACGCTGCGATCCACGCCGCCGTCACGCCGCAGGCGAGAATCGCGATGAAGAGCCCCGACGGCCCGAAGGCCCGCAGATACGCGATAGCGTCGCCTGCGATCGGCCGCGGCAAGGAGAGTGCGAAGCCGCCCACGCTGCCCAGCAGCAGCGGTACGAGCCGGTAGCCGGCGGCAGCCGCGAGTCTAAATGGAAGCACGACGACGAGCGCCGCCGCCATGACGCCGAAGGCCGGGAGCAGTGCCGATGCAAGTCGCAATCCCAGCGGCTCTTGGTTTGCGAAGCCGGCGCGCAGCTCGATGCCGAGGACAACGGCAAATGCGCCGGCCAGCCCGATAAAGCTCCAGGGCAACGCGTCGCGTACGGCAACGACAAATGGGAACTCGCCAAGCCGGCGCATCGCCGGCGCGGCGCGGGATTCGAACGCTAGAAAAAGCCGAGAGGCTTTAGAGCCGGCGGACGACGGCCTCGACGCGACCGACGATCTCGACATCGCTCGCGTAGATTGGCTCCATGGCGCGATTCTCCGGCTGCAGGCGGATGCGCTCTGCCTCGCGGTAGAAGCGCTTGACCGTCGCCTCGCCGTCGATCATCGCTACGACGATCTCGCCGTTCTCCGCCGTGCGCTGGGGCCGGACGAGGATCAGGTCGCCGTCGACGATCGCAGCCTCGACCATCGAATCGCCTTGAATGCGCAGCATGAACGCGTCGGAGCCGCGCGGCACGAACTGGGGCGAAAAAACGAACTCGCCTTCAATATCTTCCTGCGCGGTGATCGGCACGCCGGCGGCAACGCGGCCGAGTACGGGCACGACGACGACCTCGGGCGCGGGCGGAATGCTGCCCGAGCGCAACGCCCTTGGCTTGGTGGGGTCTCTCGAAATGAAACCGCGTTTCTCCAGAGCCTTGAGGTGAGCGTGGATGGTCGAGGATGAGGAAAGACCGACGCGCTCGCCGATCTCACGGACCGAGGGCGGGTAGCCGTGCTCAGCAGTAAAGGCCCGGATGACCTCGAGAATGCGCTGCTGCCGCTCCGTGGCCGGTTTCTCCATCGTCTCTTTGCGCATAATCCTCCAGCAGAGTGCCTACCATATGGCACTCACGCCGGGTACAACCCTACCATAAATCATCCGCCAAGGCAAACATACGTTCGAACCACCTTGACACCCAAAGGTGGAGACATGCTAAAATATTGGGGACGAACAGGCGTTTGGCACTACATCTAGGAGAGCGACAGATGATCGTACGACGAAAGAGGTTCACGCTGATGCCGGCCATCGCGTTGGCGGCCCTCGGTCTGATGGTGGCGCTCCCGACACTCTCGAGTATGAGGCTGTACGCCGCCACGACCCAGCGCTACGTCAGCGTGACGGTTCATCCCGGCGATACGCTCTGGTCGATCGCCACGGCGCACGCGGGGCCAGCAACGGACGTCCAAGAGGTGGTCGACCGCATCACCGATAGCAATCACCTGACAGGCGGCACCTTGCAACCCGGCGAGCGCTTAAGAATTCCCCAGTAATCGTCCCCGTCGTCTTGGAGCGCGCCCTGAGGCGAGCCGTGTCATCCTGAGCAGCGCCCGGAGGGCGCGTGTCGAAGGACGCCCCCGTGATTTTGCGGCGGGCGTTCCTCGTTATTTTCTGTGCCGTTGCCGGATGTGGGCCGACAGTTCGGTCGACGATGCCGTCATTGCCGGCCACTGATAACGCAACATTCGATCCTTCAGTTACCGGCGCCGGAAAGATCAAGCACGTCGTCTACATCGTTCAAGAGAATCGCAGCTTTGACGACCTCTTCCAAGGATACCCCGGTGCCGATACGGTTTCGCGCGGCAAGGATTCGAAGGGTGGAACCATCGCGCTCAAGCCCGTTAGTCTGAAAACGTGGTATACGCTGGATCATTCCGCTGAAGCGATGTTTTCGGACTGCAACGGCACGGGCAACTTGCCGGGAACGAAATGCCGCATGAACGGCTTCGACCGCGAGGGTAACTCGGGTGGACCGCCGGGCGTGACGTACCCTATGTATGTCTACGTGCCGCAAGAAGAAACGAAACCGTACTTCGCCATGGCGCACGAATGGGTGCTCTCTGATCGAACGTTTGCGTCGCAGCTCGACGAAAGTTTCGTGGCCCATCAATACATCATCGCCGCGCAAGCGCAGTCGAGCGTCGACATCCCGTTCGCGAGGTGGGGATGCGAAGGGGCCCCTTACGACTACGTGCACATTCTTGAAAAAAAGCGGACAATTTCTTACTATACGCAGCGACCGTGTTTCGGCTACGAAACGCTGGGCGACGAACTTGATGGGGCGCACCTTTCATGGCGTTTTTACACGAGCCGCTATTCGAACGGCTCGAGCGACGGCGGAGCGCTCTGGTCCGCCTACCAGGCCGTCGCGCACATCTATAACGGACCCGATTGGAAAAAGGTCATTACTCCACAGAAGACGTTTCTTACCGACGTCGCGCGCGGCAAGCTTTCGGCCTTCACGTGGATTACGCCGACCTGCTTCAATTCCGATCACGTCGGTTGCGGCGGCGGCGGAGGCCCGTCGTGGGTCACGGCGCTCGTGAACGCCGTCGGAAAGAGCAAGTTCTGGGATTCGACCGCCATCTTCGTGCAGTGGGACGATTGGGGCGGCGTCTACGACCACGTTCCTCCGCCCTTTAAAGACTACGACGGTTTGGGATTCCGCGTGCCGCTGCTCGTCATCTCCCCTTATGCAAAGCAGAATTACGTTT
>Ga0070731_10005817_pt1 | contig 10061 bp, 8 predicted proteins | sample Coa_R1_2_FD_66448 | JGI IMG/M metagenome (GOLD analysis project Ga0070731, IMG submission 66448) | Surface soil microbial communities from Centralia Pennsylvania, which are recovering from an underground coalmine fire - Coalmine... | ecosystem: Environmental > Terrestrial > Soil > Unclassified ... | reverse complement strand
GCACCTGTGAATGGACTGGCTCCCGGGACAAGAGGCTCGCTCCGAATCTCGGCCCGTATTATCGATCTGAAGCGGCTGCATCAGGGGCCGGAGTTCGCCGAAACCGGCGCGCTGGAGGATTTGGCGACGCTGCAAGCCCATCTGGCATGGCGGGCGCTGGCGCTGCTGGCTCCGAAACTCGCGCCGCCGGAATCGGAGTTTCGCAGCGTGCGGGTCGCCGTGCGATTAGACGCGCAGGAGAATTACATCCGCGGCCTGCTCACGCGCAACGCGGATCAAAGGGAAAAATTCTTCCTGCAGGCATCGCGGCTCGATTCGCGGTTTGCCGATCCGTGCTACCGGCTCGGCCAGATTCACTACGAACGCAAGGATTACCGGCAGGCGGCGGAATGGCTTGAAAAAGTCGGCGCGGAAGACCTCCATTATCGCGAAGCCCGTTTTCTGCTGGGCCTGTCGCTGTTCCAATCCGCCGACTACGCGGGCGCGCAGAAGGAATTTCAGACCATCGCCGCGGCGGTCCCGCTGATGGAGGTTTACAACAACCTGGCGGCATCCGAGAGCCGCCGCAACCAGCCGCAGGCGGCCGACGATTTCCGCAAAGCCGTGGAAGGCGATCCGAGCGATCCGGTGTATCAATTCAATTTGGGCTACGCGCTGTGGAAAAAAGGCGAGTTCAGCGGCGCAGTGGAGCATTTCCGGGCGGTGCTGGATCATACGCCCGACGATCAGATGGCGACGCTGCTGTTGGGGCGCTGCCTGAAGAAGCAGGGACTTCAGGCGCATGCCGCCGGCAACACGAGTGAGGCTCGCCTGACCGGCCTGGAACGTCTGAAAACCAACTATGAAGAGCGCGCATATTGGCAACTGAAGGCGATGGTCGAGCAAAAGCCGAAATGAAGTTCCGGCTTCGCCTTGCTTCTCGCGCCGCCGAGACAGGTATAATCGGAAGGCTCATGATCGAGGCCTTCGGGGCGTCCGACCCCGGTTGTGTTCGCAATAACAACGAAGATTCATTCCTGATCGCCCCGGAACTTGGCCTGTACGTAGTCGCCGACGGAATGGGTGGCGCGCAGGCGGGCGAGCACGCGTCGCGCCTGGCTGTGGAATCCGTGCGCGAATCCGTAGAAAAGGCCGCGGGCAAGATTGAACCTCAAGTTCTGGTGACTGCTTTCGAGGAAGCCAACCGGCGGGTGATGGAAAAAGCTTCCCAGGATTCGAGCATGGAGGGCATGGGCACGACGCTGGTGGCTGCGCTCGAAATGGGAACGGACCTGCTGGTGGCAAGCGTTGGCGACAGCCGGGTGTACATCTATGAGGACGGAACCTTGAACGCCATCACCGAGGATCAGACCTGGGTGAACGAGGTTGGCCGCCGTCTGGGTCTGGACGAGGAAAGCCTCAAGACGCATCCCATGCGTCATGTGTTGACCATGGCGATCGGCGTGTCCGACCAATTGCGCGTGCACACGTACCTGATCAAGCCGGCGCCGGGCTTGCAGGTGCTGCTGTGCAGCGATGGGCTGCATGGCGTCGCGGAGGAGCCGGAGCTGGCGCGAACGCTCGGGTCGGGGGCAACGCTCGAAGCCAAGTGCCAGGAACTGATCGCGGCAGCCCGCGAGCATGGCGGCCCGGACAACATCACGGCTGTCATCCTGAAGACGCCCTAGTTGCAATCGGCGCAACCCAATTCCGGCGCTGCCTGTTAAAGGTCGCCACCCGCTTACTGTCGTGCGCGGCTCAGTGCGGGGCGATTCATTTGACAGAGCCGACACAGAGCCGCGAGCGACAGCGCGCGGGTTCCCGCGGGCCAACCTTAGTCTGTAGCCGGTTTGATATCCTGGCTGACCATGAGACGTTTTTTGCCGTTTGTTCTGCTCGCGCTTGCTGCCGGCGTTAGCGCTCAAATCACCACACCCGAAAAATTCTTCGGATTCCAGCTCGGCAGCGATAAGAAAATGGCCCGTTGGGACAAGATCGTCGAGTACTACGGCGTGCTCGAGAAAGAATCCGGCGGAAGGATGAAGGTCATCAACATGGGCCCGACCACCATGGGGAATCCGTTCCTGATGGTGATCATAACGTCGGTCGCCAATCATGCCAAATTAGAGGCGATCCGCCATGCCAATCTGCAGATCAGCGATCCGCGCGGGCTCACCGAAGCTCAGGTGAAGGCGCTGGTGGCCGATGGAAAGCCGATTATCGTGCAGTCCATGAGCCTGCACGCGACGGAAATCGGCGGCACGCAAATGGCTCCCGAACTCGCCTTCGACCTGCTGGCGCGGAAAGACGAAGAGACGCAGCGCATCCTCGATAACGTCGTCTTCATCGAAGTGCCGTCCTTCAACCCGGATGGCCAGATCATGGTCACGGACTACTACAACAAGTATCTCGGAACCGAATATGAGGGCGGAAATATTCCGTATCTCTATCATAAATACATCGGGCACGACAATAATCGCGATGCCTTTCAGACGAATATGATCGAGTCGAAGTATATGGCGAAGATCCTGTTCACGGAATGGAAGCCGGAGGCGTATGTCGATCATCACCACATGGGCAGCTACAACGCGCGCATCTACCTGCCGCCTTACGCCGAACCGGTTCGCCCGTATGGGGACCCGCTGCTGTGGCGCGAATTGAGCTGGTATGGCGCGCACATGGCGTACAAGGAAGAGGAAGCGGGCGAGTCGGGCGTGATCAACATGGCGCAGTATTCCGGATGGGGGCATTTTGGATTCCACTGGATCACTCCGTTCCACAACATTGCGGGCATGCTGACGGAATCCGCCAGCGCCAAGATCGCTTCGCCGATGTATATTCAGCCGGACCAATTGCAGGGCGGCCCGCGCAACATGCCCACATACGAGGCGGAGACGATCTTTCCGAATCCGTGGCCAGGCGGATGGTGGAGACTGCGCGACATCGTCGACCGGCAGAAGGTTTCCGCCTGGGCGGTGCTCGACCTGGCCGCACGCAATCGTGAAACGGTGTTGTGGAACGCATATCTCAAAGCCAAGCGCCAAACCGAACGAGGTGCGGCCGGCAAGCCCGCGGCGTACGTAGTTCCAGCGATCCAGCACGATCCGCTGACAGCGAATCTGATGGTGAACAAGCTGCTGGTGCAAGGCGTCGAGATCATGCAGGCGAAGAAGCCGTTCACGGTTTCTAATGGCATGGATTATGCGACGGGCTCCTATGTTATTTCACTGGCGCAGCCAAAAATGGGATTAATTCGCAATCTATTGGGACGCACATTTTTTCCGGATAATGACTGGACGCGGAACAAGGACGGTACGCCGATTCGCCCCTACGACATGTCGACGGACACCATGGATGAGTTCATGGGCGTGCGCGTCGATCCGGTGGACGAAGCGGTCACGGGCGATCTGCAAAAGCTTACGGCGCCGGTGAAAGCGGTTGGGAAGGTCGGAAGCGGCGCGGCGCTGGTGATCGACGGGCGGCTGAATGACAGTTTTCGCGCGGTGAATCTGCTGCTCGAAAAGGGCGTGAAAGTCCGGCGCGCCGACAAGACGGGAGCAGGGTTCCGTCCGGGCGATTTCATCGTGCCATCGGGAGGATCGCTGGCGGCGATCGCGGCGGATACGGGCGTTGATTTCAAGGCGCTGTCGCAGGAACCACCCGCCTCGGCCGCGCATGAGCTTCGGCGATTGCGGATCGGCATGTACCAGCGATATTCCGGCGGGAATATCGACGAAGGCTGGACCCGCTGGCTGATCGAGGATTTCAAATTTCCCTACGCGAGCGTGATGGACGCCGAGATCAAGAAGGGGAATTTGAACGACAAGTATGACGTCCTGATTCTTCCGGATGACTCGACCGCGGCTATCACCGGCGAGCGGCCGGCTCCAGGCGCGGCTGGCGGACGCGGCGGCAGAGGCGGCGGCGAGGGCTTCGGATTCGGGAACTATCCGCCCGAATACCGCAGCGGCATCGGCGCCGAAGGTGTCACGGCGCTTCGCCAGTTTGTACAAAAGGGCGGAACCGTAGTGACGATGGGGATCGCGAGCAACTTTGCGATCGAGCGGCTGGGCGTGAGCGCTCGCGATGCGCTGGCCGGAAAGAACACCAAAGAATTCTGGTGCCCCGGCTCGACGCTGCGCATGAAGTTCGACAACACCAACCCGGCGGCGTATGGAATGCCGGCGGAGGGAGTCGGCGTCTTCCTTCAGGGCGATCTTGCATTCGAGATCACTCCGAACGATCACAATGAACGCTACGAAGTCGCGGCGACGTACGCGGAGCGCGACGTGTTGCAAAGCGGGTGGCTGGTCGGCGAGCAGAACCTCGCGAAGAAGGCCAGCGTCGTGGTGGCGCATCAGGGCGACGGGAAGGTGGTCCTGATCGGTTTCCGTCCGCAGCATCGTGCGCAGACGTACGGGACCTTCAAACTGTTGTTTAACGCGCTGATCGGCTGATTCGCATTACATCGGGGCAGTGCGGGTCGCAAGGTACCAGTAAATGCCTTGCGAATCGACCACGCCGGCGGAGCGCTCTCCATAAGGCTGGTCCATGGGCGCGGTTAACGAAATCGCGCCCGCTTCGATGGCGCGCCGATAGGCTTCGTCTACGTTCGGTACATAAAAGTGCAGGGCGCCGGGCATCGGGTTCCAGGGACCGTGGGCTTCGCTCATTTCCAGGATCGAATCTCCGATTCTGATCTTGGCGTGGACCACGGTTCCCTCGGGCGACTCATGTCGCGCCGCTTCTTCCGCGGCAAAAGCGCTCTTCAGAAACGCGATGTACTGCGACGTTCCGCGCGCCATCAGCGCCGGCGTTACGCTGTGGAGGCCATCCGGAATATAGTGAGGTCCGTGATGTGTGCCGATGAACCATTGATTGCCCACCGGGTCCGTGATGCCGCCTTCGCGGTCTCCGTAAGGCTTTTGAGAGGGCTCGTAGAGCGACGCCGCGCCGGCTTGTAGAGCACGCTGATAGACCGCATCCACGTCCTCGACGTATAGATGCAGCATGGTCGCGCTGGGACCGTTGAAGTCCGCTGGGACGTCCGCGAGTTCGACAATGGAATCGCCGATTCTGACTTCGCCATGCATGATCGAACCATCTGGACGGAGATAGCGGCCTTGCTCCTCTGCGCCGAACGCGCGTTTCAGGAAGTCCATAAGGCCGGCTTCACGCGGGCCGTGCAGATAGGGCGTGAGGCTGTGGAACCCTTCCCGGATGTAATTCACAGGCGTTGCTGCGGTAGACATGATCTTTTTCTCCTTGCTTGCTTGAATCATCAATTCGTTCTTCAGGCTTGATCGAAAATCGAGACTGGGCAGGTCGCGGACGAACGCGGCGATGCGCAGCAGTTGCTTCACTTCGGGGCCCACGATGGCCGAGGCATCGCCGAGCGCTTGATCGAGTTGTTGGATCAGGTCGCGCTCAGCCATGGTGATCCCCCAATCGGTCGCGAAGGTTTTGCAGGGCGCGGAATTGGAGCTGCTTCACGGCGCCTTCGCTTCTGCCAAGCGCCTTCGCGATCTCGCGGACGCTGTGTCCCTCCACAAATCGCATTCGGACTACTTTCGATTGATCCTCAGGCAAATCTCCGACCAGGCGGAAGATCTGTGCGCGTTGTTCGACTTCTTCCAGATCGGTTTCGTCCGGCGCATCCTGGTGGATCGATTCCTCACGGGCCGCGCGCTGGGCGCGATCGACGATCGCGTTTGCCGCGATCCGGTACAGCCAGGCCGCGAACGGCACGCCGCGCCATTCGAACTTCTCGATATTCGCCAGCGCCTGATGGAACACGTCGGCCGTCACATCCTGCGCCTCCGAGCGGTCCCGTAAGCGACCCACGACGTACGAGTAAACCCGCTCGAAGTTGTGCTCATACAACTCCGCGAACCGGCGCGGGTCGCGTTTGGCCGATTCGATGAGCAACCGTTCGTCGTTTTCGCCCAAGTTTGCGGCGGGTCGCGCGCGCGCCATGTTCTAACGGTATAACCGCGCGCAGGGCGAAAGGTTATGGCCGGGGCGCGATTTCTTGGAGGGACGCGGATAAAGGCCGATTAAGTATGGCCTAGTACGGGATGAGGCTGGTACGGTTCGGCGAGCGCTTTAAGCTCACCGTCATCCAGTTTGAGGTCGAGGGCGACGACGAGATCGTCGAGTTGCTCCAGTTTGCTGGCACCGATGATCGCTGACGTCATCCCGCGCTGCTGGAGCAACCAGGCGAGGGCCACTCGAGCGTTGGACACGCCGCGGTTCTTGGCGATCTCGGTTAATCGCTCGACGACCTTGAAATCCGACGTCTGGAAGTACAGCTTCTGGCCGTAATCGTCGGTTTTGGCGCGAATGGTGTCTCCAAAATCGCCGGGGCGCCGGTTGCCGGCAAGAAATCCGCGAGCGAGCGGGCTCCACGGAGTCACTGCGATGCCTTCTTCACGGCAGAGCGGAATCATTTCGCGTTCTTCTTCGCGGTAGACCAGATTGTAGTGATTCTGCATCGATACGAACCGCGTTACGCCCATATTTCGGGCCGTGTAGAGCATCTTGGCGAACTGATAGGCATGCATCGACGAAGCGCCCAAATACAGGGCTTTGCCGGCTTTGACGACATCGTGCAGCGCCTGGATGGTCTCTTCGATCGGAGTCTGATAATCGAAGCGATGGATGATGTAGAGATCGACGTAGTCGGTGCCAAGGCGGCGCAGGCTCGCGTCGATCGAGTGTATGATGTGCTTTCGCGACAGACCGCGTTCATTGGGGTCATCGCCCATGGCGTTGAAGACCTTCGTGGCGATCACCAGTTTTTCACGCGATGGTCCGTACTTCTTCAAGGCGCGGCCGGTGATTTCCTCGCACACGCCCACCGAGTACATGTCGGCGGTGTCGAAGAAGTTAATGCCATGTTCCAGCGCGCGGCGGAAGAACGGCTGGGCGTCGTCCTCCTCCAGCACCCATTGCCGCCATTTCTTCGAACCGTACGTCATGGTCCCGAAGCAGAGCGGCGTCACTTTCAAACCTGTAGATCCTAGATTGATGTGTTCCATGGTTTTCTTTGCACTACCTTCTGGCCAGCAACGCGCCGCACCAAACGGCCAGGAGGCCTAAGAAGACACTCAGCGCGACGTTCGCCATGCCTGCCAACGAATTTCCCTCGCGGACGGCTTGATAAGTTTCCCAGCCAAAACTCGAGAACGTCGTGTAGCCGCCGAGAACGCCGGTCACAAGTAGCAAGCGCCAGTTCGGATGCGTGGCCGGGCGATCAGAGAAGAGCGTCATCAGGACGCCGATGAGAAAGCAGCCGGTGACATTCACGACCACCGTACCCAACGGGAATCGTCCGCCGAAGCGCTGCATGATGGTAGTGCCAATCACGTAACGGGCGAGCCCTCCGGCCGCGGCGCCAATCATCACTACCAGGTATCTGTCCATCTATCAAAGTTGAGCGGTCAGAATTGGGCTCTCAGAATTGGGGCAAGGGTATCGCCCATCAGGATAACATTCGTTCTAAATCCGATGAAAACTTTTCAAGATGTCGCGAGTCGCGTACCGCAATGCGATGGGGCGTCCGTGCGGGCAGCTCATCGGGCAGGAAGTTGCCGCGAGGGCCCGCAGCAGCCAATCGATCTTGGCCGGTTCCAGACGCATGTTGATCTTGATGGCGGCGCGGCACGCGATGGATGCGGCCATGGCGCGCCGTAAATCGTCGAGCGAGGCGCGCCGTAGCTCGCGTTCGGTGATTTCGAGGATTTCGAAGAGCACCTTCTCGATATCGGCAGCGCCGACGCCGGCGGGAGCGGATTTGACCGCGATGGTCCGGTTGCCGAACGGCTCGGTCTCGAATCCGAGAGCTTCCAATTCCGTGGCAATCCGGGCGTATTCGATCTGTTGCGCGGCGCTGAGACCGATCACCAGTGGCATGAGAAGCCGCTGCGTTTCGACGGAGCCCGCGGATCGGGCGGCGAGAACCTGCTCGAACAAAATCCTCTCATGGGCGACGTGTTGGTCGATAATCCACAGGCCATCGCGCCCAGCGGCAACGATGAAGCTATCGTGAATCTGACCCAGAGGGCGCAGATCCTTCAAGGCTTCCAGGCTCTCGGGTTCCGGCAGATACGCGTCCGGGAACAATGGGCCGTGCGTCTCCGGAACTCCATTTTTTACAGACGGCACGTCGGAGAAGTCGAACCTGGGCGCGGGTGATGGGGGACTCCGGAGCGCAAATTCGGGGAGCGATACCGGATCGCCTTCCGCGGCGGGGGCGCTCGGAAAATTCATATTCTCCATTCGCTGGCTGAATTCGGAGAACGGCAGCGCTGCGCCGGGCTGCGGCGGCGTGGGCGCAGGAATGTTCGATGCGGGACGCTGGGCCATCAACAAGCCGCGAATCGTATCGCGGACGAAATCGTGAACCACGGAGCCGTGGCGGAAGCGGACTTCGGTCTTGGAGGGATGGACGTTGACGTCGACTTCCTCAAGATCGCAATCGAGAAACAGCAGCGCGAAGGGATAACAGGCCGGCGGCATCAGGTTGTGATAAGCCGAAGAAAGAGCGTGGAGCAAAACGCGGTCGCGGATCAGCCGGCCGTTGACGAACAGGTAAATCGAATTGCGGTTTAGTTTTTGAACCTGCGGGCCGCTGACGAAGCCTCGCAGACGGAAGCGGCGCTCGATCATATCGTCCCCGTCTTTTTCATAGCCGGGCATTTTTAGATCGCGCTCCTGATCGCCGAGGTCAACGAGATCGTCAAGCATCTGACTTCCGAAAACCTGAAAGACGCGCTCGCGCAAGGTCGAGACGGGCGTGACGGAGAGCAGTTCCGAGTTATTATGTCGCAGCACAAAGCTCTTGCTGGAGTGAGCCAGGCTGTAGTGCGTCATAAGCGAGGCAATGTGCGCGATTTCGGTTTGCTCGGATCGCAGAAATTTCTTACGCGCCGGGACATTGTAGAAGAGATCGCGAACCGTGATGGCGGTGCCAACGGGCAGCGCGGCCTCATCGCAGCGCAGAATCTTGCCCCCGGCGATTTCGACGGCTGTTCCGATGCGGTCGCCGGCAGCGCGCGTTTCGAGCAGCAGGCGGGAGACAGAGGCGATCGAAGGCAGAGCCTCACCACGGAAGCCAAGTGTCGCGATGGAGAGCAGATCCTTTACGTCGGACAGTTTGCTGGTCGCATGACGCTCAAAGGCGAGAAGCGCGTCGTCGCGGATCATGCCACAGCCGTTGTCGGCGAGACGGATGAGCCGCCGTCCGCCGGCTTCCACGTCAAGACGGAACTCGGAGGCGCCGGCGTCGAGTGAGTTTTCGAGGAGTTCCTTGACGACGCTGGCGGGACGCTCGACCACCTCGCCGGCTGCGATTTTATTCGCAACCAGGTCGGAGAGGATGCGGATTCTACCCAAGTATCCAGAATAGACTACTGAATCGCGATTATCGTTCTTCGAGATGCTTCAGGCGAGCGTCGAGGACTTCTTCGACGCGGTGAAGTTCAGACCGCCAGGTGGATTTCATGTCTTCGAAGCGTTGGTCCATCTTGCGATCCATGTCGTCGAAGCGGCGAGTTACCTCATCAAATCGGGTGTTGACGTCATTAAAGCGGTCGTTAACGCCGTTGAACCGGGCGTCGATAGACGAACGCAATTCGCTGATACGAAGATTCACATCGCTCAAGCGGGAGTTGTTTACGAGAATGCCGAGTAACACGGCAAGAACCGTGGGGCCCGTTGCCAGGGCGATCCCAAGGATCTGATTTTCAGGCACGACCTCAGTCTATCAGCTAGCCGCTCATTGCGGCGAGGAACTCGGCGTTGGAGCGCGTCTTCGAAAGCTTGTCGATCAGCAGTTCCATGCTTTCAACGGGAGACAACGGATTCAAGACTTTGCGAAGTACCCACACGCGATTGAGTTCCTCGCGCGGGAGCAGCAATTCTTCTTTACGTGTGCCGGACTTGGAAATATCGATCGCGGGGAAGACACGTTTGTCCATCAGCTTACGGTCGAGATGGATTTCCATGTTGCCGGTGCCCTTGAACTCTTCGAAGATCACGTCGTCCATGCGGCTGCCGGTATCGACCAAGGCGGAAGCCAC
>Ga0070731_10005816_pt1 | contig 10062 bp, 6 predicted proteins | sample Coa_R1_2_FD_66448 | JGI IMG/M metagenome (GOLD analysis project Ga0070731, IMG submission 66448) | Surface soil microbial communities from Centralia Pennsylvania, which are recovering from an underground coalmine fire - Coalmine... | ecosystem: Environmental > Terrestrial > Soil > Unclassified ... | reverse complement strand
GCGGGTGAAGATCGGCCACGGTGGGGCGGGCATCCTGATGGACACCAACACTCCCCGCGCATTTGTCTCCTACACTCCGGATGGTACGTTGCTGTTATTGACCTGAACAAGTTAGAGGTCATCGGCCATATCGATGTGGGCGGCAGACCGGACGGCTTGGCGTGGGCGTTTAGACCGTAGCGGTCAGTTGAGTCGAACCATTGATGAGACACAAATGCGTCCTAATCAATGATTCCGAATGGGACTACATTGCCTCGAATGCCCGTTCAATCACGCCGGAATACCCTAACCGCCGCTGCACTGGCGATAAGGGCAGAAAGCTGACGGGGGACGACTCAACATTGGGATGCAACGCAAAGCGGGGGCGATAGCGGGGGTACCGAGGGCAAAGAAGAAATCACAACTTGAGCAGTCGTACCGCATTCCCCCCGCGTATCGTGAGACGCTGCGCTGTGGTCAGCTCGAGTTGCTGGAGAAATTGCAGCGGGCGCGCGTAACCAGTATTGAAGCAGTAGTCGCTGCCAATCATGACTCGCTCCGCTCCCACTGCATTGATTACGAACTCCATGGCAGATTTGGAGTGAATGATAGTGTCATAAACAAAGCGCTTGAGGTAGGCACTGGGTGGCTGTGGCAGATGAGGCACCTCGGAACGAACTTTCCAACCCTGGTCGAGGCGGCCAATAAGAAGGGGCAGGGCGCCGCCGGCGTGGGAGAGACCGAAGGTGAGCTTGGGGTGGCGGTCGAGCACGCCGCCGAAAATGAGATGAGCGGCGGCAATAGTAGTATCGAAAGGATTGCCCAGCAGATTGAAGAGGAAGAATGGTTTCATGCGCTGGCCCCCAACCACCTCAATGGGGTGGAGAAAGATGGGGAGATCGAGTTGCTCGATGCGCGTGAATACCGGCTCAAAAAGTGGATCGTCGAGGTCACGATGGTTCACGTTGGTGCCTATATACACGCCGCGCATGCCCGGCAGCTTGCTGGCCCGGTTGAGCTCATCCAAGGCGCGTTCTGGGTAAGGCATAGGCAGAGTTAGAAGGGCGACCAGTCGGGCAGGATACGTCTGGTGGGCAGCACTAGCGGCGTCGTTCCAAGCCACGGAGAGTTTGTGGGAGAAGTCCTCGTCCCCCCAATACACCATGGGAGCAGTAAGGGAAAGCGCCTGCACAGAGATGCCCTGCGCGTCCATGTCGGCCAGGCGCTCCTTCAGATCAATGAATTTGTTTGGGAGCGGACCGTTGTTGGCGGCCGGGGTTCTGATCAGCCAGCCTTTCGGCGTCATCTTGTAGGAGGCGCCAAATCGTTTGCCCTCGCTGGCAATGAGGTCAAGATAGGCTTGCGGAAAGTAGTGGGCGTGAATATCCACGGCAGGAACGCTCTGGCCTTCACCGGCCTGTGAAGGCTGATTTTGACCTAGCAAGCCGGTGCCGCCCACCACGGCGGTGGCTGCGGCCACTAAACCTCCCTGCAGCACTTGCCGGCGAGATATCTGTTTTGAATTTCCAGACGCGCTGTTCTTGCCCATCAGACTCTCCCCAACTGTGAAACCGGCCTATCTATCAGGACGAAATTCGAGGGCATCATGCTCACCGGTCGAAACGTAAATCCCGCTCCCTGCTGATTGAACATCCCCGCCGACAAGGTGCAGGCGGTTGCCGATGACCCCGGCGGCCAGCCCGTGACGCGAGACAGGCATGGAAGGCATCGTTTCCCAGCTGTTGGTGGCAGGATCATAGGCTTCCACGGCGCGAAAAGTAGCCATCAGGTGAGGGTCTTGATATTCGCCTCCGGCCACATAGATGCGCCCGCCGTAAACACCCACTCCCATGGCGCTGCGGGCGGTGGGCATGCGGGCTCGCGGCGCGCCCCACTTGTCGGTGGCGGGATCGTATTCCTCGACCACGGAAATATCAGACGCTAAACCGATGAAGGCAGCCCCAACCCGCCCGCCGATGACATAAATTTTGCCGTCCACCACGCCGGCGGCAGCATGGTTGCGCGGGGTCGGCATAGGGGTGCGCTCGCGCCAAGTGTTGGCCGCAGGGTCGTATTCTTCCACGGTGCCCAGGCAGAGCTGTGGGCGAGTGGGACTTATCCCCTGGTCTTCGGAGGCGGCTGGCGTGGTTACTCCTCCAATGACGTAAATCTTGTCGCCAACCACAGCCGCGACCGCCGAACCCCGCCGGGTCGGCAGCGGGGCCAGTGCTTTCCAGGAATCGTTTTGCGGGTCATATTCCCAGGCATTATTGATGGGCAGCCAGGCCGGCGGGCCGGAGCCCGGCAGAACGAATCCGCCAAAGGCATAAATCTTTCCCTCATACGAGGCGAAAGCCACGTGATGCGAAGGCAAAGTCATGGGCTTTTTCTTTGTCCATTTGTCCGCGGCCGGATCGTATTCGTACACCATTCCCATAGGCTTCCATGCCGGTGCCAGGCCCGCGAAAACGTACAACTTGCCTCCGGCTGCGACCCCCGATATCTCTTCCGCGGGCTCAGGAAAAGGGGCGAGCTTGACCCATTTTGTCTGGGTGTGTGCTGCAGGCGCGCACAAGATCAAGGCCAGGATGACTGGCGCAAAGCACCGGCTAATCCAAGTGCGCGAGTCGAACATTTATTCGCTCCAGTGAAACTTGGGCGGGTTGAGGCGAACAAAAGCTTGTCAGCCGGTTCATGAGGAGGAGCTTGCGTGCGCAACTACAACTGGACCAGGTATGCTCCCCGGTTCTCCTGCAGCACTCACCAGATCACCTTAATTGCGAATTGTATCTGCCGTGAGGTGGTGGCCGTGGAATTCAGCAAGCCCGCACCAGGCACCGGATTGCCATTGGAGTCAAAGACGGCGTTGTTGGCAGTGGGCGGATTGAAATTCGTGTGATTGAGTATGTTGAAGATCTCCATTCGGAACTGGATGTTAAATGCCTCCGAGATCCGCCTTACGTAATTGTTCTTCAGCAGCGACATGTCCAGATTAAGAAGCCCAGGGCCCACAAGACTGTTGCGTCCTATGCCGCCCAGCAGGTTCGCACAAGTGCCCGGGATGCCGCCCCCCGCCCCAATAAAGGGAGTACACCGCGAGGCAATATCTGGTGTCGCCAGAGGCAGGCCAAAGCAGTTTACGTTCAGGTAGTTGACGCCGCCTTGAATTGGATGACACCCTGCCGTGAGAGTCGGAAAATCGAAGGGGTCGGTGCTGTTGAGCCCCAGTGGATCAGGACTGATGATCATGGTAAAAGGGGTGCCGGTCGCGGCATTAAAAATTCCGCCCAACTCCCACCCATTGGATGCCCACCCCAAGGGGCCGGCCAATGTTCTCGGGCCGGGCACGTCCCAGGTGTAGTTGAATACGAAATTATTGGTCTGGTTGAAGTCAGAGGGCCCGCGCCGCAGGCGTGGGTCAAAGAAGAACAGGCTGGAAATGCCATTTTGAAATTGGTCGCCATCCGTCGAGCCGGAGGCCGTATCAATGCTGCGGCTCCAGGTATAGGAAGCTTCAGCCTGAAGGCCATGGCTCATGCGCTTCTGCAGCTGCAGTTCCATCCCATGATAGATAGAGCTTGAATTCCAGAACGTTCCCGGGACCCGGCCAAAGTTGGGATTGAGGGTAGGCAATAAGCTGCCGTTGCTGGGCGGCAAGGGCCACAGATAGCCTTCGGGAGTTTTGGCAATCGGCAGCACGATGGAAGAGTCATCCGTCTGCATGAGGTTGTGCACGCCACGCGAGCCCACGTAGGCAATCATCCCGGTCGTATTGGGGCTGAACTGGCGCTGAATGTTCAAGTTCCATTGCAATACATAATTGCGGCCAGGATGCTGATCAATATAAGCCGCACGCTGCGAGTTGACACTGGAAGACAGCAAAGTATAAGCGCCAAAGGGGAATGAACCTGGCGGCAGATTGGCGCCATTAGCCGACAGGTAAAAAGGAACGGTTCCATCCACCGTATGGCGCAGGTTAACGGGAAAGATCTGTACATCAAACATACCGAAGCCGCCGCGCACAGCGGTTTTTCCGTTGCGGAACGGATCCCAGGAAAAACCCAGGCGCGGTTCAAAATCCCGCAGGGAGGGATTGGCGAACAAGGGCGAGCGGACCACGACCGTCGGATCGGTCAGATGCTGCAAGCTGGCCAGTTTGCCGTGGATTTCTGAGGGCACGGTGGCCATCTCATAGCGCAGGCCCAAGTTGGCGGTCAGATTGGAGCGCAGGTGCATGTCATCCTGCACAAAGGCGCCGAAAACAGTCTCACGAACGTAGCGAGCGGTGGAAATACCGGGAGCGTCCGTAATCAGCGAGTTGGGCTGATCGGTGAGGAACTGCAGAAGCGAACCGAATTCGAAGTCGCCGCCCGGTTGAGAAGGCGTGAACTGGTTGTCATTGATCCGCTCCACGTTGGCCCCGAATTTTAGGCTGTGAATACCCTTTGTGAGAAAGATATTGTCGTAAGCTTGGATTGAGTTCCAGGCAAAGGCGGCAGGAGCCTGGGTACTGAGGCCGCCCGTGAAAAATGTCAGTCCAGGTACCCCGATGAAACCTACCGTATCTCCCGGCACATAGCCCAAACTGGTGTCGGCGGCCAGCGGGTTCACCGCCCTGGCACCCGCGGGAGAGGCGGCAAAATCGCGGTTGTAGCCCGCCCGCAGCGAGTTCACGAGGGAGGGGCTGAAAATGTGGTTTTCCTCCAGCGAGATCATCTGCCGCCTGGTCCTGCTCATGATGATTTTATTGTTGAACTCGTCATTCTGCTGCGACGGGGCGTTGTCGAACATGTAGTTGCCGCCCAGACTGTCGCTGTTAGAGAACTTGTGGTCCACCCGGGTCATCAGGTAGTTTTCGCTGGTGATCGCGGATCCGGCAAAGCTGTAAATCCCTGTATCTCCGAACACAGGGCCGTTGGGCAGCGGGTAGAAAGCAAGATAGGGCTTCACCAACGGGCTCACTTGGATTGTCCCAGTGCTCAACTGTCCACTTCGCGCGGCGATGGAGGGCACGTTGTCCACCATGCTCAATCCCAATGCCTGGCGCAGGCCCTCATAGTCGGCAAAGAAGAAAGTCTTATCTTTTTGAATGGGTCCTCCCAGTGAGGCACCGAATTGATTGCGGCGGAAGGGAGGTATGGTACTGGCATCAAAAAAATTACGTGAATCAAGAGCGCTGTTACGCAGAAACTCATAAGCGCTGCCATGAAAGGAGTTAGTGCCGGAACGAGTAATGGCACTTATCACGCCTCCCGACGTCCGCCCGTATTCGGCGGAATAGTTGCTAGTCAGCACCGAAAATTCCGATACCGCATCGGCTCCCAGGTTGCCTCCCAAAATGCTGCCGGGAGACTGGTTCGAGTAGTCGTTGATACTGACACCGTCGAGAACGTAGTTGTTCTGTTCCGGCCTCCCACCGGTAATGGATAACTGCACGCCCAGCCCGCGGCCCAGGCGGTCGGTACTGGCCACGCTGACGATGTCGCGAATAGTGGAGACGCCGGGCTGCAGAGTTGCCAAGTCAGTCCAAGATCGCCCATTCAGAGGCAATTCAACGATTGTTTTGGAATCAGTCACGCCGCTGATGGTGGAAGATTCCGTCTGAATGTCGGAAGGGAGATCGCTGACCTCGACCGTCTGGCTCACCGTGCCCACCTTCAGAGAGATATTCGAAATAATCGAAGCTCCGACAGTGAGGGTAATTCCATTGCGGACCGCAGTCCCAAACCCATTTGCGGAGACCTTTTGCTGATACGTACCGGGCAGTAGATTGGGCACACTGTACAAACCCTGGGTGTTTGTGGTGACAGTAGTGTTCACTCCAGTCGCCACATTGGTCATGACCACAGTCGCGTTGGGGAGTACAGCGCCGGAGTTGTCGGTAACGTTGCCCGAAATAGTTCCGCCCACCACCTGCGCCGGGAGAGGACAGGAGCAAGCAACCAAAATCGCCAGCATTGCTCCCCAACCAACAAGGAAATTCCTCAGTTCTGAAGCCATAATCCTCTCCTTGAATGTGAATGGAACCCGCATGGCACTGCGGCATATGGCGGGAAATAGATATAAACCGGCTGGCTGGGAGCGAGCGCTGGACCAGACCACATGTGCCGATTTCGGGGCATGTTTTCCTTATCCGGTTGCAAGGTTCCTGCGAACCCGGAGGCAGCACCCTGCCCAGGGGTGTCGGGAAAAGCCCGGCGGGCGAATCTTCGGCCTACTGGCCTATGTTGTCAAATAATATTAGGGTATGTAAGATATCATCCTGCCATATAGCTCAGAGCGGGGTTCTACGGCTGTCTGGAGCTGAAACCAGAAAGCTCCGAAGGGAGTCATCACAAACTCATCCCTGTGTACTGGCCACCTGAGGTGGCGTCGGCAGCGCCGCGTCTATTTCCTCGAGGCGCCGCTTCCGGGGCTCCACTCCAAAGAGCAGCACCACCAGGATCTGCACCAGCAGCAGCGCAATCATAAAACCGAGAACGGCGCCGATGCCGTGCGCGCGGAGAAGCGCAACAACGATAAACGGGGTGATGATCGTCGCCCCACGCCCGAAGGTATTGCAGATTCCGGCTGCCCGCATTCGTACCTCGGTGGGAAAAAGTTCGGGGATGTAGATGGCGAAAAGCAACGTGACGAGGACGTAAATGGGAATGATCAGTAAGAATCCAACCGTGAGAAAAACGGCGGGATGACTGACGAAGGGGTAAATGGCGCCCATGATGATGGTCAGCAGCGAAGCGCCAAGGATGGTCGGCTTGCGCCCCCAGGAGTCGGCGGTATAAGCGCCAATGGCGGAGCCTAGAGGAGCTCCCAGCGAAATTAACAGCGCATAACTGAGCGAAGAGGCAATACTCTGTCCTTCCTGAACGAAGAAGGTGGGCAGCCAGGTCACGAAGCCATAGATAAGGGTGTTGATGACGATCAGCGTGGTGGCTCCCAGGATCATGCGCGGAAGGAGGCCTGGACTAACAAGCGACGCCAGCCGCCGGGAAGGTGCTGGCGAAGGATGCGCGGGCACGGGGAGAATTTCCCCCAGGCGGGAGGCCTCGCGCTCGATGCTTTGCAAAATCGCTTCCGCTTCCTCCCTGCGTCCGATGGATTCCAGCCAGCGCGGCGATTCGGGCAGAGCTTTGCGCAAATACCAGACCACCAGCGCTCCCACGCCGCCCAGCACAAACATGACGCGCCAGCCAAAGCGCGGGATGACGAGCCTGCCCAGAAGTCCGGTAACCGGCAGGCCACCGACCACAAAAACGGAAATGGCGCCCAGCCATTTTCCCCGTGCTTGCGGGGGAACAAACTCGGTCATGGTGGAATAGCCGACTACATTTTCCGCGCCCAGGCCCGCCCCCATAACGAAGCGCAGCAGAATCAGCACGCGCATGGAAGGCGCAAAAGCGCTGGCGATGGAGGCCAGGCCAAAGATTGCCAGGTTACCCTGATAGGTAAAACGACGCCCGTAGCGGTCGCCCAGAAATCCAGTCAGGAAGGATCCCAGCATCATTCCCACAAAAGTAACGGAAACGAACTCCGCATTCTGCCCCAGGGTGGAGAAGCCGCTCTTGAGTGTGGCCCCAAGCACGCTGGCAGCCACGTAGATGTCGAAGCCGTCGAAAAACATGCCGACGCCGATGAGCCACAAGATGCGCCGGTGGAAGGTGCCAACAGGGAGGCGATCGAGACGCGCTCCCGCGTTCACCGGTGGGGGTGAGTTCATTTCGCTTTTTTCAGTACGGCCAGGCTGTCGCGAGTGAGCACTTCGGCAGCCAGGCGGCAGTTCTCGGCGAAGCGATTCTGCTGAGTGGCCAGGAAAAACTCCTTGCAGTGGCGGACGGCAACTGCATCCAGGCGAAGAATACGCTCAACCAGCGCATCGGCGTCGTGGGCCAGGCGTTCGGCGGGGCATACATGGGAAATCAGGCCGATTTGCAAAGCGTGGGCGGGGGTAGTTGCATCGCCGAACAGAACCAGCGGGAAAGTGAAGCGGGGCAAGGCATACTCGCCCAGGTAGGCCATGATGGCGGACGGCGGCAGGCCGGAACGCATTTCTGGGAAGCCCAAGGCGGCGGTTTCGGCGACCAGAACAAAATCGCAGACGATCGCGAGCCCGAAACCAAAGCCAAAAGCGTCGCCCTGGACTTCCGCCAGGCTGATCAACGACGACACTCGCAGGCGTCGCTTGACCTCAATCAGGCGCCTGGCTTCACGGCGAATGCCGGCAGCGTTGCGGCCGGCACGCTCGCGTCCTGTGCAGAAGACACTGCCTCGCGCCCGGATGCGCAACACTCGCGCCCGCGGGCGGCTTGCTTCCGCGCGCAGCTCCGCCAACATGCCGTCGAACATGGGGCCGGTAACCTGGTTGCCATGTTCGCGGTTGTCCAGTGTGAAGGTAAGGACTTCTCCTGAGCGCTCGATGATCAGACCGGAAGTGGAGGAGTCAGACAAATGGCGAGGGTTCCGAGGCGACACGCCCGACACGGTATACACGAACTTATCTCCTGTCAACAACACGAGGCGGGCTCGCTGTTGCACAGCAGTACCGATTCGAGCCTTAAGAAAAGCTTAAGGAATTTCTAGTTCTGGCGAGTGTTGCGGCGTAAACAAAGCTGCCCCTGTCCGGTACAATTCTGCAACTGTACCGAAACGCTACATGGGGAGAGACATGGACCGGAGCGGAGTTGACACTGAGTCTATTCACAAATCGGTACGCGGCCTGGCGCAGGCACTGACATTGCTGACCATGGTCCGCGATGGCCGTCACTACCTGGGAGTGCGGACAGACCGGGGAATCCTGGATGTCCCGCGCGCCGCACAACTGTTGCACATGCCCGCTCCGGCCTCAATGGATGAATTGCTGCAGAACGAAGACGGCCCGCGGCTGAACGCGCTGGTGGACGCAGCGCGTCACTCCAAGGTCGCTGATGGCGCGCTGGTGGAAGAAGACCGCATTGAGTACGGCCCAGTGGTCACCCGTCCCGAAAAAATCATCTGCATCGGCCTGAATTACCGGCGCCATGCCAGGGAGGTCAAATTGGCCATCCCTAACCAGCCTGTGCTCTTCAGTAAGTTCAATAACGCGCTGAGCGCCCACAAGCGAGCCATCAAGCTGCCAGTGCAAGTTGCGCACAAGTTTGACTACGAAACCGAGCTGGTAATCGTAATGGGCAAGCAGGCAAAGAATGTTACTGCCGCCGAGGCTCTGTCCTATGTGGCGGGCTATTGCACCGGCAACGACTTTAGCGCGCGGGACCTGCAGTTCGATACAGGCGGGCAATGGCTGGTGGGCAAGACGCCCGATCAGTTTGCTCCCCTGGGACCGTACCTGGTCACTGCCGACCAGATAAATCCGGACAAACTGGAGATCGAATGCCGGGTCAACGGCGAACTTCGCCAAAGCTCCAACACCGACGATTTCATTTTTAACAGCGCCGAGATCATCAGCTACACTTCACGGCACCTGACCCTCGCTCCGGGAGACATCATCTTTACGGGCACGCCGGAGGGAGTAATCCTTGGCTATCCCAAGGACAAGCAGGTATGGCTCAAAGCCGGCGACCATCTCGCCTGCAGTGTGCAAGGGCTGGGCGAGTTAGAGTTTGACCTGGCTTGATTCTTGCGCGATTTCGTCGCCGGAGTACCCGGTAAGGACGTGCCCGGCTAAGCCTTGAGCCTGTGGTTTTCGACGACCTGGCCAAGGGTGGCCTTGAGTCGGTCCAGAAAGTCCTGGCAAGCCACCGAGGGCAGTGCGTCCTTAGTGCGTATCAGGTAAAAGTCAAGCCAAAGCTCGGGTCCGTAAATCGGTTCAGCCACCAGGCGACCTTGCTTCACGTCCTGCATCACCGCGGTGCTGCCCACCACAGTGGACCAATCGGAGTTGCGGACCATTTCCAAGGTGCCGAGCATGCCGTCAATCTCCAGGATTCTGCCCGAGCCCGTGGTGCCGAGCCGCACCGCGGCATTTTCAACTATCTGCCGCAAACTGTGCCGTGGCGAGGGCAGGATAAGTTTCATCCTGTTAAGTTCGCGGGCGGCGCGCGGCCGTACATGCTGCTTTTTGCATGCAACCCTCCCGGCGCGTGAGGC
>Ga0070731_10005814_pt1 | contig 10063 bp, 8 predicted proteins | sample Coa_R1_2_FD_66448 | JGI IMG/M metagenome (GOLD analysis project Ga0070731, IMG submission 66448) | Surface soil microbial communities from Centralia Pennsylvania, which are recovering from an underground coalmine fire - Coalmine... | ecosystem: Environmental > Terrestrial > Soil > Unclassified ... | reverse complement strand
AGGGGATAAAATCCGTTGAGGATCTGCGCAGCCAAAGCAACTGGCAAGGGAAGCGCAGCATGTTTTAGGGTCCATGTGGAAAACCTGGTCATAACTTATGATACAAGATTGTCGATCATTTGTTCATTGTCTAAAACTCCAGGTTTTTAACCAAGCCGTCAACATCTTTTGAACAGACTTTTTTCTCTGTAGAAAAGTCGGTGTTATGAACTTTTCCACAGCCTTCTAAGAAGAAGAGGTATATATATGTATATTCTTCAGTATAGCTTAAAACGCTTGAAAGTCATGGTTCATAAGCGTTCTTAAAAATATAATTTTAAAAAATCCTCCTCAAATAAACGCGGGAATGATATAGAATGAATCCCTATGCCTGTTGGATTTATGACACAAGACCTAAGTGTAAATTCTTTTTTTGATCTCCCTGCGTTTTCTCATGCTTCTCTTTTTGAAGGATGCCAATATCCTTGGCAAGCTCTTCAAAAGCTATCCGATTATCTTGCATCGCAACCTTTAGGAAAAATCGAGATAGAAGTTCCTTCTACTGTTTTCCTTATCAATCCTTCTTTGATCTCCATTGGAGAAGGGACGATCATTGAACCAGGCGCTTATATTCAAGGGCCTTGCATCATCGGAAAGCAATGCGTGATCCGCAATGGAGCCTATATGCGAGGAAATAGCATTACAGGAAAGGGTTGCATCATCGGACACAATACGGAGATCAAGCATGCGATTTTGTTCGATGGCGCGGCGGCCCCGCATTTTAATTATGTGGGCGATTCCATTTTGGGCAATCAGGTGAATTTAGGCGCTGGCGTCAAGTGTGCTAATTTTCGACTCGACCATCAAACCGTTTCGATTGTTTTAGATGGGAAAAAGTGGGACACGGGATTGAAGAAATTGGGCGCAATCATCGGGGATGGTGCGCAAGTGGGATGCAACTGCGTACTGAATCCCGGAACGCTTTTAGGGAAAAATTCTTTCTGTTTTCCCTGTTTGAATATCCATGGAAGAATTCCAGATCATGCCAAGGTCAAACCGGCTCAAAAAAATATTGTGGAGTGTTAAAAGATGTCGTTAGCTCAAAAGGAATTGAAACCAAATCCTGTAGAAATGGGGAGAATGGGATCCTCTCATTTCTTTTTTCACCGCGATAAAATCGAGCAGGAGATTGCCAAAAGCATTCTATCTTTTGGAGAAAAGACTAAATTGCGCGACGCCTGTGAATATGCACTTACCAATGGGGGAAAGCGTTTTCGTCCCCTCATCGTTCTTCTCGTTGCCGAAGGGTTAGGAAATGGCTTGAATGTCTTTGAAGCAGCTCTTTCCGTCGAATTTTTTCATACCGCTTCGCTCATCGCCGATGATTTACCCTGCATGGACAATGATGATGAAAGACGCGATAAGCCCTCGCTTCATAAGGTTTATGGCGAAGCCATCGCCCTTTTAGCTAGTTATGCTCTGATTACCGCCGCATTCGAAAAAATTTACTGCAATGCTGCGCAGATGCAGGAATCCCCTTCTCCTTTCTGCCATTTTAGCGACCGCGCATGTACCATTGCTTTGGAGTCGGCTACGCGCTGTGCGGGGATTCTAGGGGCAACAGGCGGGCAATTTCTCGATCTCTTTCCCCCTAATCAAAACCTCGAAACGGTCAAACAGACGATCTTTAAAAAGACCGTCACTCTATTTGAGGTATCCTTCGTATTTGGCTGGGTATTTGGCGGGGGAGATGTAAACAAGTTGGACAAATTGAAAAAGGCTGCCTACCACTTTGGAATGGCCTTCCAAACTGCAGATGATTTGATCGATATGCTTCAGGATGAAAAAACGCAGCGCGAGATGAGCATTGCCCGCTTGATCGGAAAAGAGCGCGCGATGCTTCTCTTCGACGAAGAGATGCGCCATTTCCGCCAGCATCTGCAAGAGTTGGACCTGCTCACCGTATCTTTTGAAAAGATGTGCGACATCCTTACTAAGTATGCCCTTAGCAGCGTCTCTTAACATCGCCTAAAAACTGGATAGTTCGAATAGACGATGCTCCATCTCTGAACGCATGAATGCGATGTTTTTTGCGCCTCCTTCCGCCATGCATTCGTCTATGGAACTGCGAGGACAAATCCCTCAGCAGATCTCTCTAGAACGATTTAAAACATTAAATGGTTTTGGGTTTGTTTTTCTGAAACCCTCTCCGCTGTTAACGGATTTTATTGAATGTGAAGCTTTTCCTGGAGCTGTATTGATGGAAGTGGGGGCAGGTTTTGGTAATGCTCCGATAGAGGCTTTAAAACGCGGCGTGAACAAATATGTCGCAAATGATTTAAGCCAAAAACATTTGGATATTTTACATGCGCGCATGTGGGAAGCTTGTCAGTCAGACGTAAACATCGATTCAAGTAAGCTGGATTTATTGCCGGGCAAAGCTCCCGATATTTTGCCAAAATTAAATGATTATTACGATGCCATTCTAATTGACAAAGCGCTGCACTTCTTTTCTCCGGAGGAAGTAGAGACGTTTATCCTATGGGCTCATAAATCCTTAAAGTGGGGTGGGCACATTTATGTCTTGACCATTTCGCCCTATATCGCTTCCTATAGGGAAAAAATCTTGCCTGTTTACATACAAAATAGAGAAGAAAACCATCCCTATCCTGGATACGTTGTCGATGCCGATCTTTATTTGCAGGAATCGAGTAGATCCGATACAAACTACCGTGTTCCAAGGAAAATGCATTTCTTTGCTTTGAAAGACCTCTGCGCTCTATTCGAACAACGGGGATTTATTATAGAGAAGACCTACTCTATCAGCCTGCCAACGGATGAAAATCCCTACTGGACAGAAGTTGTGCCTGAACAAAGCTCTTTAGTAGGAATTAAGGCTTGCAAAACAAGGGATTCGAAATCGCTTAATGGCCAGATGTAAACAAAACAAATGGTTTTGTTTACATCTGGCCATGTGATGTAAACGAAATCCAAAATTTATCATATAAGTTGCTGATTTTTAATATGTTAAAATATGTATACAAAAACATGCTTTTTGTATACATTGATAGAAAGATGTAAACGCATCAGGTGATTTATATTGTATGTGGCAAAGGCTAGGACACTTAGTACAGCAATCTCATGGATATAAGGCTTTTATCCCTCTTCCTTTTCCCCTCCAAGAGCCCTTAATTCTTTCTCCGCAACTGGAAATAAAACATGGGGAAGCGATGCGTCTCATTGGAAAGTTAGACGGTATTAGCCACCTTCTTCCAGATAAGGATTTTTTTCTATTAATGTTTGTCAGAAAAGAGGCCGCCTCCTCCAGCCAGATTGAAGGAACGCAAGCAACTATGGTCGATGCGATTGAAGCGGAAGTATTTCCATCATCTTCTCGAAAAGGCGACGTGGAGGATATTATATGCTATATCCGCGCTTTAAATTTTGGCATTAAGCGCTTTGATACTTTGCCAATTTCCGTTCGGTTTATTCGTGAACTTCATGATAAATTAATGGACGGTGCACGTTCTACACAGAATCCATTTCCTGGTGATTTTCGCTATACTCAAAACTGGATTGGGGGAACTTCGCCTTCCAATGCCACTTTTGTGCCTCCACCCCCTTTTGAAGTGCCAAGGGCTTTAGGAGATCTTGAAAAATTTATTCACAGTAAAGAAGGTGGCTTTCCTCCTCTTATTAAAGCGGCATTGCTTCATGCTCAATTTGAAACGATTCATCCCTTTACAGATGGCAATGGAAGGACGGGGCGATTACTCGTTACAATGTTTTTATGGCAAGAAAAGCTATTAGAACTTCCTTTGCTATATTTGTCCGATTTTTTTAAAAAAAATCAGAATCTCTATTATGACAGCCTTCAAGCCTATCATAGTGATCCTGCACGAATAGATTTATGGCTGGATTTTTTTCTCGAGAGCGTCATTGCAACAGCGCATTCTGCCATTCAGATCGCTTCACGTATTACTCGTATTCGTGAAGAGGATATGGCAAAGGTTCACAAATTAGGAAAAATAGCAGCTACTACTGCAGTGATTATACTGCGTAATTTATTTCGACAGCCTATTGTCGATGTAGCAAAGATTCAAGAATGGACAAAATTCACAAGAGCAGGAGCACAAAAAATCATCAATCGTTTTATCGATCTCGATATTCTCGTACAAAGAGATCCCCAAAAAACATATCGTAGGACTTATGAATATCGCTCCTATCTGCAACTTTTTCAAAACGATGAAAAATAATTATACTTCTGCAAACTCTGGGCTTGCAGCCTGTGCGGCGTCGCGGAGCAACGGTTCTTTCGCATCCATGGCTTTAGCAAGGATTGCTTTTTCGAGCTCGTCGACGAGTTTAGGGTTCTTTTTGAGCTCTTCGCGGACAGCTTCGCGGCCTTGACCTAATCGATTTCCACCGTAGCTGAACCAGGTGCCTTTCTTTTCGATCACAGCGAGGTCGGCGCCCAGATCGATGATCGTTCCAATGCGCGAAATACCCTCATTGAAAATAATATCGAACTCCGCAGAGCGGAAAGGAGGAGCCATTTTGTTTTTGACGACTTTGACTTTGACGCGATTGCCGATTTCCGTGCCATCGGAACTTTTGATGCCGCCAATACGGCGGATGTCCATGCGGATAGAGGCATAGAATTTCAGCGCACGGCCTCCCGTTGTCGTCTCGGGATTGCCGAACATGACCCCGATCTTTTCGCGGATCTGGTTGATGAAGATAGCACATGTATTGCTCTTGGATAAAGAGGCGGTGAGTTTGCGTAGCGCCTGGGACATCATGCGTGCCTGCAATCCCATGAAAGAATCGCCGATTTCTCCCTCTAATTCATTTTTGGGTACAAGGGCCGCAACCGAGTCTATTACGATCACATCGAGAGCGTTGGAGCGCGCAAGCGTCTCAGCGATATTGAGGGCGTCCTCTCCTGAATCGGGTTGCGAGATCATCAATTCATCGAGGTTGACTCCAATCCTAGAAGCATATTGCGGGTCGAGAGCATGTTCTGCATCGATGTAGGCTGCAAGCCCTCCATTTTTTTGTGCATTGGCCACGAGATGGGTGGCTAAAGTAGACTTTCCAGAAGATTCAGGACCAAAGATTTCGATGATGCGTCCTCGCGGAACCCCTCCTACGCCTAATGCCACATCGAGTGAGATGGCGCCCGTTTTGATCACGCTCGTTTCTCGTGTCGTACTGTGCTTGCCCAATGTCATGATCGAGCCTTCTCCAAATTGTTTTTCAATTTGGGAAATAGCGAGTTCTAATGCTTTCTTTTTGGCCGAATCATTCGACTGAGTCATATATTTCTCCTAAACTTTAAAAACTAATTATCTATTTCTTTCACGAGGAGTTCGACAATTTTTTGTTCTATGAGCATAATGCGCATCAGGGGGGTCTTACTTTAAAGTAAGGCTACCACTCATTCTTTAAAAATGCAACAGGAGCGAGCATGCTACTTGCAGGAGACGTCGGAGCGACTAAGGTCAGGCTGGCTCTGTTTGAATACGATAAAAAACTCAGTTGCAAAAAGGAAATGAAATACAAAAGCCGAGAGTGGCCGGATCTGGTTAGTCTGATAAAAGATTTTTTGCATTCAACCTCTCATCCGGAGATTACATCTTTATGCGTCGGGGTGGCAGGGCCTGTCGTCAATGGACGCAGTCAAGAAACCAATATTCCCTGGATCATCGATGCCGAAGAATTAAAAGATGCATTAAAAATAGCAAAGGTATGGGTGATCAACGATCTCGAGGCCAATGCATGGGGGCTCGCGATTTTAGACAAAAAAGAATTGGTCTGCTTGAATGCGGGAGAAAGAGTACAGGGAAATCAGGCATTGATCTCGGCCGGTACAGGTCTTGGAGAAGCAGGGTTGTACTGGGATGGAATGTCCCATCGCCCCTTTGCTTGTGAAGGAGGACATGCCGATTTTGCTCCCACCAATGAAGAAGAGATAGAATTGCTGCGCTACTTAAAGACGCAATACGAGCATGTCTCTTATGAAAGAATTTTATCGGGATCCGGATTGCATCATCTTTATCGCTTTTTAGTCGATACGAAAAGAGAAAAGCGGGATGCAGAGATTGATTCTTTAGCAGACGAGCCGCAAAAGCTGATTGCAGAAAAAGCATTGCATGCAACATCCCCAGCAGCTCTGCATGCATTAACTCTGTTTACTTCGATTTACGGAGCGGAAGCAGGAAACTTGGCTTTGAAATTTATCAGTCTGGGCGGATTATTTATAGGCGGCGGTATTGCGCCGCAAATCGTTGCATTTTTAACACAGAACACATTTATACGTGCGTTCAGGTCCAAAGGCAGGTTTGCAGAATTCCTGGACAAGATTCCCGTTCACATCGTGATGAATGACAAAGCGGCATTATTAGGAGCAGCTCGTTATGCGCAAGAAAGAGAACTCGCACGAGGAAAAGCGGCTTAAAGACAGGGGAGAAGGATCCGTTCCGCTCTGGCGAAAGTGGGGGCCTTATGTCTCGGAAAGAGCCTGGGGCACTGTCCGCGAAGATTATAGCCACGATGGAGAAGCATGGACGTATTTTCCGTTCGATGCCGCCCACCAGAAAGCGTATCGCTGGGGAGATGATGCTCTGGCAGGATGGTGCGATCGCTATCAGGTGCTTCTCTTTTCACCTGTTTTCTGGAATACGCGCGATCCGATACTGAAAGAGCGCCTATTTGGACTCAATTCCTATGAAGGCAATCATGGGGAAGACGTCAAGGAATATTATTACTATTTGGATGGGACCCCAACCCATTCGTATATGAAATATCTGTATAAGTACCCACAAGAAGAATTTCCCTACCAAAAGCTAAAAGAAGAAAATCGCAATCGCTCGACAAGCGATCCTGAATATGAATTGATCGATACGGGAATCTTCGATAACAATAAATATTTTGACATTTATATAGAATACGCCAAGGCTTCCCCCGAAGATACCTGCATTAAGATTGAAGCCTTCAACCGCGCCAATGAGCCGGCAGATCTGCATATACTTCCCCATCTTTGGTTCCGCAATCAATGGGCTTGGAAAGAACAGCGCATGCCCACTCCCGGCATTTCCGAAGGAGCGCATCATACTTCTCATCGCTGTCTGGTCGCTGATGAATTGGATATGCCGCCTCCATCGAATTTAGGATTTGAATACAGTTTGGGCAAACGCTATTTCTACGGTCCCAAAAAAGGGGAAGCGCTTTTTACCGATAATGAAACAAAATCTCAGGAAGAGGGCTCGCAATATTATAAGGATGGATTTCATAGACATGTGATCCACAAAGACGAGTCGATCAATCTTGCGCAAAAAGGGACAAAAGCCTGCTTGCATTATGTCTTTTCCTCTATCCCTGCGCATCGATCTGTCGTCCTTTACTTACGCTTGACAGATCATGAGATGAAAGATCCATTAAAAGATGTAGAGAGCGTCATCGCCCAGCGAAAAACGGAAGCAGATCATTTTTATGAAGGTATCCATCCTAAAAAAAGCACCGCAGAAGAAAAAATGATCCAGAGGCAAGCTTTTGCAGGGATGCTCTGGAGCAAGCAAATTTATCTCTTCGATGTGAGCCTGTGGCTAAAGGGAGATAATCCTCTTCATCCTCCTCCCGCTTCGCGACAGCACATTCGCAACATGCACTGGGAACATCTCAACTCCATGCGTATCATGGCCATGCCCGATAAATGGGAATATCCCTGGTTTGCCGCTTGGGATCATGCCTTTCATTGCATCGTTCTGGGTATGATCGATATGGAATATGCCAAGCAACAGCTATGGCTGCTGCATTTTGATCAATTCCAACACCCCAACGGCCAAATACCGGCTTATGAATGGGAATTTTCCGATACGAATCCTCCTGTTCAAGCTTGGTGCGCTTTAAAACTCTATGAGATGGAAAAACAAAGCACAGGAAAAGGCGATAGCGATTTTTTAGAAAAATGCTTCCACAAACTCTTGATGAATTTTTCCTGGTGGGTCAATAAAGTCGATAGCTCGGGAAATAATATATTCGAAGGCGGTTTTTTAGGAATGGACAACATCAGCGTGCTCGATCGTTCCCAACGCCTTTCCCAAGGGGTCAAGCTACAGCAATCCGATGGAACGGGCTGGATGGCTTTCTTTTGCCTCAATCTGATGCGCATGGCCCTCATTCTGGCGAAGGGAAATCGCGTATATGAGTCTTTAGCCACAAAATTTTTCGAGCACTATGTCTATATCGCACATGCCATGAAAATAAGAGGACATAGAGACTACGAAATGTGGAGCGAAAAAGATGGCTTTTTTTACGATGTACTCACTTATCCCGATGGCAAATTTGCAAAGTTCCGCGTGCGCTCTCTTGTGGGCATCATCCCGCTTTATGCCACGGAGCTCATAGAGGAAGAAGAGCTGGACGCCTATCCGGAATTTAAAGCAAATTTTCTCTGGTTTGTAAAAAACAGAAAACATCTGACAGAACAATGCATTATACCCACGCAAAAAAAAGGCAAAAAAGGATATGTCCTTACCTTAATGGACGAATCTCATCTCAAAAGTGTCTTGAGATATATATGGGACCCTAGCGAGTTTCGTGCCCCATTTGGACTGAGAAGCCTCTCCAAATTTCACCTAGAATCCCCTTTCATTTTCGAAAATAGAAAAATTACCTACGAGCCTGCCGAATCCATTGAAAGAATCAAAGGAGGAAACTCCAATTGGCGCGGCCCGGTTTGGATGCCTGTCAATTATTTGCTCATCGAGTCGCTAAGAAAAATAGCTGGAGGTATCGGAAAAGAATTGAAGATTGAAATCAACGGAGAGCCTCCCGTCACCTTAGAGCAGATGGCAGATGCTTTTTCCAAAAAGATCATCGCACTATTTTGCAAAGATCCTACGACAGGGTCTAGACCCACACTGGGCAATGCATCGCGGTTTAAAGAGGATCCCCATTGGAAAGATCACATCCTTTTCTATGAGTATTATCATCCAGAAACAGGCCAAGGCCTCGGCGCCTCGCATCAAACCGGATGGAGCGCGCTCGTCGCCAACCTCATCCAAGAGCTACATGCTTAAACTTGTGAGGGGTGCCACCGCCGTACGACGAAAGAAGATTCTTTAGATGTATAAATGTCTACTGCCTTCCTTTCGTTAAAGACCTCTTGCAATCGTTCCTTTAATGACGAGATCACAACTCCGCTACCCATCCTGCTTTCGATGGCTGTTGGTCTATCCAATACAATGATCACGTGCCCTTTCCAGACGATGAGGTCCAGTGGCAAAAGAGAAGCAATGATTGCGTCGCAATTTTTTCCTGCGATGCAAACTGGCTTTCCCCACTCGACGAGCTCAGAGGTATTTCTCGGAGTGGATCCATTTGTGACAAAATACAAAAGACCCGAACAATCTACCCCTTTGAGCTGCCAGGTATCTTGGACCAATGCATCTAAATTTTCTTCTTTCACGACCGGTTTGTACCATTGCAGAAGCTGCGGAATGCCTTGAGGCCAATTTCCGCCCCAAATATAACGCTTTCCGACAAGATCCAAAAGACGCTGCGTAATAATAGCAACAGAGGGCAGATCTTGTATTCTCTCAGGACAATGCTCATCGACAAATGCGACAAAACGTTCGTCGATATAAAGAGGATCCGAGCAGGGATGTTCCTGCGTGCAAATGCGCCAAATCAAAGACGAATCGATATTTTCGACCAGTTGGATTTTGGAATCAGGAAATAGGACCATTTCAATGGGCCTTAGCAGTTGCTGCTCATCGAGAGGAAGACAATCTCTTCCAAAGCACATTGTGAAGGTAGGCGAATTTAAAACGGGCGTTGGAAAACGCGCAATAGCGTAGCGGGGCATAATTTTCTCAGTCTGTTCACTTCGGTTTCATTTTTTAGCATTTTTGCGATTTAATATCTGATCAAATTTGAAATAAACTCACCCTAAGATCATAGTTTGGTTAAAACGAGGGACGTGCATGCGCGGAATAGGGATCATTTTTAGTGTTTTATTTGTTGCAGTATTTTTGGGCTGTAGTGCGCCGCAGAAGGGTGAGCACAAAAAAATAGCGGC
>Ga0070731_10005813_pt1 | contig 10063 bp, 10 predicted proteins | sample Coa_R1_2_FD_66448 | JGI IMG/M metagenome (GOLD analysis project Ga0070731, IMG submission 66448) | Surface soil microbial communities from Centralia Pennsylvania, which are recovering from an underground coalmine fire - Coalmine... | ecosystem: Environmental > Terrestrial > Soil > Unclassified ... | reverse complement strand
GTTGGCGTGCTCGGCGAAGAGACGGCGCAGCATGTGCCGGCGTTGCCTGCTGCACGAATCGATGCCGAGCTCGCCTCGCGCCACCCGCTGCGCATCCTTCTCGCGGAAGACAACGTCGTGAATCAGAAGCTGGCGCTTCGTCTTTTGCAGCAGATGGGCTACCGCGCGGACCTCGCGTCGAACGGCATCGAAGCGGTGGAATCGGTGCAGCGACAGACGTACGACGTCGTATTGATGGACGTGCAGATGCCGGAAATGGATGGATTGGACGCGGCGCGCGAGATCTGCGCACGCTTTGCCGTGCCCGCGCGACCGAGGATCGTCGCGATGACGGCCAATGCGATGCAGGGCGATCGCGACATGTGCATCGCGGCAGGGATGGACGACTACATCACCAAGCCGATTCGCGTCGACCGACTGGTGGAGGCGCTGATGCTCGTGCCGTCGCGCGGGAGGGCATGATGACGACGGCTGCGATCGACGCGCCGACCCTCGAGGCGCTGAAGGCGACGACGGGCGACGATTTCGTCCGCGAGCTCGTCGACACATTTCTCGTGGAAGCGCCGACGATGCTCGCCGAGCTTCGCGATGCGTACGCGAAGAACGACGCGGAGCGCTTCCGCCGCACCGCGCATTCGCTGAAATCGAACGGCAACACGTTCGGCGCCCTTGCATTGGCCGGTCTCGCGAAGGAGCTCGAGCTCGGCGGACTCGCCCCTGTTCGCGCGGCGAACGGCGCGCCGATCGACACGCTGGCCGGCGAATACGCGCGAGCCGCCGATGCATTGAGGGAGCTCTCGCGTGCCTGATTCGATTGCGGCCGGCGCACGGCTTCTCATCGTCGACGACAACAAGGTCAACCGGCTCCTGCTCACGCGAAACCTCGACACGATGGGTCATCGCGCAGTGGCGGTCGAGAATGGCGCGATCGCGCTCGAGATGCTTCGTCGCGACCCGTTCGATCTAGTGCTGCTCGATCTCGAGATGCCGGAGATGAACGGCTTCGAGGTGCTCGAGCAGATTAGAAGCGACCTCGCGCTGCGCGACGTGCCGGTGATCGTCACGTCATCGCTCGAAGGGCTCGACAACGTCGTGCGCTCGATCGAGCTCGGCGCGGAGGACTACCTGACGAAGCCGGTCAACGTCGTTCTGCTGCGCGCACGCGTCGGCGCGACGCTCGAGAAGAAGCGCCTTCGCGACCAGCAGAAGGCGCTCGTGCGCCGCTTCGCGACGCCCGAGGTCGCGCAGGATTTGCAGCGTTCGGGCTTCGCGCTGGGCGGCAAGCGCATCCGCGCGTCCGTGCTCTTCGCCGACATCCGCGGCTTCACGCCGATCGCCGAGTCGCAGCCGCCCGAGGAGACGATCGAGCTCCTCAACACGTGGTACACGCTGATGTTCGACGCGGTCGGCGGGCATGGCGGGATCGTGAGCCAGATCGCGGGTGACGGCCTGATGGCGATCTTCGGCGCGCCGGTTCCGCTGGCCGATCACTGCGTGGCCGCCGTCGCGGCGGCGCAGGAAATGGTCGAGCTGATCGCGCTTTTCAACGCGGAGCAGGAAGCGGCAGGCAAGCCCGCGATCCGCATTGGCGTAGGAATCGCATCGGGCGAGATGGTCGCGGGCTACACGGGAACGAGCGAGCGCGCGACATACACGTGCATCGGCGACGTGGTCAATCTAGCCGCCCGGCTCGAGCAGCATACGAAGACCGCCGGCCGCACGATCCTGATGGACGAAGCGACGCGTGCGGCCGTCGGCGAGCGCGCGGACGTGATGCCGCTCGGCGCGGTCACGCTGCCGGGGAAGAAGCAGGCGGTCGAAGTCTTCGCGCTGTAACCCGGTCCGTGCCGATTGTGCTGCGACGGAGCCGATCGCCAGTCCAAGTTCATCCACGCTGGCGCGGTATATCCAGGGATCGATGCAAACGTAATGGGCGAATTGCAAATGTTCCAGCCGCGCATTAAGCTTTCGTCCCGCCGCCATTTCGACCCAGGATGATCGAAGAGAGGCAAACCGACGTCCGCGCCGCCTGGCTCTATTACATGGAGGGCCTGACGCAGGCGGACATCGCGCGGCGTCTCGGCACCACGCGGCTTCGCATCAACCGGATCCTCGTCGACGCGCGGCGAAACGGCCTCGTCGGCATCACGCTCAACTCGCAGCTTGCAAGCTGCGTCGAGCTCGAGCGGCAAATGGTGCGCGATTTCGGCCTCGATGCCGCGGTCATCGTGCCGACGCCCGCCGACGACGAGCAGGTTCCGGTGATTCTCGGGCGCGCGGCAGCGACCTATCTCTCGGACCTCCTCGAACGCAAGGCCATCCGTGGACTGGGGTTAGGCTGGGGTCGCACGCTGCGCGAGATGGTTCGGCACATCCGTCCCGGGCGCTATCCGAACCTCTGCATCAACTCGATGATGGGCGGGCTCACGCGCGGGCTCGAGATCAACACGTTCGACATCGTGAGCGAGCTGGCGCGAAGGCTCGACTCGCAATGCCAGTATCTCGCCGCGCCGATTTACGCGGGAAGTCCGCGTTCGCGCGACACGATCATCGCGCAGGACGTTTTCCGCGACGCCTTTCGCCGCATCGAGACGAACGACGTGGCGGTGCTCTCGATCGGCGACCTGACACGGAAGTCGATGCTCGTCCGCTATGGCTTGCCCGAGGACGTCGGCGTGCAGGCGTTGCGTGCGAAGGGCGCGGTATGCGACATCGTCGCGCAGTTCGTCGACGCGCGCGGCCGTCCCATCGACCATCCGCTGAACCGCCGCGCGATCGCGCTGCCGCTGCGCGACCTCGCGCGGGTGTCGACGGTGATGTTCGCTGCGGGCGGCGCGCACAAGGTGCAGGCGATCGCCGCCGTGCTGCGCGGCGGATATGGATCGGTGCTCGTTTGCGACGAGAACACGGCGCGTGCCGCCGCGGTGCTCGCGCGAAAAGGCGAGTGACGAGCGATGCGGCTCACCGGACTACCCCTTCGCTTCCCCCGAAGGGGGCGCAATTCGCGCTCGGGGCGGCCCGTCGGGCTCACGACGCAATCAGGACAGGAGCCGATGCGTGATGGCCGCGAGCTCGTTGCAGTCATGCGCAATGTAGCGAGCGCCCGCGCGGCGCAGCCGCGCTTCGTGATCCGGCCCGATGTGCGAGGCCGCGAGCAGTCCGATCGGCGTCATCCCGGCGGCGAGCGCTCCGCGAATTCCCGCTTCGCCATCTTCGATCACGATCGCCTGCGCCGGCGCCACGCCGAATTGCGCGGCGACATGCAGGAAGAGATCGGGATGCGGCTTGCCGCGCGCAACGCAGCTCGCGCTGTAGACGTGAGCGCCGAAGGCGTCGGCCAAGCCGAGAACCTCGAGGCACGCCGCGAGCCGCTCCGGCGAGGACGACGATGCGATGCACCGCTCGACGTGCCGGAACGTATCGAGGTACGCGCGCACGCCTCGCACTTCGCGCAGGTCGCTACGAAAGCGCGCGAGGGTGCGATCGAAGAATTCCGCTTCGAGATCGGCGTCGACGCGCCGGCCCGTGATCGCGCCGACCTTCGCCATCACCTCGTCCGCCCGCTTGCCGGCGAACGCCTCGATCGAATCCTGTGTCGTCATCGGCACGCCGAGCTCGGTCACGAACTGCGCGAGCACTTCGTTCGCGAGCATCTCGCTGTCGGCGACGACGCCGTCGAAATCGAGGACGATCAGCCGCTTCGCGCCGGGCCCTATACATTTGTCACGCTCGCCGGTCATCTATATATTCTGCGCTCGGATCGCCCACGCGCGCGCAGCCTCCGACCAGTGCTCGCAACGCACTCATGACGCGCGTTCTGCAAATCTCGGATACGCATCTCAGCCCGGGCAAGCGGCATTTCAGAGGCAACTGGACGCCGCTTCGCGACTGGGCATTGCGGCAGGAGCCGGATTTGATCATCCACACCGGCGATCTGACCGTGGATGGCGCCGACACCGAAGACGACATGCGCGATGGCGCGACCCTGATGCGCTCGCTTTGTGCGCCCGTGCTCGCGGTGCCCGGCAATCATGACGTCGGCGAGGCGGCAAACCGCCATCAGCCGGTGAACGACGAACGTCTCGCGCGGTGGCGCCGCCATTTCGGCGACGACTGGTGGGTACGCGACGTCGACAACTGGCGTCTCGTCGGACTCGACGCGATGCTCTTCGGCGCGGGCATCGAAGAGGAGGCGCGGCAGCTTCAATGGCTCGACGGCATCCTCGCCTCGGCGAAGGGCCGGCGCATCGCATGGTTCATGCATCGGCCGCTTTTCATCGAATCGCCCGATGAGCCGGATACCGGGTACTGGTCGGTGAAGCCGCGGGAGCGCGCACTGCTGATGGAGCGCATTCGCCGCCACCGTGTCGCCCTCGTCGCAACCGGGCACCTGCACAAATGGCGCGACGTCGAGGTCGATGGCTGCCGCTACGTGTGGTGCGCGTCTTCCGGCTTCCTCGTCGGCCCCGACAACCAGCCCGACATTCCCGGAGAGAAGCGCCTCGGCGCCGCGGTGTACGAATTCGAGGATTCCAACGTGTCGGTCCACCACGTCGACGTTCCGGGACTATCCATCTTCTGGATCGACGACGTGATTCACGAGGTGTATCCGCCGCGACACGCCGGCTGACCGGCGGCGTCGCAACCCCCGATGGCGAGCGTCACGCTGCAATCGATCTGCAAGTCGTTCGGCGGCCCGCCGGTGCTCGACGGCATCGACCTCGACGTCGCCGACGGCGAGTTCCTGACGCTCGTCGGCGCGTCGGGATGCGGCAAATCGACGCTGATCCGCATCATCGCGGGCCTCGAGCCACAGACGTCCGGCTCGGTGCTGATCGACGGGCGCGCGGTCGACCATCTGCGTCCGCACGAGCGCCGCGTCGCGATGGTGTTCCAGAGCTACGCGCTCTATCCGCACATGCGGGTGTTCCACAACATCGCGTTGCCGCTCGTCATGACGCGGCTCGCGCTCTACGAGCGCTTGCCCGTCGTGCGCCTGCTGTCGATGCGCCGACGGCGCGTGATGAGCGACATCGCGCGCGAAGTGCAGGCGGTCGCGAAGCAGCTCCAGATCGATGCACTGCTCGATCGGCGACCGTCGCAGCTTTCCGGCGGTCAGCGCCAACGCGTCGCGCTCGGCCGTGCGATGGTGCGTCATCCGTCCGCATTCCTGATGGACGAGCCGCTATCGAATCTCGATGCGAAGCTGCGACTGCACATGCGCAGCGAGCTCGCCGAGCTGCACGGTCGCCTGGGCACGACGTTCGTCTATGTGACGCACGACCAGGTCGAGGCGATGACGATGTCGGATCGCGTCGCGATGATGGATGGCGGCCGCATCCTGCAACTGGGACGACCGGCCGATCTCTACGCGCGCCCCGCGAACATTCGCGTGGCGCAGTTCATCGGCACGCCGCCGATCAACCTGCTGCCGGCGCGGACGAGCGCTTCGGGTGCAGTCGAGCTTTTCGGAAGCGAGCTGCCGATTCGCGTGTCGGCGCCGGCCGGCTCGGCGTCGACGCTCGGCCTTCGTCCCAACGCCATCGTTCCCGCGCCGATCGGGACATCGCGTGCCGGACACCATTCACTGTTCGGCCGCCTGCGACGCAGCGAGAATCTCGGGGCCGAGCAGGTGCTGCACGTCGATCTCGCCGCACCCGCGAGCGGATCGCTACTCTGCACGACGACGAGCGATCCCGAAACGTTCGTCGGCGACACACGCGGGCTCGCACTGCTCTTCGCGCCGTTCGCATGCCACGTCTTCGATGCCGAGGGCAATCGCGTCGACGCGCAGAGCCAGGCCGATGTCGCGCCCTCGCTGATGCGCGCCGTATGAGCGCCACCGTCGCGATTGCCTCTGGCATCGCGCCGCCGAGGCGCAATCGGCAGCGCTTCATCGAAAGCCTCGCGGGCTGCGGCTTCGCGTTTCCGGCTTTCCTGCTTCTGCTGCTCACGAATCTCGTGCCGCTCGTCGTGCTGCTCTACTTGAGCTTCACGAATTACGAGCTCGGCGCGCTCGACACGAAATTCCTGGGCCTCGACAACTTCCACAAGGCGCTCGTCGATCCGGTGTTCCACCGATCGCTCGTCAACACGTTCGTCTATGTCGCGATCGTGCTGCCGGGCGCCGTCGGGCTGGGTCTTCTGATCGCCGTGCTTCTGCATCGTCGCAAGCGCATGCGCTCGTTCTACGAAGTCGTCTATTTCCTGCCGGTCACCTCGACGCTGATCGCGATGGCGACCGTCTGGCAGTTCCTGCTGCATCCGAGCCTGGGGCCGATCAACGGCGTGCTGCGCGCGCTCGGGGTCCATGAAATCGCGTTTCTGACCGAGCCTTCGTACGTGCTGCCGACGCTCGCCGCGATCGGCATCTGGCAACTCGTCGGCTTCAACATGGTGCTGTTCCTCGCCGGACTCTCCGCCATTCCGCGCGACCTCTACGAAGCGGCCGAGATCGACGGCTGCCGAAGCGGCATCGATCGTTTTCTCACGATCACGTGGCCGCTGCTCGGACCGACGACGATGTTCGTCATCGTCACGACGTCGATCACCGCTTTCAAGGTGTTCGACACGGTCGCCGTCATGACGCGCGGCGGACCGATGGGCGCCTCGGAAGTGCTGCTCTACGCGATCTATCTCGAGGGTTACCAGTACTTCCACATGGGCTATGCGGCCGCGCTGACGCTGATTTTCCTTGCGTTCGTGCTGCTGTTCTCGATCCTGCAGACGCTCGTGCTCGAGCGCCGGGTGCATTACGGATGACGACTGCTGCCACGTACGCAGGCATGCGTTCCGTCACGGTCAGCCCCGTTCGCGATGTCGCGCGTCGCATCGTTTCGCTGTTCGTCGTGCATACGGTACTGATCGCCGGCGCCGTCTTTGTGCTGCTGCCCTTCGTCTGGATGCTGATCACGTCGATCAAGTCGCCGGCGGAAATCTTCGCGGCCGACTTCAGCCTGTGGCCGAAGCACTTCAACGCGATCGAGAACTACCGCGCGGCGATCTTCGGCAAAGCGCCGCTTTTGCGCTTCGCGCTGAACGGCTTCATTGTGTGTGCCGGCATCCTGATCGTGCAGGTGCTCGTCGCCGTGCCCTGCGCCTACGCGCTCGCCAAGCTGCGCTTTCCCGGGCGCACGGCGCTTCTCGCCCTGGTGCTGCTCGGCCTCTGCATTCCGATCCAGGTCCCCGCGCTGCCGCTCTACATGGGGCTCGCGCAACTCGGACTGCTCAATACGTACTTCGCGATCATGATGCCGTTCTTCCTGTCGGTGTTCGCGATCTTTCTGTTCCGGCAGTTCTTCAAGAGCTATCCCGACGAGATCATCCACGCGGCGCGACTCGACGGCATGAGCGAGTTCGAGATCGTCTGGCGCATCGTCGTGCCCAGCGCCTGGCCGGCGATCGCCGCGTTCGCCGTGTTCTCGATCGTCGCGCACTGGAACGACCTGTACTGGCCGCTGATCGTCATCACCGACACGAATCTCGCGACACCGCCGCTCGGCATGATGTTCTTCGCCGATGCGGAGACCGGATCGAATTACGGCGCGTTGACCGCTGCCGCCACCATCATCACCGCGCCGCTCGTCATCGCGTTCCTGATTGCCCGACGTCGCTTCATCGAGGGCATCACGATGACGGGCATCAAATAGGCAACCGCATCCATTTTCACCAAGGAGGAGGTCCACGATGAAACGACTCGCAATCATGCTTTGCTCGATCGCGCTCGCTGCCGCCGCGACGATGTCGCACGCCGACCAGGTGACGCTCGATGTGCTCTACGCGTTCCCGTCGTTCGCGAAATTCCACGAGCCGATCGCGCAGGAGTTCATGAAGCGCCACCCCGACATCAAGATCGCGTTCCGCGCGCCGGCGCCGACGTACGACGACGGCCATCAGACGATGATGCGCGAGGCGGTGACGAACCAGCTTCCCGATGTCTACTACTCGGGCTTCCACCTGCTGACCGAGCTCGTGCATACGCTCGGCAAGCGCAACCAGGTCGTCGATCTCGATCCGCTGCTCGCCAAGGAAGGCAAGGAATTCCGCCAGAAGAATTACTCGGACAGGATCATCGCCTTGGGCAAGATCGACGGCAAGCTGTACGGGCTGCCGTTCAATGCGTCGTCGCCGATCATGTACTACAACGTCGAGCTCGTGCAGAAAGCGGGCGGCGATCCGGACCACATGCCGGACACGTGGGACGGCATCATGGCGCTCGCGAAAAAGATCAAGGACGGCAATTCCGACGTCGCGGGCCTCGCGTACAACGTGCACGGCTGGCCGGACGTCTGGCTCTATCACGCGATGATCACGCAGGCCGGCGGCGTAGTCGTTGACGGCAAGAAGGTTCCGCTCGGCGGTCCCGATCTCGGCGTCAAGGTGCTCGAGCGCTTCCGCCGATTCGCAAGCGAGGACGGCATGCCGCTGATCGATTGGGATCAATCGCGGCAGCAGTTCATCGCCGGCAAGATCGGCATCTTCTTCGACACGCCCGCGCGGCTTCGACAGGTCACCGACCTGATCGGCGACAAGTTCACGCTGCGCACCGCCGTCTTTCCGATCGACAACAAGGCCAAGGGCGGGCTTCCGACCGGCGGCAACGCGGCGATCATCACGACGCGCGATCCGAAGAAGCAGAAGGCGGCGTGGGAATTCTTGAAGTTCGTCACCGGACCCGAAGCGCAGAAGATCGTCGTCGAGACGACCGGCTACCTGCCGACGAACCTGCGCGCGACCGGACCCGAGTTTCTCGGGCCGTTCTACGACAAGAATCCGAACTTCCGCACGGTGTCGCTGCAGGTCGACCGCTCGGTGCCCTGGCAGGGCTATCCGGGGGGCAACTCGGTGCGCATCTGGCGCGCCCAGCGCGAGATCATCACGGCGGTCATGCGCGGCGACATCGACGCGGAGACCGGGTACGAGCGTCTCATGAAGGAGACGGCGTCGCTGATGAAGGAATGACGCGACCTCGGTATGAAGACCCCAACCGCTCGCTGTCCCCGGAAGGGCGCGCGAGTCGGTTGGGACGGCCCGGCGCAGCCGAATGATCATCGCACAGATCACCGACTTCCACGTGCGCCCGCGCGGCGTGCTTGCGTACGGTGGCATCGACACGAACGCGATGTTGCAAAGCGCGGTCGACGCGATCGCGGCGCTCGATCCGGCGCCCGATTGCGTCATCGCAACGGGCGATCTCGCCGACTGCGGTCTCCCCGACGAATACGCGCTGATCGGCGAGATGCTCGGCGAGTTGCCGATGCCATCGTTCGTCATTCCCGGCAATCACGATCGGCGCGAGGTGATGCGTGAATCGCTCGCCGGTCGGCATCGCTATCTTCGGCAGAACGACTGTTTTCTCGATTACGTCATCGATCATTTTCCGGTGCGCCTCGTCGCACTCGACACCGTCGTCGCCGGCGCGCACGGCGGCGAGGTGTGCGCGACGCGCGAAGCGTGGCTTGCGCGCACGCTCGACGAAGGCGCCGGCAAGCCGACGCTTCTGCTCATGCACCATCCGCCGTTTCGCACCGGCGTATCGGCGATGGACCCGATGATGTGCCGCACGGCGCCGTCGTTCGCGAGGCTGATCGCGCATCATCCGGAAATCGAGCGAATCGCGACCGGCCACTTTCATCGCCCGATCGTCGTGCGTTGGGCGGGGACGGTGGGCTTCGTCGCGCCGAGCACGGCCCACCAGGTCGCGCTCGACCTGCGCGACGGCGAGCCGACGCGCTTCGTGTACGAGCCGCCCGGCTTCGCACTGCACGTGTTCGAGCCGGAGCTCGGCATGGTGAGTCACGTCGTGCCGATCGGCGATTTCGGTCCGATGCACGACTTCGTGCTTGCGCCCGAGTATCCGGGGCAGGCGTGACCCGCGCGCAGTCTTCGGTGCGCTATCGCGAAATCCTCGCCGGCGCCGAAGCGATCGCGGCGCGCGCGGCCGATGCGCTCATGCGCATGCGAGACGGCGCGCTCGACGTCAGCCGCAAGGAATTGCGCGACGTCGTGACCGAGGCGGACCTCGCTTCCGAGCGCATCGTCCTCGACGGCATTCGTGCGTTGA
>Ga0070731_10005812_pt1 | contig 10066 bp, 10 predicted proteins | sample Coa_R1_2_FD_66448 | JGI IMG/M metagenome (GOLD analysis project Ga0070731, IMG submission 66448) | Surface soil microbial communities from Centralia Pennsylvania, which are recovering from an underground coalmine fire - Coalmine... | ecosystem: Environmental > Terrestrial > Soil > Unclassified ... | reverse complement strand
AGGTTGCAGTTGTGAGAATCGATCTTCCGGAGCAATAAAGACCAAGTGCATCATGCCACCCTCGGGACGAGTCAGGGTGATGAGCCAGTCGCGTTCCGGGACAGATTGATTGCGTTGTTTTATCGGTGAATTGCCTGCCAACATGGTGGAGAGCCCTTCTCTTCCGGCGACCTGGATCTTGCGCGGGCTGTCATAGACGCGCAATCCAGGATTGGTTTCCTCGAGATTCTGGATCAGGCCTTGGGTGGCGTCGTTAACGGAACTGCTGTCTACATTTTGCGCGCTGGAGACAATTACACCGTAGGCGATGGCGTTCTGCCCGACGGCGGCGGCGGGAGCAAAAGTAGCCGAGTTCTGTCCGGTTGCAGCTTGCCAGTTGGCGGGATAGGAAATGCTGAAATCGTCGCCCTGGAAAGATTTGAACTGGGCGGCTGGCTCAACATCCTGATAGTTGACATTGCTGATTTCAGTACTGCTGGGAGCCGCAGTCGCCGCCGGAGCAGCCCTCTGCACATCCTCCGGGATGGCGCCGGATTTCTGGTTTTGCAGCGCCCACTGCCCACTTTTGGCTCCGGCCGCGATTTGCTGCGCGCTGTAAGCCGGTATGCCCTGCGATTGCGGCTTCACCTGTAAGAAGCCCGGGCTCGAAGCGAGATATTGCCTCGGGGGCCAATCCGCGATTTCTCTATCCACGGCTTGGACGCGATTGCCTGGGTTGGGATGATCGCTGAGAAATTGCGGTCCGCCGTTCCCCACTACTTTCTCCAGGTTCTGAAAAAAAACAGCCATTTCGCGGGGATTGTATCCAGCCTTGTACATGATGATGGCACCGACTGCGTCCGCCTGAGCTTCGTCCTGGCGGGAGTACCTCATCAAGAATGTGCCTGCGCCAAACTCGATTCCCATCTTCGCGAGATCGCCTGCCGTGCCGCCCAGCAACCCTCCGAGAGCACCCAGAACATTTGCCCACTCCTGCTTGGGAGCTTGTTTGGCGGAATGTTGCATGTATACATGTGACATTTCGTGTGCGATGACCCCCGCCAACTGCGCTTCGTTTTCCGCGGCATTGATGGTACCGATGTTGATGAATATCGGGCCGCCCGGCAGCGCGAACGCGTTGATGTCGGTTTGTTGCACGACATGAAACTGGTACGGCCATGAGTATTGTGCTGGGACAACGGTCGTGAGTTTCCTCCCCAGTTGCTGGACGTACTGTGAAACGGGGTTGGAATCGGGCAGCACTGGCATTTGCTTGTAAACTTCCGCTGCCGTCCGCAATCCAAGTTGCTCTTGCTTGTCCTTGCTCATGCTGGCGCGCCCGGGATCGGGAAGCTCCGGCAGCGTGGACTTGGCTGGCCAAGCCGGGCGCGTGATCATTAGGGTCAGAAGCAGCGCCAGGTTTCGGATCGAAATTCGAAGACGCATACGAGTATTCCAACAAGCTCAAGCGGACGAGGAGCGGATCCTGATTTCTGATGCGCAGAGCCTTCTTCCGGGTTTACCTGACATGTGAATCTCAGGTGCGAGGACATGCTCTCGCGACAGGAAAGGACACCCTCGCTGGATCAAAAACGGAAATCGCCGTTCGAGCGATGACTAAAGTGATGCCACAGATTACGCCAAGAGCCGCCTTTCTGGTAATCTCGGTTCAGCCCTGTTGTTTGCGTAAAATTATCTCCCGGGCCCTCCGGTGATCGAACAAGCGCGCGCATGTCGAAACCAAATCAGCAGCCAGACCTGAGTGTCTTATCGAGCAATCCGAACGGGTTGGTCCATCTCACGGTGAACGACTGGACCCTAATCGCGGATAAGGCCATACGACGCCAGTTCAAGTCCGGAGAGCAAATTGTCCAGTTGGGACGGCGCACGCACGGAGTGTATGTACTGCTCAAGGGGACGGCATTGGTTCAAGTTCCGTCTGTACTGTCGCACGAAATCAGCGCCGGCGAGGTCTGCGGCGAGATATCGTTTCTGGACGAACTGCCGGCCACGGCCGATGTCACGGCAACCAGCGCGGTCGAAGTTTATTTTCTAGACCGCTCGACTTTGGTTTCTCTATTCGAGTTGTTTCCCCACCTCGGCTCGCGGTTTTATCAATCCCTGGCTGCGATACTTTCCCGGCGACTGCGCGAAACCATCGGTTCCCCGGTGAGAACGAACAAAGCGTCAACTTAGCTTAAGCACCCTGGCTTCGTCGAATGTGCTAGCCTTACAGTCCAGCGAGGCCACGCGCCGCCGGCGCGCTGTCTGGAAGAAGTTTCCCTGCATGATGGATCCCGTTAATCTGCGATTGGCTCTGGCATCGGCCGCGGTGCTGGGGTTTCGTCACGGCCTCGATTACGACCATATCGCGGCGATCACCGACATCAGCAGCGTGCAATCCAAGGCGCGGGACGCCATGCGTTATGGACTGCTTTATGTCGCGGGGCACGCCACCACGGTAGCCCTGTTGGGAGCGGCAGCGGTGGTTTTCCGCATCGCTTTACCTCCGGCGAGCGATCGCTGGGCAGAACGAATGGTGGGCGTCACTTTACTGCTGCTTGGAATTTATGTGTTGGGAACATTTTTCCGGCCTGGGACTCACCGCCATGCTCCCCGTACGCGGATTACTCTGCTGGTAAATGGATTCCTATGGATCTACTGGCGATTGAGCCGGCTGTTTGGCGGAACCCGCGTCGAAGCGCCGCAGGTTTTTAGAGATGGATACGGGACTTCGTCAACGTTCATCGTGGGTGTAATCCATGGTTTGGGCGCGGAAACTCCCACGCAGATCCTGCTGTTCCTGATGGCAGCGAACTTGGGAGGAACCACGGCCGGCCTACTTTGCTTGCTGATGTTTATTGTGGGGCTGGTGGCGATGAACACTCTCATGTGCGCTTCAGCCACCGGCATATTCTCTGCCATACTGGCTCGGCCGAACGCCCTTCGGGCTTTGAGTCTGGTGACCTCGGCTTACAGCATCTTTGTCGGCGCCATTTTTCTGATGGGTTCGGCGGCGAAACTTCCCTCTTTGACAGGCTGAGTGCAAGAGGGTCGCCGAATAGATAAGTTGTGGTTGCGAGAACCTTCCGAAATTCATAGTGTTCTCGAACGGAGAGTGGGTGTTGCCCCACACAACTTTAAGGCGCAAAACGATGTTGCAAGTGTGCAGCAGTTTTCACTTAGGGCATTTCCCGGAGGGGGATAGATTCGAATTTTTGCCTTTATTTGCAGCTATTTAGTGTATAGTCCATTTTGGCACTCGGAGTGCATTATGTGGGTGGGCGAGGAGGCGGGTGTCTCGCTGAAACACTGTGTACCCGCTGAAGCTGATAGCAACTATTTGATATTCGGGAGGAAGACCCTATGAAGCGCGTCCTTTGGATGGCTCTACTGGCTCTGGCACTACCGCTGACGGCATTTGCCAGCAGCTCTGTGGATTTTACAAACAGTGGCGGCACACTATCCGGTGATAACTCTGGCCTGAGCCTTAGCGGTTCGACGTTGATTGCAGTGAATGGCCTTGGAGGGCTGGGGCTCGTCACTGGGAACGATCTCGGTAGCATGACCTTTACCACCGGGGCGTTGAGCAGCGGAAGCTTGGCGATGGGCGGTACGTTCATGGCTGGCGGAACGTTCACGATTACCGGCAATGGCACCTCCGGCCTTCCCAATGGGACGATTTTTAGCGGTACTTTCAGTGGCCCTGTGACTTGGACTTTGGTGACGCTAGCCAATGGCACCCACAATTACACCCTGACCGGTTCGCTTTCGGGCATGTGGTATACCGGCGCGAGCGCACAGGGCGTAACTGTACAGTTGACGGTCAACACCGGCAAAGGATTCTTCAGCGGGTCCACGACGATCTCCAGCGGCGATACGAACGTTGTCGTCCCGGAACCGGGCAGCTTGACCCTTCTGGGAACAGGCTTGGTTGGTCTGGCCGGCGCTTTGAGGCGTAAGCTGAAAGCGTAAAGCAATATCCACTCCTGAATATGAGCCCCGCCGACAGGCGGGGCTTTTTGTTGCAGTTTTCATCTTCCGAAAGCCACTTGGGCTCCATTACTGCGGTAATCGGCGGGCGGGGATTACCGTTGACCATCCGACGGACCGTCCTTAAATTGCCAGCAGGGGGATGTATGAAGGATATTCATGAGGTCCTGCGTCAGAAGCAGGCGAAATACGCCCAACTTGGCAAACAGATCGAGATGCTGCAGCAGGCTGCAGAAAAGCTACGCGAGGTAGCTCCTCTGCTGGCCGAGAGCGACGAGGAGGACAACGTCGTATTGGCGGAAGTTGATGATGCCATTGGACAAACGGACTCCATGGCCGCGAAGGCGGGCGCGGGCTCCGGCAGCACGGCTGGTCCCAAAGCTTCACGTCCCACGGCGCCTCGCTGGCCGTAACCCACTGGCGCTGCTCTTTGTGATCCGTCTATGAACCTGCAAGCGCTATTGGTTTCGAGCGACGACGTCGCAGCCGACGTACTGGGCAGAGTCTTGTCCGGATATGACATTGCGATGGACCGTTCGAGCGATCCCGAGACGACACTGGCGCGGATTCAAGCGCAGAAGTTCGACGCCCTGATTGTGGATTTCGACAATCCGCAGATGGCCGAGGACGTTCTGCAACAGGCCCAAAAGCTCGGCACCAGTCCTTTGAGCATTGCGCTGGTAGCGGATACCGCCAAAGTGCGGGCCATCCTCAGCGGCGGAGCTCATTTTGTCCTCTACAAACCTGTTTCAGAAGAGGCTGCCAAAGCCGGTCTCCGGCCAGCGGCGGCTCTTCTGAGTCGTGAACGGCGGCGAGCGGTAAGGGTGCCGGTGCAGGCTCCGGTAGAAATCACCCTGCCGGACGACCGGAAGCTGGATGGGATCCTGCTCGACCTCTCCGAAACCGGCATGGATGTGTTGACGGCGGAACCGCAGGTCAAGGGAGCTTTGCTGGCCTTTCATTTTCAACTGCCCGATGGTGCGGTAGAGGTCGAAGCTCATGGCCAAGTGGCCTTGGCAAATCCCAATGGCCAAACCGGCGTCCACTTCTTGGATGTTTCAGAAAGTGTTCTGGCGAATTTGAAGGCTTGGCTTAAGGCGGCGGCGGTGAGTGCGGGCGCTTCGGACGAAGAGGCCGTTCCGCATTGCAAGCTCACTGACTTGAGCCTGGGTGGCTGCTACGTCCGGACCGACGCGCCGTTTCCGGAGCGCGCTTTGGTTGATTTCTGTTTGAAGACGAAAGAAGTGGAAGTTCATACCGAGGGCATGGTGCGCGTGGTGCATCCGGGAGTGGGCATGGGAGTCGAATTCCCTTCTAGGACGCCGGAGCAACGGGCCGCGGTAGGCAATGTGATCGACGCACTTCGCAACAGCCCGGAGGCGATGCCCGAATTGATCATTTCTCCACGGGCGCTAATCGCCGATAAAACCCAATTCGAGCCCGCCGAGAAAGATCCGAATGGCGTGGGGGAAGAATTGGAAGACCCGCTGCTGGAACTCTTACGCCGCGGTGCCGCGCTCCAACAGGAAGATTTTCTCGCCGAACTGGAACATCAGCGCAACTGAAGTTCGAACCTCGACTTCAGATCTTAGCTTTAACTCCCATAAATACCGACCGTATATTTCCCTCGGCCGACTCACCCGGCAATTTTTGAACGGAGAGTGGTAGGCAGAATTTGCAGGCGGATCGCGACAAAGTAGGCGCGTGAGAGCGAGGGTTCTTAGTGGCAGACCGAAGAGCGAAGAACCCGACCCGTCTCTGGCCCGGCCTCTTCAACCCTTCGTAGTCTGCCCCACCCCAATGCGAATACGGTAGCGCTTCTGTATTGCGCAATGATTTCAGGGATATTAAATCTGGGTTAAATGTAGACTAGTTTGCGATTCGCGAATTTGACTTCTTCCAAAGAGGCCACATCTCTGGGCAAGGTCACCACCCTTTATTCGCCAAGTACGGCGCGGAATGCGGGCCAGAGTCGTTTGTTGTGGGCTCCATTACTCGCCATCGGGGCGGCAGCGTTCGCGATCGAAATCCCTTTCTTTTTTCTGGGCACGCCGTCAGGACATGACGTCGAGTTTCATCTCTACTCGTGGCTCGAGGTGCTGGCGCATTGGAAGCACGGGATTTTTTATCCACGGTGGGCGGCGCTGGCCCACTTCGGTTATGGCGAGCCGAGGTTTGTTTTTTATCCGCCAGGTTCGTGGATGTTGGGCGGGCTGCTGAGTGCGATTTTTCCCTGGACGATTGCCGCCAGTGTGTTCATCTGGATCGTGCTGGTGGCGGCTGGGGCTTCGATGTTTCTGCTGGTGCGACGATGGCTCGGCCGGCGCGATGCAATTTTTGCCGCGGTACTCTATGCCGTCAATCCGTATCACCTGGTGATCGTGTACTGGCGGAGTTCGTTCGCGGAACTGTTAGCAGCCTGCCTGGTGCCATTACTGGTGCTGCTCGTTCTGGAAGCCGCGGAGGGGGACAACCGCGTGATTGTGCCACTGAGCCTGGTAATGGCGAGTGCGTGGCTGACCAATGCTCCGGCTGCGGTGATGATTCACTACTCGCTGGCGCTGCTGATTGTGTTCTTCGCTTGGAGGCGGCGCTCCCCGAAACTTCTGCTGGTGGCTGCGGGAGCGGTTGCCCTGGGTGCGTGCCTGTCCGCTTTCTATCTGCTGCCGGCAATTTACGAACAGAAGTGGATCAACATTGCGCAGGCGGTCTCGCCCGGATCACGACCACAGGATAATTTTCTTCTCATTCACACCACCGACCCGGATCACGATGCTTTCAACCATCTAATTTCGTGGATTGCAATTTTGGAAATGGTCGTAATCCTCGTAGCGGGCATCGCGACGAAAATGCGGCGCAGGCTCGATGATCAGGTCTGGAGCGGCTTGGGGCTGTGGGCGATCGCCTGCAGCGTGCTGCTGTTTCCGTTCTCATTGGTGCTGTGGGATATCTTGCCCAAGATGCAGTTCATGCAATTCCCCTGGCGATGGTTGTTGTGCCTTAGCGTGATCTTCACCATATTCGTCGCCGTGGGGCTGCGTAGTTGGTGGTGGCGTGCGGCGGTTTGCGGAGTGTCGATTCTGGCCATTGTGGTGATGTGGCATCGAGTGCAGGCGCCGTGGTGGGACAATGCAGGCGACCTACACGAGATGCAGGACAACATGGAGGCAGGCGCGGGTTATGAGGGCACGGATGAATACACCCCGGCAGGCGCCGATCCCACCGCGATCGATAAGGATGCGCGGGATGTTACCGTTGCTGGGCCGGCGCGCGCCGCGATTCACGTGTACCGTTGGGATTCGGAGTCGAGAACTTTTACTGCCGAGATGTCTCGTCCGGATCAATTGGCACTGCGGCTGTTTCCGTATCCAGCATGGAAAGTGGAGGTTAACGGCCGCTTGGTGGAGACGAAGGCGGAGGAGGGAACGGGGCAGATGCTGGTCCCCGTCGAGGCGGGGATGAATCGCGTGCAGATCACGTTTGTACGCACCTGGGACCGACGGCTGGGTGGATGGATCTCGATCGTGTCCGCGGGGTGCGTGATTCTCTGGATCGTCTGGGTCCGACGGCATCCTGCGCGCCGCTAGCATCTTGTTCTTGGCGCGGGCGGATACCCCGCGACAGCCGCAGTGATGCGCGCTACAAATTCACATGAGACGAATTCTGATTGCTACTTCCAATCCGGGGAAGCTGCGCGATTTTGCCGGGGCGGCTCGCCCGCATGGGATTGAAATCGCCGGCATTCCTGGCTTCTCTTCCCTGCCCACTGTCGTGGAAGACGGGCTGACATTTGAAGAGAACGCCCGAAAGAAGGCAGAACAGTACAGCGGCTACGCTCAGGGAGAGATCGTGGTGGCCGATGATTCAGGGCTGGAAGTGGACGCGTTGCACGGAGCGCCGGGGGTGCATTCGGCGCGTTATGCGGCAGACCAGCCGCATCTCGCCGATGAAAATACCGACGATGAGGCGAACAATGCTCGCGTTCTGCGAGAGTTGAAAAATGTTCCCCGTGAGAAGCGCACGGGACGGTTCGTCTGCGTATTGGCGGCGGCTCGCGACGGGAACACCCTGGCGACATTCCGGGGAGTCGCTGAAGGAGTGATTCTCGATGCTCCGCGCGGGACGAATGGGTTCGGGTATGATCCGCTGTTCTACTTTCCTCAGATCGAGAAGACTTTTGCGGAGCTGAGCGCCGAGGAAAAAGCCCGCTACAGCCATCGGGGCGCAGCGTTTCGACAGTTTCTTGAGTGGTGCGAGAAACAATTTTCCGTCAACCTCATCTAAAAAGCCTGTGACATCCTCCCCGAACTCTCCGCAAGCCTTGATCTTCGACATGGACGGAGTGCTGGTCGATTCCGAACCCCTGCACAAGCGCGCCAAGCAGATGGCATTTCAGGAATTCGGAATCCAGTTCCCGGGGTCGACCTACGACAACTACAAGGGACGGCCGGACGCAACGATGTTTCAGGAAGTGCTCGCAGGCAGGTCGGTAGACGAGATCGCGGAGATTCTGCATCGCAAGCACCAGTTCTTCGAGAAGATTGAGCATGAACTGCAGCCGATTCCCGGGGCGGCGGATTTTGTGAAGTGGGCATCGGGGCGGTACCGGCTGGCACTGGCCACATCGGCGACCCCGAGGAATCGTGCGGTGGCTCTGCAGGCATTAGGAATTGCGGATTATTTTGAAGTGGTTGTGGATACGGCGCGGTTTCAGCGTCCTAAGCCTGACCCAGAAATCTTTGGGGTGGCGATGCGCGATCTGGGCCTGAGTCCCATGGACTGCTGGATCATCGAAGATTCTCTCGCGGGCATTCAAGCGGCGGAGGCTGCGGGTTGTTACACGGTGGGCATTACAACTACCTTCGATGCTGGGTCGCTGTCGGCTGCGGGCGCAGATCTAATCGTCGAATCGTTTCAGGAACTGCGAAGCGCGTTGGAAAAGCTATAGACTGCGGCGCTAATTCGATCGCGCTTCCTTGACTTCACTTCTTGCGGCACCCGATAATAAAAGGTTCTTTTGTCATCGTTGAACTCATAAGGAGCGTTTCGTGGCGTCAGCCAGTTCTACTGCTCCCGCTATAGCGCATGGCGTAGCTCCCTTGCGTGCTGGTCAGGGAACATCGTTCGTTTTGCGGCGGTTGCATTCTCTGACCGGGATTATTCCGGTCGGGGCATTCCTGTTCGAACATATCCTGATCTCAAATTCGACTGCCATAGGCCAGAACGGGCCGGCCGGATATGCCCGCCAGGTCGGCTTTCTGGCGAATCTTCCGCTGGTCTTTTTCCTGGAGCTGTTCGGCATCTGGATCCCGATCGCATTTCACGCGCTGTACGGTTTCTATATCTGGTATCGCGGAGACTCGAATACGGCGGCGTATCCGTGGAGCGGGAACTGGATGTACACGTTGCAGCGCTGGACCGGCGGGATCGCCTTCATCTATATCGTGTGGCACACCTACACCATGCGATTTACGGGCGTCGATTTGCACGATAATCCCATGGCCTCCTTTGCCAAGGTACAGGGAGAGGTCGTGCATACGGGACTGTTTCTTTTCTACGTGATCGGACTGGTTGCGGCGTCGTGGCACTTCGCGTACGGGGTCTGGCTGTTTTGCGCGAAGTGGGGCCTGGTGTCAGGCGATCGGGCGCAACGGCGGTTGCTGCGGGTGTGCCTGGCATTTTTCCTGCTGCTCTGCGGGGTCGGACTCGCGAGTTTGGCTTCGTTCCGCTCGCATCCGCTGCAAGAGCAAGGGAATGGTGGTTCGATGGCGCACTCAAGTCCACAGCCGGAGAAGGTTTCCGGCGTTCGAAAGGGGGCGCAATAATGGCGGCTCCCAAGATTATTGTTGTGGGCGGCGGGCTGGCGGGACTCGCCGCGGTGATCAAGATTGCGGAGATGGGCGGCAACGTCGACCTGTTCTCCATCGTTCCCGTGAAGCGGTCCCATTCCGTGTGTGCACAGGGCGGAATCAACGCCGCGAAGAACCTGAAGGGCGAGGGAGACTCCACCTGGAAGCATTTTGACGACACCGTGTACGGCGGAGACTTCCTCGGCAACCAGCCTCCGATTAAGGACATGTGCGAGGCGGCGCCG
>Ga0070731_10005810_pt1 | contig 10070 bp, 7 predicted proteins | sample Coa_R1_2_FD_66448 | JGI IMG/M metagenome (GOLD analysis project Ga0070731, IMG submission 66448) | Surface soil microbial communities from Centralia Pennsylvania, which are recovering from an underground coalmine fire - Coalmine... | ecosystem: Environmental > Terrestrial > Soil > Unclassified ... | reverse complement strand
ACGGTGGTGGTGTCCGTAAGATTCTCCGTCCGTGGCCAGATTCACTAATTGCTCCCAATCACGGCTGTCATCAAACGCCCCAACGATGCGATTGGCGAACCGTTCGCCGCTGACCAGCAGTTTTTCGAAAGCCACCGCCTGCGACAGCGGCCCATCGTAAAAGAAGAGCACGATACTGCGCCCTGATGGCAGTTTCATACGGTAAGGGCGGCTGGGGTCAATCTTCGCGCCGTTCACGTCCTGCCATCGGCGATCCCCGATCTTGCGGGCCTGCCTGGCCTGGAAGGGCGAGAGCACGGTGAACTGGATCCCCTGCTCTGCCAGCGCATCGAGGGTTTCACTATCCGCCGCTGTTTCCGCCAGCCACATCCCTTCGGGCTTGCGGCCAAAGCGGGATTCGAAATCACGAATGCCCCAGAAGATTTGAGTAAATTTATCGCGCGGATTGGCCAGCGGCAGGATCATGTGGTTATACACCTGCGCCATGGCTGAACCGTGGCCCGAAAAGCGTTCGCGGCTCAGTTTGTCGGCCGCCACAATCGCATCATGCGTTTGCGGCATTTTATCTTTCATCCACGCGAGCAGCGTCGGGCCGAAGTTGAAGCTGATTTTGGAATAGTTGCTGATGATATTCTCAATCTTCCCTTCGCCGTTAAGAATCCGCGCGGCCGCATTGGGGGCATAACATTCCACCGAAATCCGCTCGTTCCAATCGTGCCACGGAGCGGCTGAATCCTGCACTTCGACGGACTCCAGCCACGGATTTTCACGGGGCGGCTGGTAAAAATGCCCGTGAATGCAAATGAATTTGGTCATCAACCAAATGTTGAAATTCCAGGGTCGTGGAGCAATGGGTGGGATACCCCAACGACGGCGGGGCGATATCGTGCTTGGAGTACAGACCGGGAAATGAAATGGCTAACTCAACGGAAAGTTTGCACTCCCGGGTCTATGAAGTGATAGCAGTGCCGCCTGCAAATAACCGATTACAAATGAAGTTCTAAATTCCGAAATACACCGGCGAGCGTCCCGCTCAATATTCTGCTTCCATGTCTTTCAACATGGTGTTCAACTGCGGATTAAACACGTTGGCGCCTGAGGCGGTTTGTGAGTCCTTCCACAGCTGTGGCGTGATCTTAATCTGCCGCACGCTCCAATCGGTGAACATCACTGTCAGCGTAGCACTGCTGGAGTGAGCTATGATGCCCGGGTCCATTGGACCAGTCGGTGACCCGCTGGTGTTTTGGATAAATTCATTCAAGAGGATGTGTGACCCGCCGCCGAAGGACGTCGTTTTTTGGTAAATTCGGAAGTTGGAAGTCGCATCTGCCCATGGATTCCATACAAAAGACGAACGAACATCGCCACTTGAATCCGTCGTTAACAACGGGGAATAAGCCGAGGCGGACAAAAGCTCCGTGGTGCTCGAAGGCTTGGAATTCCAAACTGGACAATAAAAAATCGACCCATCACCGGCCATCCCGAGCGGATACAAATATCCAATGTTTTCCCAATATTTCGACAGAACATTCTTCACCTTAAAAGAGCCCGCAGGATCCGTTTGAGGATTGGCTATATAGATATATCGGCCGTAATGCTCTTCCTGGAAAGCGTTGAAACTATGGACACCGGTTGTGGTGGTGGGGTCAATCCACACGGGCGGCAAATAATCCGCGTAATCAGACGCGTACATGTTTGCGCCAATCGAAATCTGTTTAACGTTATTGACGCAAGCGATGCGCTGCGCTTTGTCTTTGGCTCTGGCCAGAGCAGGTAGCAACAGGGCCGCCAGGATGGCGATGATAGCGATCACCACCAGTAACTCGATTAACGTAAAGGCGTTTTGAGTCTTTTTCACAATCATTGGACTAAGTTGCAGATTAGATTCCCATAAATAGGGACCATCCACCATCGCCAATTCTGTTTATAGCATTCCCTCGGCCAAAAACGGCCCAGAGTCCAGACGTTTATAAGATTTTCTTATTGTATGGAATCGCCGATAAAAGGCTGACTGCCGTCGAACTTCGAACATAGAAGGCACAACTCAGATGGAGACAGGCTGGAAGCCTGTCCTACGGCGGAACGCACACAACGCCATCAACGCCATCAACGCCATCAACGCCAATAACGCCAACAACGCCAACAACGCATTACAATAATGCGCGGTCGTGGTAATCAGTTAGGCAGTTCTTTGAAATAGGGAACGAGGTCGAGCCGCCTTCGCGATGCTTCGGCGCGCCAAGGGGGATGAGGACGGCTCTGGGAGACATGTCTCCCAGGACCAAAGCGCAGTCGTGCCTGCGCAGTCCAAGGGAATGGGCGGGATGCCGAAGGGCGCCAAGCCGTTAAACACGTCCGCGCGCCGCGCGATGGTACGCCCGCGCTGAAGCGGTGTTAACGAGACGAGTGTACAAAAGTTACGATAATTACACTAATTTACACTAATCTCACTTCTGAATTCTGAGCGCGGTGAAACCGGACAATCCGAGTTCATGTTTCGAATTTGAACAATTGGGGAATCAAGAGTCGAAGGTCCAAAGTTCGAAGTTCAAACTTGAGGCTTTACAGGGCTAATCAGGTGAAGGATGCCTTCGAGCGGGATGCGGATGTCTTCGTTGAGCGTCTGAAGTTCGCGGCTCATTTCAATGATGGACTGATCCAGCAAAAACGCCTCTGTCAAGGCAGTGAACCCGGGCTTGGTCTTTGGAAGCAGATTGGATTTTGCAATAGCTGTAAGATAAGCGTTCAGGAAATCGGCACTCACCTGTTGGATCCAGAAGCGCGCCCACGGCAACAGCGCGCGGAATTGCTCCGCCTCAAGATTTCCGGCCTCGGCCTGGTGCCCCAACGCGAACGCGACGGCGTAATCGAACGACCGGATAATCCCCGCTATATCGCGCAGCGGACTGCGCTTAATGCGGCGCTGGCTCAGTGTCCAGCCGGGTTCGCCTTCGAAGTCGATAATGAAGAAATCCTTGCCGGTGTGCAGCAGATGGCCGAGATGCAAATTGCCATGGCAACGAATCCGCAGTGCGCTCATCGGGATCTGATACACTGCACGATAGCGGTTAAGGATCGTATCCTGCAAAGCAAGGACCTTTTCCGCAAGGGGACGAACCGACTCCGGCAGATTCTTCAGTTCCCGGCGAAGCACCCGGAAGTAAAACGCAAGATGGTTCCGCAAGGACTGATAGAGCGATCTCTGATAAAAAGGAGTGAATGGTTCGGGAGCAAAATCCTGATTGTCCGGGTCAGACGCAAGCGCGAGGTGCAATTCACCCACCCGCTGGCCCATCAGGCGGCCCGATTCGAAATACGTGCCGATGGTTTCTGCGGCCGATGCGGAAACACCCCGCTCGGCCAGGTCGACCAGCGAAGTGACGCTGTCGTCCTCCAGTGCGTCTTTGGACAGCGTGCGAACGCGGTCGAAGTAGCGGCGCAAAGCGTCAAACGTAAAATCCCAGCCGTTTTTGGCGTCGGGAATGAACTGGCTCATTATCCCGAGGCATATTCGCTCGGCATCGATTCGATGAAATTCAAGAGCGCCAACGAATGGCGGCACATTCGGAAAGTTTTTCCGGGTGAGGAACTGCGCTGATTCCATGGCCGGATGTGTGCCGGATTCGAGCCGGCGAAATAGTTTCAGAACGAACTTATCGCCATAGACGATGACGGTATTTCGCTGCTCGGTCCGAATGGCGCGAGGTTCGGGAATGGCGTCGTCAGGCGAAAATTGCAACTCCTGCCCCACCCAACCGGTCAGCGTTCCCTCGGTCTCCCGGCATTCGAGCGTACGGGAACGAGTGATGATCTCGAAGAGCATCGACGCAAACTCTTTGCCGGCAGTGGCGTCGTAGAGGAAGCCATTTAAATCGCTTTGTTGGACGCGGGCGCGAGTAAAAATAAAGGTCGGGTTATCGTGTTCAAGACGCTCGGCTTCCGGGCCGGCTGCGAAACCGAGCGGCAGCAGATATTCCTCCGGATCGGCCTGAGCATAATCGGCGGTGACCAGGGCCAGAAAGTGTTTTTCGGAATTGCGCGGCAAGGGAATGAGTTCGCGAATCCGCGCGGCTTTCATTTCGCCCTTGCTCGCAAACCAACGGCGTTGTTTCAGAAAAATCGGCAGGCATAATTCCAGTTCGTCACGGTTTTTGCCGGCCACCAGTTCCTCCCAGTCTTCGTCGGCAATGAGTTCCTTGCACAGGCGCGAGGACAGGCTGGTTTCCTGCTGGGTCGCGACGGTTTCAAGCGCAAGCCAGAGCGCGGTATGCGAGTTCAAGGTGAAGGGATACGGGCTGGCGGCAATGGTGGGAAAGGGAGTTCGGCCAAACAGTTCCACCGGCACGCGCCCCTGAAAACGTGACAGGTCAAGCTCGACCGGTTGCGGAAAGCGGGAGAGGTTCGCGATCACCAGTACCGTTTGATCCTGATACTGGCGGATAAAGGCGAGGACTTTGCGGTTCTCCGGGTGCAGGAATTCCAGGGAACCCAGACCAAAGACTTTCCAGCGCCGGCGCAATGCCAGCACGCGGCGCGTCCACCACAGCAGCGAATGGAGATTGTTCTGCTGGGTTTCGACATTCACCGCCTCGTAATGATATTCCGGATCAAGAATAATCGGCAGGTAAAGCGCCTGCGGCGACGCGCGCGAGAAGCCGGCATTCTTGTCGGCGCTCCAATGCATGGGAGTGCGGACGCCGTTGCGATCGCCGAGAAAAATATTGTCGCCCATGCCGATCTCATCGCCGTAATAAATCACGGGAGTGCCGGGCAGCGAGAGCAGGAGAAGATTCAACAGTTCAATGCGCTTGCGGTCATTTTTGAGGAGGGGTGCGAGGCGATGACGGATGCCGAGATTGATGCGCGCTTTCGCGTCACTGGCGTAAACGCGATACATATAGTCGCGCTCCTCATCGGTTACCATCTCGAGCGTCAGTTCATCGTGATTGCGCAGGAACAGCGCCCATTGGCAGGTTTCGGGAATGGCCGGCGTCTGGTCCATAATGTCCGTGACGGCGATGCGGTCCTCGAGGCGCACGGCCATAAACAAACGCGGCATCAATGGAAAATGAAACGCCATGTGACACTCGTCTCCTTTTCCGGAGCCGAAATAGGTCACCGCTTCCTCGGGCCATTGGTTCGCTTCGGCGAGCAGCATGCGGTCGCCATATTTTGAATCGAGATGAGCACGAAGCTGCTTAAGGTAAGTATGAGTTTCGGGCAAATTCTCACATGAGGTGCCGTCGCGTTCGAAGAGGTACGGAATGGCATCCAGCCTTAACCCATCGACGCCCAGGTCCAACCAGAACTCCAGGATACGAAGGATATCGCGATGGACGGCGGGATTGTCAAAATTCAAGTCTGGTTGATGGGAATAAAAACGATGCCAGAAGTACGCCCGCGCCACCGGGTCCCAGGTCCAGTTTGACGGCTCGAAGTCTTTGAAAATGATGCGCGCCTCTTTGTATTTTTCCGGACTGTCGCTCCAGACGTAATACTCGCGTTCGGGACTGCCGGGCGGCGCGCGGCGAGAGCGTTGAAACCATGGATGCTGGTCGGACGTGTGGTTCACCACCAGTTCGGTGATGACGCGCAGGCCGCGTTGCTTGGCTTCGCGCAGCAGGGCTTTGAAATCCTCCAACGTGCCGTAAATCGGGTTGATGGAATAATAGTCGGCGATGTCGTATCCGTCGTCCTTCAGTGGCGAGGGATAAAACGGAAGCAACCAGAGCGCGGTAACTCCGAGCTCTTGAATATAATCGAGCTTCTGCGTGAGTCCGCGAAAATCGCCTATGCCGTCGGCGTTACTGTCAAAAAACGCGCGGACGGGCACTTCATAAATAATGGCGCTTTTGTACCAGAGCGGATCCAGGTCCGCCGGGGCAAGGCGCGTTTCCGGTTTGGCCATGATCTCACGACACCCATACCTAGATGAATGCGAATTGTCTCTGGGGCGGATGCCCCAGAAGGGTTTGGAGCCCGAGGAATGGGCTCTTAGTTGCCAGCGCGCGACGTTCCATTCCAATCAATCACGGTGACGGCGTCCAAATCCTCCCACTTGCCGTTCTTGCGGAATTTCGGAGTGGTGCGACCGGTGTATTCCAACACGTTGTGCGCGCCTGTTTTGTCGACAATAAAATGCAACGGAGCGACCAATTGAGCGATCAGGAAGCTGGTTGGTTGAGCTTTGACGATCATCACCGGTTTGCCGTGCCAGGTCGTTTCGGATTCCTTGAAGAACTTGAAGCCGACGGTCTCGGCGCGAGGAATGGAAACAACACGACACTTCAGCACCTGGCCCCTGGCCAGCGCCTCCCAATGCGAAGAGATGTACTGCCCGACCATGTCATTGACCAGGATTTGGTCCATGAATTTTTCGTTGCCATTTCTCCTCGTAGTGCCCACCGCATATTGAAAGTTCATTTTTGCCTCGCGCGCACTTGGTTGAACAACGGCACTGCCCCGGGAGCCGATCTGGAAGTCATCCAGTGAAAACGATTTCAACTGGCCGCCTTGATAAATCACCCGTTCCCTCGCTGCGAGTGTGCCATCAGGCAGATAGAAATCGCGGTAAACCTGGACAGTGGAACCGGATCGGGTGGCAGTGCGGCGGAACGTGAAAAGAACTCGCGTGAGGGTGCCATCGGCATAAACCGTGCCGGTGAGGTTCTCCGGTTCGCCATAATCGATCGTGGTGTTGACAGCCCGAGCCGAAAAACAAATCGAGATGGCTCCAACAAAAAACAATATGATCAGTAAGCGCGCTTCAGATTTCACGATAAACGCTATACGGGAACCGAGGCGCGTCAAGGACTTCAACGAAAAAGTAAACTTTGTAATTACCAGTCGAAGACGGTCGTCGCGTCCAAGTCCTCCCATTTGCCGTTTTTGAGGATGCTCGGCGTGGTGCGGCCGGTGTACTGGAAAATCCGGTGGGGACTTTCCTTCTCGATAACAAAATACAATGGATCGACCAATCGGGCGATGATGATGCTGGAAGCCTCGAGTTTCACGATCAAGACCGGCTTGCCGTGCCACGTTGATTCCGATTCCTTGAAGAACTTGAAGCCGACAGTTTCAGCGCGGGAGGCAGCAACGAGACGGCATTTGACAGTTGCCCCATTCACCAAAGCGTCCCAGTACGCCACGATATATGGTCCAACCATGTCGCTGACGAGAATCTCGGGCAGGAATTTTTCGCTGCCGGTTTTTTTGACGGCGCCTACGGTGTAATTAAAGTTCAGTTTTGTTTCGCCCGAAACGGCTTGGACGACGGCACTGCCTTTGGCGCCACTCTGCAATTCCTCCAGGGAAAAGGATTTCAACTGTCCGCTCTCATAGATGACGCGCTCGCGAGCTGCGACTCTGCCGTCAGGGAGATTGAACTCGCGCAAGACGCGGATGGTTGAGCCGGAATTGGTGGCGGTACGGCGAAGGGTAAACAAAACATGCTTGAGGCTCGCATCGGAATAAATCGTGCCGGTTAGAGTTTTCGGTTCGAGGTAATCCACTTTCGGGTCCGCAGCACGAACGGGATCATTGAATGAAACACCGGCAATAAACAACAAGAGGAGCCAACACGATTTGAACATCACGCCAACAAGCTAAGAAAGAAGATGAGGCCGTCAACTCCGGAAGTAATTTCTCAGCAGAGCGAGGCCGTGGGGTAGTGGTACATTTTGGCGATTAGCGCAACGCCAACAGCAAAGTGATTATTCCAATAAACGTCATCAGCACACCGCAAATCCTCATCGTTTTGACCCGTTTGCTTATTGCCTCTTGAGAATCACCCTTTTTTAAAAAAAGGCTCGGAGGGGCCAATAGCGCAAATAATCCGGCTCCAATCATGAACAACTTGTCGAGTAATGCTCCGGTATGTTGGCTCATCGTGCCTCCATAATTTAGCAAGCCGACAATTCTTCCAAGCTCCAAACATGGTCGGCAACTCCCCCTTCCATTGCCGGCTGTGGCGAATACTTGACTCTTGTCCAGAAGTGGTATGTTTACTAGGCTCTCGTCCCGTTACCAGAAAACCAAACAAGGCAGTATTTATTTAGACCGAACAATTAATAGGAAAATATTATGGCATACGAACTACCGCCGCTTTCTTACCCGAATAACGCTCTCGAACCGCACATCGACGCGACGACGATGGAAATCCACCACGACCGGCATCACAAGGCTTACGTGGATAATGTCAACAAAGCCATCGCGGGCAATACGGCTCTTGAATCCAAATCGATTGATGACCTGATGAAGGCGCTGTCGTCATCGGTGCCGGACGCCATCAAGGGACCGGTGCGCAACAACGGCGGCGGCCATTGGAACCATTCATTTTTCTGGCGCATCATCGGCCCGAAAGCCGGCGGAGCGCCGACCGGCAAACTCGCGGACGATATCAAAGCCGCCTTTGGCAGCTTTGATGATTTCAAAAATAAATTCGAAACCGCCGGTGTCAGCCGGTTCGGCAGCGGTTGGGCATGGTTGCTCGTGAACAACGGGAAGCTCGAAATTGGTTCCACTGCCAACCAGGACAATCCGCTCATGGGCAAGGCGATCGCCGGCATCGAGGGCACGGCCATACTGGGAGTGGACGTGTGGGAACACGCGTATTATCTGAAATATCAAAACAAGCGTGCTGATTACCTCAAAGCGTTCTGGAATGTGGTGAATTGGAACGAGGTGACGAAGAATTACGACGGGGCGAAATAATAAATTTCCGGTCAACGATTCAAACCGACTCTGCAACGCGGAGTCGGTTATTTTATTGCGACCGTTTTGATCGGCTTCATCGGACCGACCCACAACAGTGGGTGTCGCAACGGCCAATTACGCTTTGTTTCGTCCACCTCTGAATCGGCCTTCAATTTTTTCCACACGTCCAGGTATTCCGGTTTGTCCAGCGCGACTCCTCCAAACAGGAGGCACGGCTGGCGCACGGGCCACTGATCCCAATACAGCACATCGTGCTTGTAAGGCCATTTTGATTTATCCGCGATGTAGGGAAAAATAAATTCCAAAGCCCTGGCCATGCCGCGGCCATCTGGATTTTGATACGTCCATAAATTTTCAGCGGGCGTGGAGGCGATTTGGGCGATGCCCGCCATAGCATCGATCACGAAAAGTGAGTATCCATACGGCTTGGTGCGGTGCAATTCGTCGGTGAACCCGCCGTCGGCCTGCATGTTGCGGGTGAGATACACGTTCTTGAATTCGTTGCGCACCCAGTTCAGCACGTCTTCATCGCCAACCAGTTGAGCGAATTCCGCGGCCTGCATCGACCAGCAGATGCCGTGGTTGTTTTTCGCATCGCGTTCGCCCAAGCCATATTTGTGAGTGGTCAGCCAGGTGAGATATTCGCGGAACCACGCCTTCACGGCTTCGTAATCCTTCGCCGGAAACGAAGGCGAGTCCTTGAGCAGTTGCACACTGCGCGCGACTTCGACGAGATGAATCGTGTCGATGACTCCGGTGCTGCGGCCAGTGGCGACACCTTTGATGGCCTGGCTGTACAGCAGGTTGGGATTCATCTTCGTGTCTTCGTCCACGAACCACGCTTTGAGGTGCTTGACGGCGTGCTTCGCATATTTCTCGTCGCCAGTGAGGATGTAAGCGGAGGTCATCGTCGCGACGATTTCGCTTAAGCGAACCATCGCGTGGCGGTGTTCGACAAAGTTGTTCGTGTTTGAGAGACCGTCATGCTGGATGTAAGGACCATCGAGATTTTTGGGATCGGGCCACCAGTAATCGCCTTCCGAAAAATAATCGTGCCTGCCGCCGGCGCTGTGGTTGGAGTGTGAGGCGGTTACCGTAATTGGTTCCTCGGCCAAATACTTCGCGGCTTTGGCCATGATGCGGGGGCGCTCGATTTCCACGATATCGAACGAAGGTTTGTCCTCCGCCCGCAGAGCCGGAGCAAAAGTTATGAGGGTCAAAAAGAAAGCAACGACAGAAGCCAGACGCATCGGTAGGGGACGATTCGTTTGCAACATAGAATGTTATTTATTGATTCCAGATCAGACGCATGCTCGGCGAAGCAGGTTGCGGGACATTAGCTTTTTGATGAGCCC
>Ga0070731_10005809_pt1 | contig 10070 bp, 9 predicted proteins | sample Coa_R1_2_FD_66448 | JGI IMG/M metagenome (GOLD analysis project Ga0070731, IMG submission 66448) | Surface soil microbial communities from Centralia Pennsylvania, which are recovering from an underground coalmine fire - Coalmine... | ecosystem: Environmental > Terrestrial > Soil > Unclassified ... | reverse complement strand
CCGTACAACGTGGTCGACTTCGGCTCCGGCGTCATGGCGGCATTCGCGGCCTCGCTCGGCATCTTCCACCGTACGCGCACCGGTAAGGGCGGGCGGGTCACGGCGTCGCTGGCGCAGACGGCCACGTATCACCAGGCGATCTTCATGCTCGACTACGCAGGCAGGCAGCATGCTGAGCCACGGGGGCCGGAGGCACTCGGCAGCGGGCCGTTCCAGCGGTACTACCAGGTACGCGACGGCTGGATCTTCCTGGGCATGAGGGCATCGCAATTGCGATCGCTCCACCCGGTGCCATGGCTGCGGGCTGCTGCCGAGGTCAGCCGGGCGGATACCGAGGCCGTGGAGGCAGCGCTGAGCGCCGCGCTCGCGAAGCGGTCCGCGACCGAAGCCGTCCGGGCCCTGCAGGAGGTGGGCGTCGGCGCCCACGAGGTACTGACGACCGAGCAGGTGATGACTCGCGAGCCGGCCACGAAGCTCGGCCTCAGCCTGATTCAGCGGTCGGAGGAGTTCGGCCCTGTCGTGATGCCCGGGCTCACCGTCCGGCTGTCGGAGTCCCCGCTCGTACTGGGCCGGGCTGCGGGCCGGGCTGGATCGGATGCGGAGAGCATCCTGGCGGAGGTCGGCCTGGCCGGGCGGATGACGGAGCTGTCGCGGTCGTGGATGCTGCGGACCGATGACCTGCCGCGTCCCTGGTAAGCGGTCTGGCCGGGCCGATGTTGACTGGCCACCTGCTCGGGCCCTAGGCTAAGTATCGAGTTTCATACTGTCTGCCCGTCCTACAATAGTGGACGCGTACCAGGTGGCGGCGGTTTAAGGGCCTCGCGTTGCTGGTTACACACTGACCTGGTTTCGCATCGGCCGTGGCCGCGTTGAGCGCAGGAGGCGACGTGAGCTATCAGCTCGTCCTGAAGAACTGCCACGTACTGGATCCGGGTCAGGACATCGACAGGCGGGCCGACATCGCGATCTCGCAAGGCCGGATAGCCGCGATCGGGGACAGCATCCCCGAGGCTCACGCGGCTCAGGTGCTCGATGTGAGCGGAGATAGCCGTTATGTGGTGCCGGGGCTGATTGACCTACACACCCATGTCGCGCGCGGCGGCACGACACCGGGAGTTGGGATGGGCTGCTGCGACGCGGATGAGGTTGGCATACGGTCGGGCGTGACGACCGTGCTGGACGCCGGATCGGTGGGAATCGCGAACGCGGGCGTCTTCCCCGCCTACATCCTGCCTGGCGCGAGGACGCGTGTGCTGTTCTACCTCAACGTAGGTACCTTCGCGCACAGCACCAGGGATCCCGCCGACGTCGGCAGCCTCGACGACATAGACGCCGAGGGCATCGCGAGCTGCGTCGAGAGCAATCCGGGTGTCGTCTCCGGCATGAAGCTGCGCCTGGTCGGACCCTTCATGGCGCAGGCGGGCGAGCAGGTCATCGACGCCGCCGTCCAGGCCGCCCGGCGAGCCGCGGTGCCGCTGATGGTCCATATCGGCGACCTGTTCGCGGCGCCGGAGCCGGACCTGGACAAGCGCATGCTGGCCGTTACCGAGTATCTGCTCGGGCAACTGGGCGCAGGCGACATCCTGACCCATTTGTGCACACCCAGCGTCGGCGGCGTCGGCAGGTCGGGCGCGCAGCTCGATCCGCTGCTCAAGGCTGCGCGGGACCGCGGCGTCATCCTCGACTCGGCGCTCGGCATGGGCAACTTCGGCTACCAGGTTGCTCGCGAGCAGTATGACCGCGGCCTGGTCCCGGACACGATCAGCAGCGACCTGACGCTGGGCGGCCAAGCCTTCCACAGCCTGATGGAATGCATGGCGAAGTTCATGGCGATCGGCTACAGCCTCGCTGACGTCGTCCGGATGACAACGGTGAACGCGGCCGCCGCGGCGGGCCTGGCGGAAACGGCCGGAGCCCTGGCGGTCGGGCGCACCGCCGACATCACCATCCTGGACGTGACCGAGGGTGACTTCCGCTTCACCGATACGCGCAAGGAGGTCTTCTCCGGACGTTACGGCATCAGTCCCGTGCACACGCTGCGGGCCGGAGAGCTCATCGCTCCGCGCTGGGGCACCCATCCGTGGGGCTGGCTGCCGCAGAGCGCGGGTAAGCCCGCCGCGACGTCGGCATGACGTACCGCGAGCAGCCCGGCTGGGTGGCCGACCTCTGCTGGGAGCAGCGTCCTACTGCTATCAGCCACCGCGATGTCGCCGGCGTGGCGGTCGATGCCTCAGATGACGTCTATCTCTTCACCCGCTTTGACCATCAGGTGCTGGTATACACCTCAGCCGGGAAGTTCGTCCGGGCGTGGGGAGCGGGAATCTTCACCAACGCGCACAGCATCCGGATCGGTCCCGACGGCGCGGTGTACTGCGTTGACAACGGCGACCACTCCGTCCGGAAGTTCAGCCCGGACGGAGAGCTGCTGATGGCCTTGGGCGTGCCCGGCATCCCGTCGCAGACCGGATACCGGACCGACCTGCCCGTGCGCATCCACAACGTCGAGACGGTCACCCGGCCAGCCGGGCCGTTCAACGGATGTACGGACATCGCCATCGGGCCTGGTGGTGACATCTTCGTCTCCGATGGCTACGGGAACTGCCGGATACATCATTTCAGCGCGTCCGGCACGCTGCTGAACAGCTGGGGAGAGGTCGGCTCAGGACCCGGGCAGTTCCGGCTGCCCCATGGCATCTGCCATACTCCGGACGGCCGGCTGCTCGTCGCCGACCGGGAGAACGACCGGATCCAGATCTTCCGCACCGACGGCAGCTACCTGGGGGAATGGCCCATCCAGCGGCCGTGCGGCATCGTGCTCACCAGGCAGGGCGACGTCGTCGTCACGGAGCTATGGCGGCCGGCCGACAACCGCTCGTTCGTCACCGACACCATCGGAGTCGACCAGCCAGGACGCGTCTCCGTGCTGAGTCCGAGCGGGGAGCTACTCGATCGCTGGGGCGCCTCCGCCGATGACAAGGCAGCCGCAGGCAACGTGATCGCGCCGCACTCAGTAGCGGTCGACTCTGTGGGCAGCGTGTACGTCGGCGAAGTCACCTACACCTATGGGATCAAGATGGGCCGGGTTCCTGAGGATCACGCATCGCACCAGGTCCAGAAGTTCACAGCACCTCGAGCGGAAGGCTAGGGCGAGCACGCATGGCCATGTGGCGTAGCACAGACCGGATCCTGACCACGCACGGCGGCAACCTGCCCCGTCCTGCCGATCTGGAAAGTCTGATCACCAACTGGCAGGACCACCAGCCGGAGATCGAGGAGCGGCTGCCGAGCGCGATCACCGAAGTCGTCGAAAAGCAGCTGGACTGCGGCGTCACGATCCTGAACGAGGGAGAGTACGTCAAGGCAGCCAGCGGCGCTGATTATGTCGGCTACATCCACTCGCGCGTCACCGGCTGGGAGGTGCGCCAGGTCGACCCGGCGATCCCCCCTAAGCGCGCCGGCGTCGGGGCCCGGGATCGCCTGCAATTCCCCGGCGTTTACGAGTCAGGGCTCTGGCTGTCGGGTTCGGGCGGCCCGGTACGGCCCGGATTCTTCCGGCCGGGCGCGCCGTCGGCCCCCGCTCAGGAACGCGTGTGCACATCCCCGGTCAAGTACATCGGCTATGACGCCATCGGCAGGGATGTCGACGAGCTCGTGGCGGCCGTCGACGGGCGCGATGCCCAGGGCTTCATCGCGGCGCTTGGCCCGCTGAGCCTTGGCGCGGGCGCGCGGAACGAGTATTACCCGGACGAAGAGTCCTACATGATGGCCGTCGCGGAAGTGATGCGCGAGGAGTACAAAGCCGTGACGGACGCCGGGCTCGTGCTTCAAGTCGACGAGCCCGAGTTCGCGACGACGTGGATGTTCTACCCGGACTGGAGCATCGAGGACTACCGACGGTACCTGTCGTTCGCGGTGGAGGTGATCAATCACGCAGTCGCCGGCCTGCCCGAGGACCAGATCCGCTTCCACGTCTGCTGGGGGAGCGGCCACCGGCCGCACGTCAACGACGTGCCGCTAAAAGAAATCGCGGACCTGCTGGTCAAGGTCAATGCCATCGCGTATGCCGTCGAGGCCGGTAACGTCCGCCACTCGCACGAATGGCGGGTGTGGGAGGACGTGAAACTGCCCGACGGCAAGACCCTAGTGCCCGGCGTCATCAGCCATGCGACGGACCTCGTCGAGCACCCCGAGCTTGTAGCTGAGCGGCTGATGAATTTCGCCAGCGTCGTGGGCCGGGAGAACGTGCAGGCGGGGACCGATTGCGGCATCGGGTCGCGCGTCGGCCACCCCGAGATCGTCTGGGCCAAGCTCGCCGCCATGGCCGAGGGAGCAGCCTTGGCCAGCAAGCGGCTATGGAAGTAGCAATGCCTGCGGCCCGCGACGGCGTGATGTCCGGGCGAGCGTTTTCGGGCAACGCGAACGATCATCGTCTAATGGACATACAATTAAGCGGAGCGGCAGCGTGACCGCACACCACCAGGAGTCAGGGGGCCGACGTGGCCACATTGCGCGTTGAGCGGAACCCTGCGCCGGTGCGCACCCAGGTGCTCGACAACCTGCGCCAGGCCATCGTCGAGCGCCAGCTTGTGCCGGGCCAACGTCTCATCGAGCGCGAGCTGGTGGAGCTCACGGGGGTGTCGCGGACCAGCATCCGTGAGGCGCTGCGCGAACTGGCCGCGGAGGGTCTGGTCACCGCCATTCCCAACAAGGGCACGGTCGTCGCGAGGGTGAGCGCCGAGGAAGCCCGGCAGCTGTACGAGGTGAGGTCCGCGCTGGAGGGGCTAGCCGGCCGCCTATTCGTACAGAACGCGACCCAGGCCCAGCGCAATGCGCTGGTGAAGGCGCTGCAGCGAATCGAGCGGCTGGCCGCCAAGGGCGCGCCCTTGATCAACGCCAAGGACAGCTTCTACGAGGTCCTGTTCGAGGGCGGCGGCAACGAGGCGCTGCGCTCGGTGACGGCCGGCCTGCACGCGCGGGTGAGCGTGCTGCGCTCCCTGTCGCTGTCGGTGCCCGGACGGCCCGCCCAGAGCCTGCGGGAGATGCGGGACATCGTCGATGCCGTGCTCGCAGGGGACGCCGACGCGGCCGCCCGCGCATGCAGCCGGCACGTCGAAGAGGCGGGCCGGGTTGGGCTGCAGGCCCTCGCCGAGCAAAACGCGAGCTGACCCCGGGCACGATCCCGCCGCCGACCGGGCGCCACCTGCCCCGGTTTGCCTGGCTCGTGGGCAGGTGTAGGCAAACTACCGTGCTGATTGTATGATGATCAGACGGTCGAGGCCGGTACTCGCATCGGTGCGTCCGGGGCGAGCCCGGGCGGTTAGACGGGGAGCCCTATGGAAGATGGCCGCACGCGAATGGAGCGAGGGCTCGCCGCGCGGCGCGAGTCCCTCGGACACAGCCATGTCGAGAATTCCCTCGCGGCGGCCACAGACTTCAGCAGACCGATCCAGGTTTACGTCACCGAGACGTGCTGGGGGGACATCTGGAGCCGCCCAGGGCTGGACCGGCGCACCCGGAGCCTGGTCAACCTGGCCATGCTGACCGCGCTGAACCGGATGCACGAGTTCGCCGTGCACGTCCGCGGCGCGCGGCGCAACGGCTGTACCGAGGAGGAGATCCAGGAGGTGCTGCTGCAGACAGCCGCCTATTGTGGCGCCCCGGCCGCGCTCGAGTCGTTCCGTGTGGCGGAAAAAGTGCTGCTCGAGATGCGCGAAGCCGAAATGCAAGCCTGACCGGACGAGATCCCGGCCCCATCAGGAAGGCGGCAGCTTTGAGTTCTTCGACGGCCAGGTCTGGCGCTTCGGTCATCGCCGACATGCTCGACGGCTATGGCGTCACCCATGTCTTCATGGTGCCGGCCATCCTGCGCCGGACCTTTGCCGAGCTGGAGCGGCGCCATCCGGGGATCGCGCGCGTCGCGACGCACGGCGAGAAGTCCGCGGCCTACATGGCCGACGGCTACGCCAGGGCGTCCGGTCGCCCCGGCGTCTGCGCGGCGCAGGTGATCGGCGCGCTCAACCTGGCGGCAGGCCTGCGCGAGCCCTACCTCGCCGCGTCTCCGGTGGTCGCCTTCACCGGCGGGCGGCTGCCCGCCACCAAGTTCCGGCAGGTCTACCAGGAGGTCGACGACATGCCGGCCTTCGAGCCGGTGACCAAGTTCAGCGGTTCGATCGACGACGTGGCCCGCTTTCCCGACATGATCCGGCACCTGTTCCGGGTGGCGACCACCGGCTGCCCAGGCCCGGTGCACCTGCAGGTGCAGGGCAACGAGGGGCAGCTCGACACCGCGGAGGCCGAGATGGAGCCGCTGGTGGAACCGCAATTCGCGGCCGTGCCCCCGTTCCGGCCGCAGCCGGACCCCGACAGCATCGCGGGCGCCCTCCGCCTGCTGCGCCGCGCGCAGCGGCCGGTCATCGTGGCCGGTGGTGGCGTGCGCGCATCCCGGGCCGGCGCCGATCTGGTCACGCTCGCTGAGCTGCTGTCCATCCCGGTGGCGACGTCCGCCAACGGGAAGGACACAATCCCTGGCACGCATCCGCTTTCGGTCGGCGTGGTCGGCACCTACTCAAGGGAGTCGGCGAATCTCGTCGTCGGCCGTGCCGACCTCGTCTGCTTCATCGGCACCAGGACCGGTGGCATGACCACTCACTTCTGGGCCGTGCCGCCGATCGGCACCCCGGCGATCCAGATCGACATCGAGGCGCAGCACCTGGGCCGCAATTACCCGCTGCAGGCCGCGGTGCTAGGCGACGCGCGCTGCGCGCTGCAGGCGCTGGCGACGGCCGCGGCGGACCAGCCCCGTCCCGGCCGGGACGGCTGGCTCGGCGAGGTGGCCGAGATCAAGCAGCAGTGGCGGACGAGATACCTGGACGTCATGACCAGCGATGAGGTGCCGGTCCGGCCGGAGCGCATCTGCGCCGAGCTGACCGCGTTCTTGCCGTCCGACGCGATCGTGCTGGCCGACACCGGCCATGCCGGCATGTGGATGGGCCAGTTCTACGACACCACGTCCGCCCGGCAGGACTACCTGCGCAGCGCCGGGCATCTCGGCTGGGCGTTCCCCGCCGGGATGGGCGCCAAGGCCGGAGCGCCGGACCGGCCGGTGTTCGTCTTCACCGGGGACGCGGGCTTTTACTACCACCTGGGCGAGGTGGAGACCGCGGTTCGCTGGCACCTTAACTCGATCACCGTCGTCAACAACAACCGGGGCGGAAACCAGAGCAAGCGCGGGTTCGACCGCGCTTACGGCGGTTCGTCCACTGAGCAGTCGCGCGAGATGTGGACCTACCGTGACGTCCGGTTCGCCGCGATCGCCGAGGAGATGGGCGCGCTGGGCATCACCGTCGACAAGCCCGCCGAGCTCACGCCCGCGTTCGAGCGCGCCATCCACGCCGGGCGCCCGGTGATCATCGACGTCCGGACCGACATCGGCGTGGTCGCGCCGCTGCCGGTGACCTGATGCCGCGGGCGCTGGCCCGGCCGCTCATTCCTCGCTGGATCGCGCCAGCTCCTCGGCCAGGATCGGCGCCGCCACCGTCGCCGCGTGGATGCCGATCACGCTGACGATCTCGAGCACCTCGACGATCTCCGCGGCGGATGCCCCCAGCCGGATCGCGTTGTGCATATGCAGCCGCAGCCCCGGTACGTACAGGTGGGTGGCCGCGGCATCGAAGGCGATGTAGACGAACTCCTTGACCTTCGGCTCGAGGATGCCGTTCTTCCACGGCACCGAGGAGAACTCGACGTAGGCGGCGAAGAGCTCCGGGTCCAGCTCGAGCAGGCCGTCCCAGAACTCGTGCCAGTAGCCGCGGTTGACGGTGAACTCCGCCTTGAGCTCCTCCTGCCACGGCGTCAGCTCGGCCGGGCCATTCCGCAGCCCTTCCTCCTCCAGCACCTCGATCAGCAGCGGGATGCCGATGTTGCAGGCATGGATGCCGAGCGTGCTGGTCAGTTCCAGCACCTCCATGATCTCTGCGGCGGAGGCGCCGAGATCGAGCGCCGCCCGGACGTGCTGGCGGATTCCCGGGGCATACAGGTGCGTCGCGGCCGCGTCAGCCGCGATGAAGATGAACTCGCGGACCTTCGGGCCGAGCACGCGCTTGCGTACCGGGACGGCCGACAGTCCCAGATAGGCGTGCAAGAACTCCGGGTCGAGCTCGAGTATCCGCTGCCAAGGCTCCCCCCAGGTCCCGCGGACCGCGATGAACTCATCCTTGATCTCCTGCTGGCGATCGGTCAGTGCCACTACGACTCCTTGCTCTGGTCGATCCGCCGGGCCAGCCACCGGGCGATCTCGGTATGGTCGGCCGCCGGCGGCAGATCCTCGGCCGCGGCGGCCCACGCCGCCACGGCCGCCCGGCCGAGCGGGGCCGGGATGCCGGCATCCTCCTCGAGCTGCAGGGCGATCCGCATATCCTTCAGCATCAGCCGCAGGCCGAAGCCCGAGTCGTACGTCTCCGGCAGGATGAACTTGGGCCACTTCACCTGCGTGGACCCGCTCCGCCCGCTCGAATTGTTGACGATGGTCAGCATGACGTCCGGATCCAGCCCGAACTGACGGCCGGCCAGCAGCGCCTCCGAACTGGCCAGCAGGTGCGCGGCCGACATCAGGTTGTTCAGCGCCTTGATCGCGTGGCCGGCGCCGACGATCTCGCCGGCGTGGACGACGTGCGACCCGAGCACCTCCAGGACCGGCCGCACCCGGTTCAGGACGTCCGCGGGACCGCCGGCCATGATAGTGAGCGATCCGCTCCTGGCCCCGGCGACCCCGCCGCTGACCGGGGCGTCGATCAGGGTGACGCCGCGTTCGGCCGCCGCGCAGGCAAGCTCGCGGGTGCGGGCCGGCACCGACGAGCTCATGTCGACCACCACGGCCGACAATGCGACGTGCTCCAGCAGGCCGTCGGTCAGCAGCACCTGCGCCACGGCCGCCGAGTCCGGCAGCATGAGAATCACTACGTCCGCACCGTCGGCTATCTGCGTGACCTCGCGGGTGACCACGACGCCGTTCATGCCCTCGTGGCGCGCCCGGGCGTCAGGGGAGATGTCGTAGACGCGGAGCCGGTGGCCGGCCGCGGCCAGGCGGCCGACCATGGGCGTGCCCATGTGGCCGAGCCCGGCGAAGCCGATCGTCGCCATTCTCAGCGCCCGGCCAAGTACTCGGTGTCCGTGACCGCCTCGAACCAGTTCGTCGTCCCGAGCGACATGGCCAGGTGCAGCAGCACGGTGTCCGGGCCGCCGCCGTGCCAGTGCCGCTCCCCGGGCGACGCCCATACCGTGTCGCCGGTCCCCAGCTCCTGCGGCAGGCCGCCGTCGATGCAGATCAGCCCCCGGCCGCTGATCACGTACAGGAGCTGGCCGCGCTCGTGCCGGTGCCAGAACGTCCGCGCCGTTGGCGCGAAGAACACCCTGGCCACGGTCGCCTCACCGGGGCTAGTAAACACCGGGTCAGCGTAGACGAGACCGGTGAAGGTCGCGCTCCGCAGCTCAGACGGCGGACCCCCGTCCTTGCTGGCCTTGACGATCTGCATGGCTCAGTCACCTGTCCTGGTGTCGTCGGAGTCCGGGTCGTACAGGCGGACGCCGCCCGCCAGGTCGCCGATCGCGTCCACCACCTTGTTGCTGATCTGGTTGGTGTAGCCGAGGCTGTTGGCCAGGCCGAAGGCGGCCAGCGGGCCGCTGGCCGCCAGGCTCGGTGCGCCGAGCTCGCGCAGGCAGTCCGCGTACAGCACGATGTCCTTAGTCATCAGCGCGCTGGTCAGACCGCCCTCGAGGTAGTCGCCTCGGATAATGTGCGGGAACCGGTGCAGGGTGGCAAAGTTCACCCCGCTGCTGGTGTTGATCACATCCAGCACCCGGGCCAGGTCCAGGCCTGCCAGCCGCGCGGCCACCATGACCTCGGCGGTCGCGGCGAGGCTGACCGCGTTCAGGAAGTTATTCAGGACCTTCGTCGTGTGCCCGGCGCCGCTGGCTCCCATGTACACCACCTTCGCTGCGATCGGCTCGAAGATGTCGGCGACGGACTGCAGTGCCGCTTCGGCGCCGCCCACCATGATGGTCAGGGTCCCTTT
>Ga0070731_10005808_pt1 | contig 10071 bp, 12 predicted proteins | sample Coa_R1_2_FD_66448 | JGI IMG/M metagenome (GOLD analysis project Ga0070731, IMG submission 66448) | Surface soil microbial communities from Centralia Pennsylvania, which are recovering from an underground coalmine fire - Coalmine... | ecosystem: Environmental > Terrestrial > Soil > Unclassified ... | reverse complement strand
GACAACCGCATCACGATGTGCGCGTGGCATCACCTGCGCGGCATCCACGGCGGTCGCGTCCGCGCCTGGGGGGAGGCGCCCGATGGGATCACATGGGCGCTCGGCCTGCGTGCCGGCCGCGAGCCGCTGCTCCGCCTCGAGGGCGACAGGTACGCCGCGTGATCAATCGAGCCGGGTCACCCGCACCGTGTCGGTTCCAATCGGCAGCACGACCAGCGTCCCGTCCTCGCCGAACACCATGCCCTTCGGCGGAACCTGACCGACGTCGCGCCGGAAGATGCGCGCGACGATCGGGTTGTCCGGCGGCGGCGTGAAGTGCGTCAGCAGGAGGAGCTTCACGCCCGCCTCGACCGCCTCGCGCGCAGCGTCGGGCGGCGTCGTGTGATAGCTCGGGATGTCGGACAGGATCTTCGCGACGCGCGTCTCGCCGGTCGCACGCGCCGCCTCCTCCATCACGTGCACGAGCTCGTTCGACTGCGCCTCGTGGACGAGGACGTCGGCGCCGCGCGCGTGCATGACGAGGTTCTCCGTCGGCCGCGTGTCGCCGCTGATCACGACGGACCGGCCGCCCCAGTCGAAGCGGTAGCCGAACGCGGGCTTCACGGGATCGTGCGCGACGGCGAACGCGGTGACCACGAGCCCGTCCTCGTCGATGACGCGCGCCTCGTCGGCGCTCCCGAGCTGGAGCGTCGTCGCGATCATCGCGGCCCGCTCCGGCGGCAGCAGCGCGGCGCCGTGATGCGCGGTGCGGAAGCGCGTGTCCGCGGCGTACGCCTCGGTAAAGCCGTGCACGAGCCCCTCCACCCCCTCGGGGCCGTACACGCGCAGCGGCCCGGGCCGGCCGGCAGCCCAGGTCTGCAGGTTGAACTCGCCGAGCTCGCCGATGTGGTCCGAGTGGAGGTGCGTGTACAGGATGCCGCCGATCGCCTCGCCGCGGACGCGGCGGAGCGCGAGTGTCCGCCAGCTCCCCGGCCCCGTGTCGACGATCCACATCCGACCCGCGGCGAAGACGGCGGTGCATGCCTCCGCGCGTCGCGGCGACGGAATCGGCGACGACGTCCCGCAGAGGAGGACGCGCAGGGCGTCCGGCGCGAGCAGGCCGGACTCGTTCCGCCCGATCGTCCGCCGCGCCACGCGCGCCACGATCGCGTCCTGCACGCGTCGCGAGCTGAGCGCGACGGCGCCGATCCCGAGGAGGACGATCAGAACGAAGACGAGACGCTTCATCCCTCGGCCGGCGGGAACGGTCGGTTCAGCGCCGGCCGCGGCGGCGCGGCGTAGTCCGGGACCGTGCTCGCCTCCGCGACGTGGTCCGCGAAGTAGCGCAGGATGCCGGCCCGCTCCAGCGCCGCGTCGACGCGCGCGCCCCGCAGCGCGACGTAGCGGGCGAGCAGCGTCGCGCGCGCCTCCCGCAGGAAGTCCGTCGCGCGCACCGCGACGTGGGTCCCGTCGGCGAACCGGACGTCGGCGACGCCGTCGACGCAGGCGCGGCTCACCCACGGGAGGTACTGCCGGCCGAGGTCGGCGAGGACGGCGACGAGCGTGTCGGGCACGGTCGCGTCCCAGGCGCCGAACTGCTGGTCCTCGGGCTCACGCAGCCGATGTGTGTGCTGCACGACCGCGGGGGCGTCCTCGTCGGTCCAGCGGCGGCAGAGCGGATCGTTCACGAAGTGCGCGGCGTTGCCGCCGAAGAGCCCGAAGTCGGCCAGCGACGGGCGCGCCCCGAACAGGTACGGGCGCTCGGCGAGATGCGCGCCGACGACGCGCATCCACGGCCGCAGCACGTCGTCGATCCAGCCGCCGATCGTCTCCGCGGTCACGCCGAGCGGCGGGCAGCTGCTCGTCACGTGCGCGCCGACGCCGGCGAACGCCTGCTCGCACGCGACCGGCATCTTGACGGCGATGTCGCGCGCGAGCTCGAACCCGCCGACGGCGGCGTTCTCCGGGAAGAACCAGCGGCTCCCGACCGCGGGCCGGTAGAACCACTCGTCGGCGGCGTCCTCGATCACGTAGGAGAGGAAGCGCTGCACCGGGTCGGCCGGCAGCACCGACGGCTCCGGGAAGCGCAGCTCGAGGTGATGGATCATCGACGTCGAGTCCCACATGAACTCGCCCGCCGGCGTTTCGACGACCGGCACGCCGCCCGGGAAGCCGGCCGCCACCGCCTCCGGGCTCACGCCCGGGAAGCCGCGGAAGAGCCAGTGGATCCCCTTGTAGTCGAGGTACCCGGTCATCTTCCGGGTGAAGTACGACTGCATCATGCCGTGAACGCGGTACTTCATCGCGCGAAGAGCCACTCGCATCCGCTGCCGTCGAGGAGCGCGTCGACGGCGCGGCGGTCACCGGGCGCGAGCGCGGCATGTCCCTCGCGTAGCGCCGCGAGGCACTTCGCCTGGTACGGGAAGGGCCGCTGCACCCACGGCCGTCCGTCGACCTCGCACTCGACGCGCTCCGCGCCGCGCGCGAGCGTGTCCGCGTTCGCGAGCAGGAACGGGACGTAGACGCGCCCGACCTCGCCCAGCAGCGCGCGCAGCGTGTCGGACACGCCGGCGCGCGGGGTCCAGTCGGCGTCGGACGGCTCGATCCCAGAGAGGTCTTCGACGACGTCGATCCACGCGCTCACGCGCGGCGCCGTCTCGTGCGCGAGCGCCGCCGGCGTCGGATCGAAGCCCGTGAGCTGCGTCAGCTGCCCGAAGAGCCCGAAGTCGGCGACGCCCGGGCGGCCGCCCATGACGAATCGTGACCGGGCGAGATGCGCGTCGAGCAGGCGCAGGAGCCGGCGGTAGCTCTCCTCGATGACGGGCGTCGTCGTCGCGTTCGACCCGACGACCGCGAGGCGCCCGATCTGCCGCTCGGAGAAGGTCTTCCCGAGCGCGGCGTACTCGGCGTCGGGCCGGGTCGTGCTGAACCAGCGCGGCAGGATCGTGGCCGCCTTGGCTGTGTCCGGCGCGTACGCCCAGCGGTAGTGGAACATCGGCTTCGTCAGCCACTCGTCGGCGTAGTCCTCGAGAAGCGCGTCGACGAAGGCCATGGCCGGATCCAGCGGCACGACGCCGCGGCCGGCGTACATCGTCTCGAGCCGGCGGATGAGCGGGGTCGAGTCGACGAGCGCTTCCCCGCCCACGATGAGACGGGGCAGCAGATCGACGCGCGGCTGGGGAAGATCGCGCGACTCGGGCGAGCCGAGTATCACCCACGCGTGCGGGATCCGTCGGTAGCGGAGCACCGCGCGCAGCTTCCGGCTGTAGGGCGACGCGGGCATGCCGACGATGCGGAGCAGCTCGTTCGTCATGGTCCCCCGATCAGGGCGAGCGCCATGCGCTCGACTGCCGCCTGCGCGCGCTCGCGACCGAGGCCCTGCTCCGTGCGCAGCCGGTCCCAGGCCTCGAACGACGTCGCGAGGTCGAAGGCGTCGACCAGCGCCGCCGGCGCGCGGCGCAGCTCGGGCAGCCGGCCGACGAGGTCGGCGCGCAGCTCGCGCACGAGACGCGCGTGGCGGGCGCGCAGGAACGGCGAGCGCCACCGCCGCAGGTTCGCCGCGCGCTTGTACGGGGCGATGCGTTCGAAGAGCGCGGTGCGGCGCGCGACGAGCGCACGCGTCCGCCGCCGGAGATCGCCCCGCCGGTCCGCATCGAGGACGAGCGGCACCAGGCGCGCCCGCATGCGCGCGTCCATCTCGGCGAACAGCGACTCCATGTCGGAGAAGCGGCGGAAGACGGTGCGGATGCCGACGCCGGCGCGCGCGGCGACCTGACGGGCCGTCGGTTCCAATGTCCCCTCCCCGATCAGGCCGAGCAGCGCGTCGACGATCGCCTCGCCGCTACGCTGCCCGCGCCGCACGCGCCCGTCGGATGCCGTCGCCATTGCCATGGGATCGGGTGAAGTGGCATAGCCCATGCCACAATACGGAAGCAAGGGGGACGACGATGGCCATCTACCCGACGTCCGAGCAGATCCAGGCCCTGCTGGCCGGGCCCGCCGACCGGCCGGTCGTGATGCTGAACCTGCTCCGCTTCAAGCCGCGCGCCGACGCACCGGACGAGGGGCTCACCGGCGAGGAGGCGTACCGTCGCTACGCCCGCGCGATGCGCGCGTTCGTCGAGTCGAAGGGCGGCCGCTTCGTCTGGATCGGTCGCGTCGACACGCAGGTCATCGGCACGGGCGGCGAGGGGTTCCACATGATCGGCCTCGTCGAGTACCCGTCGCGCCAGGCGTTCGTCGCGATCGCGACCGATCCGCACGTGGAGGCGATCGGCGTGCACCGGGCCGCTGGGCTCGAGAGCCAGTGGCTCGTCGCCGCGACGGAGGACCCGGCCGACCTCTGACGCACCGCCCCGGGCGGGATTTCCGCGACATTCCGCGGGGATTGCAGGATCTGCGTGCACCCCCCATCCCTGCTGCGTGTCGTCATGAATTTCGTTCGGATGCCCGCCGCATGACCGCCGTGGAGCGCGACGCGCGCCGGACGCGGCAGTATCTCCTCGCGCGCTTCTGGGACGCCGGGCTCGGCTTCTGGCGCCGGGGCGCGGGGTCGACGGCGTGGATCCTCACGTTCGCGCTGGTCGCGATCACGGTCGTCAACGTCGGCGTGCAGTACGGCGTCAACGTCTGGTACCGCGCGATGTTCGATGCGATCGACAAGCGCGACCCGCACGGCGTGGTGCGCCAGTCGCTCATCTTCCTCCCACTGACGGTCGCGAACGTGACGCTCGCCGTCGCGGCGCTGCACGCGCGCATGACGACGCAGCGGCGCTGGCGCGAATGGTTCAACGGCCACGTCCTCGACCGCTGGCTCGCTGGCGGCCGCTACTACCAGCTGAACCTCGTCGCCGGCGACCACCAAAACCCCGAGTACCGGATCGCCGACGACCTCCGGGTCGCGTGCGACGCGCCGGTCGACTTCGCGACCGGCATCTTCGGCGCGGTCCTCTCTGCGATCACGTTCATCGGCGTGCTCTGGTTCATCGGCGGCGCGCTCACGTTCCAGGTGGCCGGGCGGACGATCGCGATCCCCGGCTTTCTGGTCGTCGCGGCGGTGCTCTACGCGATCGCCGCGAGCGGCTCGATGATCGTCATCGGCCGGCGCTTCGTCGTCGTGTCGGAGAACAAGAACCAGGCGGAGGCGGAGTACCGCTATGCGCTCACCCGGCTGCGTGAGAACGGCGAGAGCATCGCGCTCCTCGGCGGCCAGGACGAGGAGCGCACCGGGCTCGACGCGGCCTTCCGCACGGTCCTCGGCCGCTGGCGCGAGGTGCTCGCCCAGTGGCGGCGGACGACCGTCGTCTCGCAGACGAGCGCCGCGTTCGTGCCCGTCATCCCGCTCCTGCTCTGCGCCCCCAAGTACGTCGATGGCTCGATGACGCTCGGCCAGGTGATGCAGGCTGCATCGGCGTTCGTCACCGTCCAGGTGGCTTTCAACTGGGTGGTCGACAACTACCCGCGGCTCTCGGATTGGACCGCGTCGGCGCGCCGGGTCGCATCGCTGCTCGTCTCGCTCGACCGCCTCGAGCGCGCCGACCGCGCGGAGAGCCTCGGCCGGATCGTCCGCACCGAGACGGACGGGCCCGCCCTCCGGCTGCGCGAGCTGTCCGTCACGCTCGACGACGGCAGCGCGGTCGTGAACGAGGCGGACGTGGAGATCGCGCCCGGTGAGCGCGTCCTCGTCGCGGGCGAGTCGGGCACGGGCAAGAGCACGCTCGTGCGCGCGATCTCCGGGCTCTGGCCGTGGGGCGGCGGCGAGATCTCGCTCCACCGCGGCGCGAAGCTCCTTCTCATGCCGCAGGAGCCGTATCTGCCGCTCGGGACGCTGCGCCGCGCCGCTGCCTACCCGCTCCCCGCGGACCAGCTCGCGGACGACGTCGCGCGCCAGACGCTCGAGGACGTCGGGCTCGGCCACCTCGTCGGCCGGCTCGATGAGGACGCGCGCTGGGAGAACATGCTCTCCGGCGGCGAGAAGCAGCGCCTCGCGTTCGCCCGCATCCTGATCCAGCGGCCCGACATCGTCGTCATGGACGAGGCGACGGCGGCGCTCGATCCCGCGAGCCAGGAGCATCTCATGCGGCTCGTGCTCGAGCGCCTGCCGCAGGCGACGATCGTGAGCGTCGGCCACCGCCCGGAGCTCGAGGCGTTCCACACCCGGAAGCTCGTGCTCGAGTACCACCCGGAGGGCGCGCGGCTCGTGAGCGACGAGCCGCTCCAGCAGTGGACGTTCCGCCGTCCGGCGCGCTTCCTCTCACGGCTCTTCGCGCGCGAGAAGTCGCCCGCAGCGGCGTGAGTCAGCGCCGCGCGTCGGTCTCGCCGCACGACGCGGCCGGCGCGACGCGGACGCGCGCCGTGCCGCGGTCGAGGATGCCGAGCCTTCGCGCCGCGCCGTAGGAGAGATCGAGCGAGCGCCCGCGCCGGAACGGGCCGCGGTCGGTGACGCGCACGCGCACCGAGCGACCGTTGGCGACGTTCGTCACGCACAGGTGCGTCCCGAACGGCAGCGTCGGGTGCGCCGCCGACATCCCGTTCGCGTCGAAGCGCTCGCCGCTCGCGGTGCGCCGGCCGTGGAAGCCGGGACCGTACCAGGAGGCCGTCACGAAGTTGGTCGGCGCCGGTGCGGGCACGACCGGCGCCGCGCGATGCGTCGCGCAGCCGAGCGCGAATGCGAGCGACGCGACGAGCGCGCGCGCAGAGCGGTGCTCAGAAGAACGCATCGAGGATGTGCTTCAGGCGGTCACCGAGGTCCTTCGCCCCGCTCTCGACGCGTTTGAAGATGGTCTGGAAGAACGACTCGACGTCGCTGCCCTGGTCGTCGCGGATCAGCCCGAACGGCGCCTCGCCGGTCGGGCGGAAGCGGCTGTGCGCGAGCGGGTCGCGGGCCGCGATGCGCGCGACGTCGACGTGCGGGATCTGCTCCCCGAAGCGCGCATCGATCGCGTCGATGAACGCGTTCGCGATGAGCGCGTTGGCGGTGCGGGTCGGATGGATGCCGTCCAGGCTGAAGAGGCCGCCCAGATAGCCGGCCGTGAGATCGATGGATCCGTTCCCGTCGACGTCGACACCGTTCCGGAGATCTGCGAAGCGCGCGGCGAGGTCGACGATCGCGATCTGGACGCCGCGCGTCTGCTCCGTGTCCGCCACCGCGGCGGTGATCTCGCCGTTGAAGGCGCCGACCGTGCTCGCGATCGCGGCGCGCTTGGACGCATCGAGGACACGCCGGCACGGCGGGACCGGCAGCAGGCCCGGATCGAGCGCGAGCGGGAGGAGGTCGTCGGCCGCAACCGGCTGCGTCGCTCCGCTCGGGGTGCGGCATGCGGTGACCTCGCCCGCGGCATGGCGGAGCGCCGCGATGCCGGTCGGGTCGGGCAGCGTCGCGACGGCCATGCCGGCGCCCGTGTCCGCGAGCCCGGCGAGGAGCATCCGGTAGCGGGCGCCGAACTCCTGCGCGCTGACCGTCGCCGCGCTCGGATCCGTGCGCGTCGCCATGTCGAGGAGATCGTTGTTGCCGATCCAGACGATCACGAACGTCGGGTGGAGCTCGCGCGCGCGGCTCAGCTGCGACACGGGCTCGTCGCGCAGCGGGAGGCCGAGGATGAGGAACTTGAGAAGATCGCGTCCGTTCACGTTCCCGGATGCGAGCTCGCCGGCGATGTCCGTGGGCGAGATCTTCTCCAGGATCGAGCCGCTGTCCTCGCCCGGCACGGCCAGGTTCCGCACGCCCTGGTCGGGGTCCTGTCGGAAGCCGATGTCGGAGCTGCGCCGGCGGACCTCACCGCGATCGAGGCGTCCGTTGCGATTGTCGTCGACGATCACGAGCTGGGGCGGGACCCCGGGTTGGCTCATGAGCGGCAGCGGCAGGCGGACGTGCGCGCGCCGCGCGACCATCGACGCAGCGTTGTCCTGCTGCCCGGGGTGGCCGGTGCCGACGAACCCGCCGGAGCCGAAGCCGGCGAGCAGGCTGTCGCCGAGCACCACGAGGCGACGGAGCCGGGCGACTCGGGTCACCGCGTCGGCGGGCGCGGCGGCGAGGAGCACGGCAGCCACGATCAGGACGTTCCGATATCGCATCGCCGGCTTGGAGCAGCAGGAACGGTGCCGCAATCCAGCAGGGCTGCGCGTACCGGGGCTGTCGGCGACCGCTACACGGCCGGGTGCGCTGTCGGGGATGGCGACGGCCGCAACGTCAGCCGGTCGCTAGCTAGATAGACTGCGGCGGCGCGGGTCGACGACTTTCGCCACGCATGATAGTCGCACGCCATGCGGATGCTGCACACGATGCTGCGCGTCGGCGATCTCGAGCGCTCGCTCCGTTTCTACTGCGACGTCCTCGGCATGCGGCTCCTGCGCCGGAACGACTATCCCGGCGGCCGCTTCACGCTCGCGTTCGTCGGCTGCGGACGCGAAGAGGAGACCGCCGTCCTCGAGCTGACGCACAACTGGGACACGGACCGGTACGAGATCGGCACGGGCTTCGGTCACGTGGCGCTTGGCGTCGAGGACATCTACCGGACCTGCGCCGAGCTCCGTGACAAGGGGGCCCGGATCGTCCGCGAGCCGGGGCCGATGAAGCACGGCACGACGGAGATCGCGTTCGTCGAGGACCCGGACGGCTACCGTATCGAGCTCATCCAGACCCGCGCGCGCTGACCCGGCGGCGGGACGCGCCCGCCGCCGGATCGCCACCACTCACGCCCGCCGCCGCTCCCGTCGCGGCCAGATCTCCAACCGCACGCCCTCCGCCGCTACCCGGTCCGCCGCGCGCGCGCCGATGCCGGCGATCTCGAGACCGAGCGTCAGGGCGAACCCGTACGCGAGATGCATCACAAACGTCGCGAACAGCATCGGAAACGGCGCTCGCGTCCGCATGAAAAAAACTCCCGTGTCGGCGAACAACGGGAAACCGATCAGCGCCGCGAGGAACGCAAGCGCGACGCCGTACGCCAGCCCGTGCACCAGCCAGCTCCCGGGCACGTACTGACGGAAGAGCGCGACCCAGAGGAGCGCGAACACGATCCCGAGCGCGAAGTGCGCCAGGTTGCCGGCGAAGAGCCCGTACACCGTGTCGGGGTGCGCCGAGTTCATGTTCGCGGCGATGTACCCGCCGAAGTCCATGGGGTGGATCCCCACTCCGTGCTGCCAGAAACCGGTCAGAGTCATGACGAACGTGGCCACTACGCCTGCGATGATGGTTCTCCAGAAGACCGATGGCGTCATGTGACCTCCTTTCTGCATGGATCTTCCGCGGCGCGTCGCCGTGTGCGCAATCGCCGCGACCTGCCCGATAACGCGCCGCGCTGGCGCGCAGCGGCAAAATGATGACGCGTCGCCCCCATCATTTACGGGCGAGCGGCTCATGGCCGCCCACGGTCCGCGCATTGCAGGAATGGGCGTGGCCCAGGCCTCGCAAACCGCAACTCCGCCGCCCGAGCCCGCCGAGTGCTGGTGCTGCGGCGTCGCCATGCCCTGCCGCTGCGAGCTGTCCGGGAAGTGCGAGGAATGCGGCTGGTGCACCGCGCACTGCCGCTGCTTCCGGGAGCGGAATCGATGAGCCAGCCGACCGGCGACCTCGTCTGCCGCCTCGTCGAGGCCGTGACCGGTCGGCGGCCGCGCGAGGTCGAGTTCGCCGCACGCGCCGAGGCGCGCACGACATGGTTCGTGCGCTCGTGGTTCGACGACGGCTCGCGCCGGGACCATCACCTCCGTCTAGTCGACGTCGCGGAGGACGAGCTCCCCGAGCACGTGACCGAGAGCGCCTTCGAGCGCTGGCCGCCGCCGGACATCCGCGGCGGCATCCGCCGCTGTCGGTGCTGAGGACGATCCCGGTCGTCGCCGCGCTCGCGGCGACGGCTCGAGCATCTGAGTGGACGACGTACCGGAGCGAGCGCTTCGGGTACGAGGTCTCGTACCCGCCCGGTTTCGAGCTGCGCGTCTTCCTCGACGGGGGCGAGCGCCGACCTGCGCGATGCCACCACCGGCACGACGGTGCTCGCGCTGGAGCTGTGGCCCTCCGATCTGTGCCCGCGCGAGCGCCGGGGCACGACGGCGAGGGCCCTCGGCGTCGAGCGCGCGATCGCGGTGACGCAGGCC
>Ga0070731_10005807_pt1 | contig 10072 bp, 16 predicted proteins | sample Coa_R1_2_FD_66448 | JGI IMG/M metagenome (GOLD analysis project Ga0070731, IMG submission 66448) | Surface soil microbial communities from Centralia Pennsylvania, which are recovering from an underground coalmine fire - Coalmine... | ecosystem: Environmental > Terrestrial > Soil > Unclassified ... | reverse complement strand
CACAACCTCCAGGAGCACTCGGTCGTCCTCATCCGCGGCGGCCGCGTGAAGGACCTGCCCGGGGTGCGCTACCACATCATCCGCGGCACCCTCGACTCGATCGGCGTCCAGGATCGACGTCAGGGCCGCTCGAAGTACGGAGCGAAACGACCGAAGTGAACGGCCCGGCCGGGGGGTGGTGGTGGTGATCACCCCTCCCGCGCCCGGCGCGCGTCGCGAACGAGACCAGTATGCCACGCAAGGGTGAGGTCAAACGCAGGGACGTCCTCGCGGATCCCAAGTTCCACGACCGGACGGTCACCAAGTTCATCAACTCGATGATGCACGACGGGAAGAAGAGCCTGACCGAGCGCATATTCTATCGCGCGCTCGATCTCGTCGGGGAACGCGCCAAGGAGGACGCGCTCGCCGTCTTCAAGCGCGGGCTCGACCAGGTGAAGCCGCTCGTCGAGGTGCGCTCCCGCCGCGTCGGTGGCGCCACCTACCAGGTGCCCGTCGAGGTCCGTCCGCAGCGCCGCGTCTCGCTCGCGATGCGCTGGCTCGTGCAGCACTCCCGTGCCCGCCCCGAGAAGTCGATGACCGAGCGGCTCGCCGGCGAGATCCTCGACGCGGCGAACGGGCGCGGCGGCGCCATCAAGAAGAAGGAGGACACGCACCGGATGGCGGAGGCGAACAAGGCCTTCGCTCACTACCGCTGGTAGGCCCCGGCTTCGGCCACACTCCCATGGCACGCGTCGTACCGCTCGAGAAGACCCGCAACATCGGCATCATGGCCCACATCGATGCCGGCAAGACCACCACCACGGAGCGGATCCTCTACTACACCGGCATCAGCTACAAGATCGGCGAGGTCCACGAGGGCACCGCCGTCATGGACTGGATGGTGCAGGAGCAGGAGCGCGGCATCACCATCACGTCCGCCGCCACCACCTGCTTCTGGCGCGACCATCGCGTGAACATCATCGATACCCCGGGCCACGTCGACTTCACGATCGAGGTCGAGCGCAGCCTGCGCGTCCTCGACGGCGCGGTCGCGGTCTTCTGCGGGGTCGGCGGCGTCGAGCCGCAGTCGGAGACCGTGTGGCGGCAGGCGGACCGCTACGCCGTCCCGCGCGTCGCGTTCGTCAACAAGATGGACCGCGTCGGCGCCGACTTCGACCGCGTGGTGAGCGAGATCCGCGAGCGGCTGCGCGCCAACCCGGTCGCCGTCCAGCTCCCGCTCGGCAGCGAGGAGAACTTCCGCGGCGTCATCGACCTCGTCTGCATGAAGGCGATCGTCTGGGAGGACGAGAGCCTCGGCGCGCGCTACCGCCAGGAGGAGATTCCGGAGGACAACCTCGAAGCGGCGCGCGCCGCACGCGAGAAGCTCCTCGAGGCGCTCGCCGACATCGACGAGCGCCTCATGGAGAAGTACCTCGACGGCAAGGAGATCGGCGAGGCCGAGCTCCGCGCCGCCATCCGCACCGGCACGGTGCAGATGAAGATCGTCCCGGTGCTCTGCGGCAGCGCGTTCAAGAACAAGGGCGTCCAGCACCTGCTCGACGCCGTCATCGACTACCTGCCGTCGCCGCTCGACGTGCCGCCCGTCAAGGGCGTCAACCCGAACAACGGGCAGGACGAGGAGCGCCTCGCGAGTGACAAGGAGCCGTTCACCGCGCTCGCGTTCAAGATCATGAGCGACCCGTACGTCGGCACGCTCACGTTCCTCCGGGTGTACGCGGGCGTAATGACCACCGGCTCCTACGTCTTCAACTCCGTCAAGGGGAAGAAGGAGCGCATCGGTCGGCTCCTCAAGATGCACGCCAACAAGCGCGAGGAGATCAAGGAAGTCTACGCCGGCGACATCGCGGCCGCCGTCGGGCTCCGCGACACCACCACGGGCGACACGCTCTGCGACGAGTCGAAGGCGATCGTGCTCGAGCGCATGGAGTTCCCGGATCCCGTCATCTCGATCGCGATCGAGCCGAAGACCAAGGCCGACCAGGAACGCCTCGGCGGCTCGCTCCACAAGCTCGCCACCGAGGATCCGTCGTTCCGCATCTCCACCAACGCCGAGACCGGGCAGACGCTCATCTCCGGCATGGGCGAGCTCCACCTCGAGATCATCGTCGATCGCCTGCTGCGCGAGTTCAAGGTCGACGCCAACGTCGGCAAGCCGCAGGTCGCCTACAAGGAGACGATCCGCAAGGCGGTCGAGCAGGAGTCGAAGTTCATCCGCCAGACCGGCGGCCGCGGGCAGTACGGCCACGTCGTGCTGCGCGTCGAGCCGCTGAAGCCGGGCGGCGGCTTCGAGTTCGTCGACGGTACCAAGGGCGGCGTCATCCCGCGCGAGTACATCCCGGCCATCGGGAAGGGCGTGAAGGAGGCCATGGAGTCGGGCATACTCGCCGGCTATCCGGTGGTCGACGTCAAGTCGACGGTGACGTTCGGCTCGTATCACGAGGTCGACTCGTCGGAGATCGCCTTCAAGATCGCCGGTTCGATGGCGTTCAAGGAGGCGATGGCGAAGGCCTCGCCGGTGATCCTCGAGCCCATCATGTCGCTCGAGGTCGTCACGCCCGAGGAGTTCATGGGCGACGTCATCAGCGACATCAACCGCCGGCGGGGGCGGATCGCCGGCCAGGAGCCGCGCGGCGGCACCCAGGTAATCGCCGCCGTGGTCCCGCTCGCCGAGATGTTCGGCTACGCGACGGATCTCCGGTCGCGCAGCCAGGGCCGCGCGACCTTCACGATGCAGTTCTCGCATTACGAGCCGGTGCCGAAGGGCATCGGTCCCGAGACGCGGCCGCCGGGCGGCGAGCGTTTCGCGCAAGCTTCACAGGTCGGCTGAGAAGGGTCGAAGGAGGAAACAGCGCCATGGCAAAGGCAAAGTTCGAGCGCAAGAAGCCGCACGTCAACGTGGGGACGATCGGTCACATCGACCACGGCAAGACGACGCTCACCGCGGCGATCACGAAGACGCAGGCCGCGAAGGGTCTCGGCCAGTTCGTGGCGTTCGACCAGATCGATAAGGCTCCCGAGGAGCGTGAACGCGGCATCACCATCGCGACCGCGCACGTCGAGTACGAGAGCGCCAAGCGGCACTACGCGCACGTCGACTGCCCCGGCCACGCCGACTACATCAAGAACATGATCACCGGCGCCGCGCAGATGGACGGCGCCATCCTGGTCGTCGCTGCCACCGACGGGCCGATGCCGCAGACGCGCGAGCACATCCTGCTCGCCCGCCAGGTCGGCGTGCCGGCCATCGTCGTCTTCATGAACAAGGTCGATGCCGTCGAAGACAAGGAGCTCCTCGACCTCGTCGAGCTCGAGGTGCGCGAGCTGCTCTCGAAGTACAACTTCCCGGGCGACGACACCCCGATCATCCGCGGCAGCGCGCTGAAGGCGCTCGAGGGCGACCCGGGCGAGCTCGGCGCGCAAGCCATCCAGAAGCTCATTGAGGCGGTCGACACGTTCATCCCCGAGCCGAAGCGCGAGGTCGACAAGCCCTTCCTCATGCCGGTCGAGGACGTCTTCTCGATCAGCGGGCGCGGCACGGTCGCGACCGGCCGCGTCGAGCGCGGGAAGATCAAGGTGGGCGAGGAGGTCGAGGTCGTCGGCATCAAGCCGACCACGAAGACCGTCGTCACCGGCGTCGAGATGTTCCGCAAGCTCCTCGACGAGGGGATGGCGGGCGACAACATCGGCGCGCTCCTGCGCGGTGTCAAGCGCGAGGACATCGAGCGCGGGCAGGTGCTCGCGAAGCCCGGCTCGATCACGCCGCACACCAAGTTCGAGGCCGAAGCCTACGTCCTCACCAAGGAGGAGGGCGGTCGACACACGCCCTTCTTCAACGGCTACCGGCCGCAGTTCTACTTCCGCACCACCGACGTGACCGGCGTGTGCACGCTGCCCGAGGGCACGGAGATGGTCATGCCCGGCGACAACGTGCGCGTGAAGGTCGATCTCATCACGCCCATCGCGATGGACGAGGGTCTCCGCTTCGCGATCCGCGAGGGCGGACGCACGGTCGGCGCCGGCGTGGTCACCAAGATCTTCGAGTGAGCGTGTGAACGACAAGATCCGCATCCGTCTCAAGGCGTACGATCACCGGCTGCTCGATCAGTCGGTGCGCGAGATCGTCGAGACCGTGCGCCGGACGGGCGGGCGGGTCGCCGGGCCGATCCCGCTTCCCACCCACATCGAACGCTTCACCGTGAACCGCTCGCCGCACGTCGACAAGAAGTCGCGCGAGCAGTTCGAGATCCGCACCCACAAGCGTCTGCTCGACATCCTCGAGCCGACGCAGCAGACGATCGACGCGCTCGGCAAGCTCGACCTCGCGGCCGGCGTCGACGTCGAGATCAAGCTGCAGTGAACTGATGGCGATCGACGGCCTCATCGGACGGAAGCTCGGCATGACGCAGGTCTACACCGCGCAGGGCGTGCTCGTGCCCGTCACCGTCATCCAGGCAGGGCCGTGCACGGTCGTCGCCACGCGGCGGACCGAGCGCGAAGGCTACGCCGCGGCGCAGGTCGGCTTCGGCGCCGCCAAGGCGCAACGCTTGCCGAAGGCGCTCGCCGGACAGTTCACGAAGGCGGGGACCGGCACGTTCGCCGTCCTGCGCGAGTTCCGGCTGGGCGACGGCGAGCCGCCGGCGGTCGGCAGCGAATTGAAGGTCGGCGACGTCTTCCGTCCCGGCGAGCGCGTCCACGTCTCGGGCATCAGCAAGGGCCGTGGCACCGCCGGCGTGATGAAGCGCCATCTCTTCTCCGGGTTCCCGGGCTCGCACGGCACGCACGAGTACTTCCGGCACGGCGGCTCGATCGGCAACCGCTCGTACCCCGGCCGCGTCTTCAAGGGGAAGCGCATGGCCGGCCGCTACGGCGCGGAGCGCGTGACGACGCGGAATCTCGAGGTCGTCGCCGTGCGCGCCGAGGACAACCTCCTGCTCATTCGTGGCGCCGTTCCCGGCTCCCGCAACGGGACGGTGATCGTGCGTCGTCGGATCGAGAGGAAGCGCTGACGATGGCGGAGACCGTCTCGATCCCGGTCGTGTCGCAGACGCGCGAGAAGGTCGGCGAGGTCGCCGTACCCGCCGCGATCGTCGCCGGGCCGGTGCGCGAGCACCTCCTGCACGCCGTCGTCCAGGCCCAGCTCGCGAGCCGCCGCGCCGGGACCGCCGCGACGAAGACGCGCGCCTTCGTACGCGGCGGCGGCAAGAAGCCGTGGCGCCAGAAGGGCACCGGCCGCGCCCGCGCGGGCAGCATCCGGTCGCCGCTCTGGGCCGGCGGCGCGATCATCTTCGGCCCGCAGCCGCGCGACTGGACGACGCGGCTCCCGCGCAGCGCCCGGAAGGCCGCGCTCCGGTCGGCGCTCGCGGACCGCCACGCCGCCGGGAAGCTGCTCGTCGTCGATCGTCTCTCGCTCCCCGAACCGAAGACGAAGCGGATGGTCGAGTGTCTGCACGGCCTCGGGCTCGAGGGCGCAACGGTTCTCGTCGTCGTCGCCGGACCGGACGATGCGCTCGAGCGCGCGGCCCGGAACCTGCCCCACGTGAAGGTGCTGCGCGCGAGCGGTTTCAACGTCTACGACGTGCTCCGGCACGCCGAGCTCGTGATCACGCGGGACGCGCTCGAGGCGATCGCCGGGCGTCTCGGGAAGGAGGCCGCGCATGGCGCCTGAGCAGGTCGTGCACGGGCCGATCATCACCGAGAAGGGCACGCTCGTGCAGGAGCAGGGCAACACGGTCGTGTTCCGCGTCAATCCGCACGCGAACAAGGTCGAGATCCGACACGCCATCGAGACCCTCTTCAAGGTCCGCGTCGAGAAGGTCCGCACGAGCCGGCAGCTCGGCAAGGTGCGGCGGGTCGGCCGGCACCAGGGACGTCGCCCGGACTGGAAGAAGGCGTACGTCACCCTCGCCGAGGGCAACCGGATCGACTTCTTCGAGGGAGCTTGACGATGCCGACCGTGCCCTACCGTCCGACGTCGCCCGGCCGCCGCTTCCAGAGCGGCTACGACTTCGCCGAGATCACGAAGACGACGCCCGAGCCGTCGCTCACGGCGCCGCTCAACAAGTCGGGCGGCCGGAACAACCTCGGGCGCATCACGATCCGCCATCGCGGCGGGGGTCACAAGCGTCTCTACCGGGTCATCGACTTCAAGCGCGACAAGGACCGTGTGCCGGCGACGGTCGCGGCCATCGAGTACGATCCGAACCGCTCCGCGCGCATCGCGCTCCTCCACTACGCCGACGGCGAGAAGCGTTACATCCTCGCCCCGACCGGCCTCGCAGTGGGCGACCGGGTCGAGGCAGGTGCGGGTGCGGACATCAAGCCGGGCAACAGCCTGCCGCTCGCGAGCATCCCGCTCGGCACGATGGTGCACAACGTCGAGCTGCGCGAGGGTCGTGGCGGACAGCTCGGCCGGAGCGCGGGCGCCGCGATCCAGCTGATGGCGAAAGAGGGCGACTACGCGCTGCTCAAGCTCCCGTCCGGCGAGCTCCGTCGCGTCCGGCTCGCCTGCCGGGCGACGGTCGGGCAGGTCGGTAACCTCGAGCACGAGAACATCTCGTACGGGAAGGCCGGCCGGACGCGCTGGCGCGGACGGCGGTCGAGCGTGCGCGGCATCGCGATGAACCCGGTCGACCATCCGCACGGCGGCGGTGAGGGGCGCTCGAAAGGCAACCATCCCCAGACGCCGTGGGGCAAGCCCACGAAGGGCTACAAGACGCGGCACAACAAGCGCACGGACCGCTGGATCGTGCAGCGACGGAAGGTGCGTTAAATGCGGTCGGCCAAGAAGGGTCCGTTCGTCGACGGCCACCTCATGAAGAAGGTGCGCGCGATGATCGAGTCGGGAGAGAAGCGGGTCGTCAAGACCTGGTCGCGCCGCTCGACCATCACGCCCGACATGGTCGGCTTCACGTTCGCCGTGCACAACGGCCGCAAGTTCATCCCGGTGTTCATCACGGAGAACGCCGTCGGTCACAAGCTCGGCGAGTTCGCGCCGACGCGGACGTTCCACGGCCACTCCGGCGACCGGAAGGCGAAGGTCGAGGGCGGCGCCGCGCCGGCGGGCGCTCCCGGCGCGCCGGGCGCCCCGCGTCCCGCACCCGGAGCGGCCGCGCCCGGGGCGCCGCCGCGGAAGGCGCCGGGAGCCGCATGAGCGTGAGCGAAGGATACTGATTGTGGAGACGCGTGCCACCACTCGCTTCACCCGGCTGACGGCGCAGAAGGCGCGCCTCGTCGTCGATCTCATCCGCGACAAGCCGGTCGAGAAGGCGATCGCCATCCTCGAGTACACGCCGAAGCGCGGCGCGCGGACGGTGCTGAAGACGCTGCGCTCGGCGGTTGCCAACGCCGAGTCCTCGCAGAACGTCGACGTCGATACGCTCTACGTGAAGCGCGCGTTCGTCGACGAAGGCCCGACCGCGAAGCGCTTCCTGCCGCGCGCGCACGGTCGCGCCACCAAGGTGTTCAAGCGCACGAGCCACATCACGGTGATCGTCGATGCCCGCGGCGCGGGCGGGGAGGCGTAGTGGGTCAGAAGGTCCATCCGAAGGGTTTCCGCCTCGGCGTCATCGAGAACTGGGACTCGCGCTGGTTCGCCCGCCGCGAGTACGCCGATCTCCTGCACGAGGACACGAAGATCCGGAACTTCCTGAAGAAGCGCCTGTACCACGCGGGTGTCTCCAAGATCGAGATCGAGCGCGCGGCGAACAAGGCGAAGATCAACATCCACACCGCGCGCCCCGGCATCGTGATCGGGAAGAAGGGCGCCGAGATCGAGAAGCTGAAGCAGGAGCTCGCCAAGCTCACGAAGAAGGAGACCTTCATCAACATCCACGAGGTGCGCCGTCCCGATCTCGACGCGCAGCTCGTCGGCGAGAACGTCGCGCTCCAGCTCGAGCGCCGGGTGGCGTTCCGGCGCGCGATGAAGGAAGCCGTCGCGCGCGCGATGCGCATGGGCGCGCAGGGCATCCGTATCCAGTCCGCGGGCCGGCTCGGCGGCTCCGAGATCGCGCGCAGGGAGTGGTACCGCGAGGGCCGGGTGCCGCTGCACACGCTGCGCGCCGACGTGAACTACGGCCTCGCCGAGGCGCGCACGACGTACGGCGTGATCGGCATCAAGGTGTGGATCTTCCGCGGCGAGGTGCTCACGAAGCAGGAGGAGGAGCAGCGCGCCGCGCTCGGCGTCTGAGGAACGACCATGCTCGCCCCGAAGAAGGTCAAGTGGCGCAAGATGCAGAAGGGCCGGCGCAAGGGCACCGCATGGCGCGGCTCGAGCCTCGCCTTCGGCGACTTCGGCCTGCAGGCGACCGACCGCGGCTGGCTGACGGCGCGCGAGATCGAGGCTGCGCGCGTCGCGCTCACCCGCTACATCAAGCGGGGCGGACGTGTCTGGACCCGCGTCTTCCCGGACAAGCCCCTCACCAAGAAGCCCGCCGAGACCCGCATGGGCAAGGGCAAGGGCTCCCCCGAGATCTGGGTCGCCGTCATCAAGCCCGGCCGCATGCTGTTCGAGATGGAAGGCGTCGAGCCGACGCAGGCGCGTGCCGCACTCCGCCTAGCGGCCGCCAAGCTGTCCATCTCGACGCAGCCGCGGGAGCGCCACTCGGGGGTCGCGGCGTGAATATGCGCGGTTCGCTGCACGCACCGGAGAACAGGGCATGAAGCCGCAAGAGGCCCGCGACATGACGGATGACGAGCTGCACGCGCGTGAGCGGGAGCTGACGGATGAGCTGTTCCACCTGCGGCTGCGGCGGGCGACGTCGCAGCTCGCGAATCCGATGAAGGTGCGGGAGACGCGGCGGGATCTCGCGCGCGTGAAGACCGTGCTGCGTCAGCGGAGGGGGTCGTGAGCCTCGAACGTCGGAAGGAGCGCGAGGGCGTGGTCGTGTCGGACAAGATGGACAAGACGGTCGTCGTCGTCGTGTCCCGCGTCGTCCGCCACGGGAAGTATCGCAAGTACCTGACGCAGCGGCAGCGCTACAAGGCGCACGACGAGAAGAACCAGTGCAAGGTCGGCGACCGCGTGCGCATCATCGAGAGCCGGCCGCTGTCGCACGACAAGCGCTGGACGGTGCAGGCGATCATCGCGCGCAAGGAAGGCGCGGGTGAGGCGCTCGTCGGGACCGAGGTGCCGACATGATCCAGGCTGAGACCATCCTCGACGTCGCCGACAACAGCGGGGCGCGGAAGGTCCTCTGCATCAAGGTGCTCGGTGGCACGCGCCGGAAGTACGCCTCCATCGGCGACATCATCGTCGTGTCGGTGAAGGAGGCGATCCCGAACGCGAAGGTGAAGAAGGGCGACGTGATGAAGGCGGTGATCGTGCGGACCGCGAAGGAGGTCGGGCGGACCGACGGCTCCTACATCCGCTTCGACACCAACTCCGCCGTCCTGATCGACAACGCGCGCGAGCCGGTCGGCACGCGCATCTTCGGCCCGGTGGCGCGCGAGCTGCGGGCGAAGAAGTTCATGAAGATCATCTCGCTCGCGCCCGAGGTGCTGTGACGATGGCCGTCCGACGCCTGCGCAAGGACGACACCGTCATGGTCATCGCCGGCCGCGAGCGCGGCAAGACGGGCAAGGTGCTGCGCGTCCTCGCGGACAGGGACCGCGTGATCATCGAGCGCGTCAACATGGTGAAGCGGCACGTGAAGCCGCGCGGCGTGCAGCAGCCGGGGGGCATCCAGGAGAAGGAGGCGTCGATCCACCTGTCGAACGTCCTTCCCATGTGCGGGCGCTGCAACAAGCCGACGCGCGTCGGCACCCGCCGGCTCTCCGGCGGCGAGGTGCAGCGCATCTGCAAGCGCTGCGAGGAGCCGCTGGCCTGACGATGGCGTCCCGCCTGCGCGAACGCTACCGGAGCGAAATCGTTCCCACGCTCATGCGCGAGCTCGGGCGCACGAACGTGCTCTCCGTGCCGCGGCTCGAGAAGATCGTCCTCAACATGGGCCTCGGCGAGGCGACGCAGAACCCGAAGATCCTCGATTCCGCGGTCGAGGAGCTGGCGGCGATCAGCGGCCAGCGCCCGGTCGTGACGAAGGCCAAGAAGGCGATAGCGAACTTCAAGCTCCGC
>Ga0070731_10005806_pt1 | contig 10073 bp, 13 predicted proteins | sample Coa_R1_2_FD_66448 | JGI IMG/M metagenome (GOLD analysis project Ga0070731, IMG submission 66448) | Surface soil microbial communities from Centralia Pennsylvania, which are recovering from an underground coalmine fire - Coalmine... | ecosystem: Environmental > Terrestrial > Soil > Unclassified ... | reverse complement strand
GACCTGAAACGCTACCAGATATTGGAGGCACAGAATTCGATTGCCAAGCAGCAAGCTGAGGACCAAGTCTTCATCGTTCAGCAGTACGCGGGCTCGGTGAAGCAGGATCAAGCGCTCGTCGACACCCAGGCTCTCAACATTGCCTATTGCCACATTGTTTCGCCCGTGACCGGCCGCATTGGCCTGCGCCTGATCGATCCGGGCAATTACGTGCCAACTGCCAGCACGACCGGCCTCGCCGTCGTCACCCAACTGCAGCCGATCACGGTAATCTTCTCGATTCCCGAGGACGAGTTGCCGGATGTCATGCCGCAACTGAATTCTGGCGCGAAGCTGCAGGTCACCGCACTCAACCGCGCCAACGTCAAGCAGCTTGGCGTGGGCAACGTGGCGGCCGTAGATAGTCAAATTGACACCACCACCGGCACTGTGAAAGTACGCGCCGAGTTCGACAACGCCGACAACGCGCTGTTCCCAAACCAGTTCGTGAACATCCAGCTGCTCGTAAAGACCCTGCAGAACGCGGTCTCGGTACCCTCCGCCGCCATCCAGCTTGGCTCGCCCGGCACATCACCCGGCAGCGGACCCGCCCCGTATGTCTACGTCGTCGACGGTGCCAACAAGATCGAGGTACGGCAAATCGTAACCGGCCCGACCTTCATCGCCAACAACAACAGCATGACGGCCGTCAGCACCGGACTTTCTGCAGGCGAGCGCGTTATCACCGATGGTACGGACCGCCTACGCGCCGGAATGACCGTGAACGTGTCGAGCATAGACGGCAAACAGGTCGCGCCGTCGGCCACGCCGCCGAACGGTGCAATTGGCAAGGGCAATCGCGGTCAATCGCCAGATCGAAGACCTGGCGACGGAAGTCAGTAGCGCACTTCCTACAACCAGCCGAAAAGCGTCTCCGCAAAGGCTAGACGTTCGTCGCTGGCACAGCATTACTACCAGAGGACTAGCCGACGTGCCTGGCGGGTAGGGAAGGCTCGTGCGCCCAGTGCTATGGTATAACTCCAACTGTCCAGCTTTGGACCTTTACGGGACAGTCGAAGTATACCATTCCCTAGACCAATCAGGTTCAGCTCACGGTCGAAATGGCTTAGAAACGGACATGCAGAAAGCTCTCGCCCATCGCCCAGCTTCCCACGGATATCTCGGCGTGCCCAAGCCGCCACAGGGAGGAGGATAAGGAAAAGACGGCCAAACAACTCATTCCTGGGGACAGCATCATAAAAATGGCGACGTGTTGCATTTTTGCACTGTCCTCTCCGCGAAATCGTGGCAAAATCATTACCTATGCTATCTGCGCGTGCGCTATATGTGCGGGGTGGGTTGGCGCTGGCAGAAGGGGGCAATCATGCGCAAAACTTTGGTTTTGCTTGCCGTTCTGACCGCCGTGCCAGTTACGGGTGCCTCGGCCACGGATATGCCGCTCAAGGCACCCGCGGTTCCCTATGCGGCTTACAACTGGACCGGCTTTTACCTCGGTGGCGAATTCGGCGGAGGTTGGGCTACAGATACCGCCACCAACCTCACTACTACAACAACCTTTCCGGCCGGATTTGTGCATACCCCGATCAGATACAGCGGCATTCTCGGCGGCGTTTACGGAGGATACAATTTTCAGATCAATCAATTTGTGATCGGTATCGACGGCGACTACACCTGGGCCGGACTGACCGGAGCGTTAACGGAGCCTAGCGCGCTCGTAGCTGGCGCCGTTGTGAACACTTCCGATAAGATCAATTGGATTTCGACGGTGACGGGCCGTGCCGGCTACGCGATTAACAATTGGCTGCTGTTCGTCAAAGGCGGCTGGGCCTGGGCCGGCTTTAGCGAAACCGGCCGTGGCATCACCCCTGCCGGCGTCGTTGACAGTGCGACTTCAGCCTCTTCAACTCGCAACGGCTGGACCGTTGGCCCCGGCGTGGAGTGGGGATTCGCACAACATTGGTCGGCGAAATTGGAATATGACTACGTGGACTTCAATAGAGCCAATTTCAATTTAACCGCGACTAATTTGATAACAGGCGTTGTCACCGTTTCGTCGAAGAGCGCAACCTCGTCTCTGAGTATGCTCAAAGCCGGGATCGATTATCGATTCTAAAACGTGCCGCGGGGCAATTTAAACAATTCCAAATGCTGCATTGGTTGTCCCGTTGCGGTTAGGTTTGTGGCTTTCTTGCGTCGCGCACGCGTGCGAACTAGCCGCGTCGATATTCCCCTTTTGCTTCCTTGTCTGCTATTGCCGCCATCGGACATTCACGGCTCAAACAGCATCGCCCAACTGACTGTCTCAATAGTCACAAACGAGACAGTGACAGCTGAAGCGGCGATTTTCTTGTCGAGCCCGAGATGTTTTTCAATAGCAGCCGCTCGCACTTCTAGCTGCTACGCTTGTCTATATTTCACCATCCTCAAACTTGCTGAGCTTTCGAGAGACCAACCGCGAGATTCACCGATCCTTATTCTAAGCCTACTATTACAGAGTTCGGACTCGGAAGCCGCAAACGCGCGACATCCAGAAGATCAGGGGCGTTTCTGGATAGGAGAGGGTTATGGCACTTCGGAAACGTGGGGCGTATCGGTTTGGTGACGGACCAGACGACTTGCACGTGGAAATCAAACGCTACAGCCTACTCGTCGGCTATCAGGCCGAGCATTTCTCTGATTGCGTTTGCGCTTGCTCCAATCGGCTGTTCAAGCTGGCGCTTGACGAGGCACAAGGCGCAGCTGTTCGGCAATGTATTGTTTGTAACGCTGAACATCCCATTGCCGACAGCGAGGAATTTCTCGCTGACGCGACATTGGAGGAGACCGAATGTCCCTGCGGTACACATGCGTTTGAACTAAGCATTGGAGTTTCTCTTTACGAAAACAGCGAAGCCGTGCGCTGGCTCTATGTCGGGTGCCGGTGCTCCCAATGCGGTCTTGTTGCCGTATACGGCGATTGGAAAAACGAGTTCGAGAATTTTCGCGTGTTATTAGCCAAGGCTTAGCTGCCCGACCAAGTACTCGACCAAATATCTTTGGATCGTGGTTTTCCGGCTGCATTATTGCCTAGAAATATGTAAAGCCACTTCGATCTAACAGACATTTGTCTCTCCTACATCATCGTTGAGAAAATTAGCCGTTAACAGGTTTGGTCCGGGTACTCCAGTTCCGCAACACCGCGATGGAGGAGGGCGCTCAGGGGCTATGACCCAGCGCCGCAGCGAGTGTCCCGAAAATGACCATAGGCGGGTCAGTTCATCCTGTCGCGCCTCACCATTTGCCAGACAGCAGGTCGTGCATGAAGCCGCTGATGTCTTGGCCGACGGTTGGAAGCAATCCCTGATTAGCGTCGGGGGATGCAGATGGCACTTGTTGATCGAAAAAGGTATCCGGCGGTTGGGGGTTGAAGCCGAGGTAATAGTTATCTTCATCCTGCGCAGGCAAATCTGGCGCTTGTGGAACGACTATTTCCGGAATGAGTATAACGTTGGGAGTAGGTCTTCCCGGCTCATACTCAGGGGGTATCGGGCCGGGAGTTCCGTCAGCTGCATTGCCATACGAAGGCGGTAGTTCATACTCCCGTATCGACCACTCTGTTGTCTGATTGGAGGGCGGGTACTCATACGCGCCTGTTGTTTCGTTGAACACCAAGCCCGATTTTCCCGGCGGCGGAGCAACGAATATTCCTTGATCCCAGTTTCGATCCCCGCTGAGCGTGAAAGCGGACGGTAGTTGCTGTCCTTCTATATATGATGGTTTCGTTGAATCCACTCCGGGTGCGCAGTCACCGTTAGTCGTACAAGGCAAGCTCGTACTAAAGTCGATCCAAACTCCATTTCGACTGTACAGTATGCCCTCTGCTTCGCCTGGTCCGACACACTTTGCTGTCATACTGATCGGATCGTCCGTGGAGACTGGATAATTTTTCATGCACGAAGCATCCGTCTTCCCGCTTTTTTGGTGGAATTCGCACGTGTAGTCGTACTCCGGTCCGCTCGGGCATTCTTCGTTTATGGAATTTAAGGCGGTTGTGTCCGGGGCGCCTCCGGCTTGAGTCGGAGCTGTCACGGATGCTAGTTGCGCGGGAGTGTAAATAAGGAGAATTGAGTGTAGCAGCGCCGCAACGATTGCCGCGTATGACATACAGACAAATTATACACACGCGCGGTCCCTTCCCGCTTCAATCCGGGCTCATACTGTGAATACGCCCGCGGAACACGTTCACCCGACGTGCTTCCTTTGGCCCGAGACGCTGTCTGATGCAAACGATCGAGCACCGAGGCGACGCCCAATCAATCACAGGAAGGCAACATGGACGTTGCTCTTCATAGTTGCAGTAGCTATACTTTTTGATATTGGCCCAGGGGATGTAAATGAAGCGCGCTTGCGTCTTTTTATGTGCAATGCTGATTGGTTTCAGCTTGACCTGTAGTTCTGCACAAGCACCAAAGAATAATGTTCTCTTCATCGTGGATTTTTCCGGCTCGATGAATGAAGCAGCTGGGGGTGGCGAGAAAAAGATCGATGCCGCGAAAAAGGCATTCCGCGAAACGATGGAGATAATTTCGCCGGCCACCAACGTCGGTCTCATGGTCTTCGGTCAGACTCGCCCCGGAGACCATTGCGACGACATTACGTTGCTCTACGGTCTAGGAGAGAAGAAAGCAGCAGAGCTAGTGGATAGCATCGACCGATACAAAGCCCAGGGGGGGACGCCAATCGCTGATTCATTACTGCGGGCAAAGGGAATTTTTGCAAACCAGAAGGGGGCTAATAATTCCATTATATTGATAACTGATGGGCGCGAGGAGTGCAAAAGCCACGAATATTTATGCAAAGCAGCCGATGAACTTGCTGCCTTAGGGGTTGAGTTGAAGGTTCACATCGTTGGTCTCGGTCATAAGGAAGGTGACCGTAAGGAGGTCGAGTGTGTAGCAAATAACACGGGAGGACAGTACGTTGCGGCAACCGATGCAAAGACGCTTAAGGAGGCGATTGAGATTGTAACCAAGCCACCGACACCCGTTCCTCCGCCAGTGCCGGAGGCGCAAGATATTCCAATTCCCACCGTGACTCCGCCTCCCCCGAGAAAGGAAGCGCGCTGCAAATCCGGAAGCAAACTTCCAATTGAGGTATGCATTTTGGGATTTTCTAATCGTGGTAGATCGTCAATCATCTCCCTTTCGATAACAAACAATAGTAGCGAGCAAGTCAACCCCGGATTTGATGATCCTTCAGGTGCCAACGTGGGAGGTGGCGATTTTCTTACGGATCCGACGGGTAAAAAGTACTTACGCGTTCATGATTGGTATGCTGATCGGTTGGCTGGCAAGACAGCTCCATACGCCCGTTTTGATCTGCTCGATCCGCCAGTGGCCGTAGATGGTAAGTTTAGCTATTCAGCAAATTTGGTCATGCAGTTTTTCGGTACCGAAAAGTTTGATTTTCTAGAATTTACGCAAGATGACATGATCAACAAAGATTTCTCTCCCTGCAGAAAATCTCAGTTTTTGGAAATTTGCATTACCGGCATCGCAGATAGGGGCACATCCGTATTCCTTTCATGGTCTGTAAGGAACCTCTTCGATAAAGAGATCGAGTTTGCCGGCTTCAAAAATGACCCCGCGATCCTTGTTGACGCCACCGGACAGCGGTCCCATGAACCAAAAGCTGGCGTACTTTCCGTAGGGCCGCAATCCGATTGGTTCAAAAACTGGGCTGCCTTAAGCGGGAGCGGAAGACTGGCGCTAGGCGCCACGGCCCAGCTGAGCGCAGATTTCTTCTTTGAGCAAAAAGTCTCTGGGAATCGGTTCGATTTTATTTATGCACTGTCCAATCCTTATTCTCAGTTCGCTTTTTTTAACCTGAGGCCTAAGTAGATCGAGCACTGTCTCCACCGGGTCGATTCTTTGGCATCAACGGCCATTTCGTCGCGGCTGGAAATCGGATTGTATCGATTTGGAGACCGCAGAATACTTCACTCCCGGTGGCCTGGGCAATCCAATTAGAGCTGGCGTTTGGTATACTTCAAGTGTCCCGCTTTGCACCCTTCTCGCGACATGCTGGAAAAATGGCGTGCTATAATAGGCGACATGACCAAAAATGAAGTGAAGGACATCCTCGATCGCGTGCTCACATGGCCAACTGAGCGACAGGAGGATGTTGCACACGTAGTCGAGTTGATGGAGGAACAGGACAAGAGCGGCCTCCGCCTTACCGACGCGCAAGCCGCGGAGGTGCGCCGCCGGCTCGCCGATCCAAGTCGAAAAACGATTGCAGCTGAGGAAGTCTTCAAACGGTTTCCCTCATCGAGCGCATGAGGGTAACGTTCGACCCTGGCGCGAGCGATGATCTCGATCGCGTTTTGGCTTGGATCGCGAAGGATGATCCCCGCGCTGCGTATGAAATGGTTGGCCGCATCGAGGCCAAGGTAATGCGTCTCGCAACGCCCGAGCTGACGCAAATCGGGCATCCTGGCGTTGTCGACGGCACGCGCGAGCTAGTCGAATGCCCCTACATCATCGTCTACAAGATCGATAACGATGGCGACGAAATCGTCGTGATCTCCATCGTTCACGGCGCGGACCCGCGCAACCCGAGGACGGCGGTTCGATAGAGCGTCGCCAGAGAGTATGAAAGATCGAAGCGCCAGCGCAGAAAACAATCGGGTCTCGCAGAGGGAATTCGATCGGATCATGCGCGCGATTAAAGAACAAACGCGAGAGTACCCGCAGGCGGCGCTCGAAGATATTTTTGTATATCTGGACATCATCGAGAAGAGATACGGCGTTGGTGACAATACGAACGATGATATTGGGACGATCGCAGCAGGGGCGAGGTCTCCGGAACCTGATAGTTACGACGGTTGATTTCGGTATTCCTGTTCCTGGTCGATAGCGATGGCACAGTTTTCGCGACTGTCGAGGGTCGTGTTGTTTTCCTTCCTCGCTGTGTTTTAATGTTCTCCGGATGTCCACGCGTTCCCGCTCGTAAGTCCGTGCTTCAATAGTGGAGCCCGGAGAACGAGCAGGAGAAACTCGTCATGGCTCCCGTTGCTCAAAAGCTGTGGCTTGCCCGGTCAGCGCTCACCCTTCGAAAATGGCAATGGTTTGCCGGGGCCGGGATTGGTCGCAACCGGGATGAGCGAAACCTCATACCGCCGATGCTCTTTGGTCTCTACCTTGCCCACAATGCGGGTAAGAAGCTCTCGAAGAGCGAGGCATGTGCGTTGATGAAGGTTGACCGTGCCACCACTTGCCCAAAGTATATGGCGTATCTGGCCGACCTTCATCTCATCGTGATTGAGGATCGGCCGGCGAACGATCGTCGTAAGGACTTCTTGGTACCGACCAAGGATTTATTGAAACTGGTCGAAGCAGAGCTGGAACGCGTCGTCGAGCTTGCAGTCACAATCACTCCACGCACCAACCGGCGACATACCCATAGAGCGTCCCGTTGAGATCGGCGCCTCTACCTCCAGCCCACCAACCGAATTGGTGGGCTTTTTTGTGCACGAACTAATTCCAGGTCTCATCACCGCGTTGATCATAAAACTCTCCCATTTGACCATTCTCGGGACAGTCGGGAAGTGGATTTGCACGGGCGTCGCAAGTGCCTTGCGCGCCGTGTCGGACTTAATGGTGTCGTGACTGGACGCGGCTGCAATTCAGGGCAGTGCGAGGCTAGTCCCGCAAATAGGAGTAATAGTTTCCGAGAAAAAGGACCGACGCAAAGGCCAGCACATAGATCGTAGCAATGGCGAGCGGTCCTGGACCTGAATCAAACAGCCATCCCGTCATGTTCAGACAAAGTGCGATAACGACCATCATCCCGATGCTGAACGAAACAAAAAATCGAAGAGGCAATCTTATTTCGGGGGCGGCTCTTTTTCTGCGAAATGGAAAAAGACAAAGCCAGGGCACTAAAATAGCGAGCATGAGTGCGCTTGATATTCTCCATACTAGCGTCTCTGGTATCCTGCATAGTGCTAGCACTGGAGCCATCATGGCGAATGTCGAGGCCATCAGTCCCAGTTCGACATAAACGCTCGTGAACAAGACATGAAGTTGCGAGAGGGGCTTGCCCGCGCTTTGGCGAAGTACGACGACGATTGCAGTAAAGCCAGCGAAGGCCATCGCTAACTCTGCCAAGGTATAAAAGCCACCCGCACCGGACGGTTCCATGAATTCGCCCGAGCCTCTAAGAGGGCTGCGCTATCACTCTGGAAGCGCTCTTTGGTGATAGTCGAAGAAGTCCTTGCATTCCATATCCGACAGGTCCATCCGCATTTTTGCTACCATTTGATCGCCGTCAATCATTCGGAGCAGTTTGCTTTTTACAATCTCGATGCTGTTCGGTGACTGGCCCAGGATCGTGCCCAAAATGTCCTTCATGGGCATTTTTTCCACTGGGCGCAGCAGGTCCAAGTTTCTATTGTGGAACCCAAACCCGAGGAAGATGATCTGCTCCGCTGCTTTCATGTATTCGTGGATGTGAAATAAGGTGTTATCAGTTTTCGCTGGCTCCGTGAAAATTTGGACGTTGTCGGAATACTTTGCGTAATCGTACTCGTAAAGGCCTTGTCCTCCAAACGGTAGCCCGTTGTCCAGGGGAAAGAGTGGCGCAACGACGCCGTACGGGTGGAGGATACTGCAGCGAGAAACTATTTCGAGGGCATCGTTCGCGCCAATTCCGTAGGATAGTTGAAGCGCCTGCACCAAGAAGAATTCTAGGCACCGATCATAGTTGAAGACGATGAATGCCACGTTGTTGAGTATGCTCTTCACACTTACGACGTTCACGCCTGTAGCAAGCATTCGGAAAAATTTCACGAACCACGTGTTCTCGATATTGTCGATGTCGATGAGTGTGTTGCGGGCGTTGGCGAAGTCATACTTAAAATCACTGGACTGCTCGGTGTTAAGAATTGCCCGAACGATGGCGGCTTTCCCGACCCGCTGAATTGGTTCGTCGGTACTATGCTGATCTAAATAGTCGTCGATCGAATTGGCCAGCCGAACGCCGCGGCTGATAGCGCCCGCGGCCTGCTGGTACACGTTGCGGCCGGCCGGCCATTTGTCATAGATGCTTGCGAGGATGCGCTGACCGGGACTATCTGCAGAATCGTCTCTTGTAATGGACAACGTTTCAGAGATCATTTTGGCTAGCTTGATGCCAACGGGTATGCCGACCTCGTAGCTGGCTCCGGCACCAATTACAAAAAGTGTTTTGCGTTGGAACATAGCTCAGTTGTAGCTGATTCATCCTACAATTACACCGCTTACCGTTTGCCCCAGCCCCTCAGAGGGTGCGCTAAAATAAAGCGGGCGGTTCTTTTTCGCGGCGAGCCGCCTTCAAGCAATCCTTGCCACCGGTCGAGGCTCTACACTGTCGGATTTGTCTCCGCGCACGACGATCCAAGTCTCGCGGTTTTTTCCAACACGAACGGCGAAACCAGGCGTCGTTTCACCCAGTAGGGGAGACGGATAGCAACTCAGTGGCAGGCGGAGCGCGGCCGAGGCAATTACGTTTTCTTGAGTGCCGGCGACCAACGAGGCCGCGCCAAGGATTATCTGTGTGGAGACATGCTCCACCCGACGCCGAAGCGTCGGGTGAGGCCACACGCTACGTCATCAGCGTTTGGCTCGGAGCCAACGTCCGATGACCGCGTTGACGGGCTGTGGCCGGTGAGTCTTCGGCGCATACTTCCGGCAGCGGCAGCCGGCTCGCAGGCAGGCGCCACGCAATCGCCTCGGATGGATAAGAGCGCAATCGCAATTCCGCGCCGAGCAGGGAGGCGAAATCCAATCATGATCGCGTCCGCTATGGAAGCAGCGGGAGCAGTTAGGCATACGGTTTGAGCGAGTAAGGGCTGATAAAGCTCGACCTCGCGGGCGTTCGCTCCGCGACGCTCTCGACCGCAGCGGCCGACATGCGCAGGGTCAGAGGCGGGGGACTAACGCGGACGAGTGGTAGGGCACCCTAGCCCCGAGCGAACAAATGGAATGCGGGGAGCCATGGGTGCCTTGACGCTGCGCTGCGGCCGCTACCATGGAGAGAGCGGCGGAGCGAAC
>Ga0070731_10005805_pt1 | contig 10073 bp, 5 predicted proteins | sample Coa_R1_2_FD_66448 | JGI IMG/M metagenome (GOLD analysis project Ga0070731, IMG submission 66448) | Surface soil microbial communities from Centralia Pennsylvania, which are recovering from an underground coalmine fire - Coalmine... | ecosystem: Environmental > Terrestrial > Soil > Unclassified ... | reverse complement strand
GCGCTTGATTCGGGGCGCATGCGATGGGAAGCGAAATTTCTTTCGAAGGCGCAAAAGCATGCGATTGCCGATTCGATGGGTGCTGGCGACGTAGCCACGGCGGAACAGATGACAGGCTTTTGCGCGCGAGATCTGGATCCTCCGCCGAATCCTCCGGGGTGGGATGGATGGGGAGGTGGTCCCGAGAACAGCCGTTTTCAGCCGGGCGTGGCGGCTGGGCTGAAGCGCGAGGATGTTAAAGGGTTGAAATTGAAATGGGCCTTCGGCTTTCCCGGAGCGGCCGCGACTTTCGGGCAGCCGACTTCTTATGCGGGAAGGCTCTTTGTGGGCAGTGAAGACGGGAATGTTTATGCGATCGATTCGGCCACGGGGTGTTTGTGGTGGAGGTACAAAGCGTCGGCGACCGTGAAGACTGCGATCTCGGTCGGCAACCATGGGAGCATCGCATTCTTTGGCGACACCAATGGATGGGTTTACGCGCTGAAAGTCTCCGACGGGACCGTGGTGTGGAAGGTGCGGCCGGAAGTGCATCCGGCTGCGCGCATCACGGGATCGCCTTTGCTCGTAGGTGAGCGATTGTACGTTCCTTTGTCTTCCGGGGAAGAAGGAGCGGCCGCTGACCCCAGTTATCCATGCTGCACGTTTCGGGGCAGCGTGGTTGCGCTTGATACTGCTTCCGGGAAACAGATTTGGAAGGCTTACACGCTTACGGAAGAGCCGAAGCCGACGCGGAAGAACGCCCAGGGCGTGCAATATTTTGGGCCCTCCGGCGGGGCGGTATGGTCGGCTCCAACCGCCGATCTGAAGCACCATGCGATCTATGTGGCCACGGGAAATAATTATTCGGATCCGCCGACGGCTATGTCGGATGCAGTCATCGCGTTTGACCTGAAGTCTGGAAAGCGGATGTGGTCGCGGCAATTCACTGCCAGCGATTTGTGGAATGCGGGCTGCGTGGCCGAGAAAAAAGATAATTGCCCGGCCGCTCATGGCGATGATTACGACTTCGGAGCGCCGCCGATGCTGGTTTCGGTGGGCGGACGCAGCATGCTTTTGATGGCGCAGAAATCGGGTGTGGTCTATGCGCTCGATCCTACCCGTCGCGGCGCGTTGCTCTGGAAAAGCCGCATTGGAAAAGGCGGGCCTCTGGGTGGGATTGAATGGGGCGGCGCGGCTGACAAGCGCCGCGCGTATTTTACGCTGTCGGATTTCGATTTTGATAATCCCATGGTTGGGGGCGGGCTGTTTGCACTAGACCTTCGGAATGGAAAACAGGTGTGGTATGTGCCGCCAGTGAAACCTGCATGCGCCGGGAAGTTTGGATGCAGTCCGGCACAGATGGCGCCGCCGACGCTGACTCCGGAAGCGCTGTTCGCCGGATCTCTGGATGGTCATTTGCGGGCCTACGACACAAAAGATGGAAGTGTTCTCTGGGATTTCGATACCGCACAGGACTTTCATACTACCAACGGCGTGAGAGCCCATGGCGGCGGGCTCAATGGGGCCGGGCCGACTATCGTAAGCGGCATGGTGTATGTGAACGCCGGATACACAAATGCGATGGCGGGGAATGTGCTGCTGGCGTTCCAAGCCGATCCGAAATGAGTCCCCAAACTTTATTGCAACGGGAAATCCTCCACGTGTCCACGTGCAGAGCGCTCGGATCAGAATCACGCCTGAGCCCAGTGAAATTCTTGACTCAGGGGCGATTGTTTTCTCGCGGAAGCGAATCCTTCATATTCGTTAACGCATAGGCCAGCACGGCCATGGCTGCGGCATTCTCGCGGAGTTCGACGGGGACGACTTTGTCCAGAGTGTCAGCAGCGGTGTGGTGATAGTTGAAGTAGGTGCGGCCGTCCTGCAGGAGCCCGAAAGCGGGAACTCCGGCCTCGGACATGGCAGTAATGTCGGCTCCGGGAGAATAGGTGCTGGGCTGCATCAATGTAGCGCCGATGCTCATGAGGACCGATTGCACTGGACGCAAAAGGTCGATTGCCGCAGGAGCGGCTTTTGCCTCAAAGCCGAGGGGGTGAGCCGCGCCGGAATCACTTTCGATGGCGGCCACGCAATTGCCGAAATCTTTGGAGTATTCATTGGTGTAGGCTTGGCTGCCGGAGCCTCCGCTCTCTTCGTCCATCCAGGCGATGACCCGTAATGTTCGCGTGGGGCGCAGATGAAGGCGCTGGAGAATTTCGGCAGTTTCCATTGCTATGACGACGCCGGCGCCGTCATCGATCGCTCCGGTGCCGAGATCCCAAGAGTCGAGATGTCCGGAGACGATGACGGTTTGCTCGGGATGTTCGGAGCCTTTGAGGTCGGCGACGACGTTATAGCTGGTTTCGTCAGGCAGCTTCTGCGGAGTGACCACCAGACGCATGCGGACCGGGCCTTCGGCCGTGAGGTGGGCGATCAGGTCGGCGTCTTCGGCGGTAACTGCGGCAGAGGGAATTCCGGCGGGAGCGTTGAAGCCGGTGTGCGGGAGGCGATAGTCGGCGCTGCCAACGGAGCGGACCAGCACCGCGACTGCGCCGAGATCGGCGGCAGCTTTGGGCCCAGCGGCGCGGTAGCGGACAGCTTCGCCGTAGGAGGCGAAGGCGTATCCAGCAGCGGCTTTTTGTTTGTCGAAAGGTTCGTTGAAGAGAACTATTTTGCCGGCAACCTTGTCGCGGCCGAGGGCGTTGAGTTCGTCGAAAGTGTTTACCGTGATGACGTCTGCAGTGAGACCATCTGCGGGAGTTGAGGTGCTTGCGCCGAGAGCGGTTAAGACGATTTTTTGCGATGTTCCCGGAACCATGCCGGGATATTGGACGAGAGCTGCGGTTTCCACCCCACGAACCCAGTGCGGAACCGTGACCGGCTGCAGGCGGACGTCAAGGCCCAGCCTGCGGAGTTCTTCCGCTACATACTGGGCGGCGGCTGTGGCTTGCGGCGACCCGGTTTGGCGAGGGCCGATGTTTTCGGTGAGGTGAGCCAGCTGGCGGTAGGCATAGTCGTCGTTGAGGGCTGCGGCTTTGATTGCGGAGAGCTGCTGCAGCAAGAGCGGAGGGAAATTCCGTTGCTCGGCGAGCGTGACTTGCGGCGGCGATGTCCACGAGGGGGCTGGCTTGGTGTTTTGCGGCGGATTCTGGGCGTCTAGAGTCGGGCAAGACATCCAAAGGACAGCAAGGAACAACGCGAGGAAGCGGCGCAGGTTATCGATCATAGATTTTGGAAGTGTAGCTGAGACAGTGGTGGGATTAAAAGGCGGCGGGTTCGTGCGTCGAACCACGAAATTCGATCAGAAGGCCATTCTTTCTACCGTGAACACCTTATGTTTTTGGGCAACCGCGGTCAGTAGTGTGGTGCGATGGAAAAGAAAGAAATTGATTCGCCGAAGATGACCCTTAACTTCTTGATCTGGGTCGGTGGGGTGTTCATGCTGCTGCTGTTCGCTTTTCTGGCGCATTTTGTGTGGAGGGTTATTTAAGGACACTGCGAAACTGGCCGGATGCCCCACCCGTGGCCGTTCACGGGTGGGCCGCTGTTGTTACGAAAGCCGAACGGCGGAGTACCGGCGGCTAAGGGGAGTCAATTAGTGGTATGTTGGTTGGCGCAGTTCCCCCCGAGACCTCCGCTCAAGGTGGGCACAGCTATGCCCCCCTTACCTAAGAGATGTTTGGTCCTTGTTCCGCCGCTAGCTATCATGGTGCTCGGCGAGCCTCGGTACGCGCTGGCCCAGTTCGAGACCCGTGGGTCCTTTCTCGCGAACCACGGGCCTCACTCCATCGCTGCGACTTCGACCACGACGGCAATCTCGATCTCGCGATAGTCTGCGCCTCCATCAATACAAACAACGTAATAATCCTCCTCGGCAACGGCGACGGGACCTTCCGCGCAGGGCCTCAAAAGCCCGCCGTACCGGCCGGCGCCAGCGTTATCAGCTCGGGCGATTTCAATAATGACGGCGATATAGACTTGATTGCCGTTTCTTATCAGAATCCATGCAAGTGCATCAGCGTTCTGTTTGGCAACGGCAACGGGACATTTCAGGACGCGATCAACACCGACCCTCCGTTCGAGGTCGATAGCATCGGCCTGGGCGACTTCAATGGCGACGGCAATCTCGATGTGGTCGTGGCGGGCGATTTCACCATCAACGTTCTACTGGGAAATGGAGATGGCACTTTCCCGTACGGAGCAAGCTACCCGAGCCTGGAATCTCCGGCATCAATCGCGGTGGCTGATTTTAATGTTAATGGCAAGCTGGACCTGGCTGTGGCCAGCGCTTCGGCGGTAAGCATCCTTATGGGCAACGGCGACGGCACATTTCAGACGGCGGTGAACTATGCCACAAACTATGCCCTCTCGGTGACAACGGCAGTGCTCACTCGAAGGCACAATCTCGATTTGGTCGTAGCCAACTCAATCTTTCCCAGCGGCGTGAGCGTGTTTGCGGGTAACGGCGATGGGACTTTCGAGCCGCGCTTTTTATCTCTTCACGTTTGTTGGAACGGAGTACGCGGCGGTGGGCGACTTCAACGGCGATCGGCAGATAGACATCGCATACGCCGACTACGAGAACGAAGGCGTAACGGTGCTGCTTAATACTGGAGTGGCGAGTTTCTCGCCTACCACGCCGCTGAACTTCGAGAAGCAGGCCATCGGCAAAACCAGCACGCCGCAGAGCGTCAAACTAACCAACACCGGGGAGCTGAAAATTCAGTCGATGAAAGCCAGCGCCGAGTTCGCCGTGACCTCGACTTGCGGCGCAAGAGTTGCGCCGGGAGCAGACTGCACGATCAGCGCAACGTTCTCCCCGACGAAACAAGGCGCGCAGCAGGGCACGATCAGCATCATCGACAACGCCTCCTCCAAGCCGCAAGTGATCGAACTGCTCGGCACCGGCGACTAGAGCACTACCACTCTCTCCGCCACAGCCCAACAAAAAAGCGGCCCCATTTCTGGGGCCACGTTTCAAGAGGTCAAAATTTGGTAGGCAATGGTCAGGAAAGGCGATGCAAGTGTCCGTTCCAACCCCTGGAACGGTACTTCGGGAATTGGTGACGAGAGAAAACAGTGAAGGTCATACTTTGGTTTGCGGCCTCTTAGTACATATGAAAAGAGCATTTGCCGAACCAAAGGACAACTTCGCTACCCGGGCCTTTGATGGTTCCTTAACCGTATGATGGCGTTTGGTTTACGAGTGCTCGGTGCGGCACTCTCAAGATGAATTCAGCCAAGAGTGAAGAGAGGAAGTGCACAAGAGTGCACATTGATTGCACGCGGATACCTCAAGAAGAAGCCGCCGATTCGAAATACGAACCGGCGGCTAGAGACTAAGGTCTGAGGACTAACTGTTCCCTGTCACGGTGCGAAGCTTGCCGGGAAGGAAGTGATAGGGCGGCCAGGGACCGCTAATCGCGACCGCGCAGTTCTTCAACTGCTTGGCCGCGGTGGTGTAGCGATTCTGGTACTTTTCGACCGACTTGCTGTCGATGAGATGCGCAATGTCGATCAACATGCCTTCGGGTGCCACCTTCTTGCAGCTTACCTCTTCTTCCAGCGGGTTGAAGAGTTTGTGCACCTGCACCGAAAGAGCGCGGGCTTTAGTCTGGCGCTCGCGTTCGCGCGAGGCCTTGACGCGAAGTTTCGAAAGATAGTCGCCGCCAACGGTGTCGGGCAGGATGACGTCGATCATAGCTTCGCGGAGTGAACCGTCTGTGACGGTGAGCTTAATGTGCATTTCGGACTTGCCGCGAAGCTTCTCCACACTTTGGCCGAAGGCGCGCCGGTTGACCCGGACGGCTTGGCGAAGCGCGTCGTCGCTTTCGAAGATGGTCCCAAAACGGAACGGCAAGACGGTGGAACTTCTAAAGCATCCGCTCACCACGCGGGCATGGTCGATGGCGGCTTTCTGATCGAGGGGGCCGAGGCTCTGGTCGTACTCGCTCACAATCACAGCGAACTCACCGCTGGGATAGCTGAGGACAGGGGCTCCATTCACGCCTTGAACATTCTCAATAACGAAGGGGCGTCTGGAACGGGTGCCGTTGGGAAGGGTCTGGTGCTCGGTAAGGCAGTACGCGTACCACGCCATATTAAACTCTCCGAACCGGGACGGAGGCTGACGGGCGGCCTCGTTAAGTTTTTGCACACGTTGAACTGCAAAACTGGAAAGTTGCTCTTAGCGGTACAGGGTCAGGGTTACAGCACTGGGAGACTCTGGTTCAAGCCTCTAAACTGATATTACTGCGGAGTCGATGAAAAATGCAACTTTTTCGTGGCAGGGAGCATCTTCGCGGGTTTCTTGGAGGCCGCAAGGAGATCCCTAGGGGCGGCTGTGGATATCTAGGGCCGGGTGAGAGGGATTTGAAGAATCGCTTGTTCGCGACTCCGGAGGGCCGCGTGCCCTATGGAATCACCTAGTTACAAACCAAAACGCGGGCGAGGGTGCCCGCCCATATTCTTAATCCTTGTTACTGGGTCTACTCTTTTCCTTTCGGCGAGAGCAATCCGAAGACACCTACGCCAGTCGTGGTGCCGACATAGACTTTGCCATTCACGATCATCGGCGTAATGAATTTGTTGCCGGCCCCGAACTGGTCGCGACCGTTCGAGGCCTGGTTAGTGTTGTAAAGCTCCTGCAGATTCAGAGCGTTGTAAGCGTGCAGTACTGCCGGGTTGGTATTTTCTGCGGCCCAGACGATGGCGTTCTGACTGCCGTTCGAGGAAATGCTTGGCGTGGCTCCCGGGTATTCGAAACTCGTAGGGGTTTGCGCGACGGCGCTCGTTTTGAGCTTGGCATTCTTGAACTGGAAGGCGTAGATCGGCGAGCCGACCGGACCGAAGTAGAGGCGTCCATCGAAAAAGGCGGGCATGGACCAGATGCCGCCGGGCAGGACCCCATAAAGAGTCTGATAGTTGGGGTTGCTGTTGGGATTGAACTTGCCCATCGAATTGCGGTTGACGACGTAGAGATTGCCGTCTTTGCCGGCGCCGGCGGCGAGCTGCCAGGTATTGCCGGAGGCGTCTTTCATATTGGGAAGGAGAATGGCTCCGCCGGAACCAAGATCGACGTCTTCGTCGCTCTCCTGCTGACCGTTGTACATCTCGAAATAATCGGCGACGGCGAGGCCGCCTTTGGTGGTGAGGCGCACGAATGCATTGCCGTAGTCGCCCTGATTGGGAAATCCGCTGGAATTCAAAGTGGTATCAAAGACGCCGTTGGCGTCAAGAAAGAAAATGTTGCCGGCATTGTCGGCCGCGGGGCCGGCACCGGCTCCCCAGATGGAACCTTCGTTGGCGTTGGGAGTGACGTTGAGGACGGTCTTCTGGGCCAGCGTGGTGGGGTTATAGCCCATGATCCATCCGGTATAGGGGCGGTAGTCGCAGTGCGAGGTCCAACTGAGATAAACGAGACCGTCGGCAAGCAGAATGCCGGCGCGTTCTTCATATTGGGCGGGATCGAAGACGACGAATCCACCGGAGCTGTTGTCTCCTGTGCCGGGATATTGGGCGGCAATGTCGACCGGGCCTTTGTAAAGTTCGTTGCCCGTGGTCGCGTCGAGCGCGTGCAGTCGCTGGTGGTAGTTGCCGGATGTATCTTTCGACATGGCGACGGTATAGATGACACCGTTGGATCCGCTGGGACGCTGGATTGCGGGAGTGGAAGTGATGCCGATGGTCGGCGTGACTTGTCCGCAGCCGCGATCGTCGGAGGGGGTTTCACCGGCTTTCAGGGCGCTGATGTGCCAGAGTTGCGCGCCGTTATCGGCGTCGAAGGCGTAGACGGAATCGTTTTCGGTGGCGACTATGAGCACGTTATGGGTGCTACCGTTGACTGGGACGGCGGAAAGATAGAGGGGTTCGGCATCGACCAGGCCGTCAACCGTGAGTTGGAAGAGTTTTCCGAACGTGTTTACGTTGACGTTGCTTGGGGTGAGGATAGTCTCGGCCGGATTGAGACCAGTGCGGGCGTTGTTGTTGTGGTAGGTGAGAACGTTCTGCGAGAATGACGGGAATACAGCAACAAGAAGAAGGAAGGTTGAGGCGATAGTGTGGGCAAATCTCGTGGAGAAGGTCATGCGCTTACACTCCTGAGTGCTCTCGGTGGGGCGGATTCCCACGTGACTTTCTAATGCGTCTTTAGTTGCAGGCGAATGGCAAAAGGAAATGCAAGGTTTGTTAAATTTCTTTCGAGCGCGAGCTTGGGAGGATTATGGCAGAGCTCGTCACCGCGGGCAACTCGAATGCGGTCCGCGACGAAGGTTTACGCATCGATGTTGGTGGGTGCGCAGCATTGAAACCGCAGAGCTCACGAAGGTATACCGGTTAAAACGGAAAGGAGGATTCGGTGAGGCGATTCTTGGGTTGGGTTGAGTTTTCGGTGGTGGCATGGTCAGTTGTCTTGATTGGCGTTGCTGGCTTGTGGGCGCAGGATGGTTCGGAGCGGGTTTTCTTTCATGCCAAGGTTTTCACGGGTGACCCAGGGAACCCTTATGCCGAGGCCGTGGCGATTCGGGGCGACAAGATTGTTGCGGTGGGAAATCTGCCTGAGGTTAAGAAGTCGGTCTCGGCCAATGCGGAGCGAGTTGATCTGCAAGGCAAGAGCCTGTTTCCGGGATTCATCGATTCGCACAGCCATTCGATTGACGGCGGATTGAGTCTCATTTCCGCGGATGCGAGCGACAAGGTGGACAAGCTCGAGCAGTTGCCTGCGTTTGTGGCGTGGGCAAGGAAATCCGGACGAGGGATGCGCGGCGACATTATTGAAGTGCAGGGATTGCCGCTGGAATTCTGGTCGCATCCGGATGTGCTGAATCAAGATTTCAGCACCGGCGTTTATGAAAATCAGTGTGTGTTGCTGCGCGGCATGGATGGGCATACGGCGTGGGCGAATCGGGCTTTGCTGCAGCGCGCGGGGATTACCGCCGATTTTTTACGAACTCTTACGCCTGAGCAGCGCGGATATTACGGCATATATAAGGATGACCAGCCGAACGGATTTCTCGTTGATCAAGGCACGGAGAAAGTTGAACCCCTGCTTCCGAAATATACGCCGGATCAATTGCTGCGAGCGGGACAGGCGGCTTTGCAGTACGAATACAGTCTCGGAATCACGGCATGGCTCGATCCGCTGGCGCTGGAGTATGTTTTGCAGGCATACAAAATGCTGGCCGACCGCGGCGAGCTGAATTCGGAAGTGGTTGCATTTCCGCAGGTGTTTGCGAAAGATCCGGAGGCTGAGCTGGCGCGGGTGCATCGAACGCGCGAGGAATATAAAGATATTCCGCACCTGCATGTGACCGGGGTGAAAGTGTTTGCCGATGGAGTGGTCGAGTTTCCATCGCAGACGGCGTATTTGAGCAAGCCTTACAAGAATACTGGTCGCAATGCGGAGTTGCTGTTCGATCCGAAAAAGTTTGCCGAGCTGTGCATCGAGGCGGATAAAGAAGGATTGATCGTTCACGTACACGCGATCGGCGACGGCGCGGTGACGGCAGCGCTGGATGGAATTGAAGCGGCGCGCAAGGCGAACGGAAATTCAGGATTGCCGGATACGCTGACGCATGAACAATTCGTGCAGCCGAGCGATTTTCCGCGCTTTCGCGAATTGGGCGTGATTAGCGCGCTGCAAATGTTCTGGGCAGATGCTAGCAAGGACACGATTGAAATTATTAAGCCGTATATCGATCCGGAGATCTACAAGTGGCAGTATCCGGCGCGGTCGATTCTGGATAATGGCGGAATTATTTCGGGAGCCAGCGACTGGCCGGTTTCGACAGCGAACGTGTTCAAGGCGATTTATCAGGCGGAGACGCGCAGGGGACCGGAGGGCGTGCTCGACCCGCCGCAGGATATGCCGCGCGAGGCGATGTTTTACGCGTATACCCGAAATTCGGCGCTAGCGATGAACATGGAGGACTCGATCGGAACCATCGCTCCGGGCAAGCGCGCGGATTTGGTTTTGCTGGATCGCGATGTGCTGACGGTTTCTCCGGAGGAGATGCGGGATACGAAGGTGGTTTGGACGATGGTGGCCGGGAAGGTCGTATACCAAGGGAAGTAGAAGTTTGAAACGCAAGCCGGAGCGG
>Ga0070731_10005804_pt1 | contig 10073 bp, 11 predicted proteins | sample Coa_R1_2_FD_66448 | JGI IMG/M metagenome (GOLD analysis project Ga0070731, IMG submission 66448) | Surface soil microbial communities from Centralia Pennsylvania, which are recovering from an underground coalmine fire - Coalmine... | ecosystem: Environmental > Terrestrial > Soil > Unclassified ... | reverse complement strand
GCCAATGAAAGGATGATTCTCACGTGTGGAATTGAATGATTCGGAAAATGTCAAGCAGTCGCAAGCAGGGTAGTCAGCCGTTAAATGGGTATATTTGCTTTAAATTTTTGATTAATTTTGCCAAAATTGTTTTCATGGCCAATATCATTTCAGAAGGAGTGGAGATTAGCGTGGAAACATTCTACCAGCCGGACTATAGTAATCCCGTTTCAAGCGAATACATGTTCGCCTACAAAATCACGATCAACAATCACAATAATTTTTCAGTCAAACTTCATCGCCGCCATTGGCATATTTTTGACAGCAATGGCTCCTACCGGGAAGTGGAAGGAGAGGGCGTGGTAGGCGTGCAGCCCACACTGAAGCCCGGTGAAAAATATCAGTATGTCAGCGGCTGCAACCTGAGAACAGAAATGGGCAAGATGCAAGGCACTTACTCCATGGAAAACCTGAGCAATAAAAAAATGTTTGAGGTCAATATCCCCGTTTTTGAGATGATCGTTCCATTCAAAATGAGCTGAATTATCAATAGGCATAGCGGCCACTCATAGAATCGTCGCAATAAAATTTGTCGGTTAACAATCAATTCGGTTACTTCAATGCGCCGGAATTTAAAACCGCAAAGCAGATGAAAATACTCCTGGGCCTTATCAGTTCTCTCGGAATGTTGGTTTCTTCAGCACAAAATGATACGACAACTTTCCTTTTGCACAAGTTCGCGCAGAATATCGGCAAAGAAAAATATACCGTGGCATCAAGCGCGGATGGCACAACCTATACTATTGATTTCCGGTTTGTCGATCGCGGCTCACCCGTTCCTTTAAAGGCTGTGCTGAAATTGAAGCCCGATCTCGAGCCCATCAGCTTTGCGATCAAGGGGAATAACTCCCGCTTTTCTGTCATCAATGATACGGTAAACATCAGCGGCGACAACGCTCATGTTCGAATGGGTGATTCCGCTTTTGAAAGGACAGCATCACATACCTTTTCTGTAGCAGGGTACGCCCCCGGCACGGTGCAGATGATGATGTTGCAATACTGGAAAAAACATCATCGGCCGGCCAAACTGGATATTCTGCCCACGGGGTCGGTCGAAATTAAATTCAGCGGGTACGATACGCTGAATTTTAAGGATAAAACACTCATACTTGAACGGTATACCGTAGGTGGTTTGATCTGGGGAAATGAACTGGTATGGACCGACAAAAACGGGCAGCTCTACTCTCTGATCACCAATGATGCAGAAGCGGATAAGCTGGAAATGATGCTGGAACCTTATGAATCGTTACTCCCAGAACTCATACGCAGGGCAGCGGGATATAGTATGCAATTATTTGCCTCCACGGCAGGACGGTCAATGGGGAACCAGGGGCCAATTGCAATCACCGGGGGAACAGTCGTCGATGTCGTGAATCAAAAGGAAACGCCGAACACAACGGTAATTATCGAGAATGGGAAAATAGCGATGGTCGGGCCCGCTGGGTCGACGAAGATTCCTGATCACGCGAAAATTATTCATGCCGAAGGAAAGTTTGTCCTTCCGGGTCTTTGGGATATGCATGCTCATTTTGAACAGGCAGAATGGGGACCGGCTTATCTCGCTGCAGGTGTCACGACTGTTCGCGATTGTGGCAATGAATTCGACTATATCAATGCCATCCAACACGCCATTGACAACGGAAGCGGCGTTGGCCCGCATATTCTGAAAGCAGGCATCATCGACGGAAAGGGAAAATTTTCACTGGGAGTCATCCAGGCGGATAACGAAGAAGAGGCCATACAGGCGGTTGACCGTTACAAAGACAACGGCTTTGTACAGATTAAGATTTACAGTTCGGTCAAGCCTGTGGTGGTAAAGGCCATATGCACCGAAGCACACCGGCTGGGTCTGACGGTCACCGGACATATTCCAGAGGGTATGAACCTTATTCAGGGCGTCGATTCAGGGATGGATATGGTCAATCATATCGAATATGTCATGGGCGTGGAGAAGATGGATTTCAAAAGCCCCCGCATTGACTTTGCTGATTCGACCAACCGCTCGCTTTTTGCATTTATGAAAGAACATCATGTAGTGATCGATCCAACGCTTGGTGTTTTTGAAATGGTTTTTCGTTCTCTTAAAGATCCCATTACTGATATTGAGCCAGCGTTTTCGACACTGCCCGCTCCCTACCAGGCAATTTTTGTCAACATGGGAATGTCGCCTGCGCGCGCGAAAACCATGAAGCCATACATGGAGTTCGCCAAACAGACGGTGAAAGCGCTTCACGACAATGGCATCACGATTGTCGCCGGAACTGACCAGGGCTTCCCGGGCTTTAGTGTCTGGAGGGAACTTGAATTGTATGTGGAATCCGGTCTGACGCCAGGGGAGGCCCTGCAAACGGCCACCATTGTGCCGGCCAGGGTCATGCATATTGACGATAGGTTTGGTTCCGTCGAAGCGGGCAAAAATGCGGACGTCGTGATCGATGACGCCGATCCGCTTGTAAGCATAAGTAATATACGGAAAATATCTGTCGTCATCAAGGACGGCAACGTTTACGATCCCGTACAGCTTCATCGAATGGTAGGCTTCAGCCGGTAGAAAAAATATGGAGATGGCGACTAATTCTTTGTCCACGGTAACCTACCGTTCAAATCCGGAAGGGTCGATGATTAGCGTGTTTGTTGGATTTTTCCTGTTGGGTTTTGTTGTACTCCTCCTCTATTTTGGGTTAAAGGCCTCCTGGCTTGCAGTACCCCTGGTCGCTTTCGCGCTTTATAGGCGTCAATCAATGAAGACCAGGCAGCCAGACCCTCTACCGTTTATTTTTTCAATCGACGGCATTCAATACGGCGAGCGAATTTTTCGAATTACAGACATGGAAGACGTCGCGATCGATATTTATGCCTTTGATGGCTTTGAATATCGGGATGGTTTTGGAACGGGGTCCGCCGGTATCCGCGCGCGCGGCGACAAAAATGTTGTATCATTTCGCGTGGCCGGTGACGTCCACGATTTCAATTTTTACCTGGCAGACTACGCCGATTTTTGCACCCTAAAAAAAGTGATGGACGACTGGATAACCGCTGGAATCAGCGTGGCGGAAAGGCAGGAGTTTAGCGATGAATTTATCCAGCGCGAAATGAACTATTTTGGAACCGACAGCGGGATTGAAGAAGAGTCTGATTAACTATGTCGCAGGAATCGACAACGCCTTACTACCGATGAATTCTGATGGAAACCAAATTATCCAGTGCGAAACTTCAATAACGTAACGAAAATTCTAACCGAAAACAACAGCATGTCTCGACGCACCTTCGGTTCCTAGTCAGGGAGGGAAATGAGCTTCTCAATATTTTCCTGATCTGAAGAACAAAAGTATAATTTTTTTTGAATAATAGTAAAATACTTTACTATAAAGTATTTATCTTTATGGTATGGCTAAATCGAAATCAGAAACCATAATAGAATTTACACGGAAGATACTAACGGTAAATACAGCCTATCGGCAGTTTCTTCAATGCACACTCAAAGCACATAAGATGGGTCTGACATTTGAAATGCTCCAGGTAATGGGCTGTCTCTGGAAGAAAGACGGCATCAACCAGCAGGAGATTACCTATATAACGGTGAAAGACAAAGCAAGTATGACTTACTTAATCGATAATCTTGCCAAACGCAACCTGGTAAAAAGACAGGAAGACCCCAGCGACAGGCGGAATAAACTGATCATGCTGACCGATCAGGGAAAGCTGCTGAAAAATAAAATTCAGCCTTATATAGATGAAATGTACCAGGTAGCCGGCAAGAATATCGAAATCGATCTTTTGAATCAATGTATGGAGGTATTAAGCAAAGTGGAAAATAACCTGAATAGAAAATTGAAATAATTTTTTTTTACTATTTAGTTGAATACTTTATTGTCAAGTATTGAGCCATTAAACGTCTGTTTAGAAATAAAACGATGAAAAATCTTCAGAACATTTATGGAATAATCAAGAAAAACTGCGACCAACAAGGGATACCGGATAAAAAATGCTACGCAGAGCTTGAAGGGGTGGCGCCTGCCAACGCTTTATTTTTTCCGCTCGGTACTTATTTGCGTGTACTCCGGGGTTTAGGACTCATTAAATTATCCCGACCCGGAGGAATGATCCTCTTAACGGAAAAAGGACGGGCTGTTGACGGCAGTAACCAATTCCATTTTTCCGCTTTTGTGCTGTTTGCCCTGCATTGTGCAGGTCGGATATTAACTGTGATACTTTTATTGATACTCCTTTGGCCGATGCATTTATCTGTTCGGAGACGGGGTGATGAAATAAGAAATGAAGATAGCTCTTCTTGTGAGGTATGATATTCATCAGCGCCAAACATAAACATAAAATTAAAAATTTAACCATGCAAAAAGCCATAATTGTAATAACCGATTTTTCAGATTCGGCGGGCAATGAGATGGACTATGCCTGCGACCTGGCAAAAGGCCACGATACACGCATACTTCTGACCTATATTTATTCTTTCCCGCTCAGTTACCGCGGCGAAGGATTTGCTCCAGCGGTTATCAACGATATCCTGGATTCGGACAGGAAAATACTGGAAAAAAAACTGGAACAGGCAAAAAGCAAATATCCGCAGGTATCGATAGAAATAAAAATGATGATCGGGAATGTTCTAGAATCACTTCGGGAACTGGAAAGAGAGCTGAATCCAGAAATGATCATCATGGGTACCATTGGGGAATACTCCGAACTTTTGCTTTGGAATGATGAGTGGCTGGATGCGTTGACTGGCATATCCTCGCCGGTTCTGGTCATACCCAAGCATGTCCCGCATAATCAGATACGCAATATCGCCTTCGCCTGTGATTATAAAAATGCATTTTCTCCTCTTCAGATAGAAACGATAAAGAAATTGGTGACGACCCTGTCAGGAGCCAGCCTGCATATCATTCATGTAAGCCCCGGAATTGATGAGGAAGAAAACAAGAATGCAGCATTGATTAAAAAAGCATTCGGCTTAATGAAGCCGCAATATCATCTGGTTGAAAATAAACAGGTCATTAAAGGCCTGGATGAATTTGTGCTGCAAAACCAGATCGATCTTTTGATAGTGGTTCCTCATAAGCATGATTTCTGGCATAACTTGTTTCACAGGAGCCACACCAGACAATTAGTGCAGCTGAATCATATCCCGGTTATGGCAATACATGAATATAATTAAACCTCCTTAAAATGAACTTCACTGATAAAATCAGCCATTGGGGCGATCTGCATCATCCTAAGATCCTTGACCTGATACGCATGCTGCTTGGGGGTTTTTTAGTTGTCAAAGGATGGGTTTTTTTTACTAATTCAGCTTACCTGAGAGACCTAATCATTGCAAACAGGGCAATCAGGCAGTCCCCGGAAATCATCACCGCGCTGATCGACTATGTAACCTATGTACATTTGCTTGGCGGCATTCTCATTTTTCTGGGACTGTATACCAGGCTGTGGGCGCTCTTACAACTGCCAATTGTTTTTGGAGCTGTCTTTTTTGTAAATATCGTTTCTCCATATTTCGACTCCGAGCTATGGCTGTCTATACTGGTGCTAGCGCTACTCTTCCTTTTTGCGCTCATTGGCTCCGGGCCTTTATCACTTGACCGTCTTTTTTCAAATATAAATATGGATTGGGCTAAAAATCAAAAATAAATAATCGCTAAAACCTCCCGGTGTATGGGTAACCGGCCATATATGAAACAGGTAAAAATCTTCGCCAACGCCAATCACGAAGCATTGGAAGTGCTGGCAAATGAAGCCGTAAACGACCCGAATTTTTTAGAAATCCATTATGGCGTGCACGCAGTGCTGGTTATATACAAAGTACCAGACGAAAAAAAAGAATCGATTGGGTCCGATGCAAAATAGCTAGGCTTTGAATGGATGGATGGAATTTACGCGTTTCTCTTACATAACTCGATGTCGTTATTTCTCATTGATTTTGCTGTTAGCCGCAAAAATGATTCCTGCTGTTGTTATCCCTAGAACAGATATATAATAATTTTCCGGAACATCATTTGTAAAAAATTCTACTGTTGCCTTGCCACGATCATCCGGTATGATATTACTATTCCAGTAAATCGTCGATCTTTTGTCCGCATAAGGCAAATTTTTTTGCTCTTCTGTTTCGTATTGTGGTTCTTGAAATATTGGCGACACAAAATATCCTTTCGCGTAAAAAAATTTCAATCCCTTCTGTTTTTCCTGAGAATCTAATCGTCCTCCATTCAAAGTATGGACAAAAACGACCCCTCGATCCGAACCTGGTCCGTACACCGTTGCATCGGAGCCACCCAAGACTTCGATGAAATCGATATTGCGAGGGTTAAGCGTGCTTAGATATTCCTGCAACGTATATTGTATTGATTGAAGATATATTTGAAATCCATCAATAAAAAGCAGAGGCTCTGTGCCTCCCTGCTCATTTGGTGCGCCACCGCCGTGAATTATAACCGCCCGACCTTGTAGGCTCACGCCTGGCGTGCTTAAAAGAGCAATTGCTATCGAGTTGGGATTTAGTCCGATTTGATCTCCCGGGATAATCCGCGAAAAATTGCTAACTCTCTTGCTCTCGTCATAAGTTACGGCAGGCTTCCTTTTTGCCTTGACCGTTATTGGCTTCAACAGAACGCCTTTGCCAACCTGAGCCGAGTCATATTCAATAAAAGCTGCTTTCTCTAAATTTTTTATTTTCAGGTCCCAAAATTTCTCTTTCAATGTGGCTGGCGTATTAAACCTGGGTGACTCCGTAGAATCTATAGCAATCGAGTCATCCTCTTCCACGACACCTTTCCTATCTGCGACCTGGAAAAATAGCCTCGTGCTATCCAAAAGATTATCCGGGAGCTTGAAATGAAATCTTCCATTGTCATCAGTTGTATCTATCTCCAATATACTCTGGCTATTGTCGTATAATAGGGTGACGATCTTGTTTTTAAGCGACATCTTCTTTCTCCCAAGGACGCGCCCGGCCAGGTTGTTGAAATTGGTATCCAATTCTTCTGCGGACGAGTTCTTAACATTTCTTTCACTAGGTCTTTGCCAACCCAAATATGTACTTGGCTGCGCAAGCATTAATAAGTCCAACTCGTCAGGAGAATAAGAAATCAAATCTGGATTTTTCAGATTTTTGAATGGAAATTCAATGTCGTCATTGTTTATCAAATTCGAAAAATTTTCCATTCGAGGCTCATCAATTGCTCGCTCATCAGTTACTGCGATTGAAAAAAAAGCGACGCGCGATTTACTTTGATTTTGGTCGCTGTTGGTAATTGACAACCTCGCCTTTTGTCTGCGACCATAATTTTGTCGATCAGGACGTATCGCCAGACCGAAGTGATTCTTAGTAATGTACAGATCCCGCTCACTCACCACTCTTTCATTGTCGTCAAATACTATCAAAGTAGCCTTACCCATCGGAAAATTTCTTTTGGCAATAGTGAATGAGTACATATCGCTACCCACTGCCGCATAACATAGGCTATCGCGGCTGAGACCTAATACGTAAGAATGTTTATTCTTCTTGTATAAAGAATCTCCTACACTTAACGTCATAAAAATCGAATCAGCATTCTGACTTGTCAGTGACAACTGGTAACCATAGGCATCCGGAGTAGCCAGCACTGTGTTCAATACCTTTCCTGATTCATATATAGTATGCGCTGTATACCTTGTGGAACCATCGGCAAAAAAATGAAAAGTGCCCATCCCTGTCATACCAGTACTGTATTTTGCTACTACAACGTTAGTATTGTCTGTCACATATCCAACTACATTCTTAGGTTTTCCATATTCGTCAGCAGCTACGAGAGTAATCTTAATATCATTGCCTGCGACAATAGACCCTCCTTCGGTATAAAACTTCACAGTAACGCTTTTGGTTCCAAAGCTGTCCGCAAACGTTTCTTCAGTTGCGCCCCGGATATTTTTTGATCGCCCCATGCCCGGATTAAAAACATATAATGGCTGAACAAATATTGAGAGCAAATCATGTTTAAGCTGCTTTCTTGTATACGCTCGAAGCCAGTAATAGCCTTCAGGCAAAACTTTCGGTAAGTCAATCTTCCCATCTAATTTGAGTAACGCATTGTTAAGCATAATTTGGCCAACAAGGCTGTCCCGTCCATTCACTACATCGACGAACAGGGTTTTGCTATTTCGCGAGATCTTATGAGAAAAGGCGTTTACACAGTAGGCTCTAAGCCAGATATCTTCTCCAGCAAAATAGAAACTCTTGTCGGTTTGCACAATAACCTTTTCTCTATCATCACTGTCTATTTTCTCTAGGAAGGCCCCGATTAATGAATGAAATTTTGTCGTTAATAAATTTTGACCTTGCGCCAGTGTACTTAAGTTGGTCAAAAGCAAAATATAAAAAATATTCCTGCGCATCACAATTTGCAAAGAAGTACGATAAGTGAGCAAGGAGAATAGCATAAGTTCACGTTACTAAATTTTCCGGAATCACCTTCTGAGTAAACTTTCAGACATGAAAATAATCTATAAGCTTGATTCAAGTCCGAGCCTGCATAGAGATTAACAATGGAAAAACAGTAGCACCCAAGCTATTGACTTTTTTTTTGGATATTCCTTATCTTAGGACTTAGAGAACATATTCTTGTAGGACCATGTTTAAGAACATACTTCCTGCAATTGAATTGACAGGCCTTATGGGGAAATAAAGAAAATACCGCTGCCCGAGAGCACCAACAGCGGAATTGTTTTTCACACTGAAACTATGAATAGTGAGAATGGAGACAGCATTTATTTCAAAATTTCAAGGAGCAAATTAAATAAGGAACTATTGTCATGTCACTCATACTATGACGTGTAAATTACTTATCTTTATCATAAAAAACTATGATAAAGTACAAAGTAACACTGACAAAACAAGAACGGGAGGAACTTATGTTGATGACCAGAGGGGGCAAACACAGTTCCAAAAAGGTAATTCATGCATTGATCCTGTTAAATTGTGACGAGGGCAAATTTTCAGATAAGGTGAGAAATGTGGACATTACACGGGTCCTTAAAATTGGTAGTCGAACGATAGACAGGGTGAAAAAGAAATTTGTAGAGCAAGGCATGGAGGCGGCGTTGGAAAACAGTCCTACAACCAGAGTGTATGATAAGAAGGCTGACGGTGATGTAGAAGCTCATCTGATAGCTCTTAGTTGCAGCAAGCCACCGAAGGGATTTTCAAGATGGTCGCTCAGGCTATTGGCTGATAAAATGGTAGAAATGCAATACGTGGACGATATTTCTTATGAAACGGTAAGAAGGGTTCTAAAAAAAACGAATTAAAGCCCTGGAAAGTAATAAGCTGGATAATTCCGCCATTGCAAAACAGCCAATTTGTTGCCAGCATGGAGCAGGTATTGGACATCTATAAAAGGCCATACAGTGAGGCATATCCGGTGATTTGCATGGACGAATCGCCCAAACAGATGATAAGGGAAACAAGGATTGCGGCACCCATGAGACCCGGACGAGATGCACGTCAGGATTTTGAATATGAACGATGCGGGGTAGCCAATATTTTTCTTGCTTCCGAGCCACTGAAAGGGAAGCGATTTGTTGAGGTCACAGAAAGAAGAACAAAGGCAGATTGGGCTGTATTTATCAAAAAAATAGCCGACGATTGGTACAAGGATGCAAAGAAAATAACTTTGGTCATGGATAATCTGGCAACCCACAAAGCAGCCGCATTATATGAAGCATTTGCACCAAAACAAGCCAAAAGAATTTGGGACAGGTTTGAATTTATCTATACCCCAAAGCACGGCAGCTGGCTAAACATGGCAGAAATCGAACTAAACGTTTTAATGGGACAATGCCTAAACAGAAGAATTGACAATATGAAAACGATGAAACAAGAAACACTTGCATGGAAAGAACACAGAAATAATAAAAAGGCAATGATCAACTGGCAATTTACAACCAAGGATGCACGGATCAAACTCAAAAAACTATATCCGTCAATCCAATCGTGACATGACACTAGCAGACAAACTGAAGAAAGCAGAAGGCTGGTTCAGAATTAA
>Ga0070731_10005803_pt1 | contig 10076 bp, 6 predicted proteins | sample Coa_R1_2_FD_66448 | JGI IMG/M metagenome (GOLD analysis project Ga0070731, IMG submission 66448) | Surface soil microbial communities from Centralia Pennsylvania, which are recovering from an underground coalmine fire - Coalmine... | ecosystem: Environmental > Terrestrial > Soil > Unclassified ... | reverse complement strand
GCGAGCCAGGCGTAGTAGCCGGCCGCGCCGAAGTGACAGCTGTTCCGTACGCCCACATAGGCGACTCCCGCGGACTTCGCTGTCGCCATGGCCTTCTCCATCGCCACGGTCGAGGTGATCATCCCAAGCGCCGAGCCGCCGTCCATGATCGCCCAGGCGCTACCCTCCGCCACCACGGTGGGTTGGCCGCTGGTCCTGAGACCGCCGGCCTGGAGGCGCCGGAGATAGCCGGCCAGGCTTTTCGTGCCATGGGTGAAGACCCCCCAGGCATCCGTGGTCACGAGGACGTCGGCTCCGGTTTCGGCATCGGCCAGGGAGAGGCCGGTGCTCTGGAAGGCCCGTCGGGTGAACTCCTGGAGCTTCGTCACGTGGACGGACCGGGAGGAAGTCGCGCGCCCGAGATCCTTCATCGAAGGCGCTCCACGCCGTTGACGACATTCAGGAGCCCTTCCCCCCGGACGGCGCGGGCGATCGCGTTCGCCGCGCCTTCCCGGAGCTTCCGCTGGGCCGCCGGGCTGACGGACGCGATATGAGATGCCAGCGTGACCTTCGGCATCTTGAGGAGCGGATGATCCGCCGGGATCGGCTCCGGATCGCAGACATCCAGCGCGGCCGCCCCAAGGCGGCCGCTTTCCAGCGCCTCTACCAGGGCCGCCGTGTCGACGATATCGCCGCGGCTCACGTTGACGAGGATGGCCCCGGGTTTCATGCGTCCAAACTCCCGCCGGCCGATCATCCGGCGGGTGCGCGGGGTCGAGGGACAATGAATAGTCAGGAGGTCGCACTCGGACAGGAGCTGGTCGACGGATGGCGCCGCCTGCGCTCCCAGCGCGAGGATCTGGGCCGGAGGAACCACGGGGTCGAAGACGAGGATCCGGCAACGGAACGGGACCAGGCGACTCACCACTTCCCGACCGATGCGGCCCAAGCCGATGACGCCCACCGTCAGTTCCCGAAGCGTCTTCATCTCGGGAACCGTCACGGCGAGTCCCCATCGGCCTCCGCGAAGTCCCAGGCAATTGGGGACCACCTGCCGGGTCGCGGCCAGGATGAAGGCCAGGGTCTGGTCGGCGACCTCGTCCACGCAATAATCCGGCACGTTGCAGACGGCGATGCCCCGCTCCCGGGCGGCGTCCAGATCGACGTTATCCACGCCGACGCCGTAGCGGACGATCAGCGTGGCCCGATTCATGGCGGCAATCACCTGGCGATTGACCGGGGCGAACTGCGTGAGCACGAAATCGGCGTCCCGGGCCGCCGGGACCAGTTGATCCGGGGTCTTGCACTGCCGAGGATCCAGCGAACAGCCCAGAGGCGAGAGGATGGCCTCTTCGAGCGCCAAGTCGGCGAAAGAGGAGTCGGTGACGAGGACTGTTTTCATATCAAGTATTCATAGTATACTTAATACTCTATCTTTATTTCAACAAATACTCGCTTAATTACTCATAGATAGTATACTAGGATATCCTCCAACGAACAGGTGATGGATGTCCAGCTCGCTGAAAGACCGCGCCTACGCCTTCATCCGCGAAAAGATCGTCACCGGGGTGCTCCCCCCGGGGGAACGGATTTCGGATCTTGAGATCAGCAAGGAGATGGGCGTCAGCCGCACTCCCGTCCGCGAAGCCCTCGCCCACCTGGAAACCCAGGGCCTCGTTGAGCAGGAACCGGGGTTCGGGCCCAAAGTCCGCCGCCTGAGCCGCGAGGAACTCGTCGAATCGTTCGAGCTCCGCGAAATCCTCGAGTGCGGCGCCGCGGCCATCGCCGCGCAGCGCATCACCGACTCGGAGCTTCGGGAGCTTTCGGTGCTCCTGGAGGAGTACGAGGCCACCGTCAAGAAAGTGGGAGAAGACTGCAACGAGGGGCCCCACAACTGGCGGCTCAGCATCCTGGACATTGCCTTCCATCTCAAGATCATCGAGGCGGTCAAGAATCACAGTCTCCTGCGGGCGGTCGGAGACATTCAGCTCCTGACGGGCATCCTCCAAAGGCGGGCGGATGTCCCGACGGTCCCCCACTCCGACCGGCTCGATCACGTCTGCAGCGACCACCGGGAGATCCTCCTCGCGCTCGAAGCCCGGGATCCGTCGCTCGCAATCGCGTCGCTCCAGAAACACCTCCGATGGGCCCGCGATTTCCACCTCGAAGCCTTCGATTGGGAGCAGCGCACCCAGACCCGGGCCGGGGAGTCCTCCCGCGAGGATGCGTACCATCCCCTCCACGTCCTGAAGATCCTGCGCCGCATGGAACGGGGAACCGGACCGGATTAGGGAGCTTCGGGAATCGAGCCATCGGTCGTTGGGCGAGTCGCTCTCCAAGTCGAGGAAGGAATGTGCTGATGTCCGGCGCTCTGGCCCCTCCCATCGACCCGGCGCGGATCCGCAGGAAAATCGCCTGGCGGATCCTCCCGTTCGTCTTCCTCCTTTACATGATCGCCTACCTGGATCGGGCGAACGTGGCCTTCGTCAAGTTGAGCATGACTGCCGACCTGAAGTTTTCAGAAGCGGTCTTCGGGCTCGGTGCGGGAATCTTCTTCATCGGATACCTCGCGCTCGAGATCCCCGGCGCGCTCCTGGTGGAGCGAAAGAGCGCGCGGAAGTGGTTCGCCCGGATTCTGGTGTCCTGGGGTTTCTGCACCATGCTCGGGGCGTTCGTGCGCACCCCCTTCCAGTTCTACGCCACGCGGTTCCTCCTGGGGGTCGCGGAAGCCGGCTTCTTCCCCGGTCTCATCGTCTACTTCACCCATTGGTTCACCGGGCGCGAGCGAGCGCGGGCGCTGTCGGTGATGATCATGGCCATCCCGGTCGGACTCACCCTGGCGGGCCCGCTCTCGGGCTTCCTCCTCCGCTTGGACTGGCTCGGAATGACGGGCTGGCGCTGGGTCTTCATCCTGGAAGGCCTTCCGGCCATCGCCCTGGGCATCGCGACGATCTACTACCTGACCGATCGGCCGGCGGACGCGACGTGGCTGGAGCCCCCAGAGCGGGCGTGGATCTCGGACGAACTGGAGAAGGAAAGCGAGCTGAAGAGGTCCGGCGGCACCCTGACAGTGGGCCAGGCGCTCCGTCATCGGAACGTCTGGTTCCTGGCCCTGGCGCTTTGCGCGGCCAACGCGGGAAGCCAAGGATTCAATTTCTGGCTTCCCACCACGATCGGGAACGCCTCGCACCTGACGCCGTCGGGCGCATCCATGTGGACCACGTTGCCTTATGCTCTGAGCATCGTGGTCATGTATCTGTCGGGGCGATCCTCCGACCACCGACGGGAGCGGCGAAAGCACGCCGGCGGAGGCTTGGCGTGCACGGCCGTGTTTCTCGGACTGAGCGTCATCCCGGGACAATCCTTTTCGATGGTCATGTTCTGGCTCTGCCTGACGGCCGCCGCCAACTCGTTCTGGCCCTCGCCCTTCTGGGTGCTTCCCACGGTTTCACTGACCGCATCGGCAGCCGCGGCGGCGGTGGGGCTCATTAATTCCATCGGAAACCTGGGCGGATTCATCGGGCCCGCCATCTTCGGCGGCCTCCGCACGACCGGCCTGTCGCACAATGGCTGCTTGATCTTCCTGGCCAGCTGCTACCTCCTGGCCGCCGTCTTGGTGGTGACGGTTCGAGTACGGCCGGAGACGGACTCCCCCGAAAACGCGCGACGATCCTCTCCCGAGAGCAAGGGGCCGGAACACTCGCCCGCCGCTTAGCTCTTCGGCAGAACGCGGAAGGCTGCAGCAGGATCAACCCGACCTCTCCCAGGATCTCTTGCCGGGTGGACGTTCCACGCGGAGCCGTCTGGTTGGGCGTCTGAAGGTCTCGACGTTCCTGAATCCGAACGCCCGCCTTTGGAGCCCTTCGATTTTTGTGGGGACCCTCCCGATTTCGCGTATTCTTTTCGCCTCCCCCCCGAATAGTTCTCTGTTGGGACCCGAGTCTCCAGGTGGATCACTCCACCCGGATCTTGAGGCCCCGGATCCGGCCCTCTTGGCCGGGTCCTTCAGAACGCCGAGCCCCTGAGCCGTCCCGGTCGAAGGATTCTGGGGGCGTCGGCCACCGTCGGGCGAGCCAAGTCCTCGGACCGTGAGACTCTGTCCGAACTTGGAGGGAGAACCCCATGATGACGTGGCACGCCGGATCCTGCATCGCCCCTTCGCGCCGCGCGGTTCGCATCGCCGTCCTGGTCCCGGTGATCTGCCTTCTCGTCGAGGCGCTCGCGGCGGCCCAGGTCTACCCGATCAAGAAAAGTCCGAACGGTCGCTACCTGGTCGACCAGAACAACGTCCCCTTCCTCATCGCCGGGGATGCTCCCCAGTCCCTCACGGTCAACCTATCGACGACCGATGCGGATTCCTTCTGCTCGAACCGCAAGAGCCATCATTTCAACAGCCTCTGGGTGAACCTGGTCTGCACGACCTACACGGCGGGTCGGGCCGACGGGAGCACCTACGACGGACTCCTTCCCTTTACGGGATTCCTCCCAGGAGCGCCGAGCGATCTGGACCACTACGATGTGACCAAGCCGAACGAGGCCTTCTTCGCCCGTGTGGACCAGATGATCACGATTGCTGCCAAATACGGGATCCAAGTCTTTCTAGACCCGATGGAGACGGGGGGCTGGCTCAACTGCATGGTCAATAACGGACCCGCCAACTGCCGGACCTACGGACGCTACCTGGGGAATCGCTATAAGAGCTTCCCCAACATCGTGTGGCAGAGCGGCAACGACTACCAGGCCTGGAGTACGTCGACCAATGACGCGGCGGTGACGTCGGTGGCTCTCGGGATCAAGGACAACGATCCTACTCACCTCCAGACGATCGAGCTCAACTACACCGTGAGCAACTCGACCGACGACCCCAACTGGGTGCCGATCATCAGTCTCGATGCGTCCTATACGTACAACTCCACCTACGCGGAGGTCCTCAAGGCCTACAACCTCTCGAATGTCCTTCCGGTCTTCCTAGTGGAGGCCAACTACGAAGAGGAAAGCCTCCAGGGCTACCTCACCACGCCCTATATCTGCAGGAAGCAGGAGTACTGGACCAATCTTTCCGGTGCTACCGGCCAGCTCTTCGGGAATCATTTCACCTGGACCTTCGCGTCGGGATGGCAGAACCACCTGGATACGCCCGGGGCGGTCCAGATGGCGTATCTCCAGGCGCTGTTCACCGCGCGCGCCTGGTATACCCTGGTCCCGGACCAAAGCCACGCGGTGCTGACGGCGGGATACGGCACCTTTGACGCGAACGGCTCCGATCAAACGAACGACTTTGCCCCGGCCGCCAGGACCGCCGACGGGACCCTGGTCGTGGCCTACCTTCCCACGCACCGGACCGTGACGATCGACCTGACCAAACTGTCCGGCTCGGTCACCGCGCGCTGGTATGATCCTTCGGCGGGAACGTATTCGTCCATTTCAGGGTCCCCCTTCCCGAACTCCGGCAGCCTGACGTTTACTCCTCCGGGAGCCAACACGGCCGGCGATCCGGACTGGGTCCTTGTCCTGGAGGCCACCGCGGGTACGCCCACGCCGCCCTCGATCACCGTTCAGCCCGCCAGCCAGACCGTGACGGCGGGACAGACCGCGACCTTCAGCGTCTCCGCGACCGGGACGTCACCCCTTTCCTATCAGTGGGAGAAGAACGGGTCGGCCATCTCGGGGGCCACGAGCGCCTCCTATACCACGCCTCCGACCTCGGCCGCCGACAGCGGCTCGACCTTCCGGGTCACCGTTTCCAATTCCGCCGGCAGTGCCGCCTCCTCGAGCGCCACCTTGACGGTCACCCCCTCCGGCGGCTCGGTCCTCTCGATCAATTCCGGAGGAGGAGCCTCGGGGTCGTTTGTGCCCGACACCGATTTTAGCGGGGGAAATACGTATGCGACGACGACCGCGGTCGCGACCACGGGAGTGACCAATCCTGCGCCCGTCGCGGTCTACCAGTCGGAGCGGTGGGGAGCCTTCACCTACGCGGTGGGGGGCCTTGCCGCCGGGTCGTCCTACACCGTCCGACTCCACTTTGCGGAGATCTGGTGGTCCGCGACGGGACAGCGCGTCTTCAACGTCGCGATCAACGGTAAGACAGTGCTCTCGAACTTCGATATCGTGGAGGCGGCCGGGGGCTCCTTTAGAGCCCTGGTCAAGGAGTTCCCTGCGACGGCCGACTCCGGGGGAAAGGTGACGATTGCCTATACCCAGGGATCCGCCGACTGGCCCAAATCCAGCGGGGTCGAGATCGTCGCGGGCTCCTCCGCGACCTCTCCCACGATCACGACCCAGCCGATCGGCCAGACGGTCTCGGTCGGGCAGAGTGCGAGCTTTAGCGTGGCGGCCTCCGGGACGGCTCCCCTGTCCTATCAGTGGCAGAAGAACGGGACGATGATCTCGGGAGCCACCGGACCGTCCTACGTCACTCCGGCCGCCAGCGCCGCGGACAACGGGTCGACGTTCCGGGTGATCGTATCGAACTCGGTCGGGAGCGTGACTTCCACCAGCGCGACTTTGACCGTCACCTCGAGCGGAACGCTCCCGCCGACGGCCGCCGCCTACGCGTTCGACGAGGGGTCCGGAACCACGACTCGAGATTCGTCCGGAAACGGGAATACCGGAACCCTCGTCAATTCGCCCGCCTGGACGAGCGGCAAATACGGAAGCGCGCTCGGATTCGGAACCAGCTCCTACGTGACGATCCCCAATTCAAGCACCCTCAACATTTCCGGCACGGCGTTCAGTGTCTCCTTCTTTGCCAACATCACCAATGCCGGGGGAGACCAGGTCCTGATCGACAAGCCCTGGGATTCGACCTCGTACCCCGTCCCGTATTACCAATACGGCGTCGAGTTTGGGAGCTCCAGCGGGACCTTCGACCTCTTCCTAGGGGACGCTTCCGGAGGGGTGCACAAGCACTCCATGGCCGGGCCTCTCGGGGTGTGGACCCATATCGCCTTCACCTTCGATGGCTCCACCGTCAAGGGGTACGTCAATGGATCGCTCGCGCTCTCGGTGGCCGATTCCTTCAGCATGGTCGCCCGCGGGAATCCCCTCCGGATCGGGCTCGACCACACCGGCGGGCAACCGACGCTCGGGAAGCTCGACAACATCCGGGTGTATGCCCGGACGCTGTCGCAGACTGACGTCGAGAACGACCTGGCAACGCCGATCGCGGGATCGACGGGATCCACCAGTCTTTCGATCAACTCCGGCGGGGGGGCGACCGGCAGCTTCCGGTCGGATACCGATTTTACCGGCGGCAACACCTATGCGACGACGACGGCGGTCGCGACGAGCGGCGTGACCAGTGCGGCTCCCGCGGCGGTCTATCAGTCCGAGCGGTGGGGCGCGTTTACCTATTCGGTGGGCGGCCTATTGCCAGGCGCCACCTATACGGTTCGACTCCACTTCGCGGAGATCTGGTGGTCAGGGACAGGTCAGCGGATCTTCAATGTCGGGATCAATGGGACGCCCGTGCTGTCGAATTTCGATATCGTCGCGGCCGCAGGAGGATCCTTCAAGGCCTTGGTAAAGTCGTTTACCGCGACCGCCGACTCGACCGGAAAGGTGACCATCAGCTATACGCAGGGATCCGTCGATTGGCCCAAGTCCAGCGGAGTCGAGGTGATTGGTCCCTAAACCGAGGACCGTGCGGATGCTCGTGAAGACGGAATCGAAGGGGTCTCACATGACACGCGGGCGATCTGGCCTTCTCTGGGGAATCCCTTTCGGAGCGCTCCTCGTGGGGGTCGCCCTGTTCCGAGACCAAGGACCACGCCTGGAGGAGGGACCGCCCGCCCCCCATCGGGGGACTGACCGCCCTCTTCCCCCATTCCCAACGCCCTCTCAACGTGCTCCGTCGCATCGGACGGCGGATGCCGGAGCGGATATCCCCGACTCTCCTCCACCGATAACGTCGGCGCCGGGCCCGAAAGACTCCTCCCCGCCCCGGGAGCTCGTCAAAAAGCGAATTCGGGAAACCTACCGGCGCTATTGTGCGGCGGTCGCCGAGGGGGACGAGGAGGCCCTGGAGCTCCTCCGTCCCACGCTTCGTTTTGAGCGGGAGCTGGTGCTGGACTGCGCCCAAGAGGAACTTCTGCTGGCCACCGACCCGGTCAAAGCGGGCATCATCGAACGCACGATGGCCGACCTCAGAGACTAAACGCTTCCTTTGACGCCCCTCGGGCAGCATTTTCCATCGGGCGACGTCCCGATCGGCGGCAAGGCGACCTCCGACCCCGGCGACGGGAAGCTCTGGCGTGAGGCGGCGAGATGGGCCTCCGGGATCCCGCCTTCCCCCCGAGCTTGTCCCCAAGCGCCCAGGATGTCCGAACGACCGCCGGTTACTTCCCTTCCGGCTCCGGGATCCCCCACGCCGCCGCGCAAAAGGAATTCCCGTTGTCCGCGAGCGAACTCTGTTTCCAGGTGAAGGCGTCCCCCGAGGTATACAGCCCATGCTTCCACGACCCCGCGACGAAGATCCCGTCGTGGCCCGCGAGCGGCGAGCACGAAATCCGGGTCGTCGCCGGCGTCCACGTACGGCCGTCCGGAGACACCAGCGCCGCCTTCCCGCCGCTCACCACGAACTGCTTTCCGGTCCAGAGGATCGACCCGTTGCCCTTGTCCGGGTCGATCTCCGAGCGTTCCCACGTCACCCCGTCGGTCGAGCTCTCCAGCGATCCGTCTCCCTGGACGGCGACGAAGCGCCCGGCCCCAAAGGTCAGTCCCCTCACGGGAAGTTTGTTGTGCTCAAAATGGGTCACGGACTCTCCGTCGGGGGTCACCACCCGGTACCATCCTGCTTCCTTGCTCCACGTATCGCCGGCCCCAAGGAAGACCCCGTTGCCGAAGACGATGTGGCGAAGATGAACCCCCTTGGCGAAGGGAATCTTCGCTCCCAGCTTCCAATGTTCGCCGTCCTCGGAGAGGCTGAGGGTCCCGCCCCCCGCGACGAAGCGACCCTTCCCGAAGGCGATATGGCCGATGCGCCCCTTCCAGCCGGGGCGGATCTCCTTCCAGATCTTCCCGTCCCGCGTCACCTGGTAGGGCGCGAACTGGTCGCCTCCTCCGACCGCGACAAACACGCCCTTTCCGAAGGCGACGTCGCAAAGGAGCGTCCAGTCATCGCCTCCGTTGGCGGCCAGTTCCTGGTCGTTCTCCCAGTGGATCCCGTCGGCGGAGCTGGCCCGCCGACCCCCGTATCCCACCGCGACGAAGATCGGATGGCGCGACTCTCCGTCCTGCGCCCCGACGGGAATCGCCATCAGGACCGCCAAAGCCAAGGCTCTCATTCATCCCCCGTAGGCAACGACTTCAAAATGATGGTCCGACTTGAACACCGGCGTCCACGCGACGGCGTCCTCGGAGAGCAGGAGCCGCCCCTTCCAGTGGGCCCCCACGAAGACGCCGGCCCCGAAGGCCGCCGTCAGCGGCGCGTTCGTGTTGGGCCGTCGCTCCCACCCGATCCCGTCCGGGGAAAAGTAGGTGGCCCCGTGGCCCACCGCCACGAAGCGCTCGCCCGTCCAGAGGACGGAGTTGAGGTGCTCCCCTTCTTCCCCGGAACACCGGCGCGTCCAGGTGAGGCCGTCCTCGCTTGACATGCAGAGGCCGTTGAGGCCGACGCCGACAAAGCCCCCCCTGCCGAAGCTCACGTCGATGAGGGTCTCCGCCACGTCGGTCTTGGGAAGCTCGGTCCACTCGACCCCGTCCTTCGAGGTCGCGCGGCGGCCGAAATCCCCGGCCGCCACGTAGCGGTCGTTCCCGTAGGCGAGCCGGCGGAGGATGTGATTCTGCCGGCTTTCCGCCGCCTTGAGCTTCTGATAGTCGCCCCACTGAAGACCGTCCGGGGACGCCATCGAAAACAGCGGATCGGCCCCCACGGCCAGGAAGCGGCCATCGCCGAAACACACGGTCCGGACGTAGCTGCTGTACTTCCCGTCCTTGAAGCCTCGGGGTTCCCAGGTCTTGCCATCCGGCGTCGAGGTGTAGATGTTGCCGCCGCCGAAGCTGCCGAGGGCCACGGCACGCCCCTTGCCGAAGGCGATGGTGCGGTAGACTTCGCCTTCCTTGCCGATCTCGTGGTTCGTCCAGTCGCGACCGTT
>Ga0070731_10005802_pt1 | contig 10077 bp, 8 predicted proteins | sample Coa_R1_2_FD_66448 | JGI IMG/M metagenome (GOLD analysis project Ga0070731, IMG submission 66448) | Surface soil microbial communities from Centralia Pennsylvania, which are recovering from an underground coalmine fire - Coalmine... | ecosystem: Environmental > Terrestrial > Soil > Unclassified ... | reverse complement strand
AAATTATTTCTGCCGGGTTCTGTCACGACCGATATCGCTGCTTATATAAAGGAATGGGTCAGAGAACATCGTGATTTTTAAAATGGAAACCATGAATTACGAAACCTTATTAACTGAATTGTCGGAACACATCCTAACGATCACCATTAACCGGCCTGACAAGCTGAATGCGCTAAACGGAACCGTGATCGACGATCTTAGGGCAGCGCTCGACGCGGTTTATGACAACGCTGATATTAGAGCCGTGATCATTACAGGCAGTGGCCCCAAAGCTTTTGTAGCCGGCGCTGACATCAGCCAGTTTACCTCGCTGGATGCAGCGACTGGAAAGGAACTTGCACGCCGTGGGCAGCACGACGTTTTTGATCGAATTGAAAATTGCCCCAAACCGGTAGTGGCGGCAGTCAATGGTTTCGCGCTCGGCGGCGGTTGTGAGTTGGCCATCGCATGCCATTTTCGCCTGGCCAGCGATCAGGCAAAATTCGGACAGCCGGAAGTCAATTTAGGACTCGTACCTGGTTATGGCGGAACTCAGCGGCTAACCCACCTGATTGGAAAGGGGAAAGCCATGGAGCTGATCATGACCGGAAATATGATTGATGCCAATGAGGCTTTGAGGCTGGGACTCGTTAATCATGTCACAACTCCGGCAAATCTCCTGGCCGAGACAAGAAAGATATTGCTGACTATATTAAGTCGCGCTCCACTGGCGCTAGCAGAAGTGATACGACTGGTAAATTATGCTTCAAGAAGCGAAAACGAGGGTCTCGAAAAAGAAATTGAGGCATTTGGAGAATTATTCAAAACTACAGACACGAAAGAAGGCGCCAAAGCTTTCCTTGAAAAGAGAAAACCGAATTTTACCGGCAAATAAAAATGGAACCACCGACATTCTCTTTTACCACCAGAGATTAATTTAGATGAAAAAACAACTGACAATCTTAACGACGTTTATCCTGCTTTCCATGACGATTCTGATGGCTCAATCCAAAGACATCAGATGGCTAATGGACACCACAATCACTGTGATGAAGGCCAATGCCGTCAACCGTGATAAAGTGGACTGGGAATCGATTGAATCCAATGTCCATTCACAAATTGTGACAGTCCAAAATGGATACCAGCTCGGCCCGGTCTGTCGATATTTGTTTCAGTCACTCAGCGATTTTCATGGCGCATTTTACTGTGGAGACAGCACCTTTAAATGGAAACGGCCTGGACACGCAATTTCCGATTCGATAATGAATGAATGGAGAAAAGGCGGCCGCATTAGAAAGGAAGTGTTGGCGCACAGGATAGGTTATTTACGCGTCCCATCCATTCCCTTTGACCCGGATCGAAGTAAACTGGATGCGAAATCACAGTCCCTTAGTGACAGCCTTTGCGCGCTGCTGAAAGATGGTGTCACAGGAGTCATTCTGGATTTGAGATTAGACAATGGGGGCGCAATGTATCCCATGATGCTGGGTTTGGAGCAGCTACTTGGCCAGGGCAAGATTGGATCGTTTGAAGGCAGTGGCAATCAATCCTGGATTGTTAAGGACAACAACTTTTACCTCGATACGCTTTTATTGACGACAATCAACCCAAATTGCCAGATTCCCAAAAAAGACATGCCGGTTGTTGTATTGATTGGACCGGGCACGGGGAGCTCCGGTGAATTCTTGGCCATGGCATTTAAAAACCGAAAAAACACTTTGTTTATAGGCTCGGAATCTGCGGGCTATGTGACATCTACACACGGGTTTCCGATAAACGATGCCGTATCAGTTTTGCTCGCCGTTGGTTATGGGAGGGACAGAACCGGGCATGTGTATGAGAAGGCCCTGTTGCCCGACATCATCAACAAGGATCCTGACAGTTTTAACAATATCCCAAACGACAAAAAGGTGATTTTGGCCGCAAATTGGATTGAGCTTACCAGGTAAATGCCATTTTTTATTGCAAGTGCCAATTCTTGTGGCCGATCAATTCATAAAAAAACCACAGCGTCGATGCTGTGGCCTTTAATTTTAAGACGATGAAGTCTAAGCGTGGATTGCACGTCTTGTGGCGCCAATGGCTGCATCAATGTGCATGAATGCCCGGCCCTGCAAACCTTGTGCAAATTTGTTGTCTTCGTCATGAGCAACATCCTGCCTGGCTTTCCTGAGGAATTCAATGGCCTCACGCAAACGTCCCATATGTTCGTTGCGCTCGTCAACGGGAGGGTGATCCTCGAGATTTTTTCCATCTTCGATTGCTGCCTTTCTGATCTCGTTGATGGCTGCATCGATATGCCTGACCGCTTCTATCTCGTCATTCGTCTGTGCCCAATTGCCAGGACGATGTTCAATCATCCAGCGGGCAGCGCGGAGATCAGAAAGCGCGTGCAGGTAATAGGGGTGATCACCAAATTTGGCGTTTGCCCGAGTAACAGTCGCAGAAAAGGCAAGCATCATCAGGGAAAGTGTTACAATCGAAATTTTCTTCATACAAAATTGATTTTAAGTTTGTCGATTATAGGTAACAATCGAAGTCTAATTAGCAAATACCTTTCCAAACTCGAGGTGACTAACGGTGCTTAACATCCGTTTTGCAAGAAAAAAATAAGAAGTTGACACAATAATGTTTTTCTTGACTTAATCAACTTTTTAACAGTAATGACAATCAGGAAATATTTCTGCCTAGCTTTGGAAACAGAGTGGATCCATAACTCAAACCTTTTTATATAACATGAAATTTTTATTATTTGCATTGATCGCTCTATGTCTTCAATGTTGCAAGGCGCAGCAACGCTCTTCCGAACCGCCGCCGAAGCTGCGACATTTCACGCCAACCCGCTTCTCCAATAAATTTACATTGAACGTTACACCGGTGTTGCATTTACATGACGGTGATACGGTCTCGACTGAAACAATCGATGCGACTGGCCGGGACAAGAATGGCAGCTTTCGAAACGGCGGTGGTAATCCATTGACGGGACCTTTTTTTATTGAGAATGCGGAACCCGGGGATGTGCTTAAGATTACATTAAATAAGGTAGGGCTCAACAGGCCCTATGCTTATACAACCGAATCTTTTATTGCGAGATCCGTTCCCGACTCCATATCCAAGTTGTTTAAGAAAGGCCACCTGGTCAGGTGGAAACTTGATTTTGAATCAATGACAGGCCACCCGGACAGTTCAGCTTCTCCTTATGCTGATCTAACTGATTTTAAAATTCCGCTCAGGCCTTTCCTGGGTTGTATAGGAGTCGCGCCCGCAAATGGAAAAAATGAAATTCTGAGTTTCTTCGAAGGAGATTTTGGCGGTAATATGGATTTCCCTGCCGTCGCAGAATCCGCCATCATATACCTCCCGGTTTTTCATCCGGGTGCATATTTCTATGTCGGTGACGGTCATGCCGTCCAGGGAGACGGGGAAATCGCCGGAAACGCGCTGGAAACTTCATTAGATGTCACCTTTACTGTAAACGTTATTAAAGGCGGGCATTCCGGTATCAAAACGCCGCGCCTGGAGAATTCAACATACATCATGACTGTCGGTTGCGACAAATCACTAGACAATGCAATTAAGCGCGCGACCGCCGATCTTCTCAACTGGCTGCAGAGGGATTACAGGTTGACGTTGCAGGAAGCTACGCAAGTGATGAGCCCGGGCATAGAATATACTATTCCAGAGATCGCCGACCCCCAGGTCATCGTCGTAGCAAGAATCAGAAAGGAGTTGTTAGCCGGATTAAAGAAAGTCAATTAATTGGCGGTGACGGAAATATGTTGGCCCGGTTGGGTTGACATCACTGCGACACCGTTGGTGATTTTAATATCATCCTTTGTTATTCCCCTTATTTGAAAATTTCGAGTGGGTAATCTTAGCTTCAGGTTTCCGCCCTTCTCGGCGATAATTTTGATTTCTTCGATCCGGCCATTCACCTTTTTCGCACTTACGAGGAACGCGCCTTCGGCCCGCAGCGATTTAAATGAAACATCCTTCCAAACCAGGGGTATCGCCGGGAAGATTTCAATCACGCCGTTATGGGTCTGCAGAAGCAGTTCATGAACTCCCTGGGCAAATGCAAAATTTCCTTCGAGCGTAAAAGGCCTGTACGTAAACGAGGAAAACTGCCCTCCCTTTTGGTCGCCGTTGAGATGAAAACTATTGGACGAACAAAAATTTGTCGCAAAGATTTGCAACTGGCGGACCGCATTGTCGGCCTCATGTGCGCGTGAATAAAGGCAGGCCATCCATGAAAATGAATACCCGCACCATTCCCTGGTGCCTAAGGCTTCAATATGCCTTAGACAGGTCTTGATCAGTACAGAATCTTTGGCATTGTCGATATCAAGCAGGCAGAGGGGGTAGATCGCCATATAGGGCGACATGTGCCGATGTGAAACATTCAGCTCCTGGCCGGGCGCAATGGTGAGGCCGCTCGAATCGGTGTTATAGTTTGGAAAATAATTTCCCGGAAAGAATTCCGGAACTCTTTTATTCGTCGCGTATTCGTTGCGGATTTCATTTCCGACCTTAAGCGAATATCGGCAAAGCGCCAGGTCATAGTTGGTATAATTCTTAAACCACGCGTCTACGCGGTTGTCATTAAACTCGGGACTCGAGCTGAGCGGAAGTTTGTGGCCTGGATTATCAGTCAGATGGTGCAAATAAGTCAGCGCTTCCTCGTAATAGGGCTTGAGTCGGTCATAAAAGAACTCCTTATCCATGCTGTATTTCCATTGCCAATAAAAATGTTGTGCCAGCCATAATACTGTAGTGGGGCTGAGCGAATATTGTATCCAGCCGCCCATGGGCTTACCGCTGATCGTCGTGACGCCGGGAACGTTGAGACCATTAACGCCGAAGCATTCGCGGGTCCATCGTTCGTTTTCTGATTTGGTGTTCCAAAGGAAATTGGTAAATGATTCGGTTAGATCAAGATGATTAGATGCGTAACCCGGCCAATAGCTCAGCTCTGTATTCAGATCATTGTGTATATCACCCTTCCAGGGAGGAAGGTTGCCGTCATCGGCAGTCCAGATCGCCTGGAGCGAAATGGGTGTGGTATGTGCGCGCGCGACACAGCCGAATTTGTACATCTCAAGGTAGTACTGTTTTTCGAGCAAGCTGTCTGGAATGGAAACAGAGGATTTGTTCCAATAATTCTTCCACCAGGCAATGTGCGCTCCGAAATCCGTTGCGTCTTGCTTATTCAGATCGAGATCAGGAAGAACAGCCGGCTTGTTGTTTGAAATCGTCCACTCTCCGACTATGCGAGTAGGAGAGATCCGTTTCCATTTAACCAGCACTTCGTAGTAGTTGCCGTTCCAGGTCGGCTGGTGAAATCGGGTGCTGTCAGCGGTATTGACAACATGCCCTTCAGGATAGCCTAATTGCGCGAGACCCTGCGACTGCGGTGAATTCTTGTCACGCTGGTACGCCGGAATCTTTAACACGGGCAGGAGCGATTCGACGTTTATCCCGCCCGGTATATGTGCGATTTCAAAAAATCCGACTTGTCTTGTCGCATGAACAAAGCTTGAAAACGTTACGCCACAGGAGAAACGCACGGATGCTAGCGCTCGAACAATATCAACTTTGCTGGAAACAATTGTTCCTAACTGCTTTAAATCAATTTCAAGTGCCGCACCAGGAATCTTTGTCGGGGCCGGATACCTTTCATACGGAACATCGCCCAGTTGCTGCACCGTATCGTAGGCTTTTTTCCTTACCTGTTCAACAACCCATGCATACTGGAGCTGGTCAATTTTGGGCATGGTCCTGTCATCCCAAAGGTCGACGCGGTCAAGTGATAGCCTGAGCATGCCGTCGCGCTGCCAAATGAGTGCGCCAAGCCAGCCATTGCCAATCGGGAGGGCCTCATCCCAGCGTTTCGCGAGGGAATCGAAGGAAAGATTGTGAAAGGGCTTGGGTTGTGTTCTGGCTGTCGTGACAGCAAAAACAAAAAATATGAGCATGGATAAATGTCGGCCCATAGGAACCTAGTTTTTTATTGGCGGTGGCTTGACGATAACTGTATCATCAGGCAGAAGTGGCACATTGTAGCCACCGGAATCGATCGATGTTTTTGGAAAAGCGCTCTTGACCGCAGCCCAATCGTCTTTGGCAATATTTGTTTCAAAAAGATAGAGCAGCCGCAGGCTTTTTACATCCTTCAGTTGCATAAGTCCCGATGTTGTAATATGATCGCCGACCAGATTGAGAAGGCGTAGCTGCGGAAGGTCTTTGAGATAGGCCAGCCCTTTGTCAGTAATTGTTGTGCGTGCGAGCTCAAGCTTTACGAGTGCTGTGCATTGCGAAATCACTCTGATGTCGGAATCATTAACCGGCTTATTGTTCAAGGCGAGCCAGATCAGCTGCTTTTTGACTTTAACCAGGGCCGACAGGTTATTGTCGTTAATACTGGAGGTTACAAAATTGGCAGATAGGTAGTTGGAGTTCTGCGCGACGGGAATAACCACGACTCCCGAATCCCTGAGCTGGTGCACCGCGGTCTCGTCCGCTTTGTCGACCGGTTGCTGCGGTAGGTCGGGGTCAGGCTTGCGCTCCTGCGTGCTGTTTTGGATAGCCAGGAGCGCCGATTTTATTTTTACTGATTGCGCAAGGTCCTTAACCTTTGTGGAAAAACTCGCTCCTCCATCAATCCACCATTTCAAAAGGGTGATCTCGTTATCGGAGAGCTGTGGCTTTTCTTTAGGAGGCATATGGTGGTCGTCCTCCGGAGGAAGCATGATGCGTTTAATCAATTCGCTCTGTGCCGAATTTCCCGGTTTAATGATTACACCGTCTTTACCGCCCTTCATAATAAAGGCGGAATCATCCAGTCGGAGTCTTCCCTTTTGTTTGTTCTTGCCATGGCAGAGATAGCATTTTTCCTGGAACGCAGGCATGACGAGATTTGCATATACATTCGCCTCCGGCATATCGGCGATTGGTTTTCGTTTGAACACTACAATGGTATCTCCATTTAAAAAATCGGCTAGGGGCTGTGTGAGGTAGTCGCTCCCATGAGTTAGCGATCCCCCGAGATGGCCCGTCACAAAAATCAACAACACGAGTAAGAAAGCCAGGGGCAGCTGCCATTTGCGGAGAGATTTTCTCTTATAGAGAAAATACGTCATGACAGAAACGGCCGCTACGGAAATCCCCATCCACTGGTGCAGGCTAACCATGCTTTCGTCGTAGTCTCCTGTCTGCGCAAGGATAAAGCCTGTGATACATGCTGCGATGGCGCTGATCATGCCGAGCAGGAGGATTACATTGATGGAAGGTTGCAGATTGGCGTACCGGTCTTTGCGCGATTGCCAGAGAAAAAGGCAGGCCAGCAACAAAATCCCGATCGGAAGATGAACCAGCAGTGGATGCAGATGACCGAGAAATTCAAACATTCGTTCAGCGTAGTTTACATTTGACCAATCTGTCCCCGTTCATTGGCTGTTTAATGGTTGTATGTATTCAACGGATCAGGCGTATCGTTTTCGAAGCATTTGCATCATATGCACATTGATCGCCCATTGATCCGACACCGGCTGAACCGTATACGGCAGCGCCGGCATATAATGCGGCGGTCCGAATTCCGTCAATATGGTCAGGCGATCGCCTGCCTTTTTTTTAATCTCAACGACTTTGTCCCACCAGGCCAGGTGCGCGTTCAATGCGTCTGCCCACTCGGGCGCCCGTGGATCGTTTACCTGTGGTCCTTCGGGATGACCGACTCGTGCGTGAATATGGTCAACTCGTTCGAGCGCCACATTGATCGTATCCTGCTGGTCCTGCAACAGGCTTTCATGAACATTGCACCAATGTGAAATGTCGAGCGTGATCCTCAAGCCAGGGATCGCCGCCATGAAATGTCTGGCCACGGGTGCCGCAAATAATATGCGCGACCTATGCGTCTCGTGGCAGATCTTAATGCCGGCGTCCCGGGCGAGTCCCATCGTGAAATCGATAAAATTCCTATTATCGTCAAAGGAGAAAAAGTCTTTCCCCGAATGGCAGTTGATGTAAAGTGGTTTTTGCAGCTTGTTGGTAGCGGCCGCAGTCACCATTTTTTTAAACGAAGAAAAATTGTCCGCGAATTTCGGTTCGTGCCCAGCACATAGGAAACCGACTTCCAGCTGATTCCTCTTCAGCGCAGCGAAAAGTTCATCCTGGGCTTTCTGGTCGTACTGCCACCATATTTCTATCCCGTCATATCCGTCCTTTTTGACGCGTGCGCAATAATCTTCAATGGACCCGGGCCAGCCCCAGTTGGTCGCCAGAAGCTTTAATTCAAAATTGGCGTTCATATAAGAATTTGGTTTGTTCTGAATTGCAATGCTGTCGAGTGAAGAAAGTACCAGGGCCGTCGAGGCTGATGCGGTCGTTTGAATAAATTTTCTTCTTTGCATACGGTCCCTGGATGGAATAACACTGACACCAGGAGAGACCGGGACACGATCCCGAGTCAGCCATGGCAGCAATCAGTTTGGTTCACACCTTTAAAAGTACAAAAATTATTATGACACGATCGGGCTGATCACAGTGCCGCTAACATCCGTCAGCCTGAATGGCCGTCCCTGGAACTGGTAAGTGAATTTTTCGTGGTCAAAACCCAGCTGGTTGAGAATGGTAGCCTGTATGTCAAATGGCGTAACTTTTCCGCTAATCGCACTGTAACCGATTTCGTCCGTCTCGCCATAGCTCACGCCTTTCCTTATCCCGCCGCCTGCCATCCAGATGGTAAATGCCTCGGTGTGGTGATCGCGCCCTTTAAATGGATTTTGTTTCCCTTCTCGATTTTCCTGCATAGGCGTGCGGCCAAATTCGCCGCCCCATACAACGAGCGTTTCTTCCAGCAGTCCGCGCTGTTTAAGATCAAGGATGAGCGCGGTGATCGATTTATCGACCTGGCGACATTTGTTGATAAAACCGATGTCGATAGCCAGGTTCGCGTCGCTGCCGTGGCTGTCCCAGCCCCAGTCAAAAAGCTGAACAAACCGTACTCCTTTTTCAACAAGCTTGCGAGCCAAAAGGATATTGTTGGCAAAACATGCTTTGTTCGGCTGCGTACCGTACATGTCGTGAATATATTGTGGCTCGTCATTGATGTTCATCACATCAGGAACGGATATCTGCATCTTGTAGGCCATTTCATACTGGGAAATGCGCGAGAGTATTTCAGGATCCTTGAATTCCTTGTATTCCTCCTCGTTTACAGCGTTTATGGCATCGATCGATGCCTTTCGAAGTTCCCGGTCCATACCGCCCGGATCCTTGATGAAAAGCACGGGATCGCCTTCGCTGCGGCATTGCACCCCCTGGTATACGCTTGGCAGGAACCCGCTTCCCCATACGCTCTTACCTGCATCAGGAAATTTTCCACCACTGGTCAGCACAACGAAGCCGGGCAGGTTTTGATTTTCTGTCCCAAGTCCATAAGTCACCCAGGCGCCCATGCTCGGTCTTCCGAGTCTTGGCGAACCCGTGTGGACGAGGAACTGTGCGGGTGCATGATTGAACTGGTCCGTCGTGCATGCTTTGAGGAAACTCAGTTCATCAACGATGGTGGATAAATGCGGCATCCGGTTCGACACCCAGGCACCACTCTGACCGTGCTGACTGAACGTAGCCTGAGGTCCGAGCATTTTCGGGACGCCCCGAATAAAGGCAAAGCGCTTTCCCTCAAGAAGCGACTGGGGGCAGAGTTGCCCATCCAGTTTCATCAGGTCCGGTTTGTAATCAAAGAGTTCGAGCTGCGAAGGTGCACCTGCCATATGCAGGTAAATGACAGATTTCGCACGGCCCGGAAACATCGGTAATTTGGGAGCGAGCGGATGAGCAGGATCAAATACTATTTGTGAACTCCCGCTTCCTGCTCCGAAACCGCATCCGCCAATCAGGGACCCCAGGGCAAGAGCACCAAATCCCATGGCACCTTCCTTTAAGAAATGGCGCCGGGTAAGAAAATGCAGGTTGCGCTCTTTTGCTTCCTGGGCAATTCTTCGATTATCCAATTCTTCACGAGTCATATGATCGAATTGCGTTAGTTTTTCGTAATCAGTTCATCAAGATTCAGCATGGCGTTGGCGACAACAACCA
>Ga0070731_10005801_pt1 | contig 10077 bp, 5 predicted proteins | sample Coa_R1_2_FD_66448 | JGI IMG/M metagenome (GOLD analysis project Ga0070731, IMG submission 66448) | Surface soil microbial communities from Centralia Pennsylvania, which are recovering from an underground coalmine fire - Coalmine... | ecosystem: Environmental > Terrestrial > Soil > Unclassified ... | reverse complement strand
TATTTTCATGAAGTTGTAAGTGGCCGGTAAGCAGAATGTAACAGACGCGATGGTAGCATTCCAGCACTTACCCATTTCTAAAAACGAAGAATTGAGGAACGAGTGCCATGATTGCTCGACTATGCGCTATTGCCGTCGCGCCATTGACATGGGGGCGGCATTTCACGGACTCGCGATACCGCTGGTCTGGGGTTATTATCGCCGCTCTGGTGGTCAGTTTCTTTGGCCTATCCACGGCCGCAGCGCAAGTGGGCAAAGGAACCCTCAACGGCCGGGTAGCCGATAGCGGCGGTGGCGTTCTGCAGGGTGCCCGGGTTGAACTGCAGCCCACAGGTCTGTCGACTGTCACCAACAATCAGGGTGAGTTCAAGATTACCGACATTCCGCCGGGCGTGTACAAACTGATTATCAGTTTCGTCGGTTTTGCGCCTTTCACCGGTGACGTGACCATCACCGCCGGCCAAGCCGCTCACACTGACTCCACTCTGGAAGTGGCGGGACAAAATCAAGAAGTCATCGTTACCGCGGAACGCGTGCACGGCGAGGCCGAGGCCATCAATCGCCAGCGGACCGCGGAGAATATCCTGCAGGTGTTGCCACATGACGTGATCGTAAGTCTGCCCAATGCGAACGTAGCCGACGCGATCGGCCGGCTGCCTAGCGTCACTTTGGAGCGCGACGAAGGCGAAGGCAAGTACGTGCAAATCCGCGGCACGGAGCCGCGCTTCAGTAACGTAACGATCGACGGTGTCAATGTTCCCGCCCCGGAAAGCGGAGTGCGTCAGATCAAACTGGACATCATCCCGTCCGACTTGGTGGAGTCGGTGGAAATCAACAAAACACTGCTGGCCAATATGGACGGCGATGGCATCGGGGGATCGGTTAACCTTCGTACCAAGACTGCCGGCGAACAGCCCAGTCTTTCCCTGTTTGGCATGGGTGGCTATACGCCAATTCTCAATGGCCGCGGCGCCAGCCAGTTCGGCGGCACCATTGGACAGCGTTTTGGAAAGAAGAAACAGCTTGGCGTACTCTTCGGTGGCAGCTACGACTGGAATGGCCGGGGTATCGACGACATTGAGCCGGCGCCGACGGTCATACAGTGCAGCCCTGGGAACTGTGCCAGCCCCGGCGCGAACGCGGCCAATTTCGCCACCTACAACACCATGGATATTCGCGAATATCGCTACTACCGGACGCGATACGGCTTCACCGGTAGCGTGGACTACAAGTTCTCGGAGAACTCCAATATTTGGGCGCGCGGATTGTACTCCCACTTCGACAATTTTGGCGACCGATGGGTGTTGACCCCCACCATCAACACCTTCACCACGTCCCCGAACCAAGGGGGATCCGACGGCAATATGTCATACAACGCGCAAATCCGCCGCCCCGTGGAAGTGATCGGCAGCCTGGCGATTGGTGGCCGGGTCGATCTCCATACGGCCTGGCTGAAATGGGAAGTTTCGGCCTCGCGCTCCTCTTCGGAGGACCATGGCTATTCCTCTGCCAGCTTCGCGCCAGCCGATCCAAACTCCCCCCTTAATAACGTTCAGTTTCTCTTCAACGACAGCAATCCTAATCGGCCGAAATTCAACGTGCAGAACGGTGTCAACATCTACGACTCATCGCAGTATTTCTTGCAGAATCTGGACGTGGGTAAGAGCTATAGTCCTCAGCTCAACCTTCAGGCCGCGGTATCGCTCGCCAAACAATATACGGTCGGCGGGCATTACGGGACCTTCGAGTTCGGCGGGAAAATACGGAATGCCCACAAGTTTGAGGAGTTCAAGGATCCGGTTTATTCTGTTACCAACCCCACAGCCTACTCGCTGAGTAGCTTCCCCATCAGTTTGACCAATAACAACTACTACGGCGGGACTTATACGACCGGCCCCCTGATCAATTACAGCAACGTCCTCGGCCTGATCAGCAGCAATCCGAATGCCTTTTCTGTAGACAACCAGCCTTTGAATGCGCTCCAGAGCAATTACGACCTCGTCGAGCGAGTGGGCGCCGGATATGTGATGAACTCGATCAATTTCAACCGGTTCCGGCTATATACCGGCCTTCGGTTCGAAACCACGTCCGAATACGCGGCGGGTTACCAGGTGACCCTCGACGATTCCGCCCTCGGGTATTCGGGCGTAACCCCGCTGCACAAATCCTCAACGATCGTGGATGCTCTGCCTAGCGCGGAGTTGCGCTATGCGCTAACGGGGGAATCGGCCATTCGACTCGCTTATGGTCGTGGAATCGCGCGCGCCAATTTCGGCGACTTGGCGCCTTCTCTTTCCGTTGACGACACGAATAAAAGGATCAGTCTCGGCAATCCGGACCTGAAGGCAACTCATGCCAACAACTACGACATCCTTTATGAGCAATACCTCAAGCCGCTCGGCATGATTCAGGGAGGCTTCTTCTACAAGGACATCACCGATCCGATCTACACGATCCTGTCGAATGTCACGACGGGCCCTTACGCGGGTTTCCAGCAGACCCAGCCCCAAAACGGCTCCAGTGCCTACCTGTGGGGTTTAGAAGCTTCCTACCAGCAGCGCCTCAGCTATCTACCTGGCAGGTTGGGGAGCCTTGGAATATCCGCCAACTACAGCTATACCGCGTCCAGAGCCGACGGAGTACCAGGTCGGTCAGATCATCCTCCGCTGCAGCGGCAGGCTCCCAATACCTGGAATGTCAGTCCCACGTACGATCGTGGCAGAATCTCCATGCGCGTCGGCATTTCTTACAACCAGACGAGCATTTTCGCGTATCAGTATACCGATGGCGCGGCGCTTGGACTCAAGGGTCCGCTGGGCGATCAATATCTGTATACGCACCTGCAGGTGGATGCACAAGGCAGCATTCGTCTCGCGAAGGGCTTTACTCTTGTCATTTACGGCCTCAACTTGACGAATGAAGTCTTTGGGTTCTACAACGGCAGCCCTCAGTTCCCGGTTCAACGCGAGTATTACAATCGAACCGTCGGCAGCGGCGTCCGCTGGAGTTCCTTACACGAACGTAACTGAATCAGTTGCTAAGTAAACTGAAGCGATGAGACAACCCAAAGCGTGATCGCACCCCGGTCGGCGATGCAATGCAGCAGAACCTCGTAGCCTTGAATCGTCCGCCAGGCTCCATCGAACGATCGAAAACCTTGGGGGACTCGCGCCCAGAGAACTGGAGTGCCTCAGACTGCGGGCCAAGGGATTCGACTACCGCGAGATCGCGAATGCGATCCGGGTTCGTATTGGCACCGTGGGTACCTTACTGAACCGAGCAGCGAGAAAGATTAGGCAGAGAATACCAGGCAAGGATGATCTAGACCTATAAGCCGACCAGGAACCTGAACACTTTTGCCCGTTGCCTCGGCATTGGCAAAGGCGTCGGTGAAGCCAATTTAGGAGGGCACAGAGGATTTGGTCACCTGCAATCGTTCCCGCCACTCGGCCGCCTTCTCCGGTTTTCCCCATATCTAGTAGAGTGCAATGATTTGTTTTCCAGCCTGCTCCAGCCGGAATCGGCTGGCTGCGGGAATCGTGCCTATCCGCTGCGTCATCCCTTGGTAGCCGGAAAGAAGCAGCGGTTCTGCCTCGGCGTACTTCTTTTGGCCGGCGAGACTGGCGCCCAGCAAGCTCTCGTTCATCTTGACCTTCTTTTCAGCTCCAAACCCCGGCGAGAAAGTCAGCACGGTAAGCTAACACTCATAGCTGCTGGTTTCATGGAAGTCCCTCAGGCAGATACTAGAGCTCGGATCTGAAGATTGGCTGAAGAAGTGCCTCTTACTCCCGTCGCCGCGTTCTCGCATTGCATCGAACACTTGGCTGACGCTAAGTGGGATTACTTGATGACCGATTTGGCAGCCTCTTTGGCGAGTAGCCTCTGAGCCTGAAGATCGCCGTGGCCGGCTTCTTTGGCGGTTTGAGCCGGAGTCTCTTTAGCTTCCTGCACCGCGGCCAACATGGCCTGGGCGGCGTTGCTTAATTGAACGGAGTCCGTGCCGGTGGCGGACTGTGGTTCCGACTGAGTCGGCTTTTCAGTCGGTGTTCCCGTGGACTGGGCCACAACTTGGGTTTGCGTCGCGTTGGATATAGCGCTGACCATTTTGGAGACTCCTTGAGTATTCATATCGTCCAATTGCAGAGCGGACTAGAACATTCATTTAGATATCGTCCAATCGGAAGCTTACAAAGGATATCGTTGAGGGTTTCCGCCGCAGCACGACTGAATCATTAGGTGGTTCACAACCCGACACTTTGGGCGGCTGTTCACGATCCTCTCCTTTCTTGTGAGGGACTCCCTGCTAGAAGCGGAACCGAATCTGCATCTCGAGTCGCCGGTTATTCGCGTTCTCGGAGAAGCCTTCACCGTTCACAGTTCCGTACATCTGGTTCGCAAAGCCGAACAAAGGGGATGTGATGTTCCCCACAATCGGTCCCGGATTGGTGTGATTTAGCAAATTGCGGGCGGACATCGAGACGATCAGGCTGTAGCGGTGATTGGCCGGTGGCGTACTAAAAACAGGGCGCATACCTCCACCGCTCCCTGGACCAGCGCCTGCCAGTCCGATGTTCTGAGACTGGCCACCGCTGGCAGTAACTGCGGAACCTCGCGACCCGCCGCGCTCAGGCCCGAACCCGAACGTCTTGGCCACCCGCAGGTTCACAGAGATCAAGCCAGGGCCGCGCCCGGAATTGCGCATCAGAATTTTCTCATCAGGCCCTGGGTTGGGGTCGAGCAGGCCATAGGCGGTCGCGATCAAGCCGGGCTTTGCCGGGTCGCTGGCGATTCCAGGCCGGCCATTGAACATCGTAGTGCCGTAGACATCGCTTCCGGTGGTGATATTGAACGGCATGCCTGACTGCACGATCACGAATGGGCTGAAACGCAGGTTCCATTTCGTGTTGATCGACCCGCCAGCGCTCACGCGGTGGCGCACGTCGGTTGCCGCCGGTCCATACTCTCCCACAAAATTATATGGGTTTGCCGGAAACGTGTTGATGCCATCCGAGCTGCTCATGGCCTTATTGAGGACGTAAAAGCCAAATAACGAGACGTTCGCGTTCACTCTGGAGTTCACGTTGGCAATGAGCTGGTTCTGGTTGTAGATTCCGGAGGACTCTGCCAGGAATACGGGCCCCGGATGGCCGAGAGGAAACACGCTGCTTGCCGGCACGCCCGGCACATACGTTCCCGGCAAGGGCGCATTGATGTCGTTCGAACGTAGGATATGCACACCGTGGGAGTTCGTGTAGGTGACCGCCAACGTAGTATTCTTTGGCAACTGACGCTCCAGTGTTATCGCCGACTGGAGTATGTAGGGAGCACGCAAACTGGAACTGATTTGCTGGATGACCTGCGACGGCGGGGATCCGCTCAGCGAGGAGATCGCGGGAATGTTCGGGTAAAAATCCGGATTGGTGACCACATACTGCTGCTGCACGATGCCGTTATAGCGCTCCGCGGCGAGGGTATTTGCCAGAACGAAGCGATCGTAGAAGGTCCCGAATCCTCCGCGCAAAACCGTCTTTGGTTTTCCGCCACGCCCGAGAGCCCAAGCGATAGCCGCGCGGGGGGCGATATCCCGCCAGTCGTGGATGTTGGTTTGGGTTTCGTAGCGCAGGCCCAAACTCACGGTCACGTTGGGGCGTAGACGCCAATCGTCGCCCACGAATGCTCCCGCATCCACCTGGTTTACCGAAAGCTCGGGAATGCCGGCATTGATGCTGAACTGCGTAGCGCCGCCGCCCAGCGTGCGGATTTGCAACGGTGTCAGACCTTGCTGCTGAAACAGCACGGTCCGGCGATAGCGTTCAATCGAGTTGATATTCACCAGAATGGGTTGCCCGCCAGAGTCCAACACAGGTTGGTTGCTGGCATTCAACTCCGGCGCTAACCCACCGCCAAAACTGAATGTGCCGTTGAAATTCTGCGGCGACACGCTGTCATCCGTTTGCCCGCGCAGGCGGACGCCAAACTTCCAGGCGTGGGCACCGTGAATCATCGACGTGTAGTTCTGCAACTCGAAACTATTCTGCCGGTCAGAGGCCCGGCCAAGCTGGGAGCCACCGTCATTAAAGGACCCAAGCACCTGGATTTCCGGGCTAAGGCTATTCGGAAGCATCTTGGAGTCCGTACTGTAGTACTGGAAGCGCGTCTCGTTGACGCTACTGCCGAGCACAGCGGTCTCGGTGAGTTGGACAGTGTGGTGAGTGTACTGGGCGTGGTAGCCGCGAGACGTCAGGTCGAAGCCACCAATGCCGGCGCCATTGATATCAGAATGGGTAAATCCGTAGCGCACGGTCAATGTATTTTTGTCATTCAGTTGATAATCGATGCGCGGAATAGCCCGGATGTAGCGCTGTGGGGTGGTGAATACGTCGGTGAACGGATTCACAGCGAGAGTCTTCGGGTCAAGAGTCACCGCGTTAATAATGGAGCCGTTGTTGACCAGATTTCGCTGAGCGTCGAGCGTGAATGACATGCGTTTGTTAATGGGACCGGCTGCGTTGCCTTCGAATTCATTGAGTTGGAGGGGAGCCTTCTGCTCGGCGTAAGGGTTGCGCGAGTTCCAGACCGTGTTTCCTAGGTTGTAATCCACCGTGCCGCGGTACTTGTCCGCACCTGGCTTGGTGAAGACCTCGATGCGGCCGTAACCGAGCTTGTCGAATTCCGGCGAAAATGGATTCTGGTTGATGCGGATCTCGCGAATCGACTCCTTCGGCGGAAGCTCACCGCCGCTGAACCCATCGATGAAAATCGCACCGCCACTCGGGCCTGCCGACGGTCCGGCCAAGGCTTGCAAGTCCGCTTGCAAATCGTCGGGGTCGTCAGAAAGCGATTGCAGGTCTTCATCGCGCAGGACCACACCACTGGCATTACTGCTGGGATCGATGGCCACCGTCGGCCCGGTGTTCTCCTGTACCGTCACCTGTTGAGAATTCAATACGACCTTAAGCTGTAGATCGAGTATTTGCGATGCAGAGCGAACAGAGACCTGCGCCGGTTGTGGAAGCGACAGGTTGGGCGCCGTCGCCTGTACGGTGTAATCCCCCATGGCAAGTCCTGTTACCGAATAAGTTCCGTCACCGCCGCTGCGGGTTGTTCGGATCGCACCCGAAGGCCCCGTCAGTGTGACCCTAACGTTGGGAATCACCGCGCCGGATTCATCGGTGACGCGGCCGCGCAACACGGCCGTCTGGCCGAAGAGGGGCCAGGCAGCTAGAAGAAGGGCGAAGATCCAACGGGCAACACACCGGAACGCAAGCTGTCCGCTCATTTATGAATGCAACCGTTGACAGCGACAATCGATACCACTATTTTTTGGGTAAGCACGGCCGAAAGGAGGCACTTGCAATCAACATCCAAGGTGGTCGCAAACCTCTTTCGAATACTCTACTCGAGGAAACTTAAGGTTTCCTGAAAGATCTCTTGGCCTTTGTACCCTGGACGCGTCGATTCGAGCGGTGCGTCCGAGACGGCTGCTGAGTAGATTAGCGGCGCTCTCAGATCAGGTCCGAGAAGTACGCACCCTCAATCATCATCCGGTTCTGAAGGCCATACTTCGGAGGAGTCGGGATAATCCAACGTCGACATTGACGCCGCAGAGCTGCCTAAAAAACATTCCTGTGTTTCTGTTACGACATCCTCGCCGATGCTGTAGAGAGGCATCGAACCAAATTGCGGACTTCAGCACTTGGAAGCTTGCGTGTTAACTCAACCCTTCGCTGATCTAGCTGCCGGAACGCGATGAAACACTTCGGCCGCCTCGGATGGGCCGGCCAGCAGCGAAAGGGCATCTTGAGCCGGAGAGGCTGAACGACAGGTAAGTCATTTTCTTTTTCGAGATGGCCCAAGCGCATTGACACAGGCGTCGCCCAGCCAAACGCTGCCTTCGAACAGACCGTCTGAATGAATGCCGTTGGCGGGCTAGTCCCGCGACAAAGGGGGGCTGTTACTTCTGGACTGTGCCGTCTGCCGCGACTGCAACCTCGGATTTCTTGCCAGCTTTGAGCAGCTCCGCTTCGTACGTCACGGTTGTGCCTTTGGTGACCGACTCAACCTTGATGATTTTGCCGCTACCAGCGCTTTTCTCGATCGCCGCCTTGGCCGGAGCCGGTATGCGGTCCAGCGTCACTTCATCTTCGACTTCCACGATCGTGCCGGCCGTATCGATCACAAAATCCCGGCTGCGCCCATTTACAACCGTCTCGACTTCATACATCGTCTTTCCGTTTTCCACTTCCTTGGAGATGCCTTTGAGTTGGGCACTTTTGATCTGCTCCTGCACCGTCTTCTGAACGGCCGTCGGCAGGTCTTTCATCTTGACCTTCTTTTCAGCTCCGAATCCCGGCGAAAGAGTCAGCACGGCGATGCAAACACTCATGGGTACTGGTTTCATGGAAGTCCCTCAGGCAGATACTAGAGCCCGGGTCTGAAGATTGGCTGAAGAAGTGCTTCTTACTCCCGTCGCCGCGCTCCCGCAATCCGGCCGAACGGGTGGCTGACGAGCTGGAAAATGTGCAACTTGCTGGCGAGTGGAAAGTCGCAATCAGCGGTCTGGATCGAGGGACAATTACAAACGATATCGTTGAAGGGTTTCCGCTGGGCAGCAAGACTGAATCGCTAGGTTACTTTTAATCAATCGTTGTCCTCGCTTGGATCATAATCGTGTCACCGTGTTCGCAGTTATTTTCGGCCCTTCATTATCAGTCTGGTTTCGCTGCCGTGCTGTCGCTGGCGGGATTTCGTTTGTTGAAACCGATGTCCACGACAGCGTTCTTATTGAATTGCACTTCGGGGCCTCTGGCGATCACGGTCGAGAACACAGACCACGCTAGCCCGTAATATCCCAGTGCAGCGCCAACGTTTCGCGAACTCTGGGCCGCGATCGTGCCTAACAATCCAAAACCCAAACCGCCTCCCAGAGTTCGACCTCCAACATTGGAACTCTGACCAATGATCGCTCCGCGAGTCCCACCTGATGACGGGGCACGGATCGGGTCGTTGTCTCCCGCGGCACGAGCCACCAGCAAGGCCAGTGCTGTGCCAATGAAACGAGTCTTGGATTCTGTGGCCCGAACACCTCCTTCTGAATCGACTTTCACGGGCGCTTTATCGCCTTCGGCCGCCGAAAGGGTCCCTTGCGTTCGCAACTTCAGTCTCTTTTCCTCTAGTTGGAATGCTGGCGTTGGTGAGGGAGTAGGGGTGCGCGGCGGCACTAATAATTGGGTAACTTCCGGCAATTCTATATTCTGGAAACTAAACCTGAGGCGGCCGGCGCGATGGAACCAGCCGGCTCTCTTCGCCAAAACCACCGATCCGTCAAGGTGCGTGCCCTCGGGAAGGATCAGCTTGTGATCGGCGGAAAATAAAGGCTGGTCCAAAACAGCTTCGACCTTCTGGCCCGGCGTAGAGCCATTGGAATCCAGGGGTGTAAGCAGTCTCGCGTGAACGAGGCTGCCGGCGGCAGGCTGGGATCCTAACAGGTGCAGAGAATCTTGACTCACGTTCTCGGGGCCAAAGTTGAGCGGAGCTGCCAGTTCCGCATCGAAACGGGTCCGGCTGCGCACGTATTGCGGATGATAGGGTAGCCTGGACATCGCGTAATCGGACAGCCACTCTTTCTTATTGGTCCCCCGTACGACGTCCGGGATGCTCTCAATACGGTCGAGTTGGGCATTGGCCTGATCCTTGACCTTCTGTTTGGTTGAGCCCACCACTCCGCCGGCGCTCTGAGTTTTTGGGCTCCGCTGCTTCGGAGGCCGGAAAGGAAAGAGTGAGCTGAGCCCTTCACTGGGGACCGTGTGCAATTGGATTTCGCGGCCATCCGCCAACACCAGTGTAGTGAACTCGACTTGCGCCACTCGCAGCGGAGTGAAATCGCCGCCGAGCACGGCCCTCATTCGTTCCCATCTCGAAACCGGCTGGAGCTGGCTGACGTGGCCAATCGCCTGCGTTCCGGAGGGAATTACCTCGCGATCGAATGCATACACTGGCCCAATGAGCTTTGCCTCGACTGCAGCGTTGACCCGCTTGGAAACGCGTTTGGTCAAGTACAAACGAAGTGGAACGCCT
>Ga0070731_10005800_pt1 | contig 10077 bp, 12 predicted proteins | sample Coa_R1_2_FD_66448 | JGI IMG/M metagenome (GOLD analysis project Ga0070731, IMG submission 66448) | Surface soil microbial communities from Centralia Pennsylvania, which are recovering from an underground coalmine fire - Coalmine... | ecosystem: Environmental > Terrestrial > Soil > Unclassified ... | reverse complement strand
TGTCGCCGATCGGATTGCTCGAACGCGATCGACGCAATGAGGCCGATGCCGAGACCGGCGCTGACGTACGTCTTGATGATGCGCGGATCGGTCGACGTGACCACGACGCGCCGCGCCAGGCCCGCTGTCTCGAACGCGCGCTGGATCTTCGAGCCTTTGCGAAACGCGAAGTCGTACGTGACCAGCGGATAGCGCGCGATCGCGGCGAGGCCGAGACGGCGCTGCCGAAGCAGCGGATGGCGAGGCGGCGTAATGACGCAGCGATGCCAGGGATCGCCCGGCAACATCGCGAGGTCGGGGAACGTCGCCACGACTTCCGTCGACAGGCAAAGCGTCGCTTCACCGCGGTGCACGCGCTCGGCAGCTTCGGAGGGACTGCACGGATGGATGCTCAAGCGCACCTTCGGGTGGCGCGCCATGAACGCGCGCACACGCCCGGCAAGGTGACGTGCGCCTGCGTGCAGGTTGCGGCCACCGCGAGATCGCCCTCGGCATCCCGTCCCGCATCGCCGGCGACGCGACGAAGATTCTCGCCGTCCGCGATCATCCGCGTGGCGATCGCGTGGACTTGCTCGCCCGCACGCGTGAGCGCGACGAGCCGCTTGCCGCCGCGCACGAACACGTCGAAGCCGAGCTCGTCCTCGAGCAGGCGGATGTGATGGCTGACGCCGGGCTGCGACGTGTAAAGCGCACCGCTTCGGTGACATGCATGTCCTGGCGGACGACCTCGACCAGGTAGCGCAATTGCTGGAGCTTCATCGCCTGCGTAGCGTGGTTGCCATATGAAAAACTGTGTGACAGGCGATCTCCTTCCTTGGCATTGATAAACGCTCCCGTTACGATCCTACGCAGCGTCGGCCGCCGCGTATCGCGGCCGCCGAGCCGGGCGGGCGGCCGCGCCTGTCCGTCGACGATCGACATCAAGGAGCTTCGCAATGATTCTTCGCGTCGTGCATGGCGCCGTCCCGCCGGAAAAGCGGGAAGCGTTCATCGAATTCATCGATAAGCAGCTCGCGCCGGCCATCCGCAAGATGCCGGGATGCCACTTCATTTACGTTGCCGAGTGCGTCGAGAAGCATCACGAGCACGAGGTGATCTACGTGAGCGGCTGGGACTCCGAGGAAGCGTGCGAGGCGATGGACACCACGTCGGTCTACAAGGGCGCCGCATCGATGGCCAAGACCTTCTACACGCACCGTTATCATGACGGCGCGCTGCACGTCCACTACAGGACGTTCGCGGCGCTCGAGTAGCGGAGGGCACGCCTGCCGCGCCCCGGGCCGATCTTCGCCCGGGGCCTCGAGGTCCGCTTCGCCCCGAGAAACGACATAAGGAGATCGGCATGAAGCGCGCACTTTCCCTGGCAGTGCTGCTTGTCCTCCTGGCGTTGCGTCCCGGCATGTCGCGCGCGGAGGTCGGCGAGGTCACGATCGCGCAGCAGTACGGGATGGCCTATCTGCAATTCCTCGTGATGCAGCGCGATCATCTGGTCGCGAAGCACGCGAAGGCTGCGGGCCTGGGCGACATCAAGGTGACGTGGCACAAGTTCTCGGCAAGCAACATCATGTACGACGCCGTGTTGTCGGGCGACTTGCAAATCGCGTCGGGCGGCTTGACACCGCTGATCACGATCTGGGCGCGCACGCGCGACAACTACAAGGTGCACGGCCTCTCGGCGATGAACGCGATGCCGCTTCTGCTCAACACGCGCGAGCCCGACGTGAAGACGATGAAGGACTTCACGAGCAAGAGCCGGATCGCGCTGCCGGCCGTCAAGATTTCGCAACAGGCGATCACGCTGGAAATGGCGGCTGCGAAGGCCTTCGGCGATGATCAATTCGCGAAGCTCGATCCGCTGACCGTGTCGATGTCGCATCCCGACGCGATGCAGGCGCTGCTGTCGAGCGCGAGCGAGGTGACCGCGCACCTGACGTCGCCGCCCTACGAATACCAGGAGCTCGACGACCCGCGAATCCACACGGTGCTCAATTCCTACGACGTCGCCGGCGGTCCGACGACGTTCACCGTGCTTTGGTGTACCGGCAAGTTTCGCGACGAGAATCCGAAGACCTACGCGGCGGTGTTCGCCGCGTTCAAGGAAGCGACCGACATCGTCAACAAGGACAAGCACGCGGCGGCGAGGCTTTACATCGAGATGGAGCACCCGAAGCTCACCGAGGAGCAGGTCTACAAGATGCTGACCGCGCCGGGCATCGACTACACGCTGACGCCCTCGGGTGTGATGAAGTACGCCGATTTCATGTACGAGCACGGGCTCATCAAGGTCAAGCCCGCGTCGTGGAAGGACGTGTTCTTCCCGGAAGTGCACGACCTCCCGGGAAGTTGAACTGAAATGGTGCTGGCCGAAATCAGCCGGCCGGTGCCGCCGACCGCGCGATCCAGCGCGTGCGCATCCCCTTCAGCACGAGCACCGCGAGAAGCGCCGTGATGACGTCGAGGACAATGACGATCACGAAGACGGTCGTCCAGCTTCCGCTCGCTTCGCGAATGTAAGCCGCGACCGGGCCGCCCAGCACCGAGCCCACGCCCTGTGCGATGTAGAGGAAGCCGTAGTTCGTCGTTGCGTACCGGGTGCCGAACAGATCGGTCAACGTCGAAGGGAAGAGTGAAAAAATCTCGCCCCAGCCGAAGAAAACGAGGCCCGTCAGCACGACGAACACCGCGGCGTTATGCGCGAAAACCAACAACAGCAGGATCGCCGCCGCCTCGAGCGAGAACGCGACGAACATCGTGTTTTCGCGACCGATGTGATCCGAGACCCATCCGAAGAACGGCCGCGTGATGCCGTTCGTGGCGCGCGAAAGCGTGAGCGACAGCGGCAGCGCAGCGAGCCCGAGCACGAGCGTGTCCTTGACGCCGTAGTCCGACGCGAACGGCCCGACTTGCGACACGACCATGAGGCCGCTCGTCGCCATCATCGACATCATGATGAACATCAGCCAGAACACGGGCGTGCGCAGCATCTCGGCTGCGCGGTAGCTATGGCGTGACTGACGATCCGCCTGCCGCGTCACCAGATCCGCCGCCGCGGGCTTCCAGCCGGCCGCGGGAATGCGGAATCCCTGGCTCACGATGACGCCGATGACGAGCTGGATCCATCCCCAGATGAAAAGCGTGTGCGCGTAACCGGACGCCGGGATCATGTCGGCGATGGGGAACGACGTCAGGATCGCGCCGGCGCCATAACCCGCCGCCGCGATGCCGGCAGCGAATCCGCGCCGATCGGGGAACCAACGCACCATGTGACCGATGATGCCGACGTAGACGATGCCGGTGCCGAAGCCGCCGATGATCCCGTAAGTGAAGTAAAGCGACCAGATGTTGTCGACGTACGAGGACAGTACCCAGCTCAAGCCCGACAGCGCGCAGCCGATCGAGATCAGAAGCCGCGGGCCGAAGCGGTCGACGAGCCACGCCTGGATCGGCGAGCAGAACGTCTGCAGAACGATCAGCAGCGAGAACGTCACCTGCAGTTGCGCGAGCGTCGCGTTGAGCTTGCCTTCGAGCGGATGGATGAAGAGCGTCCACGTGTACTGCGGGCTCGAGATCGACATCATCGCGACGAACCCGAGCAGCATCTGCCACCAGCGGTTCACGTACGTCGACGGCAGTGCGGTATCCGGCAACACTGTGCTCATCGTTTCCTCCGAGACGACTTTCTCACGATCGAACCGTTCGCCGCGACGTCGCGCTTTATTGATGTGCGCGAGCCCGGCTTCGCGTCGACGACGCCTTGCGAACGGCGCCTTTATGTCGTAGTGCGACGCAGTATCCGCCCGAGCGAGGCGCGCGTAAAGGCCGCCGGATCAACCGTCGCCGGCCGGCGTGCGGCGGTGCATTGGCTTCAACTGCCTGCGACAAGCCACAGCGTGCCCATTATCAGCGGCTGATGGACGAGATAGACGAGAAGACTATGCCGGCCGAGCAGGTGGAACGCCTTCGGTAGCCGCGCGAGCGGCGCGATCGGCCGGAATTGCGCGCGCACGAGCGCGTGCCCGACCGCGACACCGACCAGCAATACGCCCATCCACGGAAACAGCGGCACGTAGTCCTCGGTGATCGGCTTCGCTGTCATGAAGCCGATCCATCCGAGAAGCCGCGAGTCGAACACCGGATGCGAAAACGCGATCCCCGACGCGATGATCGCGAAGCCGGCGATCGCCGACACCACCGGCCGGCCGAGCAGCGGGCGGGCGAGGAAAAGCGAAACCGCGATCGCGTGCAGCACGCCGAACCAGATGAACGATTGGGGAAAGACGAAGTAGCTTCCAGCGGTCACGAGCAGCGCCGCGAGCGCGATCACGCCGATGCGGGTGAGCCAATGCGCTTGTGACTTTTGTTGACGATACGCGAGGACCGCGCTGATGCCCGCGATCAAAAGGAACGACGCGAGGATCGCCGATCGTGCGGAAAGCCAGCGAATGTCGTGCTCGAAATCCCAGCGCGTCAGATCGAAGTAGCGCAAGTCGAAGCAGAAGTGGTAGACGATCATCGCGACGATCGCCACGCCGCGCAGCGCGTCGAGACTCGCGATCCGATGCGAAGCGGCTGACCCGGTCGAGGATTGCGGGCGGCGCGCCGGTACGCGCGAGAGCATCGCTTTGGCCGCCGGCACGCGCGCCTTCGCAGGCGGGCGAGGCTTTGCAGTGACGGTACGCGCCTTCATCGCCGCCGGCGTTGCCAATGCAGGCGAACGTGGCCCGTATCGTCCGCGGGACCCAGCATGCCGAGCAGCGTTCGCGTCGCTTCCGTGGCGCTGCTTCTCGGTGAGAGGTCGAGCGACGTTTCGACCGTGTTCGCTCTTGCAGCGAACGTCCCGCTCACCGCGACATCGCCGCCTTCGTTGTGAACGATGCCGCCGATTCCGTCGCCTTCGGGGGCGCCATGCGCGACGACGCGACCGAGATCGACGCTCGAAGGTCCGGCGACGATGCGCGCGCGCGTCCATGTCGCATCGAAGCTTCCGCTCGCGCCGCGATCATGCAGCACGAGCGACGGCACGCGCAGATCGAGATCGCCGCGAAGCGCGAGAAGTGCGAGTTCCGGATCGAACGCCGAGGCGACGGCCGCCGGGGCGGAGACGTGCAGATCGCGCGCGGCGACCGTCCCTTTGCTGATGACGAGCGCTCCGCTCGGCGTTAGCACGGCGCCCTCCGGATACAGGTCGACGGCCAGATTGCCGATTGCGAGCGGCGCGAGCGCGACACGCCATTGCAGCGGCATGCGCAGCGCGCCGTCGCTCGTCGCGAGCACCCCTTCCCCGCGCCACCAGAGCCCGCGCGCATCGACGAGACGCAGGTGCCGCGCGGTCGCCGCCGCGAGTGGCGCGTCAAGCAGTGTCGCGGGCGCAAGCACGAGCACGGCGATCGCGAGCACGACCAACGCCAGCACGATCCGCCAGAAAGTCACCAGAAACTTCAGTGCGTGAACGCGAGCTCGGCGCGTACCGTTCCCGGGTCGACGCGCGCGGTCAACGTCGCATCGATGACGCGAACGCCGTCCTCGCGCGAGAGGTCATCGATCGCGCGCACGAGCGTCGCGAACGGAGCCACATCGATGACGACGCGCTCGGCGCCGTCACCTGGCTGCGCATCGACGCGCGAATAGTGCATGCCGCGCGCGGAGAGCGCACGGTCAATGGCGGCGCGCATGTCGCCGCGTTTCGCCTGCACGTTGGCATGCACGAGCGACGCGCTGTCCGCCACTCGCCCACGCGCGATGTCGAGCGCGAGGAGGTTGCGCAACACTTCGTCATGGGCGCGAGCTGTCGCGTCGGAGAGCCGCATGGCGATCGAGAGCGTAACAATGATGGCGACCGCGATCGCGAGCGGAAGCCAGAATCGGCGACGTGCGGCAAACGCGTCTTCGATGTTGCGGATGGACATGCTGTCAGCGTGCCATAGGCGAAAGGGCGAGGCGCATTCGCGTACCTGCTTGCGTCGGTGCCGAAAGCGTTTCGACGCCGCTCGCCGCGAGAGAGCGCGTCACCCGCGAAAGCGTCGGCGCATCCATTTTCCCGAGTTCGAGCGTCCACGCGTCGCCGGCATAGCGCGCCGAACGAAGCGTTCCCGGAGGCAAGGCATCGAGCGCGGGCGCGGCGCGGGCGAGCAACGGCAGCGCGTCCGTCGAGACTGTCTTCATCGCGTGGTGCCGCACTTCTGCGTTGCGTCGAGCGATCGCCGTGATCGCGGCAGCGAGTGTCGCCGCATCGGTCAGTTGCGCGGCCGCTGCCTCGGAAACGAGCGCCCGCGAAAGGCGCCAATTCTCGAAAACCAGATAAGACCATTGAACGCCGAGACCGGCGACGTAGAGCGCCAGCGCGAGTCCGCAAAGCAGAAGCGCGGGCCGAAACGCGCGCACGATGCCTTCGCGATTGGCCGTTGTATCGCCGAGCTTGTCGGCGTCGCTGAGGAAGTCGGGCACCCCCGCGAATGCCGCGGCCGGCGCATCTTCCCATCGCCATGCCGGTGCTGGAACGAACGCGATGCCCGATACCTGCGACCAGCGTGCGAGTTGCGCCGCATCGACCGAAAATGCGACGTGCACGCGCGATGGCGCGTCGTGCGTTCGCTTCGCGGCATCGAGCGATGCTCGGAACTCCATTGGAAGTTCGTCGGTCGCGCCAGCTTGCGTCACCACGAACGCGCTGCCGTCGGCGCGTCGAACGAAGCCGTCGCCCGTCGCGGATCGACACCAGGTCCAACCTTCCGCGTGCGGTGCGAGCGCCGATTCGGGAACGATGCGTGATGCACGGGGCACGTGCGATTCGATCGCACGAATCAGTGCTCGCGAGGCGATCGCGGCGATGCTCGTTCCGTTCGCCTGCTTCGCGAGCGCGATGCACGATTCGCCGGGGGCACTCGCGATCTGGTCTTCGAGTGCGTAGCGTGCCGCGCCGGCCAATCGCCCGCGTGGCATCGGCGGCAGCGCGAGCGCGACGAGCCGCGCCTGGTGTGCGGCGAGCATGATCTCGACGTTCGGATCGGCGGGCAAATGCGCGGGAACGTCCTGTCCGTGCGCGATCGGTCGGCCGTCCGGCGAATAGCGCACCCAGCGCAGCGGACGCTCGGCGTTCGGAAAACCGGCAGCGAAGACGCGAAGCATGGGGCGGCAGTTTACGGGAATGCGGCGAGCCCGCTTGTATCTCATTCGATCGTCTGCCACACGATGCTCGACGGCTGGTTCGAATCACGCGTGATCAGCGCACGCGCGTTCGCGATCGTCTCGCCCTGACGCGCGCGAACGGCCACGAGGAAATAGTGGCTGTTCACCGAGTACATCGCTTCAGGACCGATCAGCGATCCGCCGAGCGTGGCGAGCCTGGTTCGAAATTCCGCGATCGAGCCGAACGGGTGCTCGGCGCGGCTCGCAACGAGCGACGCCAAGGCGTCGGCATCGATGTCGAGCGAGGCGGCGAGCACCTCCGGCGATGCCGTGTTGACGTTGAGCGGCGTGCCGGGCGGGAGCGCAGTCACGAAGCGAACCATTCGCGCCATCGCGGGCGCCGTCATCCCGCGAACGTTCGCGAGCTCCTCGATGCGCACGGCGGGTGCGTTCGCGGCGAGCGATGCATCCGGCTGGTTCATGTACCACGCATCCTCGGCGCCGCCGTCCTGCGCGATGTCATCGACATCGATCCAATCGATGATCGGTGCCAGCGTGGCTGGCGGAATGCCGAGCGTCGAGAAGAGCCGCGCGAAGCGCTGGCGTTCGATGCCCGCGTTGTCGCCGACGAGGTTGTTCGCATTGAGCATCGATTGCGCATCGACGATGCGGCCTCGCACATCGCCGTTTTCGACCGGCGTAGGGGGCAATGGCAGCGCCCATGGTTCACCGAGGTGATCGACGAGCGGCGGGGCGGCGTCGAGAATCGCGCGCGCCCACTGCACGCCCGCCGCAGCGATCGACTGCGCTTCGACCTGATCACGGCGATGCTCGACTTGCGCGAACCATTGCGATTGCGCCGTGGCGACGGAGACGGCGACCGCCGCGGCGAGCGCGGCGATCAGCATCGCGACGATCAGCGCAAGGCCTGTGTTCTGTCGCCTCATTGCAGCGCCAGCCAGCGCTCGATGGCGCCGCCGCCGTCGAGCCCGATCTCGATGCGCACGCCGCGCGGCATCGCGTTTGCCGTCGAGACCGGCCAGCGATCGATCCAGCGACCGTCGGGGCCAAGCTCGAGAACGCGAAACCGCGCGATGCCTTCGGCGAGCGCGTACGCATCAGGCTCTTTCGTCGCGACGTTGTCGAGGTGCGCGAAGTAGAGCACCTCGATGCGGCCGTTGCGTAGCCGATAGCCGACGCGTTGTCCACCGCTGCCCGGCTCGTCGAGCGCGCTCGGTCCCGCACGCGTGAACACCACTTCGCTGTTGCCGTCGGCATCCGCGGGCCGCGCATACCACGCCGGCTCGGAACCCGTGCCGTGGCGCACCGTGCGTGGAATCGCTTCGCGCATATCGGCTTCCATCCGCGTCAGCATCGCATCGAGTTGGCGCCAGCGGGCGCTCTCAGTCGTAAGCCGTGCTTCGCTATCGGTCATCGCAGCGGTGGCGCGCCAGGCGATCGTCGCGACCAACGCGAGAATCGCGATCGCGACGAGCGCTTCGACGAGCGTAAAGCCGCGCGCGACCGCATTCATTGTGGATGCGGGTTGCCGACGTAGCCGACGAGGCGCGCGAGCACGTAGTCGGCATTCGCAGGCTCGCTCACGAGGATCTCGACCCTGCGAAACGCGGGATTTGGCGTGTCGCTCACCGTCTCGCGCCAAAGGAGCCGAGTGGCGGCCTGCGTTTCCGCGCCGCTCGCGCTTCCGCGCGCGGGCCATGGATCGGCGAGTTGCGCCTGTGCAAGGCGATTCTGGGCAACCCACAGGGCGAGCGTGCGCATGCGCAGCGACGTCGCACCGTCCGCGCTTTGCGCGACCGCGCGCATGCCGGCGGCAAGTGCGACGGCAACGATGGCAAGGGCGACCAGCACCTCGATCAGCGTGAAGGCGCGTGCCGCGCGCATTTACGAGCTCGGATCGGGTCCCGCGATCGACGCGCGGTTCAGCGGATCGAGGGCGACGATCGTGCGAAAGCCCGGCGTCTCTATTGCGAACGCGAAGGGCTCGTTTCGACCCGACGCGCGAAGCGGCACGATTGCATCGGGTGCGGGCGCCCGCCCCGCATAGCGCAGCGCGATCGCCTGCATCGGCGACGGCAGCACTTCCGCGCGAAGCACTTCGTCGTCGAGCGGGAGCCAGCGATCGTTCGCCGCGTCGCGTCGCCAGAAACGAACGACGCGTCCGTCAGCGGACACGCCGAGCATTTCATTGCGCCATTGCGCGCGCGCCGCGGCGTATTCGAGCGCACCGGCGAAACGCCGCGCCTCGCGTGCCGAGAGGTCGCGCTCTCCCGGTGCAACGAACGCGACCGCGAGGCCGGCCACGATGCCGAAGATGACGATGACGACGAGGATTTCGACGAGCGTGAAGCCCGACTTGCGCATGCGCTACAAATCCCACGAGCCGATATCGGCATCGGCGCCGGTTCCGCCCGGTTGCCCGTCGGCCCCGTACGTGAACACGTCGACTTCGCCCTTCAAACCGGGATTCAGGTACTGGTAGGGACGCCCCCAGGGATCGACCGGCAATTTCTCGAGGTAGCCGCCGGGCTTCCAGTTGGGCGGGATCGGCGGCTGCGTCGGCATCGTGACGAGTGCGCTCAAGCCCTGTTCGGTGGTCGGATAGCGCTGGTTGTCGAGGCGGTAAAGCTTGAGCGCCTGGCGGATCGCGCCGATATCGGTCTTCGCGGCGACGATGCGCGCATCGTCGGTGCGCGAAAGGACGCTCGGCACGACGAGCGCGGCAAGCACGCCGAGGATCACGATCACGACCATGATCTCGATCAGCGTGAATCCGCGCACGGGTGTTGGACCCCCCACGCTTGCGGCTCTGCCGCTGCGCTGCCCCCGGAGGGGGCGCAATTCGCGCTCGGGGCGGCGCTTCGCGCGGAGGTGGACCCCCACGCTTGCGGCTCCGCCGCTGCGCTGCCCCCGGAGGGGGCGCAATTCGCG
>Ga0070731_10005799_pt1 | contig 10077 bp, 6 predicted proteins | sample Coa_R1_2_FD_66448 | JGI IMG/M metagenome (GOLD analysis project Ga0070731, IMG submission 66448) | Surface soil microbial communities from Centralia Pennsylvania, which are recovering from an underground coalmine fire - Coalmine... | ecosystem: Environmental > Terrestrial > Soil > Unclassified ... | reverse complement strand
GTGTGCACCGCAGCGGACAGGGCCATCGGCTAAGGCTCCAAGAATCGTGTTCCGGATCGTGCCGCGATTTTTGTGGACGCGACCGTGGGCGTTGGCGATTGTGTCGCACGCCCGCATCGGCAATTTTACCTGTCTGCCGTCGACATCATAAGTGGAGCCGCGCGGCGCCGAAGGCAACCGGGGGACGCCCTCATTGATCGACGGAACCGGCTAAACTGCGCAAATGGGACGAGATGCGATTTCGAAGACCGTTCAACGCCAACTCGTCGACACCTGGCGCGAAGCCGGCAAGGCCATGGAGGCCGAACGCCTTCGCGCGCTCGCGTCCCAGACGCCGGAGGAGTCTCGCGATGCGGCGTTGGACATGCTCGAGCTGGGAAGTCTTGCGGCACCGAAGGCGTCCGCGGAGAAATACTCCGGACTGATGGAGATGCAGCGGCTTTTCGCGCGATGGCATCGGCGTGACAAAACCTAGCCGGCTGCTCGAGGCGGCGCTCGAAATCCAGACATTCTGTCTTGCTCGACAGTGGCGCTTTGCGTTCATCGGCGGCATTGCCGTCCAGCATTGGGGCGAAGCGCGCCTGACACGCGACGCAGATGTCGAACTGTTCACGGGCATCGGTGAGGAAGTCAACTACGTCGATGCGCTGCTGAATGCATTCGAGTCGCGGGTCGATCATCCTCGCGCATTTGCGGAGAAGCACCGGGTGCCGCTGCTCCGCGCCTCCAATCGGATACCGCTCGATGTTTCACTGGGCGCACTGAGTTTCGAGGAGAAGGCGGTCGACGAGGCACGCGACGCGGAAATCGCGCGCACCTGCGCCTCGTATCGCCGGCAGCGCTCGTCGTATTCAAGGTCTTCGCGGGGCGCGTGCAGGATTGGCTCGACGTCGAGGGAATCATCGTCAAATCCGGATCGCGCATCGAGTGGGAGGAGGTGCGAGGCGACCCTTGCGACGCTCCTGGAACTCAAAGGCGACGACTCGAGCCTCGCGAAGCTCGACGCCATGCGCTCCGGGACTTCACAACGTCGCGACGAGCACGGGTAACGAGCGTCGCTCTCGCGCGGCTTGCGATCGCGCTGCTTGACCCTGCGCAGCCAACGGGGTAGCGTCGCGCTGTCTCGGGCGGGCCGACGGGGGGAGGCTATGCACCGAAGAGCGACGTGCACGCTCGCGCCTGCCGTTTCGCCATCGCCGCTGCTACGCGCGAAAGGGGTGAACCGGTGATCACGCGACGAGCTTTTCTTGGCACGCTCATGGGTGGAGTGCTCGCGACGCCACGCGCGGTCGAAGCGCAGGCGAAGGTCGCGCACATCGGTTGGTTGGACGGAGCGCAACACCAACGACGGCCGCGCCCTCGAGGGCCCTGACTCCATTCAAGGAGCGCCTTGCGGAGCTCGGCTACGTCGAGGGTCGCGATGTCGTGATCGAAAGCCGCTTCGCGGATACCTACTGGGATCGCCTCCCGCGGCAGGCGCAGGATCTCGTCGCCCGCGGCGTCGACGTCATCGTGACGATCGGAACGCCGACGGTCATGATCGCGAAGAAGGCAACGACGACGATCCCGATTGTCATGGCCGGAGCAGGGGAGCCACTGGAGCTCGGATTGGTCTCGAGCCTCGCTCATCCAGGCGGCAACGTCACTGGCGTAGCACACAATCCGGGTCCGGAGTTCGCCGGCAAGAGCCTCGAATTGCTGAAGCACGCAGCGCCTGGTCTTTCCCGCGTGGCGATTCTCTGGGATTCCGGCGCGCTCCATGAAGTCCCTTCTCTCGAAGGGCAGCGGGCGGCGGCGCGCACGCTAGGCCTGTCGCTGCTGATTCACGACGTCACGGATGCCCACAGCGATACTGCATTCGATACCGTGCTGGCGGAAGTGAACTCGGAAGCGGCCGAGGCAGTCTTCGTGTATCCCAACTTCATTGCCGGCAAGCACGCGAGAAAGCTGCTCGCGTTCCTCTCTTCCCACCGCCTTCCTTCGATGTTCCAGGACACGTGGTTCGTCGAGCACGGCGCGTTGTTTTCGCATTACGCGAACTGGATCACCCTGCGTCGCCGCACCGCCGAGTACGTCGACAGGATTCTCAAGGGCGCGAAGCCCGGTGATCTGCCTGTCGAGCAACCGACCAAGTTCGAGCTGGTGGTCAACCTGAGCACAGCCAGGACGTTCGGCCTCACCATTCCGCGATCGATCCTGCTTCGCGCCGACCGCGTGATCGAATGAGCTGCACCTACCGGACGAGGTCGAACGTCGCGACCGGCTGCACGAAGCCCTTGAGCGTCATTTTGCCGACGGACTCGGTGACGAACGCATCGCCGAGTGCCGCGCGCATGCGCTGGTCGATCAGGATCTGTCCGGCCTTCGCCTCGCCGCAAAGCCGCGCCGCGAGATTGACGACGCTGCCGATCGCCGAATAGTCGAAACGACCCTCGAAGCCGAACGCTCCGAGCGTCGCGTAGCCCCGCGCAATGCCCATGCCGAGATCGAGGTCATAGCCGTTTTCGAGCCACTGCACGCGCAGCCTCGCGAAGACGCTGCGCATGGCGAGGGCCATTTGCGCGGCGCGCCTGCTCGCTTCGGGGATCGGCAGCGGGTCGTTGAAGAAGACGAGGATGCCGTCGCCGGCGAAGCGATCGAGCGTGCCTTCGTGCGCGACGATCAGGGGACCCATCGCCGCGTGATAGTCGTGCAGCACCGACTGCACCTCTTCGGGCTCCGCTGCGTCGGTGAACGCGGTGAAGCCGCGCAGGTCGACGAACACGTAGCTGATCTCGCGACGGTGCGGCGCGAGGATCGATTGCTCGCCGGCGTTCACGATCGCGTCCGCGACGGCGGGCGCAAAGAAGCGCTTGAGCTGCGACAGGCGCGAAAGCTCCGCGACCTGCGCCGACACGCGGCCTTCGAGGGTCGCGTTCCACTCGCGCAATGCATCGGCCTGCCGGCGTACCTCGTCCTGCAGCGCCTTGATGCGCAAGAGCGAACGCACCCGCGCGAAAAGCTCCGGCTGGTTGATCGGCTTCGACAGGAAGTCGTCTGCGCCGGCCTCGATCCCGTGCACGCGCTCCTGCTGCGGGTCGAGCGACGTGACCATCACGACCGGGAGAAGCGCCGTCTCGGGCTTCGCGCGGATGCGCCGGCACACGTCGTAGCCGGAAAGACCCGGCATCATCACGTCGAGGAGCACGATATCCGGAATGTCGCGTTCGAGCTTCGCGAGTGCCTCTTCGCCGTTTTGCGCGGTCGTCACTGCATAGCCCTTGGTGCCGAGCAGATCGCCGAGCAGCTTGACGTTGAGCGGCGTGTCGTCGACGACGAGCACTTTCGGCTCGGCGCGCGGCGCGTGGAACGTATGGGCGTGCGCTTTCGCGTCGCGTTCGAGTCCGCTCACACCCGCGGACCGATCATCCGCGTTCGGCATCATGTCGCTCCGGCCCTGCGTTGTTCGAGTGCGAGCCGAACGGCATCGAGGAATTCGCGAAGCGCGATCGGCTTGCCGACATAACCGTCGAACCCGGCGTCGGTGATCAGCTTGCGGTCCTGCTGCATCACCGACGCTGTGACGGCGATGATCGGAATCGCCGTCGTCGACACGTCGGCGCGCAGCATGCGCAACGCCTCGATGCCATTGATGCCGGGGAGATGAATGTCCATGAGCACGAGGTCTGGAAGGCGCTCCCGGGCCAGGCGAACGCCGTCTTCGCCGGTTGTAGCCTCGAGGGTTGCATAGCCCTTGGCCTGCAGCACGTCGCGCGCGAGCTTCAGGTTCTTGTCGTTGTCTTCGACGATCAGGATCGTGCTCATTGCATTTCGCTCCGCACTATGCGATTGCCGAATGATTCGCGCTTCGGCCGTCGACTGCGCCTCGCGCGAGCGGAATCGTGAACGTGAATGTCGAGCCTCTGGCGGGTGCGCTCGCCAAACTGATCGTGCCGCCGTGCAGCTCGACGAACCGGCGCGTCAGCGCGAGGCCGAGCCCGGTGCCTTCCTGCTTCCTCGTATAGTCGCGACCGACCTGGCGAAACTCCTCGAACACCGCCGCCTGGTCCTCGGGCGCGATGCCGATGCCCGTATCGCGCACCGCGATCTCGGCGGCGTCGCCGACCCGTCGCGCGATGACATCGATCCGCCCGCCGTCGAGCGTGAACTTGACCGCATTCGACAACAGATTCAGCAGGATCTGCTTGAACTTGCGTTCGTCGGCGACGATGCTGCCGAGCGCCGGATCGACGTCCTGTGCGAGCGCGATGCCATGGCGCTGAGCGCGCTCGCGCACGAGCGTCAGCGCGTTCGAGATCGCGGAAGCGATGTCGAAGCGCGAAGGCTCGAGCTCCATCCGGCCCGCTTCGATCTTCGACAGGTCGAGGATGTCGTTGATGAGCGAGAGCAGATGCTTGCCGGAGGAATGGATGTCCTTCAGGTAGTCCTCCTGCTTGTCGTTGACGTCGCCGAACAGCCGCTCGAGCAGCACTTCCGAGAAACCGATGATGGCGTTGAGCGGCGTGCGAAGCTCGTGCGACATGTTGGCGAGGAACTCCGACTTGTGCTTGTTCGCGATCTCGAGCTGCCGGCTCTTGTGATCGATCTCGCGGAAGAGCCGCACGTTCTGAATCGCGATTGCCGCCTGGTCGGCGAACGTCTTGAGAAGCGCAATCTCCTTGTCCGAGAATCGACCCGCGAAACCGCGCCCGACGAGAATGACACCGATGCCGCGGCCCTCCCAGATCATTGGCGCGCCGATCGCGGCCTTGACGCCCAGCAACCGCCACGCCTTGCGCCCGCGTTCAGGGACGTCCTCCGCATCGTCGTCGATGTCGGGATAGTGGACGGCGCTGCCGGAACGGATCGCGCGCCCGGCCGCGCTCGTGTCGTCCAGCGGAAATGGAAAGATCCGCTCGAGCTCGTCGTTCTTCGGACCATGGTACGCGGCGATGCGGACGAGACCGTTGTCGTCCACGAGATTGATGCCGACGAACGTCCCCTCGAAAAGTCGCGTGCAGCTCGCGAGGATCCGCTCGAACACGGGCGCCGTGTCCGCAATCGAGCTGCTGATCGCCGCGAGGACTTCGCCCGCCGCGCGCTGCTGCTCGAGCGCCTCCCTGGTTTCGTTGAACAGTCGCACGTTCTCGAGCGCGATGGCGGCCTGGTCGCCGAACGTGCGCAAAAGCGCGATCTCGCGCTCGCTGAACGCGCGCACCTCGTTACGGCGCAGCAGGATCGCGCCGAACGGCTGACCCTCGCGGAATAGCGGCATCACGACGACGGTGCGATGGCCATGGCGCTGCGCGATCTCGCGGCTGCGCGGGTATTCGTCGCCGATTGCGAGCAGGTCCGGCACATGGATCGTGCGGCGCTCGAGCACTGCGCGACCGGTCATCGTTTCGCGGTCGACCGGCAGCGTATCGACGTGCGTGACGGGATCGGGCGACGGACCCTTCGACGCGAGATGGCGCAGCGCGCCGCCTTCGATCAGGTACATCGATGCGGCCGATGCATCGCAAAGCTTGGCGGCGCGCTCGGCGATCGCTTCGAGCACCGGTTGCACGTCGGTCGGCGAGCTCGAGATCACGCGCAGGATCTCGGCGACCGCGGTCTGCTGCTCCAACGCCTCATTCGTCTCGTTGAACAGCCGCGCGTTCTCGATCGCGATCACGGCTTGGTCGGCGAAAGTCTTCAGAAGCTCCACGACCTTGCCCGGGAAGGACCCCGCCTCTGCGCTCAATACGACGATGCAACCGACGATGTGATCTTCGCGAATCATCGGCACGCCGAGCGCGCACCTGAATCCGATGTCGACAGCCGATTCCTTTTGCTCGTAACCGGCATCCACAAGCATGTCCGGAATTTCTATCGACGTTCGCGTCAGAACGACGCGACCGACGACCGTGCCCATCGAAGGCTTCATCGGATAGTGTTTCCGATGCGCTTCGGCGCCGGGACCATAGACGGCGCCCATGTGAATGAGTTCACCATCGAACGTCGTCACGTAAACGTATTTCGCAGACGAGAGAACGGCAGCGCGTTCGGCGATCGAATCGAAGACGGGCTGAAGGTTGGTGGGTGAGCCGCTGATCACCTTCAACACTTCTGCCGTGGCCGTCTGCCGCTCCAACGCCTCCTTCGTCTCGTTGAACAAACGCGCGTTCTCGATCGCGATCACCGCCTGGTCGGCGAAGGTTTTGAGCAGCGAAATCTGGTTGCCGTGGAAAGCGCCGGGTACGGATCGTCCGACGCCGATGGCGCCTATGCACTTGCCGTCGCGTATCAGGGGAACCGACATTGCGCTGCGGAATCCGGTTGTTGCGGCAACCGTTCCAATTCGGTATTCGGAGTCTTCGAGCACGTCGGGAATCATGACGACATCCGAGGTGAGGATCGCGCGCGTGGTCGCCGTGTCGTGGCTCGGGGGTCGCGGGAAGGCGCTGCGCCAGGCGTCGGCGCTCGCCGGATTCAGGTTCGCGATCGACGCGAGGTGAACGAGTTCGCCATCGAACCTGAACACGAGCCCGGCGCTCGCGTCGCAGAGACGCAGCGCGGCAGCGGCGATCGTGTCGAATACCGGCTGCACGTCGGTCGGCGAGCGGCTGATGACGCGCAGGATCTCGCTCATCGCCGTTTGCCGCTCGAGCGCCTCCCTCGTCTCGTTGAAGAGGCGCACGTTTTCGATCGCGATCGCGGCTTGATCGGCGAACGTCTTGACGAGAGCGATCTGCCGCTCGGAAAAGTTCCGCTTCTCCATGCGCCAGAGCTGGATCGCGCCGATCGCGTGGTCCTCGCGCATGAGCGGCACCGCGAGTGCGGTCCGATGACCGATGCGGCGCTGCAGTTCGAGGCCCACCGGAAGATCGTCCTCGGATGCTGCTGCGAGATCTTCGACCTGAAACGGCGCCCGGTCGAAGATCGCGCGTCCGGCAACCGAGCCGCGGGTGAGCGGCAACAGCTCGCCTGCGTCCAGCGTGAGCGTGCTTCCAAAGGCGGCCACGCAGCGCAGCCCATTGGGCTCGGTCAGCACGATCGTCGCTTGCGCGGCGTCGCAGAGCTCGAGCGCACGCTCGGCCACCGCGCTCAACATCGGCTTCACGTCACCCGGGGTCGCAGCAATGACGCGCAGGATTTCGCTGATCGCCGTCTGCTGATCGAGCGCGCTCTGCAACTCGCGCGTGCGCGTCTCCACCTTGCGCTCCAGACCGGCGTAGGATTCGCGCAGCGCCGTGGTCATGTCGTTGAAGCGGCCCGCGAGCGCCTCGAGCTCGTCGCCGGTACGGATGTAGATCCGCTGATCGAGATCGCCCGCCCCGATCCGCTGCGCACCTTCCTCGAGGACGCGGATCGGTCGGACCATGCCGCGCGCGAGCGCGAGTGCGCCGAGCGCGGAAAGCCCGAGCCCGGCGAGAAGGAGCAGCGCGGCGCGCACGATCGACGCGTACAGCTTGGCATAGACCTCGCTGACCGGCTGCTCGACGAACACGTTCCAGTTGAGCGATTCGATCGGCGCGACCGACGTCAGCACCGGCGTTCCGGCCAGGTTCGTCGACACTCGTGCGAGATCGCCATTTTCGCGTGACGCCAACGCCGCCTTCACGTGCGCAAGGTCGGCGAGGTTCGTCTTTCGCAGCACGAGACCGATGTCGGGGTCGGCGACGAGGAAGCCCTTGTCGTCGACAACGTAAGCCTTGCCGTTGTCGCCGATGCGAATGCGCGAGACGACGTCCCAGATGAACTTGAGATTGACTTCCGCCGCCGTCAGCGTGCCGTGCGCGCCGCTGCCGCGCAGCGCGATCGTCATGTAGGGCTCGGTCTCCTTGCGGAAGTAGACGGGGCCATACCATGCGCGGCCGGGCTTTGTCTCGATGAAGGCCGGCTCCTGCGAGCGGTCCTTGCCCGAATTGATGCTGTCCATGCCGAGACGCGATACCGCGATGCGCTCGCGTCCCGACGCGTCGATCTGCGCGACGTCGGTCACCTCGGGCGCCTGGCGCAGAAGCCTCAGGAACTCGATGCGCCGCAGCTCGACGTCGCCCGGGTCGAGCTGCGGCAGCGCGGCGTAGGCGAGCTGCTGCTCGATCTGATGAACGTACTGCTCGATGCGCGCCGCGGCGGCAATTGCCTTTTCGTGCTGCAGGCTCGCAAGCGACGCCTTCGTGTCCTGGTACGTGAAGTAGATGCTGATCGCACCGGAGGCGATCAGCGCGATCGTCACGAGCGTCAGGATCAGGAGCAGGTATTTGCGGAACAGTTGCCCCCGGTGCTCGGCGCCGCATTTCGCCGACGGTGCTGTCGAAGATTCGAATGGTTGGGGGGTGGCGCTCGGCGTATGGTTCATGCGGGCGCTACTCGAGCACTTCGCTCGCGCGAAGCAGCAGTCCGCTTGGCACTTGGATGCCGAGCGTTCGTGCCGTCTTCGCGTTGACGATCAGGTTGAACTGTTTCAGTTGCTCGATCGGCAGGTCGGCGGGCTTCGCACCCTTCAAAATCCGGTCGACGTAGCTCGCGGCGCGCCGATGCATGTCGGCGTAATCGGGACCGAACGACATCAGGCCGCCAGCATCCACGAGCTCGCGATACGTAAACCGCGGGCAGCCGCCGCTTCGCCGCGAACGCGACGATGCGCGTCCGGTTATGCAGGAACACGCGATCCGCGAGAACGCTCATCGCGCCCGCGCCGCTCGACACGATCGTGTCGAATGCGGCGTCAAAATCGTTTGCCGTGCGGACCGGCACCGAGACCATGTCGAGATGCAGCACGCGCGAAGCTTCGCGTTCGGCCCCGACGTGGAACGCGTTGTCGGGATTCCACAGCACGGCGATCCGCGACAGGCTCGGCGCGACCTGGGTCAAGAGCTCGAGACGCTTGCCTTCGAGGTCGGGCGCGATCGACGTGAGGCCCGTGGCATTGCCACCGGGGTGCGCGAGGCTCGCGACAAGATGGGTGCCGACCGGGTCGCCGACGGCGACCATGACGAGGGGAATCGTCCTGCTCGCACGCTGCACGGCTTGCGCGCTCGGCGTGCCGGCGGTGACGATGATTTCCACCGGCACTGCGAGCAGCTCCGCGACGAGCCTCGGAAAGCGCTCATAGTCGCCTTCGGCCCAGCGATATTCGATTGCGATGTCGCGGCCCTCAACGTAGCCGAGCTCGCGCAGGCCGTCGCGAAACGGGCCGACGAGATTGGCTTCGAGCGCGGCTGTCGAATTGCCGAGAAAGCCGATGCGATGAAGCTTCGTGCTCGATTCGTTCGCGCGCGATGGCGCCGCCTGCGCGAGCGCGATCGCGATCGCGACCAGCGATGCGACGAACGAGCGCCGATCGAGGCGCGTGGGCTTGCGCCGGCGCGCGATCGTCGCGCCGGGTCGAGTCCGGGTGCGCACGGAGGTCGGCATCGCTTTGCCTCTCTACAAAGCCTTGCCCGCCGATGCGGCTGAATGCCGCACCGCCCGCCGCCATGATATGCGGGAACGGGATCGCGCGCGACCTGAAGACGGCGCGCGCTCAGACGAGCGTCGAGGAAGGCTATCCCGATCTCACCGTGGCGACGTGGCTCGGATTGCCGGTCTCCGTGAAAACCCCGCCCGAGATCGTGCAGAGGATCGACGAGGAGGTGATGAAGGCGCTCGCGTCACCTGAGGTGCTGGCGAAATACCCGTGCGGCGTCGACGAGCCCCCGCACTTCGCTCGCCTGCGGCAATTGTGCGCATTGCGCGAGCAGTTCATCGGCGGCGGCCTCGCCAAGCACCGGATCGACGAGTCCGTGGAACTTGCGATCGAGCTCGCGATCGCTCACGGGTCGCTCGAGACTGCCGACCGCGTGCTCGATGCGCTTGTGCAAGCGACGGCCGTCGCGAAGCGTCAGCGCGATCTCGCATGCCGCTTCGCCGATGCAGGCGTCCGATTGCGCGCTTACGCGTTCGCGCAATGCGATCACGCGCGGATCGTTGACGCACGCATCGGAAAACTCGCGCACGCCGGCGGTTCCGAACAGAAGCGCCGCCGCGCATGCATGGTAGACGCTGAACTTGCCTTCGAGCCCGGTGCGCGGCGCGCGCTTGCCGGTGAGCTCGAGCACCAGCGGATGCACG
>Ga0070731_10005798_pt1 | contig 10077 bp, 6 predicted proteins | sample Coa_R1_2_FD_66448 | JGI IMG/M metagenome (GOLD analysis project Ga0070731, IMG submission 66448) | Surface soil microbial communities from Centralia Pennsylvania, which are recovering from an underground coalmine fire - Coalmine... | ecosystem: Environmental > Terrestrial > Soil > Unclassified ... | reverse complement strand
CTTCGAGCGCGGCGCGCATCGGCGACATTCCACTTTCGATATAACGCGTGATGTTTTCGATTACGACGATGGCATCGTCCACCACGAAGCCGGTGGCGATAGTCAGCGCCATCAGCGACAGATTGTCGAGGCTAAAGCCCAACAAATACATCGCCCCGAATGTCCCAACGAGAGACAGCGGCACCGATAGGCTCGGGATGATCGTGCCTGGCAGCGTGCGCAGAAACACAAAGATCACGAGCACGACCAGCACGACGGCAAGGCAGAGTTCGAACTCCACGTCGGACACCGAAGCGCGGATCGTGACGGTGCGGTCGCTCAGCACGCGGACATCCATTGCCTGGGGCAGCGTGGTCATGATCTGCGGCAGCAACGCCTGGATCCGGTCGACAACCTGAATGATGTTGGCGCCCGGTTGCCGTTGCACGTTGACGATGATCGCAGGCGTGGTATTCGCCCAGGCGCCGAGTTTGGTGTTCTCCGGACCGCTGACGATGGCGGCCACGTCGGAGAGCTTGATTGGCCCGCCATTGCGATAGGCGACGATCAAGTTGCGATATTGATCGGCGCTGGTGAGCTGATCGTTGGCGTTGATGGTGAGCGCCTGGGTCGGACCGTCGAAATTGCCCTTCGGCGTGTTGACGTTCAGATTGCCGATCGTGGTGCGGATGTCGTCGACGTTGAGACCATAGGCGGCAAGCGAATCGGGATTGAGCTGGACGCGCACCGCGGGACGCTGTCCGCCGCTGACGCTGACAAGCCCGACGCCGGTCAGTTGCGAAATCTTTTGCGCAAGCCGGGTCTCGCTATAGTCTTCGAGGTCAGTCAGCGCCAGCGTCTTCGACGTCACCGCCAGCGTCAGTATCGGCGCATCGGCGGGATTGACTTTGGAGTAGATCGGCGGCGCCGGCAGATCGGCCGGGAGCAGATTGCCCGCGGCATTTATGGCGGCCTGCACCTCCTGTTCGGCGATGTCGAGGGAAAGATCGAGGCTGAACTGCAGGGTGATCACCGACGCGCCGGCGGAGCTTGCCGACGTCATCTGATTGAGCCCCGGCATCTGCCCGAATTGCCGCTCCAGCGGTGCGGTGACCGACGACGTCATCACTTCCGGGCTGGCGCCGGGATAAAGCGTCTGCACCTGGATGGTCGGATAGTCGACCTCGGGCAGCGTCGACAGCGGCAAGAACGAGAAAGCCACCATGCCCGACAGCATGATCGCCGCCATCAAGAGCGAGGTGCCCACCGGGCGCAGAATGAAGGGTTCGGAGACGTTCATCGCACCGCTTTATCGCCGCGCAAGATGGCGAGCCCGCCGGCGTATTACTGCCCGCCGCTGCCAGGCTGATTGGGCGGGAGGCCGGAATTGTGACGTTGCCCGCCGCCTCGCCCTGGCGGTGTCGCAGGCGCAGTCGGCTGGCCGTTCTCGGCGGCAACGGAGACGCGCAGCCCATCGCGCAGCCGGTCGGTGCCGTCGATGACGACACGCTCGCCGGCGGTAAGGCCGGACTTGACCTCGGTGAGGTCGCCGTCGACTACGCCGGTTTTGATTTGCCGGACCGAAACCGTGCTGTTCGAATTGACGACATAGACATAAGTGCCGGGCGAACCCCGCTGGATGGCCGATGTCGGCACAGTGACGACGTCCTTCAAGGTCTTCACCAGCAGCCTTGCATTGACGAATTGGTTCGGAAACAGCGCGTTGTCGCTATTGTCGAATTGCGCCCGCACCTTCACGGTGCCGGTCGTGGTATCGATCTGATTGTCGACGGCCGACACCTTGCCGGTGGCAAGCTGGTGGATGTTGGCGCGGTCATAGACGACGACGGTGAGCGTAGTGCCGGCGTTCAACTGCGGCATGATCTCCGGAAGATCGTCTTCGGGGATAGTGAAGATCACCGTGATCGGCTGCAATTGCGTGATGACGGCAATGCCGGTTGACGCCGTGGTCTGAACGTAATTTCCCGGATCGACCAGGCGCAGGCCGACACGGCCGGTCACCGGCGAGACGATATGGCAATAAGAGATGTTCAACGCCTCGGCGTCGACCATGCCTTGATCCTGCTGCACCGAGCCCTTGTATTGCTGAACGATAAAGACCTGATCCTCGGCCTGTTGCTTGGCGATCGAGTTTTGCTGAGCCAGCGTCTGATAGCGCGTCAGATCCATTTGCGCCTGAGCGAGCAAACCTTCGTCGTGGGCGAGCTGGCCTTCGTATTGCTCCTTCAAGATCTGGTACGGCCGCGGATCGATCTGGGCCAGGAAATCGCCTTTCTTGACCAGTTGACCTTCGGTGAATCCGACATCGGTGAGCTGGCCGTTGATCTGGGTTTGCACCGTTACGGTCGCGAGGGGCGTAACGGTGCCGAGCGCATTCACGATCTCTCGGATATTTCCAGTCGCCACGGTCGCAGCCCCGACCGATTGCAGTGCGCCTTGCGGGAAACGTCCGCCCGACGGCGCGGATCTTAGCCAGTGCACGGTTTGATAGACTGCGACAGCGAGCAGAAGTGCCACGAGCGCGACACCAATTCGGAATTTCGAACGCGAACGCGTCCGGACGTCCGGGTTCGGCGCCGGCCGGCGCATATTCGGCGCCAGTTTCTCATCAGTTGTGCGCGTTCGCTCGTCCATAATGGGCGTTTATCGATCCCGGCTGTTCGACTGGCAGCGATTTATAGAGTGCGCCGGCCCCGCTCGCCTAATGAATATTCGCTAATCACTTGAGGGATGACTCCTATCGCAGCAGTGTGTTCCGTCAGGCTAAGGCCTGCTGGCCACACCAAAAGTTTGGTCAGATTCTAACGCTAAATCAAAGCCTTGTACAATGAAGCGTAATTGCTGCCGGAGCGCGGCAACAGAGGGCGAACGGCCGAACGAAGCCGGCTAAGCCGAGGCGGGAGGGGCGGAAGCCGCGGCCGGCCTATTGGGGCTTTAACTCCGAGCTTGCGCTCGCCATCGGCCCGGTTATGGCGCGCCCGGCGGGTTCGAGGGTGCCTGAGGCTTGGGCAGGAGCTCCACCGCCAAGGGAGTCGGCGAGTCGAGTTTCGGCACGAACGAGAAGTCTTTCTGCAATTCAAACTGGTCCGGCACCAACGTCGTGTCCCATCCGCCGCCGAGCGCCTCGATCAGGGTCACGCTGGCCAGGAAAAGGTTCTGCCGGGCGGTCAACTCCGCTTCTTCGTCGGCAAGTAACGCGATCTCGGCGGTGACGACGGTCGTGAACGCTATAGTGCCGGCTTGGAATTGATTCAGATAAGTATCCACCGCCTTGCGTTCATCGGCGACGGCCAGGCGTTCGGCCGCCACCTGCTGCGAGAAGTAATGGATTGCCGCGAGCTCGTCCTCGACCTGTTGAAAAGCGGTCAGCACAGTCTGCCGATAATTGGCAACGCTTTGCCAATAGACTGCGCGCGCCGCGTCAACCTGCGCTGAAGTCAAGCCGCCATTGAATAGCGTCTGCGTGCCGCTCGCCCCGATCGATGCGATCGAGCGGGCGGCGGAAAACGGCAGCGGGATGGGACCGAGATATTCGATCATACTGGAGAGTGAAATATCGGGGAAATAAGCCGCCTCGGCGACGCCGATCAGCGCGTTTTCCTCCTGCATGGTTCGTTCCGACGCGGCGATGTCAGGGCGTCTTTCCAGCAGCGCCGAAGGGACGGTAACCGGAATTTTGGGAATGCTGCCGGCAAGATTGCGCGGCGCGACGGCAAGCTCGGCCGGCGGCCTGCCGATCAACATGGCGATGGCGTGCTCGAATTGCGCGCGCGAAGCATGCGCGCTGGCGAGTTGTGCCTGCGTCGTGCGTACATTGGCATCGGCAGTCGCAACGTCGCCTGCCGTGACCGCATACCCCGCTTTGAATTGATTATTCACGATGTCGTAAGTCTTTTTGTATTCCACGATGGTGCGCTGCAACAGGTCGATCAGCGAATCCGAAGCGCGAAGATTGAAATAGGCGGTGGCAAGCATCGCCTGTTCTGAGAGCTTGGCATTGTCGAGATCGGCGGCGCTCGCTTGCGCGGCTGCGGTGTTGCTCTCGACTTGCCGGCGCAGCCTGCCCCAGACGTCGATGTCCCAGCTGCCGCTGATCGGCACGGTGTATAGCGTCGAATATATAGCGCCGGTCGGTGTGGCGCGGCCGGTACCGCCGCTGCTGCTTGTGACGGCAAGCGGCCCGGTGCGGGTGCGGGTCACGTTGTAGCCCGCGGTCGCCGTCGGGAATAGCGCCGCTTGCGCCTCACGGATCAACGCTTTTGCTTCTTCATAGGCTGCGGCATCGGCAGCGACTGTCTGGTTGGAAACCTCGACCTCGGGCAGAAGCGCATCCAATCCCCGATCGCGGTACACCTTCCACCAATCGCCGCGATCGACGTTGTCGCTCGGTCGGGCCGGCTTCCAGCCCTTGAGTTCTTTGAATTGAGTGGGGACCGGCGCGGGCGCGCGAAAATAATTGGGTCCTACGGCGCAGCCGGCGAGCGTCAGTCCGAGGGTCAATAATCCAGTGCCGAATGCCAAAGAGTGGCCGCAGGCCCGCGGAGGTGAGTAAGCTCTGCGTCGCACCAAACTACCCCGTGCACCTCAGCATGGGCCAACGCGAGCACGCCAAAAACCCGTTGCTGTAAGCCCCAAATACGCAAGCAGACGCGCACCACCAGGAACACAAAAAACTGGCACCGCTGGTGCGCCGCCAGCGGCGGAGAGTTACATCTCGCTCGCCTCCGCATGATCCCCCGGGCGATCCCGCTAACTATAGCCATGCCCCACGGAGGGGTGAATATCAACGCTATGCGGTTGCTGCCGCGCGGAGCGTTATTGGCCGCATTGTGATATTCCGGCGACAGTCCGTGCGGCGCGACGACCGAGCGGCTGACTTTCCGTTCTGGCGTTCTCCCACTCCAGCCGTTGCCGGAATGGGTGCCGGCGCGTTGGCCGCGATCGCTGGAGTGCGGAAATATCTTATGGCGAAGAAGAGGACCGCGATCGTAATGACGGCTCCGATCCGGTAAAAACGCGGCCTGCCGTAAAACTCAATATCCGCTGCCTATCAAACGGTTAGACATCGAAGCAGCTCCATTTGGCCAGGCAAGTAAACCGACTTGTGACACGCGCCGAGACCGATACCGCCCAAGAAAACGCGGCATTACCTCGATTTCATCGATCTGCACCTTCGTACGGCCTAAATTCAAAAGACAATGTGTTGCAATCACAGTTACGGAGGCGCTGGAACAGCACGGCCGGTCCGGCGTTTGGCCTGACGCTTATGGAGAACTACGATGCAATATTTAGTCAAAAAGATTGGACCATCTACAATTGCAACAACGCTTGGCACCGTCGGTTTGGCGTTTTGTATGACGAGCGGACTTGCGCTTGCGAGGCCAATGGGTGGACATCCCGGCGGCGGCGGAGGGGCACATTTCAGCGCCCCGCATTTCAGCGCGTCACATTTTTCCGCGCCGCATTTTAGCGCTTCACATTTTCATGCCGCGCCGCATTTTGCAGCGCACTCGCATTTCACTCGATCTCATGTCAGCCATTTCGCCCGGCCGTCATTCCATCCGCATGCCGGCTCGCACATTGCGCACCATGTGACGCCGTCAACTCATCCGTTGACTGGCAGCCATACGACGGCATTTGCTCATCACCCGCTCGGCGGCGCCAGCCGGGCCTCCTTTATGGCGCATCGTCATTTCGCCGGCAGTCCTGCCTTCCGGCCGTTTTTCGGTCACGGCTGGCATCCCTACCATCACCTTGGCTGGATCGGCCCGCTGTTCTGGCCGTACGCTTACGGCGATTTCTTCTATTACGCGCTGTGGCCCTACGATTACGCATATATCGATCCGTTCTGGGCTTACGGCTACGGCGATATCTACGAGTCGATCTTTACGCCGTATGACTACAGCGAATACGTCCAGGGACCCGGTGCGCCGGAGCGAATGAGGAGCCTGACCCAAGGCATGGGGCAAAGCTGCGCCGATGAAGCCGCCGAAGTCACCGGCTGGCCGCTCAATCAAATTCGGGACGCGGTCCAGCCCAATCAGCAGCAAGCCGCGTTGCTCGACGACCTCGGCAACGCCATTGTCAAGGCGAGCGACGAGATCAAGTCGCATTGCCCGACCACCGTTGCCTTTACGCCGACGGATCGCCTCGCGCAGATGAAACAGCGTCTGCAGTCGCTCGTCGACGCGGTGAACCTCATCAGCCCGCCGTTGACGAGGTTCTACGATTCGCTCTCCGACGAACAGAAAGCGCGGTTCAACGATATCGCGCCGCCCGCGCCGCCAAATGCACAAGGCTCACAAGGCCAGGCGGAGCAGGGGCAGCAGCCGAGCGTGCAAGCGCAGTGCGATGCCGGCGTCATGGCGTGGCCGGGCGACCGGATCGACAACGCCATCCATCCCAATGATGCCCAGCGCAGCAAGATCGACGCATTGCAATCGGCGCTCTCGCAAGCCGCCGACATCATCAAGGCGTCGTGTCCGACTGAAGTGCCGGCAACGCCGCCCGCGCGGCTCGACGCGGTCGGCAAGCGGCTGCAAGCCATGCTGCAGGCGGTGGAGACGGTTCAGCCGGCATTGGCGGATTTCTACAATTCGCTGAGCGACGACCAGAAGGCGCGCTTCAACACGCTGGGCAAGCAACTGTTTGCGGCGAATCAACAATAGAGCGGCGAATGACGAATTGCGAAGACGGCAAACCCATTCGCTATTCGCCACTCGCCAATTTTCAATGAAACAGCTTCGGGAACTTCGCCCGTAGTTTTGTCCGCAAGTCGGCGCTGACGTCGACGGTTGGCGGGAAGCTGCCCTTGAGCTTCATGTCGTAGGGGATGCAGGCGTCGATCAGAATCCGGTTGTTGAAATTGCCGGGCAGATACAGCGGATCGCGTTTCGACGCCCACGCCTTTTGCACCAGGTCGATATCGACTTTGGGATCGAACCGCGTGCACATCGCCCACAGCACGGAATCGAGATCGCCGGCATCGATGTCGTCGTCGACCGCCACGGTCCATTTGCCGGCGTAAGCACCGCCCTGGCAGGCGCAGGCAACATGCAGCGCTTGGCGCGCGTGGCCGGGATAGCGCTGGCGGAGCTGAATTGCGGTGAAGCGCGTCGCCGGGCCGGCCTCGTGATTCCACACGCCAAGCACGTCGGGAATGCCGCAGGCGTCGAGCGCGTGCCAGATTTGCGCGGCGCCGGCAATGCCTTTGAGCAATCCAGTTTCGTCGACCGGCTTGTGCTGCGGCGCGCAGGTCAGGATCGGATCGTTGCGGTGCAGGATGGTCTTCACGTTCACATAGGGCCGCTCCTGCGTGTCGTCGGAATAATAGCCCATCCATTCGCCGAACGGGCCTTCCGGCTTGGTCTGGCCCGGAACCGTTTCGCCCTCGATGGCGATTTCGCAATCCGCCGGGATCGGAAAGCCGGTATAAGGCCCGCGCACCACGTCGATCGGCTCGCCGCGCAAGCCGCCGGCGATGTCGTATTCGCTGACTTGCGGCAGCGGGCTCGACGACAGCATGAACAAGAGCGGATCCTGGCCGCACAGGATCACCACCTTCATCGACTCGCCGCGGGCAAAATATTTGTCGCGGTGGATGCGGCCGTGCTTGCCTTCGGTGATCTGGCAGCCGACCGTCCTGCCGTCATAGACTTGGCTGCGGTAGGCGCCGAGGTTGTACCAGCCCTCGTCGGGGTCCTTGGTCACCACGGCGCAGGCGGTGCCGATGAAGCGCGATTTGTCCTCTTCGTGATGGCGCGGCACCGGGAATCTCAGGACGTCGACGGCGTCGCCTTCGATCACGTTCTCGAAGATCGGCCCGTCATTGACGAACCGCGGCTTCAGCGGTTTCAAATCCTGCATGCGGGCGTGATAGCGCTGTACGATGTCGACCTTGCGCTCGTGCTCAAGCGGCAACCCGAGCGTAAGCGCGATGCGCTTGATCGACGAAAGTTGACCGTACAGTGTGCGATAGCCGGGTGCGTAGCCGGGCACATCGTCGAACAGGATCGCCGGCGCCATACCGCGGCTCTTCTCGGTGAGCATCTGCGTGAGCGCGCCCATTTCGGCATCCCAGTGGGCGCCCGACACGCGCTCAAGCTCGCCGAGCTGGTCGACCGCATCGAGCCAGCCGCGCAATCCGCGATAGCGTTGTGCCGCCGCAGCGACCGCCATGCCGCTCTCCCTGTCTTTAACAGCGAGCAAAACGGGTATGATGGGGTCGCAGACCTGTCAAGCCGAGGCGGTATCTGCAAGTCCACCATCGCTGGAGTTGCCCGTGAGCATACCCAAGCCCAACTACAATCCGCCGTTCAACGTTACGCGTGCCAGCCACGCGGTATTGAACGTCAAGGACCTGGCGAGAAGCCGCGCCTTCTACGTCGATCTGATCGGTTTTGCCGTCAGCGACGAGGACAAGGATGCGCTCTATCTGCGCGGCGTCGCCGAAGCGTGCCATCACAGCCTCGTGCTCAAGCGCGCGAACGCGGCGCAAGCCGAGCGTGTCGGCATGCGCTGCTTCACCGAGGAGGATCTAGAGAAGGCCAAATTTCATTTCGAGAAAGCAGGACTTCCGGCGCAATGGGTCGAGCGGCCGTATCAGGGCAGAACGCTGCATGTCGGCGATCCGCTCGGCGCCCCGCTCGAATTTTGCGCCACCATGACGACAAAGCCGCGCCTTGTAACCAGTTTCGAGCATCATCACGGCGCCGTGCCGCAGCGCATCGATCACTTCCAATTGCTGGTGCCGGACGTGCAGCGCGAATTGGAATTCTACATGGCGATGGGGTTTCGCTTGTCCGAATACATCGCGGTGGACGGCAGCGACGAGCCGCTCTTCGTATTCCTGCAGCGCAAAGGCAATCCGCACGATATCGTTTTCGCGCCCGGCGCCGGGCCGCGGCTGCATCACGCCGCCTTCAGCATTCCGGAATCCTACTTGTTCTTCTACGTCTGCGACCTCGCCGCGACGATGGGCTTTGCCGAGAACATCGAGTTCGGCCCCGGCCGGCACGGGCCGGGCCACGCGCTGTTCGTCTATATGCGCGATCCCGACGGCCATCGCATCGAATTGTTCAACACGCACTATCAATGCATCGACATCGAGGACGAACCGGTGCGCTGGGATGCCTCAATCGCCGGCAAGCGCCGCTGGCAGCTACCGGCACGGGCGCAATGGTTTGCCGAGGCAAGCCGCTTCGCCGGCGTCGAGCCGCGCGAGCCGGCGCACAAGGGCAATCCGATGACGCTGGAAAAATATGTCGGGGCGGCCGGGTAGGGGCGTCTGTCATGCCGGCCAAATTGCGATGGATTGCCGCCGCGTCAGGATTATTCATCGCGCTGCTCGCTTATGCCGGTGTGGCCCAAGCGGATCCCAATGCGCTGTGGAACATCGTGCACGGCCAGTGCGTGCCGGATTGGCAACAGCGTCGCGTTCTGAGGCCCCCATGCGTCGCGGTCGATCTCAAGAGAGGTGTCGCAGGAGGCTTTGCAGTGGTCAAGGATCAACGGGGACAGACTCAGTTCTTGCTGATACCGACCAAACGGATCACCGGCATAGAAAGCGGCGCGCTGCTGGCGAAGCATGCCGCCAATTACTTCGTCGAGGCGTGGCAGGAGCGGCATCTGGTGGAGAAAGCGATTAGGCACGCGATGCCGCGCGACACGCTCAGCCTCGCCGTCAACTCGGAATTGTCGCGTTCGCAAAACCAGTTGCATATCCACATCGATTGCATCCGCGCTGATGTGCGCGACGCGCTTGACGACGAGGCTGCAAAAATCGGCCGGCGCTGGGCGCCGCTCGATATATGGCTGTTCGGCCACCACTACAGCGCCATGCAGGTCGCCGGAACGACGCTTGCCGGGAAAAATCCGTTCAAGCTTTTGGCGCGCGGCGTTCCCGGCGCCGCTTCGGACATGGGACATTACACGCTGATCGTCGTGGGCAGGATGTTGGCCGATCATAGGCCCGGTTTCGTCGTCCTCGCGGACTACGCCGATCCGGCACACGGCGACAATGCCGGCGGCGAGGAATTGCAGGATCACGACTGCGCGCTCGGTCGCTAAAAACGTCAT
>Ga0070731_10005797_pt1 | contig 10078 bp, 5 predicted proteins | sample Coa_R1_2_FD_66448 | JGI IMG/M metagenome (GOLD analysis project Ga0070731, IMG submission 66448) | Surface soil microbial communities from Centralia Pennsylvania, which are recovering from an underground coalmine fire - Coalmine... | ecosystem: Environmental > Terrestrial > Soil > Unclassified ... | reverse complement strand
AAGCTGGGCGGGAACTTTGCCGAGCAAAACGGTCGCGGATATGTGCCGCTGGCGGCAGCTCCGGAGATTCTCGGCAAAATGCTTGGGAAACCGGTCCAATTGCACGCCTCGGCGCGACGGCTTTTCGTCGGTGACGTTTCAATCCGCTACAGTGTCTCGGTCGACAGGAGCAATCCCGCACGACTAACAATTACCTTCCCGATTGCCGTAAGTCCCTCCATCGCCAACGAGCCTGGACGCGTGCGCCTGACATTTCGTCGCGAGCCTGTAGTTTCGAACGGACAAGACAGCGTAACCTTCAACAATCCCACGATTACAGGGGCAACGTTCAGCGAGCACGACGGCGTGGCGGAACTCGATATTGCGACAACAGCCGGGCTGATGACGAACTTCGTCGACGGGGGAAAGACGATTGTGCTTTCCGAGCCTCCGCCTCCGCCTTCACCGGCGGCGCCCGCTCCCGCCCAGACCCAGGCTCCGCCCGCGCCGGCTCCTACGCCGAAGGCGCCATCAGGGCCCAGGTTTCTTGTCATTCTCGATCCGGCGCACGGTGGCCCGGAAACGGGGGCCGTAATCACCCCGACATTGCTTGAGAAAGATCTGGTCCTCGCCATGGCTCACCGGCTCCAACGCGATCTGGCGAGCCGCGGAATTGTTTCCACGCTGCTGCGCAACTCAGATGCTGCCATTACGCTCGACCAGCGCGCGATGGCGACCAACGCTGCGCGTCCGGCGCTTTACATTACGTTGCACGCCGCTAACACGGGTACCGGCGTTCACCTGTTCACGTCAATGCTGCCGGCCGCAGACGTCCAACGTAATGGCTTTCTGCCGTGGGACACCGCACAGGCTGCCTTCCTGGACTTGAGCGGCTCCGTCGCCGGCTCGGTTGCGGCGGAATTGGAAACACGCAAGCTGCCGAACAGCACGCTGGTCGCGCCGCTTCGTCCCATGAATAATATTGCGGCGCCGGCCATCGCCGTGGAGATTGCTCCTCCAGACGATAAAGTCGAACACATTGCGAAGCCTGAATACGTGGAGCAGGTCGCGCAATCGATTGCCGCGGGCGTCGCGGCCGTTCGCTCAAAGTTGCCGGAGGTGCGTCCATGACGACGGTCGATTCCGATCCTCGCCCGTCTGCGAGGCACTGGCCGCATCGGCACATTTTGATGCTCCTCGCCGTCCTTGCGGCGATTGCGGTCGCGCTTGGTCTGTACGCGCTGCACTTGAAACGTAAAGTCGCCCGCGACGAACAAACAGCGGCCGAACAGCCTATGTCGGTCGCGCCGCAGACCAACGCTCCTCCTGAGGCCGTGGCATTGTATGTTGCTAATGACGGCGATGGCACGCTCGGCAAGATGCAAGTCAGCGTTGCGTTGCCGGCCGAGAGAAGTGAACGTGCCCGGGCTGTGTTGCGGACCTTGCTAGCGCAGTATCTTAAGGCCGGATCGCCGCATGCGATGGGCCCAGGCTCCGACATCGATCAGGTGTTCCTGATGGACGATGGAACGGCAATCGTCAACGTGAACTCTTCCTTTGCGGATGCTCACCCATCAGGTGTGCTGGCCGAAGAGCTGACTGTGGCATCGATCGTGGTCACGTTGAATGCGAACGACAATAAGATTACGCGCGTGAAGATACTGGTGAATGGGCAGCAGCGAGAGACCTTGGCCGGGCATGCCGATCTGCAACGCTTTTATCAGGCCAGTAACATCGGCCAGGTCGTTAAGGATTTGCAGTGACACTACCTCGAATAGGCGTGTTCGATTCCGGTGTAGGCGGCTTGACGGTGCTGAAGGCCATGGCCGACCGCCTGCCGGCTCACTATCTGTATTTTGGCGACACGGCACGCCTGCCTTACGGCACCAAGTCGTCGGCAACGGTTGCGCGTTATGCCATCGGCGCCACGCGCTTTCTCGAGACACAACAGATTGACCTGCTCGTCATTGCCTGCAACACCGCTACCGCCCTTGCCTTCCCTGCAATTGTGGACGCCGCACACGTGCCCGTGGTTGGGGTGGTCGAGCCGGGCGCGGCAGCCGCTGCCGAGGTCAGCAAAGGCGGCGCTGCCATCGTTATTGCCACCGAAGCTACCGTGAGCAGCCACGCCTATCGCGACGCCTTGGCGCGACACAATTTGCAATCGCTGGAAAAAGCCTGCCCGCTGTTCGTTCCGCTGGTGGAAGAAGGATGGATTGACCACCAGGTTACCGAGCAGGTTGCTAGGATTTACCTGGGCGAAGCCATCGAGCAGGCGCCGCGCGCCGCGGATGTGCTGGTGCTGGCGTGTACACATTATCCGTTGATTGCGCCGTTGCTCAGGCGAGTAGTCCCACCATCGATGCAAATTGTGGATTCCGCAGAATCGACTGCGCGGGTGGTGAAGAAGATCATTCAGGAAAACGGTTGCCGTTCCGAGCGGACTGCGGAGGCGATACCGACCGACCAAGGCGGAAGGACATCCACCGTTGATGCGCGCTGCGAACATCGCACCTTCCGCTTCTACGTCACCGATTCCGTGGACAAGTTCAAGCGGTTGGCCGCAGGCTTTCTAGGCCGAAAGGTTGATAATGTCGAGCATGTGGACTTGGGTGGCTAACAACTTCGAAGGCCTTTCACCTCGGCTATCCCGGCATAACGGCTGTTAACCCGCTAACCGACAACGAACCAGTGGCAAACCATCATGATCTTTCGCTCCGACAATCGCTCGCCCGACCAGATGCGGCCGGTCAATATCGTCCCCGACTTCATCTCAACCGCGGAAGGCTCATGTCTCATCGAGTTGGGCAACACGCGCGTCATCTGCACCGCAACCATCGAAGATACGGTGCCGCAATTTCTTCGCAACACCGGCAAAGGCTGGGTGACCAGCGAGTACGGCATGTTGCCGCGTTCCACCCTCACCCGCACGCCGCGCGAGGTCACTAAAGGGCGTGCCGGTGGCCGCACTCATGAAATCCAGCGCCTGATTGGGCGTTCACTGCGCGCTGTTACTGACATGGAAAAGCTGGGCGAGCGCACCATATTTCTTGACTGCGACGTTATCCAGGCCGACGGGGGTACACGCACCGCTTCCATCACTGGGGCGTTTGTTGCGATGGGTCTGGCCATGAGGCGCATGGTAGAGTCGGGAGCGATGACGGCTGCCCCAATCCGCGATTACGTGGCCGCTATCAGCATCGGCATTGTCGATGGCGAGGTCATGCTCGATCTGGCGTACGAAGAAGACTCGCGCGCGGATGTGGACATGAACGTTGTGGCCACGGGGAGCAAGAAGCTGATCGAGGTGCAGGCCACAGCCGAACGGCGTCCCTTCGACGACGCCCAACTGGCAAAGATGCTGAACTTGGCGCGGCAGGGAATTGAGTCGCTCATTCAGAGGCAACAGGTGGTGCTGAGCGGGCTGCCGTTGCGCCAGTAAGTGGCAAGCTGCTGACGTGCTCTCCCCAATTCATTTAGAATTTCCTGTCCTGCCGCAGTTGTGCGAGCGCCGAGTTCCCCAGCGCGTCGCCAAGTGGCGCGACAGGTGTAAGCCGCTTCTGCGGGACGGCACTTATCCTCACTTCGAAACCGGGCCATCTGCCCGTGGAGGTCTCACGTGAAACTTACTCCTGGAAAGCTTGCGGGCATGAAAGCCGTATCGAACGAGCGCGGCGTGATTGCCGCCGCCGCCATGGATCAGCGCGGCTCGCTGAAAAAAGCGCTGGGCGCCGACGCCGGCGACGCGCAACTGGAAGAGTTCAAGATCTACGTCACCGAGGTTCTGACGCAGCACGCCAGCGCCATCCTGCTTGACCCCGAATGGGGGCTGCCAGCGGCCAAGCGGCGCGCCAAAGGCTCGGGGCTGCTGTTGGCTTACGAAAAGACCGGATACGACAAGCAAACGCCCGGTCGCCTGCCTGACCTGCTGGACCTGTGGTCGGCCAAGCGGTTGAAGGAAGCGGGCGCCGATTGCGTGAAGATCCTGCTTTACTACACGCCTTACGACGAAAAGAAAATCAACGAACTGAAGCACGCCTGGGTGGAGCGCATTGGCGACGAGTGCCGCAGCAACGATATCCCGTTCTTCCTGGAGCTGGTTGGCTACAAGGAAGGCATGGATGAGAAGGGCGCCGACTTCGCCAAGCTGAAGCCGGAGGTAGTGGCAAAGTCGATGGAGGAGTTCTCGAAAGAGCGCTACGGGGTCGACGTGTTGAAGGTTGAAATCCCGATCAACATGCAGTTCGTCGAGGGAGCGCGCTCATTCAAGGGAACGAAGGCCTACACCAGGAAAGAAGCGCTCGACCATTATCGTGCTGCGGCCGGAGCGACGAGCAAGCCATTTATCTATCTCTCTGCCGGCGTAAGCAATCCCGAGTTCATTGAGGACCTGGAATTTGCCGCCGAGGCCGGCGTGAAATTCAATGGCGTGCTGTGCGGGCGAGCGACCTGGAAGGAGGGCATCCCGATTTACGCCCAGCAAGGCGGGAAGGCGTTCGAAAGCTGGCTGAAAGATGAAGGCGTCAAGAACATCGACAACGTGAACAACGCGCTGAAAGCTGCGACGTCATGGTACAGCATCTACGGAGTGCAGGAGGCGGTGGCAACGCGATAAGTGGCGGGCACAGCTTTGGCCCACTCTGAAATGTGATTTGCAAGGGCTCTCGGCTCCGCGTTAGCGGGGCCGAGACTTTTTGTGTGCGCTTACTACTAGCACAGGCATGCCTATTGGTTTCGCTACTTCCCACAGGCGGGCGCGGTAGCATTTTCCATCACTGCTTGCAGCGGCTCGACGTGTTGCGCAGTGAGCTGCGCGTTCAACGCCGGCAAATCCTGCTTCATCAACTCGGACCACTGTTGCGCGACTTTCGTCAGATCGTGGCAATAGTCGTTGTAGGCTGCCCGCATGGCGTCAGTGGGAGCTTGCTCAGCCTGGTTCAGACTTTCCGAAAGCCCCGAGAGCTCCGTGTTTATCAACGTAAACGTAGGCTTGGGCTTTCCCAAGCCGCCAAAACCCCGCTGAAGTGCGCCCTTGAGCTTCAACGCTTTGGCATTGAATTCGTTTAGTGCCTGCAGCGTGGGCTTGGCCTGATCGTTGTTCTGCAATGCCTTCTTCCTCTCGGCAACCGAGCTGAGGAACTTCGCCGCCTGCTCGTGCAGATCGTAGCTGCTGTTCACCAGCCCGCCGATCTGCTCTCCGAGTTGCAGTTGTTGCTGCAACGCCGCTACAGAGATTTTTACGCGCGGATCCATAACCACGGTTAAGGGCTGGTTATAGGTGTTGCCGTTGACCGTTAGCCGCACTTCATATTGCCCAGGTACAACAAATGGTCCCTGCGGCTCAGCATGCGTGCGTTCGTAGAGCGCCGAAATCGGATACGTGTGCTGGATCGCGTGCGGCGCGGGGTAACGCAGGTCCCAGACATAGCGGTTCAGGCCGGCATTCTTGGACAGCGGCGTTGGATGGAATAGCCAGTAGTTCGGAACCGGCGGGGGCTCCTCTTCGCGCATCGTCTCCGGCTTGCTCGACAGCTCGCGTACCATCTGACCTTTCTGGTCGTAGATCGCGATCGTTACATCGCCTTGTGGCGCCGTCTTCAGGTAGTAATCGAAAACGGCTCCCGTAGGAGGATTGTCGCCCGCCGGCATCTCCGGCGGCAGCGGCGTGTCCTGGTTCATGTCGTTGCGCAGGCGGATCGCGGTGGCAGGCTTGAAGAAATGGACATCAGACTGCGCGACCTTGCTATCAATCTGCCGCAAGGGCGAGAGATCGTCGAGGATCCAGAAAGCGCGTCCATAGGTTGCGGCGACCAGGTCATCGTCGTGTACCACCATGTCGCGCACCGATACGGTCGGCATATTCTGCTGCAGGCTTTGCCAGTGATCACCGTTGTCGAAGGAGACGAACGGCCCGTTTTCCGTGCCAGCGTAGAGCAGCCCTTGGCGTTTGGGATCTTCTCGCACCACCTTCACGAAGCTGAATTCCGGAATGCCGGTGGCGACTTCAAGCCAATTCTTACCGTAGTCGTTCGTGCGATAGACGTGCGGCTTGAAGTCGTTCATCTGGTGGTTGTCGACCGAGACATAGGCCATGCCAGGATTGAAGTGCGAGGCTTCGACCATCGTTACTTCAGCGTACTTCTGCAATCCGGAAGGCGAAATGTTCTGCCAGCTCTTCCCGTTGTCGGTCGTAAGTTGCACGACCCCGTTGTTGGTGCCCACCCATATCACACCGGGTTTCAAGGTTGACGGCGCAATCGTCGTGATCGCCCGGCGATCGGGAGGTCGCAGTGTCTGCTCTTCCTCTTGCGATTTCGGCTTCTTGTTCTCGGCCTCTTTGGTCTTGGCCTCCTCGCTCTTGGCGGCCGGAGGAGTGGCCTGTTCTTCCTCAGGTTTCGGAGGCTCAGGCTCGCCCGGTCGTTTCGTCAGATCCGGGCTGATTGCCCTCCACGTCGCGCCCTCATCGGTGGTGGCGAGCAGGAACTGCGTTCCTTCATAGAGAATGTGCGGATTCTGAGGCGAAAACGCCAGAGGTGGGTTCGTGGCTGTACGATAGTCGCCATCACGGCTGACGTTGGGCGAAATGACCTTGACCTGCCGATTGGTGCGATCGATGCGCCACAACCCGCGCGCCTCGCCCCCGGCATAAACGATGTTGGGATCGAGCGGGCTCGGCACAATGTAACCGAACTCGTAGCCGCCGATAGGGTCCCAATCCAGAAAAGTAATCGCGCCGTAGTCTCCGCGGCTCAGGGTCGCTACCGACCCGCTGTCCTGCTGGGTTGCGTAAATCCAGTACGGAAAGCGGTTGTCCGTCGACAGGTGGTAGAACTGGCCGGTCGGCTGGTTGTACCAGGAGCTCCAGCTCTTGCCGCCATCCATGCTGATGGTCGCGCCCTGGTCGCTGCCCATGATCATGTAGTCGGAGTTCGTGGGATCGATCCAGAGAGCGTGATTGTCGTCACCGCCGGGCGCGCCCTTGTACGACTCGAAGGTCGCTCCGCCGTCGTCGGACCGATACAGTGAGGTCTGCGCCACGTAGACAATGTCAGAGTTGTGTGGGTCGAGGAAGACCCTGCTGAAATAGCCGTTGCCTTGGATACGTGCGTCCTGCGTCGTTCGCCTCCAGGTGTTGCCACCATCGTCGGAGCGATACAGTCCGCCTTCTTTTCTCTCGGAGACGATCGCGAAGACTTTCTCCCCTCCGGGAGCGACAGCCACACCCAGCCGGCCGAGATGGGCTTTCGCGAGTTGAGGAATGGTGACCGGCGTCCAGGTCTCGCCGCCGTCGGAAGTCTTGTAGATTCCCGCTCCACCGGTTCCTAATAACCCCGCAAAGGGCGTGTCAGGCTGCACGTAGTGGTACCAGAGGGCGGCAAAACCGATTTGCGGATTATCGGGCGCAAACGCCACATCGATGGCGCCGGTCTTATCGTCCTTGTAGAGGACCTTCTTCCAGGTTGCGCCACCGTCGGTGCTCTTGAAGACACCGCGCTCAGGATTGGGCGCGTAGCTGTGGCCCAGCGCCGCGGCGAAAACGATGTCGGCATTCTTTCGGTCGACCCAAATTGCAGCGATATGGCGCGAATCTTCCAAGCCGATATGCTGCCAGGTTTCGCCCGCATCGGTGGACTTCCACATGCCATTCCCCTGATTCACGGCGCCGCCAACATTGCTCACGTCGCCCGTCCCGATGTACACGATGTTGGGATTGGATGGCGCGACCGCGATTGCGCCGATCGAGGCGACGCGCGCTTTATCGAAGATCGGCTTCCACACCATGCCGCCATCGATGGTCTTCCACGCTCCACCGCCGGCGGTCCCCATGTAATAGATTGCGGGCTGACCGGGAACACCACTCACTCCGGTCACACGTCCGGCGCGAAATGGCCCAACCTGCCGCCATTGCAAGCCCGAGTAGAACGACGGATCGTACTGCTGAGCGAAGGCCGAAGAAGCTATCAGGACGAGCGCAATGAGGAGAGAAAAGCGGCAGCGTGCGCGGGACTCAGGCGGCATGGTGCCGCCCAAAGCAGGTGTCATTCGATGACCTCCAAATTCCAAACGAAAGAGATTACACCAAATGAGCCAGTTCAGATTTTGAATGTCCTGATCCGCAACTGCCTATTGCGATCCGGGATTTCTCACTGCTTCCTGGCACTCGTGGGCCGCGGTCAACAAGCGATCGACGTCAGGATCCGATCGCAGCTTCGCCAGTAGCGGATCAACAAGGAGATTCGAATACGAGCAGTAGTTGTTCTCGATGGCGCTTTCCAACAGGTGAATGGCAGCGCCTTTCTTACCGCAGTAGGCAAAGACGGCGCCGGTGTTGTACCAGTCCTCTGGGTCGGGTTCGGCCGGGGGAGTTGTCTCCGCCTGCAGCGCCAGTCGATCAAGCTCAGCCGGACGTGGTTGCAGGCAAGCTTCCAGCAGATCGCGATGGTAGCGCGGAGCGGTCGGCATGTGTTTTACGGCATCGCGCGCCTCGGCGACTTTGCCTTGCCGCAGCAGCAGGAATGGTTGAACGTAAGCTGCCCATTCGGAGCCCGCATCCAGACGGACGAAGTCGGCAGCGCGCGCGGTCTGGCCCAAGTCCATAAAAGCCCAGGCACACGACCGAAAGATGTAATTGTCCGGATCGAGAGCGAGGGCGATATTGCATTCGTCCGTAGCCTCTTTCAACATTCCGGCGTAGCGCGCCACGTAGCTCTTCACAAAATGTGCCTGCGCACTGTCGGGCCGGTGTTTTACCAGCGCATCCGCTCCCTCGTAAGCCTTGGAGAGTTCGCCGCGTTCCACGCGATTTGTGATCAGTTGGCCCGCCGCCAGCGTAAGGTTAGGATCAAGCTGCACCGCCTTTTCGCAGGCTTTATTCGACAACTGGAACATCGCCTCGCCACCGTCCGAGTAGGTGGTGTCGTAGTAGGCGCGCAGGCCCAGTTGTTCCCAAGCCGGAGCGTAGTCGGGGTCCATCTGGACAACCTGCTGCAGCACGGCGACAGCGTCTTTGTTCGGTCCAATATCGTGCGGCAACGCCAGCGCGTGCAGATAAAGGTCGTACGCCTCAGCGTTTTTGGGCTTGCTGCCCGTGGTCACAACGCCACCCGAAAGTCCCAAACGCGGCAGCAGGCCTTGGTGGATCTGCGCCGACATATCCGACTGAAGGGTGATGAGGTCCTGCGCCGGCGCCGTGAAGCTGCTCTCCCAGAGCACACGATTATCGCGGACGTCGATGGCTTCGAGCGTAACCAGGAGATTGTCGCCTTGTTTCAGGAAATGTCCGGTTAGCACGGTGGCAACGTGCAGTTCGCGCCCAATCTTCTGCGGATCGGCATCTTTGCCACTGAACTTCTGGGTCATGGACGAAGGACGCACGTCGAGCGTTCGCGTGTAGGTCAGGACGTTCGCGATTTCGTCGGCAAGCGCGTAGCGCAGAAAGTCGACGCTGACGTCATTGTTGACGTTTTGAAGCGGCAGGACGGCAATCGTGTTGCGCGGTCCGCCAGCGCCGCCGCGGTGTTTGTACCACCACAATCCGCCGACGGTCAGCACCATTACCAACAAGCTGCTGACGGCCAGAAGCAGGTAGGTTTGCCAGCGGCTGGTGGTTTCGAAAGCTGTGGTCGAGATGCGATACGGAAAAGCTGCGCGCAGGCGGCCGCTGGGGCTGATCGATGGATCGGTTTCGCGCTTGAGCGCTTGCAAATCCGCCTTCATCACCAACACGTTGGGATAGCGGTTGCCGCGATTTTTTTCCATCGCCCGGCCGATGATGCCTTGCAGATCGGGGGGAAGCTTCGGATTCAGCTTCAGCGGCGGCGTCGGCTTACGATTCAAGACCGCTTCCAGCGTGGTGACGGTGTTGTTGCCCGAGAACGGCTTCTTGCCGGTCGACATCTGGTACAGCACGCTGCCCAACGAGAAGATGTCGGTGCGGGGATCAAGATCTTCGCCGCGCGCCTGCTCGGGCGACATGTAGACCGCAGTCCCGAAAACATCACCGGCAAGGGTTAGGGGATCCTCTACGCTTTGCACATCGTTGGGTGAGAAACCGGGCGAGATCTTCGCCAAGCCGAAATCCAGAATCTTTATCTGGCCA
>Ga0070731_10005796_pt1 | contig 10081 bp, 7 predicted proteins | sample Coa_R1_2_FD_66448 | JGI IMG/M metagenome (GOLD analysis project Ga0070731, IMG submission 66448) | Surface soil microbial communities from Centralia Pennsylvania, which are recovering from an underground coalmine fire - Coalmine... | ecosystem: Environmental > Terrestrial > Soil > Unclassified ... | reverse complement strand
GGGTCGATCGACCAGTCGGGTTGATGGAGGGTGACGTAGCGGGGGACCGCGCCGGCCAGGATCGCGTCAGGCCCGTAGTTCTCGTAGAACGGCTCGAAGATCACCACCTCATCACCCGGGTTGAGCAGCCCCAGCATCGTCGCGATCATCGCCTCGGTCGCTCCGCAGGTCACCGTGATCTGGGTCTCCGGATCGATTCGCCAGCCGGGGTGGAAGTGCTCGACCTTGGCCGCGATCGCCGCCCGCAGCGCTTTCGCGCCCCAGGTGATCGCGTACTGGTTGATGTCGTCGTGGATCGCCCGAACGGCCGCCTCCTTGAGCTCGATCGGGCAGGCGAAGTCGGGGAAGCCCTGGGCCAGGCTGACCGCGCCGGCCTCGACCGCCAGCCGGTTCATCTCGCGGATGACCGATTCGGTGAAGCGTGCGGCGGCGTTCGAGATCTGCCCGGCGGCGGGCGCGGAGCGGGACATCAGACCATCCTCCGGGGGATCGATTCGGCCCATTGTCCGCGATGGAAGGCGCGCCCATCGAGGTTGACCTCGCGAACGACCGACAGCTCGAAGGTCGTCTCGGTGGAGCTCATCAGGCCATGGGCCAGGACCTCGATCGCCCGGCCATCCTGGTCGAGGCGGTAGACGACCTCGGTCCGCATCGTGGCGTGGGCCGGGTCGGCGTCGGAGGCGGTCATCTCGAGCAGCTCCGAGGCGTAGACCAGGCTGCCGTCGGGCAGCACGCTGGTGTCGCCGCCACCGGTCGTGACCGTGACGGTGCCGGCCAGGACGTCCTCGCTGATCCGCCAGATTGGCGGATCCTCGCTGCTGCCGACACCGGCCTCGGGCAGGCCCGGCGGGTCGGTCCGGAACGCGGGCGTGGGCCGGCCGGCGGCGGCCGGGATCACCGGCAGGACCAGCCGTGAGCCATCGAGATGGATCGCGATCTCGCCGGCGTAGGGCGAGGGCCAGATCACCGGCCAGTAGGCCGAGGCGACCGACAACCGCAGGCGGTGACCGGGCAGGACGCGGTAGCCCGTCACCCGCAATTCCACGGTGACCTCGTCGCGCCGGCCGGCGACGAGCGGCTCGGGCCGGGCATGGCCGTGGCGATGGGTCAGGTTGAGGACCCCGGCCGTGACCTGGGCGATCGTCCCGTCGGGGGCCACGTCGCTCAGCCGGACGACCAGGGTCGCGACGGGCATCGTGCTGCTGACCGACAGGATCGCGACCGGGCGTCCGAAGAGGTCCAGAGGCTCGGCGAGGGGCGCGCTCGTCCAGGCGGGCAGCAGCGCCTCGTCCGGCCGCAGGTCGCGGGCCAGCCCGTTGGGCGGCCAGCCCGCGCCCCACGACAGCGACGAGCGAGTGCCGATCGTCGGGCGATGCCAGAGCAGCGCCGTACCGGCACCGGCTGGTTGGTGTTCCTCGAACCGGCCGTCGTCCGCCAGCCACAGGATTCGCTCGCTGGCGCCGGCCAGGGGCAGGCCCGCCTCGCTCCGCCAGTGCCCGGGCCACGTGGTCGGGAACGCCTCGGGCGGCGCGTACTCGCGTTCGTAGAACGTCAGCGCCGGTTCGTCCATCGTCCCGTTGTCGATTCCCTTGAGCCAGTGGTCGAAGAAGCGGACCAGCTCGTGGAGCCAGTCCACGGCCGGGCCCGGGTAGGCGTCGTCGGGCAGGGCATGGACCCAGTTGCCAATCAGGGCCCGGCGCGGGGCGTTGACGCAGTGCTCGAGCATTCGCACGGCGGAATCGACGTAGCTGTCCATCCAGCCCGCGATCAGCAGGGTGGGCACCGTCAGCGAGCCCCAGTCGGGGGCCAGCGAGCCCTGCCGCCAGAACGGCCCGTCGTGCTGCTGGCGGAGCCACTCGAAGAGCCAGATCGGGGTCTCGTCGAGCCGCTCGCGCCACTCCGCCTCCCAGCCGTCGCCGCGGTAGCTCGGCCGGGCCGGCAGCGCGTTCGAGCCGACCATGCTGACCGCGTACTGGCTCAGCTCACTGGCGGTCGCACAGCCGCCGATGTAGTGGACATCGTCGGTGTAGCGATCATCCGAGGCGTAGACCGGCACGATCGCCCGGAGATGAGGCGGCCGGAGGAGGGCCACCTGGATCGCCGAGAAGCCGCCCCAGCTGATCCCCCACATCCCGACCGCCCCGTTCGACCAGGGCTGGGCCGCCAGCCACTCGACCGCGTCGTAGCCGTCGTTCGTCTCGTCGACGGTGTACTCGCCGAGGGCAATTCCCGGGCTGCTGCCCGTGCCCCGGATGTCGAGCCGGCAGAAGGCGTAGCCGCGCGCGGCCAGCCACTGGCCGCGCGCCTCGTCGCTCGCCCAGCGCCAGTCGTCCTTGCGGTACGGGATCATCTCCAGGATCGCCGGCACCCGGGGCACCTCGCCGCCGCCGGCCGCCGCGCTGCGGGCAACCGGCAGCCACAGGTTGGCGGACAGCCTGAGCCCGTCACGGACCGGGATCCGGACGTCGCGCCGGACCTCGACCCCGAACTCGGGCAGGGAGGCCGGCCGGACGTCGATCGGAGCCATCGGCCGAGTCTAGCGGGACGGTACGATGCGGCGATGTCCGACCCCGATCCAACCGAGTCGCCCTGGCACCGCCGCTCGCGCAGCATGGTCTACGAGAATCCGTGGGTCAGCGTGCTCCACGACGAGGTCGACCGGCCCGACGGCCGGCCCGGGATCTACGGCGTGATCCACTTCCACAACCACGCCGTGGCGATCGTGGCGATCGACGAGCAGGACCGGGTCATCCTGGTCGGGCAGTGGCGCTACACGCTGGATGCCTACTCCTGGGAGCTGCCCGAAGGCGGCGTGCCGCCCGATGAATCGCCGCTGGCCGGGGCCCAGCGCGAGTTGCGCGAGGAGACCGGCGTCGAGGCCCGGGACTGGCGAGAGGTCGCCCGGATCGCGGTCTCGAACTCGGTCACCGACGAGCTGGGCACGATCTTCCTGGCCACCGACCTGCGCCAGGGCGAGGCGAGCCCGGAGGGCACCGAAGCGCTGCGCATGGCGTGGGTGGCGTTCGACGAGGCCCTGGCGATGATCGACGACGGCCGGATCGGCGACCTGCTGACGATCGCCGCCCTCGAGCGGGTCGGGCGGCTGCGGCGATGAGCGCGACCCTCCACGTCCTACGCGTGTTCGTCGACGCGGATGGCGCATTCGGCAATCCCCTGGGTGTCTTCGTCGAGGGCGGCGCGATCGATCCGGACGACCGCCAGCGGGTCGCGGCGGAGCTTGGCTTCAGCGAGACCGTCTTCGTCGAGGATGCCTCGACGGGGCGAATCCGGATCCACACCCCGGGCCGCGAGCTGGCCTTCGCCGGCCATCCGAGCGTCGGCACGGCCTGGCTGCTGGCCGACGTCGGGCGGACGGTGGACGAGCTCCGGCTGGTCGCCGGGCAGGTGCCCACCTGGACGGAGGACGACGTGCGCTGGGTCCGGGCACGGCCCGAATGGATCCATCCGATCACCCTGGCCGAGCTGCCCAGCCCGGCCGACGTCGAGGCCCTGGGCGGACCGCCGCCGGACGAGCCGTCGTGGTACGCCTGGGCCTGGGTCGATCGCTCGGCGGGCGTGATCCGCAGCCGCTACTTCGCCGGCCTCGTCGGCATTGCCGAGGACGAGGCGACCGGGGCGGCAGCCGTCCTGATCACCAGCCGCCTGGGGCGCGACCTGGAGATCCTCCAGGGCCGGGGCTCGCGCCTGTCGACCCGGTTCACCGGCGACGGCTCGGTCGAGCTCGGCGGCCGGGTCGTGCTCGACACCACGCGCTCGTATGGCTGAGCCGATCCGGCGCGAATACGCGGTGGCCGTGATCGGCCTGGGCGGGATCGGCAGTGGCGCGGCGTACTGGCTCAGCCGCCGGCTTGGCGCGGACGTCCTGGGCCTCGAGCAATTCGAGCTCGGCCACGTCCGGGGTGCCAGCCAGGACCACTCCCGGATCATCCGCCTGTCGTACCACCGGCCCGACTACGTGCGCCTCGCGAAGCGGGCCTACGAGACCTGGCAGGCGCTCGAAACCGAGGCGGGGGTCAAGGTCGTGACGATCACCGGCGGGCTCGACCTGTGGCCGGCCGGCGCCCGGATCCCGATGGCCGACTACGCCGACAGCCTGGCCGCGGAGGATGTCCCGTTCGAGACCCTCGACGCGGCCGAGGTGATCCGCCGCTGGCCGCAGTGGCGACTGGCTGGCGACACCGTTGCGATCTACCAGGCGGCGGGCGGCCTGGCCGACCCGAGCCGGGCCAACGCCGCCCACCAGCGGCTCGCCCGCGAGCACGGGGCGACGCTCCTCGAGCGGACGCCGGTTACGGCCCTCCGCGACCGGGGCGGGACGATCGAGATCCAGACCGACGGCGGGGGCACGTTCACGGCCGGCGCGGTCGTCCTGGCGGCCGACGCCTGGACCAACGAGCTGCTCGCCTCGTTCGACCGGCAGCTGCCCCTGACCGTCACCCGCGAGCAGGTCACCTACTACGCCTGCCCGCATCCGGAGGACTTCGCGCCGGACCGCTTCCCGGTCTGGATCTGGATGGACGAGCCGTCGTTCTACGGCTTCCCGACCTACGGTGAGGCCGGGCCGAAAGCCGCCGAGGACGTCGGCGGCCGGCCGACGACCGCCCGCGAGCGAAGCTTCGAGCCGGACCGGGAGGCGGGAGCGCGACTCGACGCGTTCATGGCCGCCCACCTGCCGGGCAGCGTCGGCCCCGAGATCCTGACCAAGACCTGCCTGTACACGCTGACCCCCGACCGCGATTTCGTGATCGATCAGCTGCCCGACCATCCCGCGGTCTTCGTCGCCCTCGGCGCGGCCCATGCCTTCAAGTTCAGCTCGGTGCTCGGGCGGATCCTGTCCGAGCTGGTCGTCGACGGTGCGACGCCCTCGGCGGGCGAGCTGGAGCGCTTCCGGATCGACCGACCGCTGCTGCTCGCCAGCGACCCGCCGACGAGCTTCATGGTCTGAGCCCGTCCCGTCGGGTGAAACAGGGGTGCGCCACGTGGTTGACCCTTGCGCACCATCGTTCCGTTGTGCAACCCTGCCCGAACGATGCGGCCGGAGCCGGCGGAGCAGATGGGGCCGCGCGGAGGAGGACTCACCTGATGCGATCGCCCCTGCGCGACCGAATCGCGCGCACCGTTGCGGCGTTCGGCCTGGCCCTGGCTGCCCTGCTGCCGGCCGCCACGATAGTCCATGCCAAGGACATCCTCACCCTGCGGGTGGGCACGGTCGAGGCCCTCGATTCGCTGAATCCCTTCGAGACGGCCCTCAACGTGGGCTACGAGGTCTTCACCCTCAACTACGACCTGCTGGTCAACTTCGGCCCCAACAACGACCCGGTCCCCGGCTTCGCCGACAGCTGGACCCAGTCCGCCGACCAGCTCAGCTGGACCTTCCACATCCGCGACGGGATGAAGTGGTCGGACGGCCAGCCGGCGACCAGCGCAGATGTCGTCTACACCTACAACCTGGAGCTGCAGGGCACGAAGAACGGCGGCGTGGTCGGCCTGGGCTACCTCGACCCGTACCTCAAGGATTCGTTCGTGACCGCGGTCAGCGCCCCGGACCCCTCCCACGTCGTGATCACCACGTCGCGCCCGACGAGCAAGCTGACCCACTCGTACATCCCGATCGTGCCCCAGCACATCTGGAAGAACGTGACCCCGGCCAACATCAACGACTTCCTGAACAACCCGCCGGTCGTCGGCACCGGGCCCTACCAGGTCGTGGAGTCGACCAGCCAGTACGTCCGCCTGACCCGCAATCGCTACTACTGGGGCAAGCAGGGCGCCGAGGACGAGATCGTCATCCAGTACTACCCCAGCGCGCCGGACACGATGGTCGCCGCCTTCAAGAACAACGAGCTGGACTACATCCACAGCCCGAGCGCCGAGTCGTTCAACCAGCTCAAGACGGCGCCCAACACAGTGGCCCTGGCCAGCGAGGGCAACGGCTTCACCCAGCTCAACTACAACACCTACACCAAGGGTGGTGGCGCCTCGACGACCGCCCTCCAGGACCCGCTCTTCCGCCAGGCGCTGGGCTACGCGATCGACAAGCCGACCCTGATCCAGAAGGTCCTCCTGGGCTACGGCACGCCGGGCTCGACCCAGGTCCCGCCCTGGGAGAAGGCCTGGCATACGGAGCCCAACGACCTGCGCACGTTCGACATCGCCAAGTCGAACTCGCTCCTCGACGCGGCCGGCTATCCGCGTGGCGCGGACGGCACCCGGGTCGACAAGCAGGGCAAGCCGATCAACCTGCGCCTGTACACCCCGAACACCGACCCGAGCTACGCCAAGGACGCCCAGTTCATCCAGGACTGGTTCGGCCAGGTCGGGATCAAGGTCAGCGCCCAGGTCCTCGATGAGGGCACCCTTGTCACAGATGAGGCGCTCGACACGACGAAGCCGATCAAGACCCAGCTGGACTACGACATGGTCATCTGGGGCTGGGTCGGCGACCCGGACCCGAATGCCCTGCTCCAGATCCTGCTGACGTCATCGATCGGGAGCACCAGCGACAGCCAGTGGTCCGATCCCCAGTACGACGCGCTCTACGACCAGCAGAACGAGGCGGCGACCGACGCCGAGCGCAAGATGTACATGGACCAGATGCAGCAGATCTTCTACGACGCGGCGCCCTACGACATCCTGTACTACGACAACAACCTCGACGCCTACCACACCGACAAGTTCGCGGGCTGGCAGAACCAGCCGGTCCAGGGTGGCGCCCCGTTCTTCCAGGATGGCTCGATCAACTACACCCTGCTGACCGACGCCACCCTGGCCACCCCGGCCCCGTCGGTCACGGCCAATCCGGCGCCCCAGTCGTCGGGCGGCACCGTTGCCCCGGCGCCCAGCGTGGCTCCGGCCCCGGTCCCGACCGACACGGGCAGCAGCGGCAGCCCCCTGCCGTTGATCGTGGGCATCATCGCGATCGCCATCCTGCTCGTCGGCTTCATCGGCCTGACCCGGCGTCGCCGGGCCGCCGCCGAGGACGACGAGTGATCAAGGAGTCCGACGAACCCCCAGACCGAGTGATCGGACCGGCCTGACCCGATGGGCGGCCGCTACTTCATCCGGAAGGTCGCCGGAGCCTGCCTCACGATCTTCATGATCGTGATCCTGAACTTCGTCCTCTTCCGGATGATGCCCGGCTCGCCCGACCGGATCCTCCTGCGCAACCCGAACGTGACGGCCGACTCGATGGCCGCCGCCCGGGCGCGCTGGGGCCTCGACAAGCCGCTCATCCCCGACCAGCTGGTCGACTACCTGCAGGCAACCGCGGCCGGCGACCTGGGCTTCTCGTTCAAGTTCCACGGCGAGGACGTGACCGATGTCCTGGCCGACCGGATCTGGCCGACGGTCATCCTCTTCGGCCTCGGCGAGATCCTGGCGATCATCTTCGGCCTGGCCCTGGGCGCCTACTCCGGCTGGAGACGCGGCGGCCCGATCGACTACATCGGCAACGGGATCAGCCTGATCCTGTACTCGATGCCCTACTTCGTGATCGGGATCCTGATCCTGGGTGTCTTCGCCATCGGGCTGCACTGGTTCCCGACCAGCGGGATGCTGACGATCGGGGGCGGTGACGGAACCTTCGGCGGGCAGCTGACCGACTTCCTGGCCCACCTGGCGCTGCCGGTCACGACCGTGGCCATCGGCCTGATCGGCCAGTACTCGATCCTGATGCGCTCGTCGGTCATCGAGACCCTGGGTGAGGACTACGTGACCACGGCCCGCGGCAAGGGCCTCACCTCGGCCCGGATCCTGCGCTCGCATGCCCTGCCCAATGCCCTCCTGCCGGCGGTCACCCTGATCGCGATCAACCTGGGCTACGTGATCGGCGGGGCGATCACCGTCGAGGTCGTCTTCAACTGGCCGGGCCTGGGCACCCTGACCGTGACCGCCCTCGAGGCCCGTGACTATCCCGTCCTCCAGGGCATCTTCCTGCTGCTGAGCGTCTCGGTCGTGCTGGCCAACCTGATCGCCGACCTGATCTACGGCCGGCTCGACCCGCGGGTCCGCTCATGACGGCGCCCATGCCTGCCCCGGCGCTGCCCGAGCAGCGGGTGCGCAACGAGCGCCTGCGGCTCCGGCTGCAGGCGATCCGGACGTTCGGCCGGCGCTTCGCGAGCCGGCCCGACGGCGTCATCGGGATCGTCGTCCTGCTCATCTTCACCCTCCTGGCGATCGCCCCCGACCTGTTCGTGGGCCCGCTCCAGACGGCGACGACCGCGAGCGGCCCGTCGCTCTCGCCACCGACCGCGGCCAACCTGCTGGGCACCGATGAGCTCGGCCGGGACATCCTCAACCTGACCATCCACGGCACCCGGATCTCGATGGTGATCGGGTTCCTGGCCACGATCGTCACGATCTTCCTGGGGGCCCTGGTCGGGATCGTGTCGGGCTACGTTGGCGGCCGGCTGGACACGATCCTGATGCGGATCACCGACTTCTTCCTGGTCCTGCCGACCTTCGTCCTGGCCCTGATCCTGGCCCCGATCATCCTCGACCTGGTCGGGGCCAATTCCGAGTTCTTCGGGATCCGGGTGACGCTCCTCGTGATCGTCTTCGTCATCGGCGTGACCAGCTGGGCGTCGACGGCCCGGATCATCCGCTCGCAGGCGCTGTCGGTGAAGGAGCTCGCGTTCGTCGGGCGGGCGCGGGTGATCGGCTCAGGCCCGGGCCACATCATGTGGCGCCACATCCTGCCCAACGTGATGAACCTGATCGTGGCCAACACGGTCCTCGTCTTCGGCGGCTCGATCCTGACCGAGACGACCCTGTCGTTCATCGGCCTGGGCGATCCCTTCGCCCCGTCCTGGGGCCAGGTCCTCAACGCGGCCGAGTCGGCCGGGGCGATGGGCCTCGGCGCGTGGTGGTACGTCGTCCCGCCGTCGGTCTGCATCGTCCTCGTCGTCCTGGCCTTCACCCTCGTCGGCTCGGCCCTCGACGACGTGCTCAACCCCCGCCTGAGGGTCCGCCGATGACCGACTCCCGCCGATCCTCGAACGTCGCGCCGGGCGACGAGGCTGGCGAGGCAGCGGCGGTCGCCGCCCGGGCGGCGGCTCTCGACGCCCAGGCCCTGATCCGTGGCCGGCGCCAGTGGCCGCTGCCCAAGCAGGCCGACCCGAACGCGCCGCTGCTCGTCGTCGAGCACCTGACGACCCGGTTCAAGATGGCCGGCGGCTCGATCAAGGCGGTCGACGATGTCAGCTTCACCCTGAACGACGGCGAAGCGCTGGGGATCGCCGGCGAATCCGGCTGCGGCAAGACGACGACGGCCCTGTCCCTGGTCCGGCTGCTGCCGGCCAACGGCCGGATCGGCAAGGACAGCAGCGTCAAGCTCTTCGGGATCGACCTGGCCAAGAAGTCCGAGGACGCCCTGCGGCGTTACCGCTGGCGCGAGGTCTCGATCATCTTCCAGGGCGCGATGAACGCCTTGAACCCCGTCCGCCGGGTGAACGAGCAGATCGCCGAGCCGGTCGAGCTGCGCCTGAAGGTCAACAAGGCCGACGCGATGAAGCGCGCCGGCGAGCTGCTCGAGCTGGTCGGCATCCCGGCCCGCCGGGGGCAGGCCTATCCCCACGAGCTGTCGGGCGGGATGCGCCAGCGGGCGATGATCGCGATGGCCCTGGCCTGCGACCCGGCGGTCGTCATCGGCGACGAGCCGACCACCGCCCTCGACGTGATGGTCCAGGCCCAGATCCTGGAGCTCCTCGAGCGCCTCCGCCGGGAGCTGGGGCTGTCGCTGATCCTCATCACCCACGACCTGTCGGTGATCGCCGAGACGTGCGACCGGGTGATGATCATGTACGCCGGCAAGGTGGCCGAGGAAGGGGCGGTCAACGTCATCTTCCGCACGCCGCGCCATCCGTACACCCAGAAGCTGATCGGCGCCTTCCCGAACATTCATGCCGACCGGCGGACGCTGGACGTGATCCCCGGCTCGCCGCCCGACCTGCGCGAGCCGCCGCCCGGCTGCCGGTTCCACCCGCGCTGCCCGTTCGCGATGGCCGTCTGCTCGGTCGAGGTCCCGCCCGAGGTGACCTTCAGCGACGGCGTCCGCGTCGCC
>Ga0070731_10005795_pt1 | contig 10082 bp, 28 predicted proteins | sample Coa_R1_2_FD_66448 | JGI IMG/M metagenome (GOLD analysis project Ga0070731, IMG submission 66448) | Surface soil microbial communities from Centralia Pennsylvania, which are recovering from an underground coalmine fire - Coalmine... | ecosystem: Environmental > Terrestrial > Soil > Unclassified ... | reverse complement strand
CCAGGCTGCATGGGCAAGGCGTGGCTGCACGTTCCCGACCTGTCGGAAAAGCCGCTGCGCGTCATCGATGGAACGCCGTACCTCGGTTTTGACGACCGCCCTTATTTGTCGGCGGACCCCGAAGAAGAAATCTGGCGCAGCGAGGGCGGAACGCGTCGCCGCGGAATCGCCGCTGGCGCGGCCGCGCTGCTCGGGCTGATCTTGGCGCTTACCGTTTTCATCGTCGCCACAGCCTCTTCGCCGCGGCCGGTTCCACCGCGACAGCCCGCACCGATTGCGAAGGTGCATAAGCATGTGCGCGCGAAGGAATACGCGCCATCGCCTGATTGCTGCGAGAAGGGCGTGTACGAGACGTGAGGCGTGGTATCTCGCATCACTGGTTGCTCGTCGTCGCCGTGCTCGGGGCGTTCACATCCTGCGCATTGGCCGACGAATACCTGTACCTGTCTCGGCCAAGCGCGGTCGCGCCCGCGGGCGTCTCGCCGGGCATCGGCTCTGGCTACGATAGTGACGAAGCTGTCCGGTACGTTTGCTACGACGGGACCGGGACCATTGAGGCCATCGTGACGCAACAGGGCCACGACGCGCTCCTGCCGTCGTGCCCGGCCGGCGATACCGCTCTTCGCAGCGACATGGGCGAAATCGGGGACCGTGTAAGTGCGGGCCAGATCACAACGGGGGACGGGTCGTGAGAGTTACGGCGCTTGCCATCGGCGGGATCGCTGCCGGCGAAATGATCACGGGCGAGTACGGCTACGCGCATGTGGCGAGAACCGCGCCACTCTCACCCCAAGATTACTTGCGAATGCCGGACCCGCCTTGGACGCCGACGATGCACCACTCCTATTACGAGTTGAAGACCGTCCGATATGCGAACTCGTACGGTTTTGAGCGCGAGTTTCGGTTTTGGGTGGATATGAGCACCATCAAGGATGAAGGCGATTTGCTCAGCGCACTCGCGAATGGATACCGGCCTGTGCGCGAGGAGCCGCGGCGATGAGCGAGATCGCGGACGAGAAAGTCGACCAGGTGGACGATTACGTCTCTGCCACACGCCGAGAGTGGGCTGAGAAATGCGGCGGCGAGGAGCGGTTGCGCGACCTCGTAGCGTGGTTTCAGCCGCGCGCGGACGTGTTTGCCGACGCCGTAGCGTTTCTGGCGGAACTTGGCGATTACGATTTCAAACGCGGCGGTAGCGATTGCTACTGGTACGGATTTTGGGACGCGGTATGCGCGCTGCAGTTTATCGAGATGCGTGGAATCGTGCGCTCGCTCCTGTGCGATATGAAGAATCACGGGAAGGTGAGCGAAGAGACGATGAATCGCGCTTACGAACTCCGCATTTGGGGTGATCGCGAGCTTTGCGAGCGGTGCCACGGGAACAATGCGCCCAAGGGCATGCGACGGGAGCCTGTACCTGTGACTTGTCCGCGCAAGGGGGAATCGTGAAGGCCATCCGCGACAAGCGCCGCAAGCCGCGGCCCGGACACAACGACGTGGTACGCCGCGTCGACAAGGACACTTTCCGTGCTCTGCTTGCGGCCAAGCTGCACGAAGAGGCCGCGGAGATCAACGATGCACCGTTCGACGTGAACGAGTACGCGGACCTGAAACAAGTGTGGATGGACCTCGCGGCGCTCAACGGCCTCACCGAAGCGGAGATCGAGGCGGCGCGCATCATCAAGTACGCCGAGTGCGGTGGGTTCCGCGGGCGTTGGGCGAAAATGAAATGAGGGAAACATGATCGAGAAAATTTGCATCAAGCTCAGTTTGTGGGGCCGCATCCGCGCGCTCTTCGTCGGCAAGATCACAATTCCAGGCGCGCTCATTCACGCGGGGTTGGTTCGCGCGCTCAATCTGGACGACGACGAATGAGGTTCCTCCGCAGACTGTTCGCTCGCCACGAAGCCGAGCCGACGTGCGCGCCGATGCGTGAGCATGTACGGCACACGATTTTCCCGGTGCCGGGTCTGAACCAGAATGACGACGGCTCGCCTTGGTCGGACCCACGGGATGAGGAGCGCAACGGCGCGCCGTTCCCGCATTGCGACGAACTTGTGCTGCACAGGCCGGGGACGTGTGACGTGTGCGACCTGTATCCGCGCTCGCAAGGCGCGCGGCTGTGGATGGGTGTCGCGTTCACGAACGATCCAATTCCGCACCCGCTCGGGTTCATGGGTTGCCCAGCATTGGAGCGGCGCGGGATCGGCGTGATCAACAGTTGGTACGGGAACCGGCCGCAATGAAAACGCTGCTTCGCTGGTTTTGCGTCCTGTGCGCTGGCTGCATGCTCGCGGCCGTCTGGATTGGTTGCGCGTACGTCGCGCCATAAGGGGAAAAGAAAATGATCCGTTTGGGTGTTTTGGTTTGGGCGTGCTTCGCCGGTCATCCGGTCGTCGCTGTGGCGATGGCAGTCTCGATCATGATCGAGGCTATCGTTCTGGCAATTAAATTGCGAGTTGGCTGATGCCATACGTGAAGAGAGAGGCGCAGGAAAACCTCCTGCGCGGGTACGTCCGCCCGGACACTGCCGGCGAACTCAATTTCCTCCTGACGCACGCCGTCGTGGAGTACGTGCGTCGGCACGGCGTGTCGTATTGCACGATCAATGACGTGCTCGGCGCGTTCGAGGGCGCGAAGCTCGACTTTTACCGGCGCATCGCTACTCCGTACGAGGAGCGAAAGCGCGCGGAGAATGGCGACGTGTACCCCATGGCGGAGTTCGGGCTGTAATGCCCAACGAGAAAGTCAGACACTTGGCGGACGCCCTTATTGGCTCTCCGGGGTCTACTGAATTGCAGGATCAGATCGAAAGCCTTTCGCTTGATGAATGCCGCCAACTCGACACGCTCTGCTTCTGCTGTGCCGGGTGCGATTGGTGGTGCGCGGAGTCCGAGCGGAATGAGTGTGATGACATGTGGTACTGCGATGACTGCGCGGAGTAGGCTTGCCGCGTTCGTGGTCGCGGCGCTCGCTCTGTCCGGCTGCTCGAACGACAGCCCGCCGCATTGGGAGAGTGTGTGCGTGGCGTCGCACGAAACGACGATATTCATGCCGATGGTGATTGGCAAAAGCGTGATGATCATGCCGATGCAGGAACCAGTCTGCGATCAATACGAGCGCCGCTGCATGGTCGGCCCCGATTACAAGGGGCTGCAAACCGATTGCGGACCCGACGATGGGAGGTGAAATGAGAGAGTGCATCTTCGCTTGGACGCAACCAGGCTCGGCGTCCTATCCGCCGTTCTTCAATTTCACCGCGGATGGCGACAAGATCGAATTGATTGTGCGCGACCATGCTGGCATGGTACAGCATGAAAACGGTGCCTACCTCGAAGAAGGGCACCAAACCACACTGTCCGTCCCCCGCTCGGAAATTGACAAGCTGGCGGTCGCCCTGTTCAGATGGCTGTTCTACAAGGCCCGAACGGAAGATCACCTTTGCAATAAGGTGATGGTCGTGGACGGGGATGGCGCTCGTATCGAGATCGCGGACAACTCGGGAAATGATCGTTTTACCACGCCGGCCAGCGCGGAGAGTCCCGAGCCGCGCGAGTGGCGCTGATTGAAGCTCACCCGCAACGACATCGAGCGCCTACGCGGTGCCGGAGACGCTCTCGTCCGGCTGATGCTGGCGCTCGAATCGATTGAGGACGCCGCGCGCGATTGGGAGTTCCTTGAACTCGACCCGCGGGAGGTGATCGCGCGCATGTCATCGCTCGCGACCGGTGCGCTGGCTGGTCAGTACGACGAAATCTTGAAGCGCCAGGCCGAGGCTTGGCAGATGCGGAACCGGCCGGGCGGCCGGCCGCGCAAGGACGGCACTCAGCCACGCGAGCGGGACATCATGGCGATATTGGGTAAGCATTGCCAGCTTTGCGGCAAGATCCGCCTTCGCGACACCCGCACTTGACAGCCGTCAAGATTACGTCGCAAGGTGGTGTGAAGCACTACGGGATAGTGATTCACAACATGACGTGTCCTCGTATCCTTACAAAAGCAGAAATGATTGAAATGCTAGAAGCCGGACTGACGCTGTGCGTGGACCGGAAGGATGCGCCGGAGTTGCCAGAACTCCTCGAAATGCAAGAGCAAGGTCTGGTCACGTCTCAGTTAGTGGATGTCGAAGAGCAATACAGCGTGCTCAAGTTCCGTTGGGCTTCTACCGCAACATAGCGATGGAGTTCGCACAATGGACTATCGAGGCATTTCCAGAGACCCGATCATAGACATGTTTTTTGCCGAGGTGGAAAGGGCAGGGGTTCCGCTCAGCTTCGTTTCGCAAAAGACTGGTATTTCTATGTCCACCTTTTACGCTTGGCGGACCCGCACAAAGCGGCCGCAGCACATCACCGTGTGAAATTCGCGCTCTCTGCCATCGGGGTACGGATGGTCCTACAGCGCGAAGAGACCGGGCAAGTCATGCGTGCGCCGCGAGTGAACTACGTCGAACAGCACGCGTACCACTAGATTGCCGTCCTTCGATCCTCCAAAAAAGCCATGCGCTGAGTGCCCTTGGCGCAAAGACGTGCCAACGGGGCGGTTCTCGCCGGACCGCTTCCGGGCACTCGCCGCATCGGCGTACGACATGGGACGCACCGTTTTCTCCTGCCATAAGAGCGCGCCCGGAAAAGAGATACCATGCGCCGGGTTCATGCTGCGCGGCGCGGATCACAATCTGTCTGTGCGCCTCGCGGCCTTACGCGGCGAAATCGACCCGCGCGCGGTCGGCGACGGCGGGCATCCTCTCTTCGAGAATTACAGGGCGATGGCGATTGCCAACGGCGTCTCGCCGGAGGATCCTGCGCTTCGCCTCTGCCGTTAGCGCGATCTGAATTTCGGCATTGTGCGCTCGGCCTCGGCGCGGATTGTGTCGCCAGCGGTGACGCGCTTGCGCTCGCGCTCGAACTCCTCGGCCGGGTGCGTGCGGATGTACTGCATGATAACCTCAAGCGTGCTGATACTCGCCGAGCCGGAGCGGATGCGTTCCAGGGCGCGCGCGTTTCCGGCCGCATGGTAGCCGAGCGCCTCATCGGTCATGCCAGTACGGCTTTGCCAGTCGTCGATGCGGCTGATGATTGACCGGATAGATGTCACGGGTCGAACCCAACTGGAATGTGTACCGCGTGGATGCCATCAGCGCCGTTGATGGCGTTCTGCAAGTTACAGATGATCTGCGCGATCACCCTCTGCAGGCCGGACGTGCTGCCGCGACCTTGGATTTCGGTCAGTAGCTTGCGCGCGCCGATTGCCGCGTTGCGGAGTTCCGGCGCGAACTCTACGAGCGGCGCAAAATCCTCCGCGACCGCGCCGATCCATTCGCCATCCTCGGTCTTGACCGTGAATTGCTTGACGCCCGTGGCCGGCGATTCCATGCCACTGTCCTCTGTTCTGAGGCCGATAGGTCGTCGCTTCATAATGTCAGCGCCCTTTCCTTCGCGATGTTCCATGCGGCTGTCCAGAGCGCGCGAAAATCGTCGTCGTTGTGGTCTGTCGCGTCCGTGTCTATACCACACTCGCTCATAGCGGCGTCCATTGCCATGTTCGCGTCGCAAAAGTCGTGGCTGTGGCAAACGTCGTGGTCAGTCTCCTTGCTGTTGCGGAGCCGGACCTCGCGTATCTTATCAGGCCCGAGCCAACGACAGAGCGTTCCGACGAATGCGCCTGCGAGTAACATGGCCGGGGGAGGCGACTTGAAGCCGTCGCGGAGCTTGATCATGGTGTTTTCTCCTTCGTCAGTTTTTCAATCACCTCTTCCCATGAGTCTCCCTCGGCTTTGACCTCGAAGAAAATCCCGTTCGATCTGCCGACCGTGAACCGCCAGCGGCGGAGCGTCCCTGCAATGGCGTCAACGCGTTTTTGCGCCGCACTGTGGGCCGCTCTCAAGGCTTGGTACTCGCTGTCTGCTGCCAGAATGGCTTTGTACCGCTCCTCGCGTTGCTTATTGATCGTGTCGCGCCCTGCTCTGGCGTCTAGTAGTGCGACGCGGGCCGCCTCTCTTTCTTCCGGCGTCGGCGCTTTCGGGTCGACGCGGTAGCCCATGGTCTTGCCTAACAGCTTCGTCAGCTTCTTTAGTGCGGCCGCGCGTTCCATTATTCCAGTCCCTTCGGGCATTTTGGCTCAGGCTGGCTCGTGCTCGTGCTCACTATGCACTTGCAGCGGGGATAGGTACAGACTGCGCGCTCCCGATATACAAACGCGCAAGCATCGACACACCTGTTTCCGGCGCGGCCGCAAAGGCCCCTCTCGCCTTCGATCAGATAGCCGCCCGGACATCTGTAACCGTGCTGCCTCATAGTGATGCACCTCCTCGACGATCCGTTACCTCGTTGAAGCCGCGCTCCCACCACTCGCCGCTCACCCACTTGTTTCCTTCATAGCAGTCCATCGTGACCTTGGCGTAGGCGCGAGTCTTGATCAGGGCATTGTACCGGGCGGCCGCCATGGAGTACTCGTAGTGGTTGGTCATTATGGCCGGACGCCATCGCCTTCCCGGCTGCGGCATATTGCGGAAGCCGCGCACGATGGTCAGCACCTTCATGCTTGTCTCCGCCGTTTGGCCGCTGCCTCATCCTCGGCCTTCTGCAAGCGTTCGCGCTCCCGGCGCGCCAGCCGCTCGCTTCTATGCGAGTACACGCACGTCACATGGCTGCCGTCGCTCATTAGGACCATCCATTGCGCGTGCTCTGCATCGTACATGATTTGATAGATCACCCTCATGCTCCGGCCGCCTTCTCGAAGATGGTGAACGCCTCCTCCTCACCCATCAAATTCAGGATGTAGGCCGCGCTGACCCTCTTGTCTGCCGCGACCCGCTGCGCGACGGCGGTGAGGTCTTCGCCCTTCCGCACCGCGATCTCGTACAGTTTGCCGTCCGGCTTGGTTATGAGCACCTTGGTCTTGATCATCTTGCGGAAATCGCGCCGGTTAAGCTCCTTGCTGACAAGGCCATCGATGAGCGACTCAGCGGCCTCGAACGATGCCGCGTCTGGCAAGGTCTTGGCGTACTCCTCGATCCGCTGGCGCAGTAAGTTGGGATAGATGAGCGTGCTGCCACCGTTGCCGCGGTTCTTGGCGTCGCCTAGCTTCTGGCCATCAACGTAGATGTCGGCCGAGTAGCACATCGTCTCTTCGCTCAGGCGGGCGTCGTACTGAACGTTACGAACCTCGATATTCATTCGCTCTCCTCTTTCTCCTCTACCTCTTCCACTACGATTGTGTCTCCGGGGTACAATCCTCCCGCCGCAGCAATCATCCGCAAGGCTACCTTGGCCGCGCCCTCGGCGCTGTGGGCTATCTTGCTGTCAAGTGGACCGCCGCTGTTGCGCAGGCTTACTTTCGTCGTTGTTGCGCTCACGGGTACGTCCTCCCTGCACTCTTTGCTATTGCTGCCATAAGTGACCGCGGCCCTTCGCTTGGCACTACGCGCTCGATTGCGAATATGATGTCGCCAAACCCCCTGTGTTTTTTCGCGAAGGCGGCCGCCTCGCGTTTGGTGCCGAAACGTCCCTCCCAAATAGGCATCGTCTCGCCATAGACTACGCGCCACTGACGAACAGGTTTGGTCATGGTGTTGTGAATCTCCCCGGTCTCATTCACCACATAGGCCGCTACTTGACGGTCGTCAAGTGCGAGACCGAAAAAAGGCCGCCGCGGTGAAAGGAAACCGCGACGGCCCGGAGAAACCGGCTTGCGCCGGATCAGAGAGAGTTGATGTCCTCGTTCCGCTGCCGGAAATACATATCGAGGTCGTGCCGGAGTTCCGGCTTGTTCCCGCAAAGCTCGAACACGCCGTAGTGGTTCTTCTTGATGTCCGTGTCGGGGTCGAAACCGTGCTCAAGGATCATCTGCCAGCGGTCCACGTACTTGCGGTCCACCTTTTTGCCGTGGAACCTGTGCTCAATCGTGCCGTGGACGAAGCCCATGTTGCCGTTGATGTGGTGGAGCGCCCTGGCCTGCCACTCCATCAAGTGGCGCTCGTACGATGCAGACACCTTGCCCGGCAGGCTGCGATCTGCCCGGCCGACAAGCGAAAGCGCCATGTGGTGGTCGCCGGCACCCATGGCGGCCAACTCGAAGAGTCCACCAAGCCAGTTGAATGCGGCGCGCGTGATCGCCCACGCGTACCCCGAATGCGGATAGATGTAGGGACCGCCTGCGAATGTCCAGAACTTGGCGCAGTCCGGCACGACCGGCTGCTTGTGCCACCACTGGTGAAGGAAACTCTTGTGGTGCTGAATGTGCTCGTCATTCGGCCCGAGGTCGTAAGCGTCAGACCACGGCTGCACGATGTCGTACTGTTGGAGCGCGTGTACGGTCTCGGTCGCCCAATGCGGGCGGCGGAAAAAGAGGTCCGCGTCGAACCACCCGGCATATTTCCAGTCGTGCGGCAGCCGGGAAAATCCGATGTTGATGAGGTTTTCTTTGTTCCAAACAAGCGTCTTTGATCGGACCTGTACCAGGTTGACGCCAGCTTTCTGTTCGATTTCCCACGGTCGTTCGCCGTAGGCGCATTCAACGACTGTGAGGTTGACGCCGGAGTCGAGCATGTGCCGCTCGAACTCGCGGTATAGACGCAACCGGCTTTCCCATCGGATGGGGTTCGCCACGACGGCGACAACGTGCAGAAGATCGGGACGCATCGGTTTCTCCTTCCAAAAGCGTAAGGAGACGGTCCGGTCACGCTTGACGGCGGCCAATGGGAAACTGTAGTGAATCACAACGATTTAATGTTGGGTGAAGGGATGCGTGATGGTGCTATGAGGGTCATGATCACACAATCGCAAATTCGGTTTTGGGGCGCGGGCGTCCGTGAGCAGGTCGCTGCGGTCCATTTCCACTACGGCAATGACGGCGGATGGCGCGCCGGCAAGCGGTTCATTTACGAGATCGCAGCGTTTCTGGCCGAACTCCACGGCCGAGAAAACGTCGCGGCGATGCTCTTCGCTATCGAGAGCGACGTGCTCGCCGGAAAAATTCCGGGGGAGCAAGACGCCCCGAAATCAGAAGGTGCCGCTGCCTCGGGTACGCCGCAGCCATCGCCGGTAGCAGAAACCTTCCATGCGCGCGCGGAAGAGACAACGGAATGGCTCGTAAAAAACGCGCCGCATCTTCTGGACGGGCCTAATCTCGATGGAGAAGCAAGGGGTTACTACAAATTGGGCTATCGCGATTGCGCGCGCGATGCGGCGAAATTGGGCGGGTGAAGAGGCTGGCAGCCTGCTCGGACGCGGTGCGCGTGCGAGGGTTGGGGGGCCTGTCAGGCTGCCAGCCGTTGGGGCTTATACAGCATGCCGTTGTGATCCGCAACACCTGTCTACTGTAGTGCCGCGCGCCGTCGTGAATCGCAACATAACGGTTTGGAAAATCCATTCAAAATAGCGCGACTGCTATTGCTTTGGTTGCCGGACATTGGCTAAATCCGACGACCATCAGGCAGCACCCTATACGGTGACGTTTGCCTGTTCTGGTGAGCGGGGAGGTGGCTCTGTCCATCGGTTGGGTACGACACTGACATGCACAATAAGAAAAAGATGCCGCTGACGCCGCAGTTGCAGCGGGCGTTCAATGCGATTGTTGAGCACCTCCGGGTACATAAGCGCCCGCCGACGCAAAAGGAGCTTGCGGGATTGCTCGGGCTGAAAAGCCGCAACGGCGCTCATACTTTGGTGCTTCGACTTGAAGAGCGGGGATGGATCACGACCGCGCATTCCAGGGCCGGGTCGATCCAGTTGATGGAGCACCACTGTCCAAAGTGTGGCGAGCCGCTCTGATTACCGAATCTGACTTGGTAGCCGCGCACAAGGACGCGGCGCGCGTAATTGGCGCTATCGCGCTCGCACTGGCAAAGCGGCGCTACGCGAACTCTGATCCGCCGAAATGGATAAAGTCTTTACGCGATGTCGCCGACCGCTTGGAGCGTGCCCGCCAGAGGTCCGAGCGGTCTTCGTAGGCTTGACATGTACTCTTTTTTTTTCCGCGGAGTAATGTCGATGTCGTTTAGCTCGCACCACATTTCCGCGGCGAGCGCGACGACCATGGGCGTCCGAAAGCGGGAAAGCTCCCACGCTTTGAGACTGAGG
>Ga0070731_10005793_pt1 | contig 10083 bp, 10 predicted proteins | sample Coa_R1_2_FD_66448 | JGI IMG/M metagenome (GOLD analysis project Ga0070731, IMG submission 66448) | Surface soil microbial communities from Centralia Pennsylvania, which are recovering from an underground coalmine fire - Coalmine... | ecosystem: Environmental > Terrestrial > Soil > Unclassified ... | reverse complement strand
CACTGATGCAAAATTCATCGCGGCTCCCGTGAAGATCGACTGCGGAAAAGGCGTACTCGATATTTTTCAAACATTGGATTTCATTTCGCTCCAGGGTATCACTGCCGCATCCGTAGCAGGTAGATTTCATTCCATGTGCAACGGCGCCAATCTGGCCTATGAAAAAAAAGCATTTGCTGAAGTAGGGGGCTTTCGTGGCATTGACCAGATTCCTTCTGGCGATGATTTGTTGCTCATGCACAAAATCTATTTAAAATACCCGGAGCATGTGAAGTATTTGAAGAATGAAAATGCCATCGTCGTCACAGACCCGCAAATCACTTGGCGGGAATTTCTCAACCAGCGTGTTCGCTGGGCTAGCAAAGCCGACAGTTATGATGATAAAAGAATATTTTATGTTCTTGTGCTCGTATTCTGTTTTAACCTTGCCTTTCTTGCTCTTGCCGTGGCGGGCTTTTTTGATAGCCGTTATTGGCTGTTTGCGTTAGCACTCCTGGCTGCCAAATCCATTATTGAGATTCCTTTTATCAGCACCTGTGCCCGCTTTTATGGACAGGGAGAATTAATGAAATATTTCGTGCTACTGGAGCCGGTACATATTATTTATGTAATTGTCACCGGTTTTTGGGGAAGATTTGGCAGCTATTATTGGAAGGGAAGAAAGATAGGCCGCGGATCGGCAGGCAGTGAAGCTCAGGTCTCCTGAAATACCTGTACATTCCTGTCAAAACTTTCCTCCAGGGAAATAAACGTTTCCGTTCTTTCAATGCCTTTTATTTTTTGCAATTCATCATGCAAAACAAACCGAAGCTGGTTGATGTCCTTGCAAACAATTTCGGCAAACATGCTGTAGTTGCCCGTGGTATAATTGAGGCGCACGATTTCAGTGATACGCCTCAACTCTTTGGCGACTGAGTCGTATAATGAGCTTTTCTCAAGATAAATTCCGATAAATGCAATCACGTCATAACCCAGGAGCTTCAGGTCCACGTTTAATTTAGTACCTCTGACGATATTGCTTTCCTGCAATTTTTTTATGCGAACATGTATAGTACCGCCCGAAACAAATAATTTCTTTCCGAGCTCGGCATAAGATATTTCCGCGTTCGCCATCATGGCGGAGATGATTTGCAAATCGAGTTTGTCGAGATTCAATTTGCCATTGATTTTATCATTCATTTTTTGATTTTATTTAGAATCAACCGCAAATATTTGAATTTTGTTGAAATTTTCAAAAAAAACTTAAAAATATTATAACAAAACGGGAATATTATTTAATATTGTCCTGTCAAGCTCATTGAAACGACTATACTGTGGAGTGATGGAACTTTTGGCAGACATGCCCTCTTGTCTCGGGGGTGGGGATAACAGGATAAACATAGTGTAATGCCGGGTCAAGCAATTGTCCCGACTGGGGTTGACCACCACAGATTGCGCTACGGCTAACTGCCCCGTGGAGGTTCGAATCCTCCCTCTACAGCTCTCATTTTTCTCATGTGTATTGGTTGTCTCTGATTGCCGCCTCTTCAATTTCCGGAAGGGGCTTTTTTGTTGTCGCTAACCCATTTCCACGATTCTTTGATTTTTGGTTGGTTGACCAAGTTGCTTGGCGGCCTCTTGTGCCTACCTGTCGCAAAGTAGGGAAGGTGGTCATTCGAAATTAGGTACCTGTCAATTGTTGATTCTCAGGATTTATTCTTTTACCTGTATAGTTATTTCAGGACTAGCCAGGTCCTGCAACATTCCTGAAAAGACAAATGTCTTTGGTTTTATAAATATCTCCGAACATGAAAAAACCAAGGGCGACCTCCTTCTTTTTCAATCTATACCTTTTAAACCTGTTGGCGCTTCATTCCGCAGCACAGCAAGCAGTTCCCTCTGACACGGTAATTTACCGCCAACTTGAAAAAGCCTCATTAAAAGCCTATGTTTTTAGACCCCGCGGTAATGGCGGTCCTTATCCGGCCATTCTTTTATTTCACGGCGGCGCGTGGCGTCTTGGCGACGCATCCTGGATGTTTGGGCGGGCCAGGGAATTTGCGGATAAGGGAATGGTCGCATTTGCGATTGATTATCGCTTAGCAAATAACGGGCTGACACCAATCGAAGGCGTCGATGACGCATGTGCGGCCTTTATCTGGGTTCGAAGGCACGCAAAGGTGTTTAATATCGATACAAAAAAAGTCGCCGGATACGGCGTTTCGGCAGGAGGGCATTTGGTGGCTTGCGCTGCAACATTGCCATATGTCAACGGAAAAAAAGTATCTGAAGAGGCAAGACCAAATGTGATCTTACTTTATTGCGCCGCTTTAAATATGGCTCATGATAAATACTTCGAATCGGTTATGCAAAATTCAGGCGACCCGGCGAAGTATTCTCCTGCAGGCTATATCAGCGGGAAACTTCCTCCCACCCTGATAATCGACGGTGCCCAAGACAGCATTACGCTTGCTTCAGATGCCATTGCATTTCATGATCTGGCAATAAAGGCGGGCGCCAGGTGCTATATTCATATCTATCCCGGAGTTGGTCATCTGCTAACCCGAAATCTAAAGGTGCAGTATAAAGACTTCGACTCAAATCCGGTTTTTGTTGCCGATGCACATAAATGGGAAGATGATTTTTTGCAAAAGCAGGGCTATTACAAATAGAGTTCTCTGTAAAAATCCGCGTCAGGGATTTGGTTCAACAGAAGTTTCCCCTCATCCTTAATGGTATAATCGTGCTATTTCTTTTTGACTTTAGCTCTTCGTATTGCTGATGACGATAAAACCATATTTCTTCAGCCTTAAATTGGTCATGGTTGGCATTTATCAGAATGAACTCCCGAAATGCCTGCATAAGGGCACCAAAAAAGAAGGTCCCTTCAATTTACTTGTTTTGTAATTTCTGTCAATGTAATCTGGAAAATACTGTCCGGGTGGCTAATTAGTTGGCTAGTTTTTTCATTCCATTTTCAATTTGATTCAAAACGGTTGAAAGGGTTTTACCTTCATTTTAATAAAGAACAGAAGGCAAAAACGCACCCGCCGGATTGTTATACAAACCCTTACTCATTAATGTCATCGGCTGAATAATGCGCAGACCGTTTTGTAAACACCAGCGCATTACCTCTGCATTACGCGAAGGAAGCAAAAATCCGGGCCCCGAAAAGTTAGCAGCTGCCCCGATCAAAGCCTTGAGGCCGGCATTCGTTGCTGCTATGGTATGCCCGAAGAAACCAACTTGGGTCGTATATCCGGTAATAATTCCGTTGTGCTCAACAACAGAAGATCTTCCTGCCCGAATAGCATCGAGTAGTTCATGCGCCCGATCATGCCCATGTATGGTTGAACTTAACTGGTTGCAGGAATCCAGGTCTGCTTCATTTGCCAGACGAACATGGTAACCAGAAAAATTGATGCCTAGTGCCGCACCCTGCATGACGGAAAGCGGCTCCCGTACATCGAATCCCAGTTTTGTATAAAGCGCTAATGATCGGTTATGATAAGCAGCCTGAACCAATCTTACGCCAGCAAGTCTGAGTTCTTCTGCCCGATGAAGAACCCGCTCCATCAGCTTTCTCCCTACGGCAGCATTCTGGCAGGATGGGTCGACAGTTATGGGACCCACACCCGCAATAAAGGGATTTTCCCAAAGAAAATTGCTCCCCACGATTTGTCCTTCTGCTTCAGCTACCACGGAATATGCGCTTGCATTGGACAAAATATGGTTCATTAATCCGACGGCCGTTTCAACATCTGGAAAATCCGGTGGAAAGTGATGCTCTTCTGCAATGGCCTTAAATGCCCGATAGCAAATGACTCCGCACGCCGTGGCATCTTCCGCTTGTCCGGAACGCAGAGAAAAATTCATAAGGGAAAAATTGAGCTGATTAATGCTAATGGTTAGATTCAAAATAGTGCAAAAATCTCTATTTGCCAATTGACTGTAAATAATTGTCGAAAAGTGTACCACTGGGGGCTTTTTGCTTTAGAAAGCGCCCGAAAGTCCGAGCTATTCGACTTAGTTTGGATAGGCGAGGGAGACCGCTTGTCTGGAATAATCCCATTTACCCCTTATTTTTGATCATATGATTAACGTCAAAGAATTACGGATCGGCAATTTCGTTACGACCAACGATCCGGCAGATCTCTACATCACCAAAAAACCACCCGTGGATGACCCTTTGGAATTCGGTGACATTTACGACATCGATATCGTAAATGAAATTTCCATGGATGGCGTTGTGCTTTTCAATCATGGGAACTATGGCTCCGCAAGCAATTTAATAAAAAAGCATTCGGAAGAAGTAAACCCGATACCACTCACAATCGAGTGGTTGGAGGCATTTGGCGCCAAGGAGCACGAAAGTAGCAAAGGAGTCTATTGCCTACCGTATAATTCAGCGTTTGAATCGGCAATTACCGAATTGAATACCATCGTCGAAGGAGACCATTGGAAAAAAACGCATGCTTCATTGCTCGTTCATGACACGGAAACCAATGAGGTTGGCGTCATTTATCCTAAATATGATATCAGGTTTGTACACCAATTTCAAAACATGTACTTCGCCCTCACCGGCGAGGAGCTATCTATAAAAGAACTGGTATGATGGATGAACGGATGCCCTGTCGCGGAGCGACGAATCCCTTTGAGATGATAAACAACGAATATCATTTTTGAAAATAAAATGAACAAGCCAAAAGTCGGCTCTCATTTCAAACTTCCCTATCCGCTATTTAAGGCATGCCATATTCTCTCTTTAATAAATTGATAAGCCTTGACGCCATCTGGCACCGGACTAATGCGCCTTTGTTATTGACCTCCGTAACGGCGTACAAATAATGATATGCTATAATGACTGCATTGATTGCAACCCGGTTATCCGAAAGCAATGGAACATTCTCCTGCGGCTTTTTTATGTTCCCCACTACGCTTAGTTCAGTGGGAACTACATCAAACATTTTCTGAAACGTATAACCGTCGAATAGTTGCCCATTCGCCAAATGGACTGCAGACAGCTTTTCATTTTGAAGATTATTGACGCCAGGAAAATATTGCAACAATTGATAATATTCTGAGATACTGTCCAAAAGATTCCTCGACCGAACCAGCTTTAAGGCATCCGAGCTTTTCATCAATTCAAAGGTCTTGGTAGTCGGTGTGAAAGTATTATTGTTGGCGGTTATATATCTTGCCAGAAAATAAATTTCTGCAGTATTCGATCGATCTTTCTTCAACATGGAGATGAGCGTATCTATCCGGCGGTCGCTCAGCTGGTTGCTGGATATATAAAAATTGTACATGGCGGTATCCGAGCGCAAATCGCTCACCATACTTTGAACGTCATTTTGAATTTCTGCCTGATCCTTGAAATATTCTCTTAGATTCTCTGCAAAAAACCCCATGGTTACGGCAAGAAATATCATGAAGAACTCCAGTATATATTCCTTAAAAGATTTTTTCCCCGGATGCGGGTGGTGTTGAACTTCCATTGAAGAGATTTTAGTTTACGGTCGATCATAGGTGATAGATTGGATCAAATATATATCTTAATCCTTCCAATTTGCATGATTAATGATTGCCAGGAAATGAGGTTTTTTATGTCATAATATTCCAGGACTTATACGTCATGGCAGGCTCGTCGCGCATGTGCGGCCTATATTTCTCGTATTTTTGCAATCATGTCCTTCCAGGCTTACATTGACAACATCAAGACAAAGACCGGTCTTTCGCCCCATGACTTTAAGAAAATGGCAGAGCAAAAAGGCTTTCTCAAAAACGGGAATCTAACGCCAAAGACAAAAGCCGGCGACATCATAGCATGGCTGAAAAAGGATTTTGATTTGGGGCACGGCCACGCGATGGCCATCTATGCAGTTTTTAAAAATATAAAGGCGACAGTCCAAAAGGATGGCCCTACAACATATCTTGACAAAAGCGCGAAAAAGAAGAAATGATGGGTCGCTAAGTTATTCAATAAGAAAATAATTTCTTCATTTTAATTCAAAGAGACCGGCGGCTCAGAATGTTTTTTAATCTAATCCCTGTTCGTCGCCGGGGCATCTGGGTGCCATACCAAAACCATTTAATTCAAGGCATTTCCCGGCGTTCTGTGTGATCAATTTGGTAACTGTCGAGAGCTATTCATTTTTTACAGGGTTGTAAAACGGTGATATCAACGAAATTCATACATTTATTCGGGCAAATTGAGTACGCCAGACCAGGACCTGCAATGAGACAATTTTATCTACTCGCTGCCATTTTGCATCCCGATTTAATAAACCAGGGATCATCATGACAAGGATATGCATCACGGCTTTCCTGGTGTCCAGCATTTTTTTGTCGGGACTTTCGCAGACAAAACAGATCATCGACAGCCTTCACGATCAGCTCGCCATGGCCAGGAATGAGACCACCAGGATCGAAGCACTTGTTCAGCTTTGCCTTTTTCACCGTCTTGGAAATACTGATTCTGCAATGCTTTATGGCGGGGAGGCGCTTAAGGAGGCGGAAACAGCCAACTATGTCCGAGGGCAAATAGAGGCGCTCGGATTCATGTGCATCGTTAAAGAACAGCAGGGAAACCTGGCCAGGTCACTGGAGTTGGGTTTCAGGGCATTGCAATTAGCCCGGGAAAATAAAATGGAAAAGTACGCCGGAGGCGCCCTGGATGGAATTGGCGAGGTATACATCGATCTAAAGGACTTTGGACAGGCCATGCCTTACCTGCAGGAAAATGCCATGGTCGACTTCGATAGTATCGGCCTTGGTTATGGATATTTTGATATGGGAAACGCTTTTACGGGGCTGGGTCAGCTGGATTCAGCGAACTTTTATGAACACAAAGCGCTCGGCGTTTTTCGAGATTTCCACAATGAAGAGCCTAAGGTCTTCCAGACGCTGGGAGATATCCAATTGAAATCCGGCAGGCGGCCTGAGGCGCTGGACTATTATCGCGAAAGTCTGGAAATTTCGCTTCGAAAAAATGAGGGACGGGCCCAGGCGTACGCTTACAATAGGATTGCCAAACTGTACATGGAAACCGGGCAATCGGATTCGGCGATTGCGTACGCAGAGAAAGGCCTCCAGGTATCAAGAATGATTACTCAGAAGGAGACGATCCAGGAAGCGGCAGCACTGCTCGCTGAATTATATGAACCGAAGGACACACGCGAGTCAATTCGGTATCTGAAAATGGCGGATGAATATAAAGACAGCGTTTTTGGCGCAGGCAACATAGAAGCCGTTCAAAGCATTGTTGTCCAGGAACAGCGTCGTCAAGCGGAAATCGAAGCCGCAAAGGCAGCTTACCAAACCAGGCTAAAACAATATGCTCTTGCCGGCGGGGTGGCCGTTCTGGTCATCGTGGCGATTTTTCTTTATCGCAATAATCAAAAAGAAAGGAAAGCAAGGCTCCTCCTTCGGGGCAAAAACGAGCTTATCGAAAAGACGCTCGATGATCTTAAATCAACACAGGCGCAGCTAATACAACAGGAAAAAATGGCTTCGTTGGGCGAACTGACCGCCGGCATCGCTCATGAAATCCAAAACCCGCTGAATTTTGTAAATAATTTCTCGGAAATCAACGGGGAATTTGCTGCAGAGGCGGAGACAGCCCGTCAAAAAAATGACCTCGCTGAACTAAAAAACATCCTCGAAGGCATTAAAGCAAATCAGGAAAAAATAACCTTCCACGGCAAGCGCGCAGATTCGATTGTGAGAGGAATGCTACAGCACTCACAGAAAAGTGCCGGCCAAAAGGAGCCAACGGATATCAATGCGCTGTCGGACGAATATTTACGGCTGGCTTACCACGGGTTGCGGGCGAAGGATAAAAACTTTAATGCCGATATTAAAACTGATTTTGACGACAATATCGGGATCATCAACGTCGTCTCACAAGATATCGGCCGGGTCCTTCTGAACTTATACAATAATGCGTTTTACGCCGTAAATGAAAAATTGAGGACCGGAGTTCCGGGGTACAAGCCGGTGATCGAAGTCAGGACGAGAAAAAGCGGCAATAAAATTATCATTACTGTCAGTGATAATGGCAATGGAATCGAGAATAATACCGATGAGAAAATATTTCAACCATTCTTTACGACAAAACCGTCCGGCCAGGGCACCGGTCTCGGATTAAGCCTGAGCTATGATATTGTAAAAGCCCACGGAGGCGAGATTAACGTCAGGTCAAAAAAAGGAGAGGGAGCTTTATTTACCATCCAATTGCCAACGGGGAAATTATAAAACTGGTTTCAGTCATTTAAAAGCAAATCATGGAGGTACATCACCATTCTCGCGTCGAAAAAAAGAAGTTCAAGGAATACTTCCTTGAATTCCTGATGATTTTTTTTGCCGTTACCATGGGGTTTTTCGCCGAAAGTTACCGGAAGCACTTGGGCGACATTGAATGGAGAAAGAATACATCATTTCGTTAAAAGAAGACCTTTTGACCGACACGGCCTCTGCGGCCCGCGTCTTCCCCTTAGCACGGATGCAATATGAAAAATTGGACAGTTTGACAATTTTGGTAAAACTTGCTGCACAAGGCAAGCCTTACAATATCAATCGCCTCTATTACCTTAATTTTCGATTTTCATTCGGTATTATACTGCTGAGCCAAAATGAGAGAACGATCTCGCAGATTAAGAGTACGGGGAGCATATAGCCTTATTGAGTACAAAACGCTTCGGGACAGCATCACGGTTTACGACAATTTTAATCAATCACATGTCAAACTTGAAGAGCAAACCCTTTTGAGCTGGATGAATGATGTCGATAATATGGCTCAAAAAATCTTTGACTATACACTCATCAGCAGATTCGGATTCCGCGGCGGTGCGGATATTTTTTGAACGACTCGGTCAAATTGAAATTAATAAATACCGATCCCCAGCTACTGCAGGAATACCTCAATAAAATAAGATCCTTGATGATGATGCTCGATAATCACCTGATCCTGGAAAATCGTCAGATCGAAAGGTGCAGGGTCCTCATTCGACCGCTAAACGACGAATATCATCTGCGAAGAGGATGATCGTCGTGCAGACACTCTGGCAGTTGGGTTCGACGTTTTACCCACACGATATTAAATCCAATCGATTATCAATTTCGTAATTTTAACAGCCTCCTAATTCTGCTGCCTCCAGCGCGTTGAGCAACGATACACTTAATGCATTGTCCTTATGAACAAATCCCAAATTGGCTATTTTCTTTGATCGTTTCACGAAAGTTAGAGGAGAAAAAATTCAAGGTTAAAACATGACAATTAATCTTTTAGGATGATTCGCAAGCCCGGCCTCGACATTCTTTTTGTGATTTTCCTGCTGCTGTTATCGTCAGCGGTCAAGGCTCAAATAGCAGTAACGGGCAGCGTGACGGACATGGCGACAAAGGAACCTTTAGATCTCGCACTAATCACTGATGAACATTCAGGCAAAAGCACGCTTAGCGATCGGGACGGAAAATTTACGTTGAGGGTATTAGGCAATGATTCAACTTTTTTGCGAGTTTCGTTTATCGGTTATATGACGCAACAAATCGCGGTTGGTCTCGCCCATGGGACCAATCTCAGGATCAAAATGGAAAGGGGGGCGCTGGATCTAAAGGAAGTAACCATTAGCGGCAATGCGGGCCTGAGCAATTATCGGACACTGGGCAGAATCGATGTGAACATGCTGCCTGCAAGGTCGGCCCAGGATCTCCTGAGGCTTGTACCGGGCCTGTTTATTGCACAACATCAAGGCGGAGGCAAGGCAGAGCAGATTTTTCTTCGCGGATTTGATGCCGATCATGGAACTGATGTCAGCGTTTCCGTTGACGGATTGCCTGTTAACCTGGTCTCGCAGGCGCACGGGCAGGGATATGCTGATTTGCATTTTCTCATTCCTGAAACCGTTGCCAATTATGAATTCGGCAAGGGCCCATATTATCCGGCGTATGGAGATTTTACTACGGCCGGATACGTAAACTATAACACCCTTAATGTACTGGACAAAAACATGGTTAAACTGGAAGGCGGCCAGTTTAATACGGGGCGGCTCGTCGCGATGATCGACCTTTTGGGAAAGAAAGCAAAGGGAGACCAGAAAAGCG
>Ga0070731_10005792_pt1 | contig 10083 bp, 11 predicted proteins | sample Coa_R1_2_FD_66448 | JGI IMG/M metagenome (GOLD analysis project Ga0070731, IMG submission 66448) | Surface soil microbial communities from Centralia Pennsylvania, which are recovering from an underground coalmine fire - Coalmine... | ecosystem: Environmental > Terrestrial > Soil > Unclassified ... | reverse complement strand
CGCCAGCAAAAGCGTCCTCATAGATTCTCTTCCTCTCCGGACCTGAGCGGCAGGGTAAACAAAATTGCGCGTAGTCCATTGTCGACGAAATCGAAGTACTGTGCCAGTCGCTTGGCAGGTCCATAGCCTGGATGAGCCGCAAACCCGTGATTCCGTTTTGGAAATGGCAGGAGTTTAGCCCACGCTGTGAATTGCGCAAACCGGTTACGGGAGCTACAGTGAATGAGGATTCATTCGGAAACGCTGCAGTTAGCATTTGGCGCGTGGCATTTAGGGCTCGGGCTAGGCCAAGTACTAACTGCCAAGTGCTAAGTGCAAGCTGCTATGCCTAAGCAGGACCCTCAAGCTCCGACTCCGGACGAGACGGCCGCGGCGCCCGTCAGCCGCAATTCCGATAAATACCAGCGCATTCTGGATGGGGCGGTCGCGGTTTTTGCGGAGAAGGGTTTCTTCACCTCGCGGATCGCAGACATCGCCGACCGGGCCGGCGTCGCCGACGGAACCGTCTATCTGTATTTCAAGAACAAGGAAGAGATCCTGATGTCGGCCATCAACACCGCGTTCGATGGCTTTATGAGCCTGGCGCGGACAGAGCTGAAGAAGCTGGCCGATCCGGCCGAGCGGCTGCGGCGGCTGGCATTCCTGCATCTCGACGCGATGGGATCGAACCGCAATCTGGCGGTCGTCTTCCAGATGGAGCTGCGGCAGAGCGCACGCTTCCTCTCCGAGTTCTCGCACCATCACATGGTCGAGTATCTGGAGTTGGTGCGAGAGGCGATCAGAGACGGACAGGCGCGCGGGATCTTTCGCCCACAGATGTCGGACAAATACGCCGCTAACTGCTTCTTCGGCGCACTGGACGAGATGGTCACCTCCTGGGTGCTCAGCGGACACGAGTTCCCCTTGGCCAATGCCGCCGACGTGGTCGTCGATATCTTTCTCAATGGCATGCGCACCTCCCAACGGCCATGAACCTTCGCACCCTCAATGACGTCTTCTTCAACGTGGTGCAGCGCGACAGCGAGCGCGTGATGCTGACGCGCGCGAGCGGAGAATGGAAGCCGATCTCGGCGCGACAGCTGCGCGGCTGGGTATATTCGACTGCACGCCAACTGCAGAGCTGGGGAATCAAGAAGGGCGATCGCGTAGTGATCTTGAGCGAGAACCGGCCGGAATGGGCGGTGGCGGACTTCGCCTGCCTGCTGCTCGGCGCCGTGGACGTGCCGATCTACGCCACGCAAACCGCCGATCAGTGTCTCTTCGTCCTGCAAAATTCGCAGGCGCGCGTGGCCTTCGTTTCCACTCGCCAGCAATACGACAAGCTTGCTGCCGTCCGCGAGCAGGCCGGACTCGAGTTCATCGTACTGATGGACGAAGCCCCGGACCTGGCCAACGCAGTGCCGATGCAGTCCTTCCTGCGCACTGCGCCGCAGACGGAAGACGCGCAGCTGGATGAGCTGGGCGAACGCATCGAGCCCGACGACCTGGCGACCTTGATCTACACCTCAGGCACAACCGGAACGCCCAAAGGCGTCATGCTGACGCACGGCAACCTGGCCTCGAATATCAACGTCTCGCTCGACATGTACGACCTCGACAAGGACGATCTGTCCATCTCGTTCCTGCCTTTGTCGCATGTGACGGCGCGTCATCTGGACTATGCGCTGTTGAATGCCGGCGTTCCAATCGCCTATTGTCCGGTGATCGACGAGCTGCCGCAGGCCATGCGGGAGGTCCGGCCGACGCTGATCGTTGCGGTGCCGCGCGTGTACGAGAAGGTCTACAACCAGGTGCAGAACAAGGCGCACGGTATCAAGCGAGGGCTGATTCAATGGGCGCTGAAGGTTGGCGCCGCCAATCGCCAATTGACCTTGCGAGGAGAAAAGCCGGCGTCGCTGTCATGGAAGCTGGCCAACGCGCTGGTCTTCTCCAAGATCCGCGAAGGGCTTGGCGGGCGCGCGCGGCTCTTCATCTCCGGAGGCGCGCCGCTGGGTAAAGAGATCGCCACCTGGTTTGCCGATGTCGGCATCAGCATTTACGAGGGCTACGGATTGACCGAGACGTCGCCGGTAATTGCGCTCAATAATCCAATCAATCACCGCCTTGGAAGCGTGGGCAAGCCGCTGGCCAACGTTGAGGTCAAGATCGCCGACGACGGCGAGTTGCTGGTCCGCGGCCCTTCCGTCTTCAAAGGCTACTGGAAGATGCCCGAGGAGACGCAGGCGGTCTTCGAAGATGGCTGGTTCAAGACCGGAGATATCGCCCAGATCGACCAGGAAGGTTTTCTGTCCATCACCGACCGCAAGAAGGACCTGATCAAGACCTCGGGGGGCAAATTCATCGCGCCGCAGCCTATCGAGAATTCGCTCAAGGTGAACCCCTTCATTGGCGAGGCAGCGCTGCTGGGCGACAAGCGCCGTTTCCCGGCGGTGCTCATCATTCCTGCCTTCGATCACCTGGAGGCTTGGGCGCGGCATCGCGGCGTGAAGTTCTCTTCACGCAAGGAACTGGTGCGCTCGCACCCGGTGCAATCGCTGTATCACCACATTGTCGAAGAGATGAACCAGAATCTGGCTCAGTTTGAGAAACTGAAGAAGGTGCTGGTGGTGCCCGAAGAGCTAAGCATTGCCGATGGCACGCTCACGCCCAGCATGAAACTGCGTCGCCGCAACCTGACCGAGCGTTACAAGAAAGAGATTGACGCATTGTACGCCGAAGATGAGGCGCATTCGCGCGGCTCGGCGACGGCAAAGAGGTGAGCGCGGCACTCTGCCGTTCGCAGGTGCCACAATGCCGTGGTCTTGACCAGGTGCCGAATGCCAGGTGCGACGTGCGTCTTTTCCTGTTCCGCATCAAACCTCTCGTGCGCCGGCGACTGATCAAACAACTCATTGCAGTGGTCGGCGGAAACCTGCTTTACTTCTTTGTGCTGATGCGGTATTTGCCGCCCGCGGGACGACATCGTCCCGACCGGCTTGATCTTGGTCTGCTGGTCGATTTCTGGGTTTGCGTCGTGGTATATGGGCTGATCGAGTTGATCGACCGGCTGCGCCGTAGGGGCTAACGGTCTGACGACGAGCGGTGGAAGGGCACGACTTCAGCCGTGCCGAAAAGACGACGATGAAACAGGGCTTTAGCCCCGGTTACCACCGTGTGGAATAGCTTCCGCCTAGAACTCCTCGTGCTGTCCTTGCGGGTCCGGCATCATCTGCTGCCAGTCGAACTTATGCTGCTCCATCTGCTTGCGTAATTCTTCCATCTCCTTCTGGAATTGTGGCTGCCAGTCTTTCATCGACTGCTGCATCTGGTCGCGCAACTCATCCAACTCCTTCTGGCTCGGCACCGACGCCTGAATCTGCCGCTTCATGTCTTCGAAGTCCTTCGCGCTGGGCATGGAATTGCGAATCTGCTCGCGCAGCGCTTCCATGTCTTTCTGGTCAGGCCGCGACTTCTGCCACTCCTTTTCCCACTGCTCTCGCATCTTGTTCGCGTCGCGGGCGAGCGGCCGCGCCGATTTCGCCATATCGCGCGCCGCCTTGGACATGTCTTTCTGCTGCTTCTTCATGCCCTTTTGGATATCGCGGCGCATCTGCTCCAGATCTTTTTGGCTGGGACCTAAGTCGGATGCCATTTCTTCCGAGCGGCGCTCCCACTCCGGCGCGAAGGCTTCCATCTGCTCGCGTAACAATTGCGCGTCCGCGTCGGAATCAAGAAGATCGCTGGGCGAAAGCCGCGAGCTGTCGGCCGGACCGGGTACGGCCAGCACCAGCGCTTGCTCGTGGTGATCGCGCCATACGGAGATCGACAGCTTAGTGCCGGGAGTCTGCATGCCGCGCTGCCAATCAGCCATATCGTGTACCGTCTCGTTATTCACTTTGAGGATCACGTCACCGGCTTTTACGCCGGCAGCGGCCGCGGGACTGCCGCCCTCGACCGAGCGCACCAGCACGCCATGGCCATGCGGTACCCCGAAGAAATCCGCCAACTGCGGGCTCATGCTCTCCACCACCAGCCCATGGCGTGACGAGAGCAGCGTGAACGACGGCACCTCGACGTCAGGCATCAAGGCGCGTGGCGGGGGCGGAAACGCCAGAGTCGCGGCGTTCATGGCGCGTGCGTGCGACATGATGTTCCAGCTGCCCAGCGTCACCTTCACATCCTTGCGCTGGCCGCCGCGCATCACCGTCAGCGTGACCGTCTTCTGCGGAGGCGTGGCATGGATCAGTCCCTGCAATTGCGCCGGGCTGTCCACCTTAGAGCCTTCAAAAGCGACCACCACGTCGTTCTCCAGCAACCCCGCATGGCACGCGGGACCGTCCTGATCAACATAGGTGATCAGCGCGCCCGAGGGGTCCTGCAGCTTTAACGCGGAAGCCTTCTGGGAAGTCACCTGGGTAATTTGCACGCCAAGGTAGGAGCCGGAATGCGCCTCCGGCCACGGCAGAGGCTCGGCCAGCGCCGGAAGAACCATTGCCGCGGCGAGCGCAGCAATCAACGAAACTCTATTGCGTGATCTCATACGTCAATCCTGACCTGCCACTGGCCGCTGGGCCACTGGCCACTGCCTTACTGACATCTGCGAAAACTGATCTGGCCCATGGTGGTGCGGATGCGCAGCGCTGGGCCGCCGCCATTCAGCGCCCCTTCCGCCGATATCGATTTTGGGCTGAACTGCCCGCCCTGCTGGCTGATGTTCAACGCCGGCCAGTCGGTCTGGATACCGCGCCCGACAGCCATGTCGGAGGTGGCATGCACCGTCACGGGGAAGTTGCTGGCGAAGCACACCGTGACGTCGCCCGCCGCCGTGTGTAGAAACGAATCGGTGAAGCCACGCTTGCCGAGGAACTCCACCAAAATGGGCCCGGCTCCCGTTTCCACCTGTGCGCCGCGGCTCAGCTTGTAGAGCTCCACGCTGCCCCCGCCGGTCGAGACGCGCACCGGACCGGTCGCGCTGCTCAGCCGCACGCTGCCGCCCTCGGTCTGCGCTTGCACGGCGCCATCCACATCGCCCAGATACAAGTTGCCGCCACCGCTGATCACGTGCAGGTCCCCAATACATTTCTGTACCTGGATGCTGCCCGCGCCGGTCTGAATGGTGGATGCACGCGAAGAGCCGATATACACGCGGCCACCGCCCAGACTAACCTGCGTCTGTCCGCCGACGTTGGCGACGCGAACATCGGCCGCGCCGCTGCTCAGCGTGAGATCGCTTCCCAGGTTGCCGGCCTCGACATTGCCCCCGCCGCTGGCGATCTTCACCGGACCGGCCAGGTCATCCAGCTTGATCAAGCCCGCGCCGGTCGAGGCTTCGATCGTAGCGGCAATCGAGCTGAACGCCAACGATCCGATCCGCGTCTGGACCTTCACCTGCGAAATGTCGCGCGGCACCTGCAGGATGAATTCTGCGCCAAAGCGAGGAAGATTGTGCGTGAGCGCCTTGCCTTCGATGACATCGCTGTCACCCGCCCTGGCCGCCGAAATCCGCATCTGCTCGAACTGCTTGCGCGCTGCCCCTTCCGTCGCCGCGTAAGACCTCTTGCGGATAACGTAGGACAGCCGCGATGCGTTGCCCTGGACCTGCACGGACCCTAAATCCGTATTCACGCGCAGCTCCCGGCTGGCGGGCAAGTTGCCGGTGATCTCTTCGACCCAGGAATTGCCGTCGCGATAGACCCGCGACTGTTGGGCCGCCGCCGGCACCGCCAGCAAGACAGCGATGGCAACAATCCCCAGGTACAGAGACGACCAACTCCTCTCTTCCGTATGCTGTGCCGTCCTCCGATCCGTTGCTGTGCTGTTGGGGTCGCCCATCTCTGTGTGACTCAGTGCCTTTGAGGACTAGTCGATGTTCGGCATCGACGAGAGCTCACGCTGCGATTCGGTACGAATGTAATCGCTCGGATCTTCTTTCGCCAACTGCTGCAGCGCCATGCGCACGCTGCTATCGGCGCGGACCGGCTCCAGAGCATGCAGGGCGCCGCTGCGCACGCCGAGGTTGCTGTCGTTGAGCAGCGCCTCCAGCACCGCATTGCGGACGCGGATGTCCTGCTTCACGTAGGAGCCCAGCCCGTCCAATGCCTTCAGGCGAACGCCCGGATTGCTGTCGTAGCGCAGTGCATAGGTAAGCGCCTCGCGCGCCTGCGGATCGTCGGGTTTGCTGGTGAGCAAGTCAACCGAGTTCAGCCGCACGCCCGAGTTGTTGACGTTGTTCTTGGCTGCAAACTGCAGCAGCTGCTGAATTTTCGGGTCATCCATCGAGCCTTCCACCGATTCCGGCAGGATCCGGTCGTAGTGAATCTGCACTTTGTTGGAATTGGGTTGGCGGTCGATGGAGGTAATGCCGCTGATCGAAGCTTGTTCAACGGGTGCGCTTGCAATGGGGGCGCCAGTCTTGCCGCCCATCGCGCTATACATGGTGCCAAGGCCTGAGCCGAAGCCAACGATCAGCAGCACCGCTGCCAGCGCAGGCGAAAAGCGCATCTGGCGCAGCCATGCGGTCGGGTCGAAGACAAAGCGGTCGTACCAGGCACGCCGCGGCTCCGCCGTCTCCAGCGCCTCCTGCAGGCTGATCCGGGCTGCAGCCAGAAAGCTGGCGGAAGGCTCCTCTGCCGGCAAGGCGCTCATCTGCGCCTGAAACTCCTGCTGATCGGCCAATTCGGCCGAGCACGCCGGGCAGCGCTGCAGGTGCTGCTCCATCTCGTGCCGGGCATCGTCCGGCAGCTCGTTGTACAGGTACAGGCAGATGTTTTGTTGCACCCAATCACAGTTCATAAGAACCTCTGCAATCAGCAACTAGCGATTAGCCAACTCAACCAACAACGCGCGTCCGCCGATTCGCGGCTTCTACCCTGGCGGACGCGCCCGTATTCAATCCAAAATTTAATTGCTGGTTGCTCACTTCATGTCCTTCAACGCCGCGCGCAGCTTCTGCGTGCCGCGAAACAGCGTGTTCTTCGCGGTCTCTTCCGTGGTATTCAAAATCTCGCCGATCGTGCGCAGCTTCAGGCCCTGGTAATGCTTCATCTCGAAGACCATGCGTTCGCGCGGCGTCAGCTTGTTCAGCGCTTTGCCGATGCGCGCCCCCAACTCGCGGCGCATCAGGTCGCGCTCAGGGCTGGCGCCGGAGCGCTGGTCGGCCACCTGGTCCAGCAGGTCGTAGGTGCCGCCCTCACTGTCGACCGCAACCGGCGAATCTTCCTTGCGCACCTGCCGCTTGCGCAGCAGGTCGAGGCAAAGATTGGTCACGATGCGATAAATCCAGGTGTAGAACGAGCACTCGAAGCGGAAGTTATTGATGTTGCGGTAGGCCTTCAGGAAGGCTTCCTGGTAAATGTCCTGCGCGTCCTGCTCAGAGCGCGTCAGGTGATACGCCAGGCGCAACACCGCGCCGTCGTACTGGCGCACCAGTTCCTCGAACGCGACGTGATTGCCGCGTTGGGCTTCCCGGATCAGCTCCGTATCGTTCATGCGGCTCTGGGCCTGCCCCACAACTCCCTGTCTAGAGGGAATGGACGCTGACGCCTCCCGCCACGCTTCAGGAGGACGGAGCGCCGGGGTTCCCAAACCGCGTCGTCGATCGGCGATTTGAGGTGCAAGTCCCGGGCCAACCGTCAGGGGAACTGCTACCGCTTCGGCCGGCATGTATGGTTTCTACCTGGTTGTAATTGCAAGCAATTCTCGTGCCTGCAACTACATAGACGAGCGCGGGGAGAAACCGTGAGCCGCATTATAGACGGGATGATCGGGGCGTTGTGCTGAACTGGGAGACGGGTACCCGGCGGATTACCAGCCAGGGCCGGCTCCTTGGCGTGAAACGGGTAAAGCGCGCCTGAAAGGCCCTCCGCGGGCCTGGCCGAAGGGCGCTCTTCACCCATCCTCTCGCGCCGGCTTACGCTTCTTCGGTTTCCGGCGGTGCCGCCGGCTCCTCGGCCGCGTCCTTCTGGATCCTTACCTTCACCGGCACGCTCACGTCCTTGTGCAGCTTGATGGGAACGTTGAACTCGCCGATGGTCTTCAGCGGCTCGTTGAGCTGGATCTTGCGGCGATCGATGTGGAACCCCTTGGCTTCCAGTTCATGCGCGATATCGGAGGAAGTGACCGAGCCGAACAGCTGATCATGCTCGCCCGATTTGCGGGTGAAAGACAGTTCGACCCCGGTCAGCTGCTGCGCCTGCGCTTCGGCATCGCCCTTCTCGCGCGCCTGGCGGCGCATGGCGGCAGCCTTCATCTGGTCGATCACGGTGCGATTCGCGGCCGTAGCTTCAATGGCCAGCTTCCGCGGCAGCAGGTAGTTTCGGCCATAGCCCTCGGCAACCCTTACCACGTCGCCGCGCGCGCCGAGCTTGGCCACGTCTTCTTTGAGGATGACTTCCATGTAAGACTCCGTTTTACAGGACTCGGGCTGAAGCCCTCGTCGCAATGTGTCGTCCCTGAAGGGACTCGTAGTGCTAATTTGGCTCTCCCAGCGTTGAAACGCTGGGCTACCATCTTCCGTCCCGCTTCGCGGGACTCTGATATTGGTTCGCCCGCGAGCCGACGCTGACTACAGCTTCGGCCGCACAATGACTACAGCTTCGACCCGGTTTCCCGACGCGGTGAGCAGTCGGCGCCCTAGCCACTGACCACTGTTTCTTACCGCCCGCCGAATGGCAGCAGCGCAATGTTCCGGGCCTGCTTGATGGCGTCGGTCAGGCGGCGCTGGTGTGGCGTACATACGCCCGTCAGGCGGCGCGGAACGATCTTGCCGCTCTCCGCCACAAATTGCGAAAGCAGGCGCACGTCCTTGTAGTTGATCGCGTCGATCTTTTCGACGCAGAACTTGCACACTTTCTTGCGGCGGAAGAACTTGCGTCCGCCTTCACGTCCGCCTCCGGGACCTCCGGGACGCGGGCCGGTGCGTGGTCCGCGAGGACCGCCGCCTTCGCGAGGCCCACCCTCGCGCGGCCCACCTTCGCGCGGCCCACCTTCGGGTCGTGATGCGGGAGCATCCGCCGTCGCGGTCGCTCCTCCTGACGATGTCTTGCTCACTTCGTCTGCCATGATTCTCCTTGTATGAGCTCCAGCCCCTCTAGTCTTGGCTCCCACCCTCGAGGCGGGTGATCCGCTTCTCGTGAATCTCTGCGACGTGCAGAAGGCGGGCTGTACCTTCCGCAATCTCGCCGACATACTTGCCTAATTCGCGCACAACCTTGGTGAGTAACTCCACGGACTGCGCCAACGCTTCATGGCGTTCCACCAGCCGATCCAGCCGTTCATCAATCGTCATGTTCTTTTCCGGCCCTCAACTAATTGGAAGCGCCCTTTCGTTCGCTGATGCAAAATGGTCAACCTAGACGCTGGCCGGCGCCGGCTCGCCGCCCTCGGCGGGCGCGGCTTCCGCGGCAGCGGCTGCGCTCTCCGCGGCCGCTGCGGCCTCGGCTGCGGCGCGCGTTCCCCGGCCACGCACTTTGGTATCGCGAATGGCTTTCACTTTGGCCAGGCGCTTCTGCTCCTCGTCCACGCGCACGGTCATGAACTTGATCACCGGCTCGGTGACGCGCAGGCGGCGCTCCACTTCTTTCACCATGCCGCCTTCGCCCTCCAGCGTCATCATGATGTAAATGCCGTCCTGAAACTTGCGCACGATGTAAGCCAGCCGGCGCTTGCCCATCCGCTCCATGTTCTTTACCGAGCCGCCGGCGTTGCCCACCTGCGCCTCGACCGTCGAAATCAGTTTGTCCTGCTCCTCTTCCGGCATGTCCGGCCGGAGGATGAACATCAATTCATAAGTACGTTGCATTCGTTTCTCCAGAGCAACTAGCGACTAGCAGCTAGCATTAGCTCAGTTCTCCCAGCATTGCCGATCAACCAATGACTAGCCGCTAGTGGCTAATCGCTAGTCGCTTCTTTTCCGTTGAACCGGTTCATCGCCGCCTGCACGCCGTCGGCGAGAATCACGCGCACTGCCTCAGCTGTCTCGTCCAGCACCTGGTCAGCCACCGCAAGCTGCGCTTTCTTAAACGGCGACAGCACGTATTTCGCCCCATCGCCCACCGGGTAATCCGGGCCTACGCCCATCCGCACCCGGGTGATCTCCTGCGTGCT
>Ga0070731_10005791_pt1 | contig 10083 bp, 10 predicted proteins | sample Coa_R1_2_FD_66448 | JGI IMG/M metagenome (GOLD analysis project Ga0070731, IMG submission 66448) | Surface soil microbial communities from Centralia Pennsylvania, which are recovering from an underground coalmine fire - Coalmine... | ecosystem: Environmental > Terrestrial > Soil > Unclassified ... | reverse complement strand
CGCTGCGGAATGGACGGCAATTGCCGCGGCACTTCTAGAATCCGACCACTAAATTGCGATCACGCGCCGGGCGTGAGCGGCATCTCATGTGAAGGGGAGGTCTTCCGCGCCGGCGGCTCGACGATTTCGTTGCGCCGCCGCGGCAGCGCCAGGGGGTGTTCCTGTTGCAGGAACGCAATTAATTTTTCGCGCAGATCAGCGCATACATTTCCGGTCGTAGCGGCGGAGTTGGAGCTCACCAAGACCCGCAGCTCAATCGCCTCGGCGCTGGCATTGGTGACTTGGACGCTGGTCACTTTGGCATCGTCTTGTTTTGCCTGCGCCACAAGCTCGGTCGCTTTCTTACGGATGAGATCGACCGGCGCCGTGTAGTCGAGGTAAAGCACGACGCTGCCGATCGTGGTCGCGGCCTGCCGCGTCCAGTTGTAGAACGGCTGTTGAATGAAATAGTTGAGCGGCACGATCAGCCGGCGCAGATCCCACAGCCGGATCACCACATAGGTCGCGTTGATTTCCTCGATCCAGCCGTATTCGTTCTGCACGGTGACGGCGTCTTCAAGCCGGATCGGTTGGGTCACCGCGAGCTGAATGCCGGCGATCAGGTTGCTCAGCACCGGCTGCGCGGCGAGCCCGAAGACGACGCCGGCGACCCCGGCGGAAGCAAAGAGGCTCACGCCGTATTGGCGCACCGCGTTGAACGTCATCAGCGCCAAACCGAGCGTTACCAGGACGATCACGGTATCGAGGGCCCGCAACAGCACCCGCACCTGGGTGAGGTGCTTGCGCGCCATGAGATTGTCTTCGACGTCGATGCGGAACTTGAGCAGATAAAGGTTGGCGCCGATGTGAAGTACGGTGAGCGCGATCCATCCCAACGTGCAAATGGTCGCAACGGCCAAAGCGCGAACCAGCGCGAACTTGGTGTCGGGCCCAAGCGGCGCGGTCGGCAGCGCGACAGCAAGCGCGATGAGCAACAGCGCCAGCCGTGTCGGATTTCCGGTCGCCTCGAGAATGGTCTGCAGATGCGGCCGCCGTCTCTGCAACAGGTGGCGCAGGATCGCGAGGATCGCGGCATGGACGAGCCAGGCCGCGACGACCGCGCCGACCAGGATGATGAGCGATACGGTCCATTGCGGCGCAAAGGACAGGGCGCTGCGAAATTCAATCAGTTTCGATTGAACGTTTTGCGAAAAGTCCTGCCACATAAGAGTCCTGCCACATAAATGCTGTCCATGAATGCTGTTCATGTCGCAATATCATTGAAAACGTTTGGGATACGCGTCGGTTTCATACCGATTTCACGCTGGTTCCGCCTGGACAGTGGTGCTGTGCGGTGGCATCAAGACCGATCCAGTGGGCCAATGGGCAGCCAGCCATGAAGACTTTTCTGCTGCGATTGTTTACTTGGTGGAATAGCCAGACCTTCGGCACGCAGTGGTGGACGTGGCTCTACGGCGAACTCGTCGGCTATGACGAATTCGGCAATCGCTATTACCGGACCAAGGGCGGCAAAATCGATCCGACGCTCAATCTGGAGCGGCGCTGGGTGATCTATAACGGCATCGCTGAGGCTTCTATGGTGCCGCCGAGCTGGCACGGCTGGCTGCATCACACCGTCGATGTGCCGCCGACGCAGGAGCAAACGAGGACTTATCCGTGGGAGAAAGCGCATCGGCCGAATCTGACCGGTACTTCGGCGGCGCAGCGGCCCAGTGGATCGACGCTGGCGCAGGGCCGTCGGCCCAAGGCAACCGGCGACTACAAAGCGTGGAATCCAGGCGGTCAGTAGTCTGGCGTTACGCATCAAGTATCGGGCTAAATCAGATTGGGTGAGCGTCCAAAACCTGATCTCCTGACCACCGATCCCTGGAATTGCCTTATTCGACATGTTAACGGGCGCGGAAAGCGCCTCAACCCAACGCATGGATTTATGGCTCGAATCGCCGCAGTCTTGGTCGTGATCGGCGCGGCGCTTGCCGCTTCGCCGGTCCAGGCCCAGTTCGGCAGTGATTCAAGCAACGCACCGCCGCGTCCGCCGGCTGACATTCCAAACGGGCCGTTTCCGGTCCAGCCGCCGCCCGTTCAATATCCCGGGCAATATCCATCTCAACAGCAATATCCCGCCGAGCAGCAGTACCCGGCGCAACAGCAATATCCTGCTGCACAGCAGAAGCCGCCTCAGCGACAAAATCCGCCTGTGCAAAGCTCACGTGGGCCTTACAGCATCCAGGGACAGCCGCTGCCACCGCCTCCCGGTGCGTCGATTGCCCCGGCCGCGACAAGTCGGGGCAATGCGCCCTCGCCCACGCCGCCTCAGGGTGCTGCGGCGTCGCCCCCGCCGGCTAACGCGGGAGCGCCGCAACAGGCCGATACATCGCAACCGGTCACGTCACCGGGCCAAGAAGACGATACGACTGTCATAGAAACACCGACCGAAAAGATCGAAAACGGGCGCGCGGTTTTTGCGGGCCTCGACAAAATCACCGGCCGCACCATCAAGTTCGATGCGGCGATTGGCGAAACGGTGCAATTCGGCGCGTTGCAGGTCACCGCCCGTACCTGCAACACGCGGCCACCCACCGAGCCCACCAACACCGATGCCTTTGTGGAAGTCGACGAAGTGACATTGCAGGGCGAGATCAAGCGCATCTTCACCGGCTGGATGTTTGCATCGAGCCCCGGTCTGAACGCGGTCGAGCATCCAATTTACGACGTCTGGCTGACCGGTTGCGAGCAACCGCTGACTGGCCCGGTCGCCGAATCGACCCCTTACCCGCCTCCGCCAGGAACGCCTGGACCGGAACCCGCTGTTGCACCCGCGCCAGCGCCCCCCGCGCGCCAAACCCTGCCGCCACGGCGGCCTGCCAAACCGGCGCCAGCGGAGCCGGCGCCATCCACCGACGATTAGGCCGGTTATCCCACCGCAAGCCGCGCCAGCACGGCGTCGCCTGAAACCGGCCGATCAAGCGCGAGCGCGCCAAAATCCCCTTCGCCGACAAGCGCAGCGTCGAGCAGTTTGTGATACACCGGCCGCGACACTTCGATGGCGCCGAACGTCCGCAAATGCTCGGTGACAAATTGGGTGTCGAGCAGCCGGTAATGCCCGGCCCTCAGCCGCGCCACCAGATGAACGAGCGCTATTTTGGATGCGTCGCGCGCGCGGTGGAACATGCTCTCGCCGAAAAATGCGCGGCCGAGACTGACGCCATAGAGGCCGCCGACCAGTTGCTCGCCGTCATAGACTTCGACGCTATGGCAATCGCCTCGTTCGTAGAGCTTGCGATAGAGATTGCGAATGCGGGCATTGATCCAGGTTCGGGCGCGTCCCGGCGACGGCTGGGCGCAACCCTCGACGACCGCGTCGAAGTCGCGATCGATCGCCACGGTGTAGCGGGTGGATCGCACGGTACGCGCCAGGCGGTCTGGAACATGAAACCGGTCGAGCGGAATGATTCCGCGCTTTTCCGGTTCGATCCAATACAGCGCCGGATCATCGGCGCTCTCCGCCATAGGGAAGATGCCGCAGGAATAGGCCTTCAACAGCACCTCGGGCGTGATGTCGATCAGTGCGGATTCGCGGCTCGCCATGCGATTCGTTTAGCCGGCTCTCGCCTCCCGGTTCAAGAGGCGGCAGCGAAATGCCGCGCGCCCTGATTTGCGGCTCGCGACCGTCGACGTTAACGAACCACAAAGCATAATTCAGTAAGATTTTCGCCAGCTTGAACGCTCCCACGCATTCGGCGTTACGCCTTCATGGACGCAAGGGGATTGGGTGGACGCAATGGAACCGAATGCGACTGAAAGAGCGCCGATCCACGTTCTGCTTGTTGAGGACGAGTTCCTCATCAGCGAATGGGTCTCGCAATCTTTGGCGGAACAAGGCTTTGATGTGCGCACGGTCTCGAATGCCGCGGATGCCTTGCAGCTTCTCGCCGCGCTGCCAGTCGACGTTCTATTCACCGATATCAATTTGCCGGGCGGCATGGACGGTGCGGCGCTGGCTCGGCGCGCCCGCGAGATGCGGCCTGATCTGCCGGTCGTCTACGCTTCGGCGCGCGCCACGCTTTTCAAGCAGGATTCGCGCGTGCCTGGCGCTATTTTCGTGCCCAAGCCTTACGAGCCGGCGCTGGTTGGGAGGTTGCTTGCCGCCGCCACAAGGGCGGCCGCAGCGGCGGTCCCCGCCTAAATCCCGGCTATTCTTCGATGCCGCCGCGGGCGAGAAAGTCCTCCAGCCAGTGGATGTGATAATCGCCGTCGATAATCTCCTTGTCCCGCGCCAGCGCGCGAAACAAAGGCAGCGTGGTCTCGATGCCGTCGACGACAAATTCGTCGAGCGCGCGCTTTAACCGCATCAAGCATTCGCTGCGCGTCTTGCCGTGCACGATGAGCTTGCCGACCAGCGAGTCGTAATACGGCGGGATCGTATAACCGTGATAGACGGCGGAATCGACGCGTACGCCGAGTCCGCCGGGCGGGTGATAATGCACGATCTTGCCCGGCGACGGCCGGAACGACACTGGATTCTCGGCATTGATGCGGCATTCGATGGCATGGCCGTGGAATTTGACGTGGCTCTGATCGAGGTCGAGGTCGCTGCCCGCGGCGACGCGGATTTGTTCGAGAATAAGGTCGATGTCGGTGATCATTTCGGTCACCGGATGCTCGACCTGAATGCGCGTGTTCATCTCGATGAAATAGAACTTGCCGTCCTCGTATAAAAATTCGACGGTGCCGACGCCGAGATATTTGATCTGGCGCATTGCCGTCGCAACGATCTCGCCGATCTCGTCGCGCGTGATCGTGTTCAGCGCCGGGGAGGGGCCTTCTTCCCAGACCTTCTGGTGACGGCGTTGTAGCGAACAGTCACGCTCGCCGAGATGGATAGCGCGACCCTTGCCGTCGCCCAGCACCTGGATCTCGATGTGGCGCGGCCGCTCCAGATATTTCTCGAGATAGAGCGTATCGTCGCCGAACGCGGACTTGGCCTCGGCACGCGCCGACATGAGTGCGCCGGCAAGCTCGTTTTCCTCGCGCACTACCCGCATGCCGCGGCCGCCGCCGCCCGCCGCCGCCTTGAGCATGAACGGATAGCCGATGTCGCGGGCGAGGCCAGACGCTTCGGCATCTGAGCCGATGTCGCCGCCGGAACCGGGAACGACCGGAATGCCGAGCTCCTTGGCGGCGCGCTTGGCCGCAATCTTATCGCCCATCAGGCGGATGTGCTCGGGGCGCGGTCCGATAAAATGCACATTGTGCTCGGCGAGAATTTCGGCAAAGCGCGCATTTTCGGAGAGAAATCCATAACCGGGGTGTACCGCATCGGCTCCGGTGATCTCGCAGGCGGCGAGCAGCGCCGGAATATTGAGGTAGCTGTCCTTGGCGGCGGGTGGGCCGATGCAGACGCTCTCGTCCGCCAAGCGCACATGCATTGCGTCTTCGTCCGCCGTCGAGTGCACGGCAACGGTGGAAATGCCGAGCTCCTTGCAAGCCCGCAACACCCGCAGCGCGATCTCTCCGCGGTTGGCGATGAGAATCTTGTCAAACATCGGCGCCACGCAGCGCTGCGAATGGCGAAACAGCGAATAGCGAATAGGGACAAAAACGAGACTGTGACATTTCCCTACTCGCTATTCGCCGCTCACCATTGGCTCACTCGATGATCAGCAGCGGCTCGCCGTATTCCACCGGTTGACCGTCTTCGACGAGAATCTGAATGATCGTGCCGGACCGCGGCGCCGGGATCTGATTCATCGTCTTCATCGCTTCAATGATGATCAGCGTCTCGCCGGCTTTCACCATGCTGCCGACTTCGATGAAGGGGCGGGCTCCCGGCGCCGGCCCGAGATAGGCCGTGCCGACCATTGGGGAGGCGACAAGGCCTGGGTGTTGTGTCGGATCGGCCAATACTGCGGCAGGAGCCGTAGCGGCCGGAGCGCCGAGCGGCGGTTCCGCGACCCGTGTCCGCGTCGCTGGCGCGCTGCCGTGCCGGGCGACGCGGATGGACACGCCGTCTCGTTCGAATTCGATCTCCGTCAAGCCGGTTTCATCGAGCAGCTTGGCCAATTCGCGGATCACATCGTGATCGACGGCTGGCGTGCGCGCGGTCGGCGGGCTCCCGGGCTTACGCGCCACGATCACTCCTTGGCGTCGATGAGCTCGGCGAGGCCGGCGATGGCCAACGCGTAGCCGTTGACGCCGAAACCGCAGATCACGGCGCGGGCGGCCTTCGAGACATAGGAGTTTTGGCGGAATTCCTCGCGCGCATGGATGTTGCTGATATGCACTTCAATCACCGGCGTCGTCATGATGAGGAGCGCGTCGAGGATCGCAATGGATGTGCTCGTATATCCCGCCGGATTAATGACGAGTCCTGCTGCCTTCTCAGCGTGCGCCTCGTTGATCCAATCGACGATTGCACCTTCGTGGTTCGATTGCCGAAATACGACGTCAAGCCCGTGCCGCTGCGCCGTCGTCCGACAAAGCTTTTCGACTTCGGCGAGCGTGGCGCGACCGTATAGTTTCGGCTCGCGCGTGCCGAGCAAATTGAGATTGGGTCCGTTGACGACGTAGATGGTCTTCGCCATGGCGACGCGCTGAGCCGGCTCTCATTGGCTGCGGGCGAAGTCCCGCGGCAGGTCCGTTATAGGGAAGGCTCCCGCAAAGGGGAAGCCTTGGGTATCGCCGATGTGCGGCCGAGCTTCCGCAATCCGCAAAAGATTCCGGCGTTGCGGCTGACAAAAAAGTAAGCCAGATCGGTTATTCCGCCGCCTTGATCTTCTGTTTCAGTTCGTCCAGTCCGACGGCTCCGACAACCACTTCATCGCCTACGACATAGGTCGGCGTGCCGCTGACGCTGAGCGCATCGGCAAGCTTCATGTTTTCGTCGATCGTGGCCTTCACCTCGTCGCTGTCCATGTCCTTCTCGAGACGGGTCATGTCGAACCCGACCTCCTTGGCGACGGCGAGCGCGCGCGCCTTGTCAGCCGGGCCGCGACCGCCGAGAAGCTTCTGGTGAAACTCAATGTATTTCTTCCCCGTCGGATCCTGCATGCGCGCGGCGACAGCGACATGAGCGGCCTCGACCGAGCCGGGTCCCAGGACCGGAAACTCCTTCAGCACGAATTTGAGATTGGGATCAGTCTTCAACAGCGTGAGCATATCCGGCAGCGCGCGTTTACAGAAGGCGCAGTTGTAGTCGAAGAACTCGACCACGGTTTCGTTGCCCTTGGGATTACCCAGCACCACCTGGTGCGGTGAGTCGAAGATCGTTGCGTTCTCCTTTTTGATCGTCGCACGCGCCTTGTCGGCATCCGCCAGTTTTTGCTGCTTGTCGAGCGCGTCCATCGCAGCCTGCAGCACTTCCGGATGCGCCACGAGATAGGTCTTGATGATGTCCTCGATTTCGCGGCGCTGATCGCCCGAGAAGGTCTGAGCGGCGTGCGCCGGTGCGGCCGGAGCTTGCGCTGCCGGGGCCTGCGTAACCGGCGTCTGCGCCGCCGCGAGTGGCGACAGCAGCATCATGGCTGCAAAGGCAGTGGTGATTCGCAACGTCGAAATCATGGCGGTCGTCCTTTTTAAGTTCATTGGCCTATGCGAAGCGGGCTGGTCCTCTGACCCTTGTTGTAGGCGACGATGTCGTCGGCCCGTACCCAACCGGGGGAGCCGATGGGAAATCTTTGCTTGGCGCGTTCCGCGAGTTCGCGCGCTGTTTTGTTGTCGCCGCGGGCGAAGGCGGCCTGTGCCGAGGCAAGATCGGCATCGGCAAAGTCGCTTTTGCGACCGTAGGCCATCGCCAGCGTCGTATAAGCGTCGTCGTTCTCGGGCTCGGTGATGAGCGCCACATGAAGGAGCTGAACCGCCTCCTGCGCCAGCTTGGGATCGTTGGTGGCGACCAGCGCCTGAGCGAGGAGAATCTGAATGAGCGCCGGAGTCGGCGCGAGCGCTACGGCGCGGCGCAGCGGCGGGATCGCCTGTTCCGGGTGGCCGCCCTCCAAGAGCGCCTGACCTTTAAGTTCGTAAAAGTAGGGATTGTTGGGCATCGACGCGATCAGGCCATCGATCTGCGCGATGGCGTTACGCGGGTCGCCGTAGCGATAAGTGGAGATGGCCCGCGCGTAGCGGGCGGGCAGACTATTATCGGTCGCCGGATAATGGCTCAGAACTTCGCTCGGACGTTGGGTAAAACCAAAGAGCTTGGCGCGCATCATGTCGTGGCGAAATTGCAGCTCCGGCGAATCTTTGTTGTTCCAATAAGGCGACGATTTCGCCTCCACTTCCAGCGCGGCCATGCGTTCTTCGGGCGCCGGATGATTCTGCAGATACGGATTGGCATTATGCGCCGAGAACAGGGAATCGTCGGCGAAACGCTTGAAAGTGTCGTACATGCCCTTCGCCGATTGGTGGGTCGCCGTCAAGAAACGAACGCCAGCGCGATCAGCCGACTCTTCCTGGGCGCGCTGGTAGGCCAGGATCGTGCTTATGCCAAGCGACTGCGGCGCGTTGAGCAGTGCTCCGCCAACATTGCCCATGCCGATGCTACCCGAAGTTGCTCCGGCTACCATAGCGCCGGCGCCGAGCAGCATACCGATGATCATCGCCGTTTGCACATTCGCCAGTTCCTGGCGCATCTTCGAAAGGTGCCCGCCGACAATGTGGCCGCATTCATGGGCGAAGACCCCGATGAGCTGATTGGGCGACGTCGATTGCATCAGTGCACCGCTGTTAATGAAGATGCGATGCGCATCCATCACAAACGCGTTGAACTCAGAGTCATTGATGATGACGACCTGGACATTCTGCGTGGTGAGGCCGGCGACCTTGAAAATCGGCGCGGTGTAGTCGCGCAGGAGCTGCTCGATCTCGGCGTCGCGAATCATCGGGATGCCGGCATTGGCGCCGGTCTGCGCCCGCGCCGGAAGGCCTGCGAGCGCGACCGCCGCGGCAGTAGCAACCGCGATTGCGCGCGAAGCTGGCTTCACCGGTCCCAGCTTGCTAGGAGATCGAGCAGCAATCATGTCAGGTAGGGTTTCAGCCCGGCGGTCCAGGGGCGCAAATTATGGATGCAACGGACCAGGGTCAACACGAGGCCGGCGCGTTGCCAGATCACAACTTCGGGTCAGGAAACCCGCGGAATACGGCATCAGCGGGGCGATGAGATTCCTGACTGTCCGGGAGCGCGATTTTAGGGCGCTATGATGCTTGAAAAGGCGAAAAGCCTAATGCAGCCGTCGGCACGCAGCGGCGTGCCGCCGTTTATGGTCATGGACGTCATGGCCGCGGCGGCGCGCCTGGAGGCGGCAGGCCGCCGCATCGTCCACATGGAGGTCGGTCAGCCGGCGGCGGGGGCGCCGGCAAGCGCGATCGCCGCGGTGCGCGCAGCGCTCGCGGGCGGGCCGCACGGCTACACCGAGACATTGGGCGTCGCTTCGCTGCGGCGGCGTATTGCACGCGCCTACGCCGAGTGGCGCGGTCTCGACATCGATCCGGAGCGGGTCGTCGTCACCACCGGCTCTTCGGCAGGCTTCATGCTCGCCTTCCTCGCCGCTTTCGACGCCGGCGATCGGGTGGCGGTGCCGCTGCCGGGCTATCCGCCCTATCGTCACATCCTCACCGCTCTGGGCTGTGAACCGGTCTGCATCGAGACCAATGCCGATACGCGCTGGTCCATCACCAGCGAGAGCCTGTTTGCGCAGCACCGCACGCGGCCGCTCAAGGGCGTTGTCGTCGGCTCCCCGGCCAATCCCACCGGCACGATGATGACCGCGCCGGCGCTCGCCGATTTGATCCACAGTGCCGAAGCTGCCGGCATCGCCGTTATCTCGGACGAGATCTATCACGGCCTTGATTATGCTTTTGCGGCGGAGAGCGCTGCACGGCTCTCGCCCAATGCGATGATCGTCAACTCGTTTTCGAAATATTTTTGCATGACCGGGTGGCGGATCGGATGGATGGTGGTGCCGCCGTCGCTGTTGCGCGCCATCGAGCGATTACAGCAAAATCTTGCGATCTCGGTTCCGACACTGTCTCAGATCGCGGCCGAAGCCGCCTTCGACGGGCGCGCGGAACTGGAGCAAGTGAAACACG
>Ga0070731_10005790_pt1 | contig 10086 bp, 7 predicted proteins | sample Coa_R1_2_FD_66448 | JGI IMG/M metagenome (GOLD analysis project Ga0070731, IMG submission 66448) | Surface soil microbial communities from Centralia Pennsylvania, which are recovering from an underground coalmine fire - Coalmine... | ecosystem: Environmental > Terrestrial > Soil > Unclassified ... | reverse complement strand
GCACCAGGGCGTGCAGTCGCTCGTGCGCGACCTCAACCGCGTCTATCGCGAGACCCCCGCGCTGTGGGAGGTCGACTACGACGCGGCCGGCTTCCGCTGGCTCGAGCCGAACGACGCGGCCAACAACGTGTTCGCGTTCGCGCGTCTCGACGCGAACGGGGAGCGGCCGCTCGTGTGCGTGCTGAACCTCTCGCCGGTGCCGCGCTACGACTACCGGGTCGGCATGCCGGCCGGCGGCCGCTGGCGCGAGCTCCTGAACACCGACTCGGAGTACTACGGCGGCTCCGGCGTCGGCAACCTCGGCGGCGTCGAGGCGGAGGAGCTCGCGTGGCACGAGCAGCCGCACTCGGCGCGGCTCACCCTGCCTCCGCTCGCCGCGGTCTGGCTCGTCCCCGAGTAACGAGCCGCCGCCGGGAAGTCGTGACAGTTCCGTGTTCGGGTCTGGCCCCGGCTGTGGAAAGCATTGCGTTTGCCCTGCTCAGCCCGTCCACAGCCGGGGCCAGACCCCGTCGCGAAAGGCTCGCGACTTGCGCGCGGCCTGGTAGTCGCAGCAAGCGCAGCCAGTAACCTCCGGCGCGTGTTCACGACGCGCCCCGAGCTCCGCGGGACCTTCGGCATGGTCGCCTCGACGCACTGGCTCGCCTCCGCGGCAGGGATGGCCGTGCTCGAGCAGGGCGGCAACGCGTTCGACGCGGCGGTCGCCGCCGGCTTCGTGCTGCAAGTGGTCGAACCGCACCTGAACGGTCCGGGCGGCGATCTCCCGGCGCTGCTCTGGCCGGCCGGGGGAGAGCCGGTCGCGCTCTGCGCGCAGGGGCCCGCCCCCCGCGCGGCGTCGATCGAGCGTTACCGGGACGAGCTCGGCCTCGAGCTCGTGCCGGGGACGGGGCCGCTCGCGGCCGTCGTCCCCGGAGCGTTCGGCGGCTGGCTCGCGCTCCTCCGCGACCACGGCACGCTGCCGCTCCGCGACGTCCTGCGCTTCGCGATCCACTACGCGGAGGAGGGCTACCCCGTACTGCCGCAGATCGCCGGCGCGATCCGCAACGTCGAGCAGCTCTTCCGCGACGAGTGGACCACCTCCGCCGAGCTCTACCTCCCCGTGCCGGCGCCGGCGACGCTGCACCGCAATCCTGCGCTCGCGCGGACCTATCGGAGGTTGCTCGAAGCCGACGATCCGTTCGACGCGTGGTATCGCGGCTTCGTCGCGGAGGCGATCGTCGAGTTCCAGCAGCAGGAGTGGCTGGACAGCTCGGGCGAGCGGCACGCCGGCCTGATCGACGAGCGCGACCTGAGCGAGTGGACGCCGAGCTACGAGCAGCCGCTCTCGGTCGACTACGAGGGACTGACCGTGTTGAAGGCCGGGCCGTGGAGCCAGGCGCCGGTGTTCCTGCAGCAGCTCCGCCTGCTCGAGGGCTTCGACCTCGCGGCGATGGGACACGGAAGCGCGCAGTACGTCCACACGATCACCGAGTGCGCGAAGCTCGCCTTCGCGGACCGCGAGGCGTGGTATGGGGACCCGAGCTTCGTCGACGTCCCCGTCGAGGCGCTCCTTGCGCGCGAGTACGCCGCGGGGCGCCGCACCCTCGTCGCGGACGAATCGTCGGCGGAGCTCCGCCCGGGGAGTCCGGACGGCCGCGTTCCGCGGCTGCCCGGACCTGTCGGAGCGGTCGCGACGGCGCCCGGAGTCGGCGAGCCGACGCGCGGCGACACGGTGCACGTCGACGTCGTCGACCGCTTCGGAAACATGATCTCCGCCACGCCGAGCGGCGGCTGGCTCTGGGGCGCGCCGGCGATCCCCGAGCTCGGCTTCTGCCTCGGCACGCGCGCGCAGATGTTCTGGCTCGAGGAGGGCCTGCCGAACTCGCTCGAACCGGGGAAGCGCCCGCGCACGACGCTCTCCCCGACGCTCGTCGGGCGCGACGGCGAGCCGTACCTCGCCCTCGGCACGCCCGGCGGCGACCAGCAGGACCAGTGGACGCTGCACGCGTTCCTCGGCCACGTGCACTTCGGGCTCGACCTCCAGGCCGCGATCGACGCGCCGAACCACCACACCGAGGCGTTTCCGAGCTCGTTCTATCCGCGGGAGACGCTGCCGCGCCACGTCGCGGTCGAGGAGCGCGCGGGCGCCGCGACGGTCGAGGGCCTGCGCGCGCGCGGACACGAGGTCGAGGTGTCGGGGCCGTGGTCGCTCGGCCGCGTCAGCGCGGTCGGTCGCGAGCGCGACGGGCAGCTCAAGGCGGGCTCGAACCCACGAGGCATGCAGGGCTACGCCGCGGGTCGCTGATGGAGGTGTGGCCTGGCAAGCCCTTCCCACTCGGGCCGATGTGGGACGGCACCGGCACGAACTTCGCGCTCTTCTCCGAGAACGCGCAGCGCGTCGAGCTGTGCCTCTTCGACGCCGAGGATCGCGAGACGCGCATCGAGCTGACGCAGCGTGAGGCGTTCAACTGGCATTGCTACATCTCGGGCATCGGACCGGGGCAGCGCTACGGATATCGCGTGCACGGCGCCTACGACCCGAGGAGCGGGCAGCGGTTCAACCCGCACAAGCTCCTGATCGACCCGTACGCGAAGGCGATCGAGGGCCCGATCGCATGGGACCGTGCGAACGTGCTGCCGTACGTCCCGGGGCCGGATCCGGACGCCGACCTCGAGCCGGACGACGAGGACGACGCGGAGGCGATCCCGAAGTGCGTCGTGGTCGATCCGCAGTTCGACTGGGAGGACGACCGGCCGCCGAACACGCCCTGGCTCGACACCGTCATCTACGAGGTGCACACGAAGGGCTTCACCAAGCTGCACGACGCGGTGCGCGAGGATCTGCGCGGCACGTATGCGGGGCTCGCCTCGGAGCCGGCGCTGGCGTACTTCCGCGAGCTCGGCGTCACCGCGGTCGAGCTGCTGCCCGTCCACCACATCGCGGACGAGGGCTTTCTCCACGACCGCGGGCTCACGAACTACTGGGGCTACTCGTCGATCGGCTACCTCGCGCCGCACGCGCTCTACGCCGCGACCGGCACGCACGGCGAGCAGGTGCGCGAGTTCAAGGGAATGGTGAAGGCGCTGCACAGCGCCGGCATCGAGGTGATCCTCGACGTCGTCTACAACCACACGGCGGAGGGCAACCACCTCGGCCCGATGCTGTCGTTCCGCGGCGTCGACAATCCGTCGTACTACCGGTTGATGCCGGACAACCCGCGCTACTACCAGGACTTCACCGGCACGGGCAACTCGCTCAACCCGGTGCACCCGTCGGTGCTGCGGCTGATCATGGACTCGCTGCGCTACTTCGTGCTCGAGTGCCACGTCGACGGGTTCCGCTTCGACCTCGCGTCCGCGCTCGCGCGCGAGTTCTACGAGGTCGACCGCCTGTCGGCGTTCTTCGACACGATCCACCAGGATCCGATCGTCTCGCAGGTGAAGCTGATCGCGGAGCCGTGGGACGTCGGCCCGGGCGGCTACCAGGTCGGCAACTTCCCGGTCCTGTGGGCGGAGTGGAACGGCCTCTACCGCGACACGATGCGCGACTTCTGGCGCGGTCAGGCGAACGTCGCGCAGTTCGCGTCGCGTTTCACCGGCTCGAGCGACCTCTACCAGGCGGACGGGCGCGACCCGTTCGCGTCGATCAACTTCGTCACCGCGCACGATGGCTTCACGCTGCGCGATCTCGTTTCGTACAACGAGAAGCACAACGAGGCGAACGGAGAGGACGGGAAGGACGGCACCGACGACAACCGCTCGTGGAACTGCGGCGTCGAGGGCGAGACCGACGATCCGGCCGTCGACGCGCTGCGCGCGCGCCAGCAGCGCAACTTCCTCTCGACGCTGCTGCTCTCGCAGGGCGTGCCGATGCTGCTCGGCGGCGACGAGGTGGGCCGCACGCAGCACGGCAACAACAACGCGTGGTGCCAGGACAACGAGCTGTCGTGGTTCGACTGGGGGAACGCGGACCGCGAGCTGTGCGCGTTCGTCGAGCGGCTGATCCGCTTCCGGCGCGAGCATCCGGTCTTTCGCCGCTCCGCGTTCCTGACCGGCCGTGAGATCCAGGGCTCCGGCCTGCCCGACGTCTGGTGGTTCCGTCCGGACGGCCGCCGCATGACCCAGCGCGACTGGCAGCGCGAGGACGCGCGCGCGCTCGGCGTCTTCCTGAACGGCGACGAGATCCCCACGCCGGGGCCGCACGGCGAGGAGATCCGAGACGACTCGTTCCTGCTGCTCTTCAACGCGCACTTCGAGCCGGTCGACTTCACGTTGCCCACGCGCCGGTTCGGCGCTCGCTGGCAGGTCGAGCTCGCGACCGGGGAGGGCGCGCCCGCCGGCGCGCTTGCGGCGCGGACCGAGGTGCCGGTGCAGGACCGCTCGCTCACGCTGTTCCGCCGCGTCTAGGAGGCCGGCTCGCCCGGCGCCTCCCGCCAGGGGAAGGGGAGGCGCCGGACGACGGTGGAGCACGGTCGCGGCCGAGGCCGCAACGCCGGTCTTGGGAGGGTCGATGAAGCACTTCCCATGGAACCAGCCCGAGATGAGGTCGGGCTAAGAACTTCGGAGGCGAAGCCGCAGCAGCGCGCCGCCGCCCGGCGCCTCTTCCGCGCTGACCGAGCCGCCATGCGCCTCGGCAACGTCGTGCACGATCGAGAGACCGAGCCCGGAGCCCGGCAGCGACCGCGCCGCCGCGGCACGGTAGAAGCGCTCGAAGACATGCGGCCGGTCCTCCGCCGCGATTCCGGGGCCGTGGTCGCGGACGCGCAGCTCGCCGTGCTCGAGCGTCACCTCGACGGTCGAGCCCGGATCGCTCCACTTGCCCGCGTTCTCGAGCAGGTTCCACACCGCGCGGTCGAGCCGCTCCGGCACGCCCTCGACCTCGGTCGGCTCGAGGCGCGCCTCGAACGCGATGTGCGGAAAGCGCGAGCGCGCGCGGTCGAGCGCGCCGTCGACCAGCTCGTCGAGCTGCACGGTCTCACGTGCTGCGCGCGTGTCGCCGCCGCGCGCGAGCTCGAGCAGCCCGGCGATGAGGTTCCGCATCTCGCTCGACTCGCGCTGCAGATCGGCGAAGAGCCGGTTGCGTGCGGCGGGATCGAGCTTCTCCTGCTGCTTCAGCACGTCGATGTTCGTCTGGAGGCTCGTCAGCGGCGTGCGCAGCTCGTGCGACGCGTCGGCCACGAACCTGCGCTGGGTCTCGATCGACTCCTCGAGCGCCTCGAGCATCGTGTTGAACGCGGTGCCGAGCCGCGCGAGCTCTCCGCGCCCGCCGACCGGCACGCGCTCGCTCGGGTCGCCGGTTTGCGCGATCCGCTCGGCCGCGCCGGTGAGGCGGCGCACCGGCGCGAGCGTCGCCCGCGAGACGAGCGCGCCCGCGAGCGCCGCCGCGCCGACGCCGCCGATCGAGACGAGCAGCAGGATCAGGCGCAGGCGGTTGAGCTCGTGGATGACGTCCTGCATCGTCTGGAACACGACGACGGCTCCGCCGCCGTTGATCGGAACGACGATCGCCCGCACGGGCTGAGACTCGACCGTCGTGTCCACGAAGAAGAAGCGGTTGCGCGTGCCCTTGGCGGCTTCCTTCACCGCCGGCGTGACCGGGAAGGGGTAGTTCAGCGCGGTTCCGGTCGAGGTGACGAGCGCGACGTAGTCGTTCGCGTACGGCCCGAAGTCGTGGAACCCGACGTGAGGGTGGTCCACCTGCTGTGCCGCGTCCTGGGTCAGCGTGCTGTCCACCTGCTTGTACAGCTCACGGTGCATGAGGAAGTAGGTCGCCATCGACGCCGCGGAGAGGACGACCGCGACGACGATCGCGGCGACGAGCGTGAGACGGAGTCGCAGGCTCATGGCTCGCGCAGGACGTAGCCCGTGCCGCGCACCGTGTGGATGAGGCGCGGCTCGCTGCCCGCTTCCGTCTTGCGGCGGAGATAGCCCACGTAGACGTCGAGCGCGTTCGACGAGTGGCTGAAGTCGTAGCCCCACACACGCTCGTAGATGAGCGGGCGCGGCAGAACCTGGCGCGGGTTGCGGAGGAACAGCTCGAGCAGGTGCGCCTCCGTCGTCGTCAGCTCGAAGCGCCTGCCGCCGCGCCGGGCGTCCATCGAGCCGAGGTCGAACGAGAGGTCGGCGAACCTGAGCTGGTCGGCGGGCTCCTGCTCGACCGAGCGCCGCAGGAGCGCGCGCAGGCGCGCGAGCAGCTCCTCGAGCGCGAACGGCTTCGGGAGGTAGTCGTCGGCCCCGGCGTCGAGGCCGTCCACCCGGTCGCCGACGGCGTCGCGCGCGGTGAGGAGGAGGATCGGCGTCCTGTTGCCCTCCCGCCGGAGCCGCCTCGTGACGTCGAGCCCGTCGTATCCGGGCATCATCACGTCGAGCACGACCGCGTCCGGCGTCCGGTGCTGGATCGTCGCCAGCGCGTCGTCGCCGTCGGAGGCGAGAGCGACGTCGTAGCCGGCAAGCTGCAGCGCGCGCTCGAGCGCCTCCCTGACCGCACGGTCGTCGTCTGCCACGAGTACGAGCATTCACAGGAAAGTGTGCCCGCAGAGGTGAGAGGCCGGTAAGAGGCTCTCATGCCTTCCTCAGTTTCCGCTGCTCTGATGGGCTCGATGAGCGGCGTCGAGCTTCTCCTGCCCACGCGGGCCGGCCGGCGAGCCCGGCCCCGCCTCGCGCACCGGCTCGCCACGACGGGTGTCCTCTGGACGGCCGCCGCCGCCAACGCGGGCGTCATCGTCTGGCTGTGGCTGCACGGGGGCGGCGTCTCGGCCGTGCACACGTGGGGCGACCTCGCAACGAGCACGGGCCGCCTCACGGGGCTACTCGGCGCGTACTTCGCGCTCGTCCAGGTGCTCCTGCTCGCGCGGCTGCCGTGGCTCGAGCGGACGTGCGGCTTCGACCGCCTGACGGTCTGGCACCGGCGGAACGGGAAGCTGACGCTCTACCTCATCCTCGCGCACGTCGTCCTGATCACGATCGGGTACGCCTCGATGGACCGGATCTCGGTCCCGAGCGAGGTGTCGCGGCTCCTCTCGAGCTATCCGGGGATGATCACCGCGACGGTCGGCACGGCGCTCTTCATCGTCGTCGTCGTCTCGTCGCTCGTGATCGCGCGCCGCCGGTTGCCGTACGAGGCCTGGTACGCGGTGCACGTGACGGTGTACGCGGCGATCGCGCTCAGCTGGTTCCACGAGGTGCCGACTGGCAACGAGTTCTCGGCGAGCGCCGTCGCCGCGGACTACTGGCTCTCGCTCTACCTCGCGACGCTCGCGATCCTCGTCGTCTTCCGCGTCCTCGCGCCGCTCGCGCGGAGCTTCGGGCACGGACTGCGCGTCGAGGAGGTCGTGGTCGAAGGCCCCGACGTCGTCTCCGTGCGCATCGGCGGCCGCCGCCTCGCGCGCCTCGACGCCCGCGCGGGCCAGTTCTTCCTGTGGCGCTTCCTCTCCCGGCCGGGCCGCTGGTGGGAGGCCCATCCCTTCTCGCTCTCGTCGGCTCCCGACGGCCGCTCGTTCCGCATCACGGTGAAGGGCGTCGGCGGCTACACGCGGGCGCTCGCCGGTCTGCGGCCGGGGACTCGCGTCGTCGCCGAGGGGCCGTTCGGCGCGTTCACCGACGCCGTGCGGCACCGGGACAAGGTGCTGCTCGTCGCGGGCGGCATCGGCATCACGCCCGTGCGCAGCCTCCTCGACGAGATGGACTGCGACCTCGCCGTGCTGTACCGCGTCGTGCGCGACGAGGACGTCGTTTTCCGAGACGAGCTCGACGAGCTCGCGCTCGAGCGCGGCGTGCCGCTGCAATACGTCGTCGGCGACCACGCGGCTCCCGGCGGCGACCGCCTGCTCTCGCCCGAGCATCTGCGCGAGCTCGTGCCCGACGTCGCCGAGCGCGAAGTCTTTCTCTGCGGGCCGCCCGCGATGACGAACGCGATCGAGAAGAGCGTTCGTGCCGCAGGCGTTCCGCGTCGTTACGTCCACGTCGAGCGATTCGCTCTCTGAACCGAAGGAGTCACATGCACAAGTCGATCCCGGCAGCGCTCTCCCTCGCCGCACTCGCGGCGCCGGGCGCTGCCCTCGCCAAGGTGAAGCCGGCCGTCACGCGCACCGTCCGGGGCCCGTCCGTCAACATGCGCTGGGGCCCGATCCAGGTGACGGTCAAGGTCAAGGGCAAGAAGATCCTCGGGATCTCCGCGACCTACCCGACCGAGCGCCCGCGGTCGCAGTTCATCAACTCGCAGGCGATCCCGCTGCTGCGGCAGGAGGTGCTGCAGCTGCAGAGCGCGCAGATCCAGCTGATCGGCGGCGCGACGATGACGAGCGAGGCCTACGCACAGTCGCTTCAGCTGGCGCTCGACAGCGCGAAGGCCTGAGTGGGAATCCGCGTCGAGCACGTGATGGGCATGCCCGTCCGACTCGAGGTGCGCGACGCGGACCTGCCGGAGGCAACACTCGACGAAGTCTTCGACTGGCTGCGGCTCGTCGATCGCACCTTCAGTACCTATAAGGAGGACAGCGAGATCAGCCGCCTCGACCGGGGCGAGCTCGCGCTCGACGAGGCCTCCCCGGACGTGCGGCTCGTGCTCGACGAGTGCGAGCGCCTGCGCGAGCGCACCGGCGGCTACTTCGACGCCCGCGCCGCCGGTCGGGTCGACCCGTCGGGCCTTGTCAAGGGGTGGTCGGTCGACCGGGCGGCAGAGATCCTCGCCGCCGCCGGGGCCGAGACGTTCTCGATCTACGCGGGCGGCGACATCCTCACGCGCGGCTATCCCGAGCCGGAGCGCGCGTGGAGCGTCGGCATCCAGCATCCCTTCGCCCGCGGCGTCGCCGCCGTCCTGCGGACGAACGACCTCGCGGTCGCAACCTCCGGGGAGTACGAACGCGGGCAGCACGTCGTCGACCCGCACACCGGCCGCCCGCCCGCAGGCGTCCTCTCGGTGACCGTCACGGGGCCGGTGCTCGGCACCGCGGACGCGTATGCGACGGCGGCCTTCGCGATGGGCACGGACGGCCCCGCCTGGACGGCCGGGCTCGACGGATACGAGGCGTTGACGATCCTCGCCGACGGCAGGGTCCTCTCCACGCCCGGCTTGCCGCGCGCATAGCTCGTTCGAGGCATCAGCGCGAGACGGCGACTGCCGATTCGTCCCACATGAGGTCGTGCCGCAGCGCGTGGACAGTTGTCGCCCTGGTCCTGATTGCGGCCGCCGTGCCCGCGTCGGCGTCGGCCGCGATCGCGCGCCTTCGCGCCGGCGAGCGCGTCGCGCGGACGGTCGAGGCGCAGGAGCTCGCGAAGATCGGCTTCGCGGTCGTCCCGAACGGAACTCCGGGCTCGAGCCCCGATCCGCGGTTCCACGCCGAGCTGACGCCGAACGACCCCGCCTATCTCTCCTCGACGTACACGTGGGCGTTCACGCTCCCCGGATTCACCACCGCGTGGTCCCAGACGATGGGCGACCCGAAGACGGTGATCGCCATCGTCGATACCGGCGTCGACCCGACGATCGCCGATCTCCAGGGCGCGCTCCTCCCCGGCTACAACTTCGTCGACGGGAACACGAACACCGCCGACGTCGAGGGCCACGGGACCGCGATGGCGGGACTCGCCGCGGCGCGGACGAACAACGGCATCGGCGTGGTCGGGGCGTGCGGGTTGTGCTCGATCCTGCCCGTGCGCATCGCCCAGCCCGACGGATCGGCGGATCTCACCACGCTGGCGGCCGGAATCATGTGGGCGGCCGACCAGGGCGCGCGCGTGATCAGCGTCTCGTTCGGCGGGGCCGAGAGCGGCGCGGTGCTCGCGTCCGCCGTGTCCTACGCGCAGGCGAAGGGAGCGCTCGTGGTCGCGGCCGCCGGGAACGAAGGCCTCGACCAGCCCGACTATCCCGCGGCGTACCCCGGCGTCATCTCGGTCGAGGCGAGCGACAGCACGGACACGGTCTACGCGTGGAGCAACCACGGCTCCGGCGTGACCATCGCGGCCTCCGGGTGCGCGCCCCTCGTCGCGCGGCTGAATCTCTACTACGTCGACTGCGGCACGTCGGTCGCGACGCCGCTCGTGGCGGGCGCGGCCGCGCTCTACGCGTCGTCGCACGCCGGCGCGACCGCCGCGCAGATCGCCGCGGCGCTC
>Ga0070731_10005789_pt1 | contig 10089 bp, 4 predicted proteins | sample Coa_R1_2_FD_66448 | JGI IMG/M metagenome (GOLD analysis project Ga0070731, IMG submission 66448) | Surface soil microbial communities from Centralia Pennsylvania, which are recovering from an underground coalmine fire - Coalmine... | ecosystem: Environmental > Terrestrial > Soil > Unclassified ... | reverse complement strand
TGAAGGGTCAATTGATCGTCGAAAGCGCACCCGGAAACGGAAGCATCTTCACTTTCAAAATCTCGCTAGAAATAGCCAATGAGCAGGTGGAGATCTTGTTTCCGGCAAAGCCATTGCTGAAAAAGGTCCTGATTATAGACGATAACAACAGCAACCGTCGGCTCGTGGAGGAAATGTTCAGTCATTTTCAAATTGCCTGTGAGACCGCTACCGGCGGAATGGACGCTCTGCAAAAAATATCTTCCGCCAGTGAAAATGATCAACCCTTTGACCTGGTCATCACCGATCACCACATGCCTGGCATGGATGGAATTGAACTGGCAAGAAATATTAAAGACAACAGTCACGTCTACAATCATCCCTTCATATTAATGTTGTCTTCGCTGGAAAAAAATATGTATCACAATGAAGCGGACAAAGCAGGAATAAAAAAGTTTTTATCAAAACCGGTCAAACTGCATGAACTTCATTCTACATTGTTGTCTTTGTTTGAAACACAAATGCAAAATGAAACATTGCATCCATCGCTTCCGGTGATAGAAAAGATTTCGCAGGCAGCGCCAATTATGGTTATTGACGATGACCCGATAAACATGTTGCTGATATCTGAAGTTTTGCGCAGAATGGGTTTTGAGGTCATTCAGATGAGCAGCGGAAAAGAGGCCCTTGAAGCATTGCCCTATTATGAACCGGTATTGATATTTATGGATGTGAATATGCCGGAAATGGACGGTTATACCACCACGAAACTAATGCGCAAATTACCCCAGCCTCACGGAAACATTCCGATTATCGCGTTGACAGCAGACGCCATGAAGGGTGATAAGGAAAAATGCATAGAGGCGGGAATGAACAGTTACATTTCAAAACCGTTCAAGCTGGAAGAAATTGAAGCAATATTAAAAAGCTATATGCTGATGGTATAAATTTATTTCCGGGCAGCTCAATTGCTGGTCATCTCGTTGCGTTCGGCCTCCTTTACTTCATGATCATACACGCTTAGGGAAATTTTCCAGCCCGTAATCACATATTGAATGGAAAGATCGACCTGAAGGTCTTTTACATCTCCGGCAGCAGGCAATAATTCAAACAATATGGTAGTAAACTTTTTCGCTTCATCGGGATCAACATATGTACCCGTAAGAATATAAGGCTTGCTTCCACCCATTTTTACAATACTGTTTTTTATTTGCCCGAAAAGTTCTTTGAACTTATTTTTTACTTCAGCAAAATCTTCATTTTCAAAAACGACGCAGCTCCAGCTGTACGCATCATTTTTTGGAGAATTATAACGGGTAACAATACACGAATTTGATCCCGGAATCTGTACGGTCGAATTGTACTCGGTTGATTGGGGATTTTCGATCAGGACCGGTCCTTTAATATTGCTAAAGCGGTTGGGGTAATCCTGGATTACTTTTTCAAGCGCAGCGTTGGTTTTGTTTGAAAAAACACCCTGTGCAAATGAAATTGCAGTAATGGCAAGCAATGTTATGGTTAAAGAGGTGCCCTTCATAAATGAATGGTATACCAATATTAAGGAAAATTAATATTAAGTACAAGCGCAAAAATACTTAGTCCTTAAGTTCTTAGCAGATACTACACAAGGCAAAAAAACGTTGTTTTAGAAATCCATTGCCAATGCAAAAGAGCAATATGTACTTTGATACGAGCAAAGCAAAAATTTACAAGGACATTTATCGCCCTTCTTCCGGCCTCTTCACTTTTTTCAGGAGTATACTGTCGGTTGTTTTATCCGGGCATCCTGTTACCGGCAATCCGTCATACTATCGCATCAAAAAATCCAAATGACAAACGAATTATAACGCATAAGCACTTACCTCTGAGACCACAATGTATGTGCTGGAGCCGCATCGAAAGGTGCGGCTTTTATATGGTAACAGAAAGAATTTGTCTTAAAAATCACCGCGTTTTCCGCCACCATCTCCCATACGGCGGAAATTATTGAACATCCCCGGCATTCTTCGCTGGTTGGAACCGGCAAAATTATTGAGGTTCCAGGTAAACGTTAGCATGGCATAACGGCTGAGAGTATTTGTCCTGTTGATCGTAAATCCGGGAGGGGTATTTGAGGTCGATTTGCTTACGTAGACATTTTTGTTCAGCAGGTCGAATACACTGAATCGCAATTCGCCATTCTTTTTCTTGAACAACTGCTTTGCGATACTTGGCGTTAATATAGGTGAACTGGTATTATAACCCGGAACATAGGTGTTGTAGAAGGTGTAATCGAACTCAGCAGCGATAAGCCAGCCGCTGTTCGTGTAGGCAGTAAACTCCGAAGAGAATACCTGCTTAAAATAATTCTCATTGACCGAAGATTGGATGGAATTTGTTGAAATGGTGTATACCGGGTTGTAGCTAAAATTCATGTCAAAATTCTTCTTGATGTTTGTAGTCCACGAAATGGTTTCGCCCAAAGTGGTGTTCCGCACGTAGTCATGTTGCGTGATGACCTCATTGATCTTCGCATCTCTTGACTGGACCAGGCTTTGACTCTGGGAATAATTGATGTTTGTAATGAAATTAAGATTCGATTTCGGTTTCTTTAAGACAATGCCGTAATTAAAAAAACCCGACAAATTGTAGGTGCCGCTGAGGTTGACGAATGTGGTCGAATCCCCTCCTTTTGTGGTCAGTATATTGGACGTCTGAATATCATTTACGATCGTGCTGGCATTGATCGTGGCAAAGATAGTATGTTGGGATGCAGGGTCAAATGAAGCATATAACATACGCAGGCTGTGTGTAAACTGCGGTTTCAGGTTGGGATTACCGGATTGAAAATTTATGCTGTCCGATGTGGTCGTAAGCGGTTGCAACTGGGAAGCAGATGGGGTCCCTGTTCTGCCTGAATAATTTAAACGAAACCGCGTGGTGTTTGAAAAACTGTATTGGAAATTAACGGTCGGCGTGAAATTAATATAGTTGTGCGCAACGGTAATATCCTTGGTAGTGTTGATGCTGACGAATTCGGTAAACTGGATACCGGAACCGAAAGACAAATTGAATTTATTTGGATCCTGAATTCGGTAATTAAGGGTAAAATTGCTTGAATGTGAAGTGAATTTGTACGAATTGCTGAATAGACTATCAAACAGATCGTATCTTTTTGTCAGGTCTGAATAATCATAGGTGTTATTGATGGTGTTGCTGTGATTGTAGTTGTAATTGTATCTGAATTCAATGATCTGATTTTTCCCGACGGGTTCTGTATAAGAAAGGGTCGGACTCAGTGTATAGGAATGCAGGGAATCATTATAATATTGATTAAGCGTGTCAACCCTGTTTAGCTTGTAAAAGTTGTTGATTGAAAACTGGTTACCATATCCATTGTTTTGATTAACAGTCCCGTTCAAATCAAGTGAAATGGTACGGAAAGGTTTACTGAATTTATGCCTCAACTGGATGTTTGATCCGTTGACATTGAAACCCGTATTGTAACTGGAAGCATTCCCGGTCGTCGTATTGACCGGTGAATTGTTGTTATCCGTGAGCGTAGAAAAGGAAGATGATTGCGGAACGGTGGTTTGAAAACTTATATTTGGCCGGAAGATCAGGGAATTGTTGCTGTCAAACCGGTGCTCGATATTAAATGCGACCCGGTGGTTTTCTGTCCTTTGAATATTGCTGTTGTGGCCGGTACCGTAATTTGAGGAATCGCTGCTTATTTGCTTAAGCAGCGTGTCCTGCGTATAGGTGGCAACATGCTGGCTATTAAAAAAATAGCTACCATAAGCATCCGTGTTCGGTCCCCAGCTGTCGCGATAATTGGCGCCGCCTGCCCACACGGTCGTGACACTCGGACTCAATTGATTGGTGGCTGCTGTACCGCCCCCGCCGCCCCGCCTTCCCCCAGAATTGCCCAGTACATCCTGGATGGTAAAATTTTGTTTGTTGATATCATTGGCCTGCCCCAGCAGCGAAATTTGCTGGTTGCCATCAAAGCGATGAAAATTAATGCTCTCATCGTAATTTTCATCCGTTCCTCCTCCCGCCACAAGTTTGCCAAAATACCCATGCTGTGCATTTTTCTTTGTTATGATATTGATGGTTTTTACCCGGTTTCCATCGTCAATGCCGGTGAATTTACTTTGATCGCTCAAATCATCAAAGACCTGAATTTTATCAATAATGTCCGGGGGTAAATTTCTAGTGGCCAGTTTTGGATCATCACTAAAAAATCTTTTCCCGTTCACCATTACTCTTTGAACGGTTTCGCCTTGTGCGGTCACCGTTCCGCTTTTATCAACCTGCACGCCAGGCATCTTTTTTAATAGATCTTCCGCAACAGCATTTGGTTTTACGGCATAATTCTCTGCGTTATATTCTACGGTATCTTTTTTTATCGACATGGGCGGCCGCTCCAAAACAAAGGTTTTTAGCGTGTCATTTCTCCTGTCCATATACAGGGTTCCAAAATCGATATTGTTCCCGCTGGTATCAGTAGTTATGGAAAACCTTTTTGTTACCGGTTCAAATCCTTCAAAAGTTATGGACAACCGATAGTCGCCCTGGGGAATGTTTCTGATCAGAAACTGGCCGTCCTTGTCCGCTTCAACCAAAGCTGCTGAGCCGTTGTTTGTACTATACAGGACAGAAACAGAGGCTTTGGCCAAATTTTGCTTTCCAACCGTATCAACAATTTTTCCTTTGACTGTTCCCGAAATTTGCGCGAAAGAGATGCCTGAAAAAGCCGTTAATAAGAGCAGCAACAAAAAAGTAATCTTTTTCATTGAAAAGTTTATGATTGATGGTACTAAATTACAAGGTGTTTAACAAAATGTATGGCGACCTGTTATTGATGGCAAATAAGCATCGGTGGTTGGGTGAATTCAGGGCCAAATTAGCTAAATAAATATTCAACATCGGCTTTTGAAAGGCTTTTAACAAAACCGTCATCGTCTGCAATCAGGTCTTTGGCAAGGGTTCGCTTCTTCTCCTGGAGCTGAATGATCTTGTCTTCAATGGTGTCTTTACAAATCATCCGGTATGCAAAAATATTTTTTGTTTGTCCGATGCGATGGGTGCGGTCGATGGCCTGTTGCTCCACCGCGGGATTCCACCAGGGGTCGACAATGTATACGTAATCTGCAGCTGTGAGGTTTAATCCGACACCACCGGCTTTCAGGGAAATTAAAAATACGCGGCAGCTATCATCCTTTTGAAAGCTTTGGATGGCGCGTTCACGTTCTGTGGCGGCGGTGCTGCCATCAAAATACTCGTATTTCACGTTCAGTTCTTTCAACTTACTCCGGATCAGGGCCAGCATCCCCAAAAATTGTGAGAATACCAGCGCTTTATGGTCGCCGATATTTTCTGTTATCTCGCGGGTAAGCTCATCTAATTTTATGGAATGATTCGGATATTTCTCGTCTTCATTAAGGATTGCCGGCGAATCGCATATTTGGCGAAGCTTCATCAATCCCTGTAAAATGGTCAATTGAGATTTTTGAATTCCCTGCGTTTCTATCGTTCCCAGAATTTTATCCCGGTAATCATTTCGGTAAGCGTCGTAAATTTTTCGCTGTTCATCTTCCATTTCACAATACAAAATGGTTTCTGTTTTTTCCGGGAGATCTTTTGCTACCTGTTCTTTGGTTCTCCTGAGAATAAATGGGAATAATAATTTCCGCAAATGATCCTTTCTTTCCGGTTCTCCAAGTTTATCTATGGGAATGGCAAACTCCTGGCGGAAAAATTCCATGCTGCCAAGCATACCCGGGTTTAAAAAATTCATTTGCGCAAAAATATCGAATGTGTTGTTTTGCAGCGGTGTGCCGCTCATGCATAACCGGTGTTTTGCCTTCAGCAAACAGGCAGCTCTCGTTACTTTACTTGCCGGATTTTTTATCGCCTGCGATTCATCCAGTACCACATAATCAAAGGGAATGTCCATCAGCAATTTAATATCACTGCGCAAAGTACCGTAAGTAGTGATTATGATATTATGCTGAAGAAGTTCTTCCTTGTTATGGGTTCTTTCTCCTCCATGATGAATGCGGTCGGTGAGCTGAGGGGTAAATTTCTTTATTTCATTCTGCCAGTTGAACATCAATGTCGTTGGACAAACAACAAGGGCGTTCAATTTATTGTTTTGCTCTTTGAAATGCTGGAGGAAAGACAATGCCTGAACCGTTTTTCCCAATCCCATATCATCTGCAAGGATTCCGCCCCAATTTACTTCATGGAGATAATTCAGCCAGTGAAGACCGTGAACCTGGTATGGACGCAATATGTGTTCCAGGTTTGCGGGAGTAGGAATTTCTTTTATGCGATTAAATGAACGAAGCTGTTCATATTTTTCTTCAAGACGAATAATCAGTTCTTCTTCATTCCTATTGTCATACAATTCATCAATTACGCTTACGTGGTATTTTGATAACCGCAACTGGTTGCTTTTGTTTTCTCCGATGCTGAATAACAATGAATATTTTTTTATCCATTCTTCAGGCAAAACGCCCAGTGTTCCATCGTTTAATGAAACAAACTGCTGATGATTGGCGAGCGCTTTTTTCACATCGTTGATGGTTACTTTCTGATCTCCAAAAACAATATCGACACGCGCGTCAAACCAATCGGTATTGCTGCTTATGTGAATTTTCGTATGCGGTCTGGCCGTATTGAACCTGAAATTTTTTAACGCATCAAATCCATATACCGGCACTTTCATTTCCAGCATCGCATCCACAAAAAGAAAAAACCAGTTGTTTTTTAACACATCACTCCCCTTCAACGCCAGGTTTTGTGAGTTTTCGGCGCGGATAAACTGGGAGTGCAATAATTCCAGTTCCTTAATAAAAGCTATTTCTTTTTCCCTGTTGCGCCGGACGATAATTACTTTATCATCCTCAGGGATGATGACTTCATCTTTACCGCCGGGTTTTGTTTCAAAACCTTTATATGTGAACAAGGGCTGAAAAACGAGATAGTCTCCCTTTTCCTGCAACTGTAATTTCTTCTCCGGTTCGCCTTCCTTTACTTCTTTGATAAAAGCATGATCAAATTCAACTTGATATTCTTTTAAAAGAGGAAGAACAAAACTTGTTAATTGCCCGGGCCACACTTCTTTATCAATGATCATTCTCTCTTTCTTTGTAAATTTTTCAACCAGGCTCACGTCTTCGGGCTTTTGCCACAAATAAAAATGATTATGAAAAAAGAATACCAACGCGCTGTTGCATTCATTGCTGGTTACATTTACCGGCTGACCATTTATTTTTACATAGCAAGCGACCTCCACACCATTTTTTTGATTGCTGATCTTAAAATATGGTTTGATCGGATCTGCCACAATTGCCGTTTGCTGCAGGTTTATCGTCGTAAATGATTTATGCCCGTTAAGGTAAAATACGAACGGATTGCTGTTCAGGTCATTAAATAATTTTTGCAGTTTGGGATGAAGATATTCTGAGATCAATGCTTTTGTCTCATCGGGCAGGTCATCTTCGTGCTGATGAATAATATTTTCCCAAATTCCGCTGAAAGGAGAATTGCGGTTGAGATAACGGTTGATTTCTGATTCCTGAATTTTTCGAATAAACGGGATCAGTTGCTTTTCAGATTCATTGTAAGTAGTGCCATCCACAAATTTGCTGATGTCAACTTTTTCGACATTGCCCACAAAGGAATTTTGTTCATCGTTGCTTTCTCCGGAAACCAGGTCCACCATAAAATTCGGGTAGGTGTTGTGATTAAAGTTGAAAACAACTCCCAGGCGTTTGGCTGAACCCTGGTATAATTCTTCTTCTGCGGCGGCGATCGCCGGTTCTTCCTTTAACCCACTGAGTTTTAGTCTTTCAGAATTTGACGATGAAATCCGGACTATGGATGCATCCAAAACGCGCAAAAATGGTTTGCCTTCTTTATAGGTGAATTCAAATTTATTTTTCAGGTCGTCATTCAGAGAATATCCGTATGCTTCCAGCAATTTATTTTTTTCCTTGTCCCAGTTACGGATCGTATCAAAATAATAGAGTCCGTAATTTTGAAGCAATTGCAAAAACACGATCACTTTTGGCAAACACAGAGGATAGGCTTCATCTTCATAATCACAGCTTGTATCAAAATTTCTTTCTTCATTTTTACTGATGACCACATTAAACGTTTTGCCGTCAATATCGACGGCTGCTTTAACCGTTTCGTCCTTTGCGTAATTAATATTCGCCTTTCGCGTACGCAAATACGTTTCGGCATCAATATAAGTTTGTGGCGAACAGAGAATTCGCAACGTTTTCAGATCAATGAATTTCATGCGTACGATGGTGTGCCGCTGGTCGTAATGGATTTCTTCGGACTTCAGCATATTTCTGTCAAGCAATTCCTGCAGTTGAATTAAGGCAGCAGCTTCATGGCGGCAAATGTCGCCCAGGTTATAAGGGCAGGTGCAACGAACAGAAAGCACTTTCGGATCTCTGAATTTTTGAATGTAAACTTTGTAATACGTTGCGTAAACATCATCTTTAACCCGGAATGTCACCGACGAAAACAGTTCATCGTAATTAATGAGTTCAACATAATTGATAGCATGAATTTTTTTCCCCCTCCGGATCACTTCATCCGTTCCATTGGTATATACATACTTGATAAGGTGCGGTAATGCCATTTACAATTTTGAGTTTAGCGATAACACTTTATTGAGCGAAATCATTGCCGTTTCATTAGGAAAAGGACAATCTGCAAAAGTAACGGAAAAAAGCTTGTGGAGAAAAGTTTTAGTGAGTTATTAATGAGAAAATAACATGTTGTGCCACCCTTTTATTCGGCAAAAATAAGCTGCCACATAATTAACAATTTCCGTCGTTTATTATTTTTTGGAATGGATATTGTCATCCATACTTTTGCATCAGCAATTAATCCCAAAGTCAGCATGATCTTCCGATTTTTATTTGCCATTATTTTATCAGGCTTTTTCCAGTTTGCATTTCCGCAAAAATTAAAAAAAACCGATAAAATTATTCTGGCCAATTTAGAAACCCACATTCATTACCTGGCAAACGATAAATTAGAAGGACGAAGAACAGGGACTGCCGGAGAAAAATTAGCCAGCGATTATATTGTTGCGGCATTTGAAAAAGATGGTTTACAACCGGACGCAGGGAATAATCAATGGCTCCAGCCATTCGATGTAAATGACGGGAAGCAAATCGATTCGTCCACTTTTTTTTCTATTAATGGCGTAGCACTCAAACCAATTGAAGAATTTTTTCCATTGGCGTACAGCGCATGTGGTTCGGCAGAAGGTTCGCCTGCCATTGCATTGCAGGAAAATGGAGTACCCTGGTTCTTTGATTTGAAAGAAACCCTGGAAGAAAATCAAAATAATCCCCACTTCGATTTGGACAATGCCGTTCATGAAAAAATAAATGAGTATGCGAAAAAGGGTGCGACGGCAGTCATTCTATACAACAGTTCAACCGTAGATGATAACATTGGCTTTATACCAAAAGATAAATCCCCCACGGCAATCATCCCTGTTTTATACATCAGCAAGGAAGCGAGAAAAAAATTTTTGAAGGATGAATCCGCTTCACTGGATATTAAAATTAAAGTGAGCCTGAGCGATAAAAAAAGGATAGGTCACAATGTCGTCGGCTACCTCAATAATAATGCAGACAATACGATAATAATCGGCGCGCATTATGACCATCTGGGATATGGAGAAGATGGAAATTCAATGTATCGCGGAAAAGAAAAATTAATTCATCACGGTGCTGACGATAACGCAAGCGGAACCGCTGCGCTGATCGAACTTGCCCGAATGCTCAAACAATCCAAATTAAAAAGCAACAATTATCTTTTTATTGCTTTTTCCGGTGAGGAGTTGGGGTTGTTTGGTTCAAAATATTTTACCGAACACCCTACCATTGAACTGGACAAAACAAATTTTATGATCAACATGGATATGGTGGGAAGGTTGAATGACAGCTCACGGTCACTCACCATTGGAGGCTATGGGACCTCGCCGGCATGGGGGGAGTTATTTGCAAAAAAAGATGACAGGAATCATTTCAACCTCAAATACGATTCAAGCGGAACCGGTCCGAGCGACTACACATCATTCTACAG